>Ga0153948_1001373_pt1 | contig 12368 bp, 20 predicted proteins | sample TSNJ032MetaG_FD_104696 | JGI IMG/M metagenome (GOLD analysis project Ga0153948, IMG submission 104696) | Attine ant fungus gardens microbial communities from New Jersey, USA - TSNJ032 MetaG | ecosystem: Host-associated > Fungi > Mycelium > Unclassified | place: USA: New Jersey, Wharton State...
CTCCAGAATCTCAGTATCGATCTTTGTGGCATTCGTAGCCAGGGGACTCAGCAGCATCCCTGGCCACGTCTTCTGCTACAGCGCAATATCCTCTGCTGGTGTGGTTCTTATCCTCCCTGGATTTACTATCTGTGAGTTCGAAGAATTTGTCTCTGTAGACTGATCTAAAATGCGATAGTGATCAGCTCTCTTGAACTCATGTCCAAGAACATATTCTGTGGCTCCGTACGCATAGTGTATGCTATCATATATACACTATTTCTGGTGCGTGGAGTCCTTTGGGACTTGACGGTTTTAATATGGCATTGCGACATGTAGGGGTTTGGCTTGACAATTGGTTCTGACTTTTATTTGGTTCTCGACCGTCATGCTCGCAGGCAATACTACCACAGTTCAATAGCCACTAATCTCACATATACCCATGGCCAGTTCGTCTTCTCTAATTCGACTCTCCATCACAATATGGTGAACGGTGTGATTGGGACTGTCCTTCACAAGAATCACACAGGAGATAGCACATTACAAGTTATTAAAGGTACGCTATTGCGTCGGTAAATTTATTTAGAAATATGCCATTTCTAACTTGGTCTCGTTCAATGCAGGCTGCATAAGAGATGACTCTTGGTCCTGGTGGCGACGGCCATTCCCCTGGTATGCTGTCTTTATCCTCGTTCCACTCTACTCCACCTGTTCTTCTCTTTCCAATCTCCAATCCTGGCGAAGTATTCAACTACCGGTCATGGTTACCTTCTCTTGCGCTGCATTTGCCGCAAACAAAGCCACTAGTATCTTGCTCCCCGGACGAACGGACATTGTGTCAGCGGCTGGGGCTTTTGTGATTGGCCTTTTGGGCAACGTTTATTCTCGTGTGATTCGAGGGACAGCATTTACTTCTATGGTTACTGGTGTTTTATTCTTAGTTCCTGTGAGTAATCTTCATTTCATTGTTCCGCAATTGCAGAATGTTCAATTTGGCTTTCAAGTCGGGTATAGCTCAGGGTGGAGGGTTGAATCAGAATTATCGCAATTCATCTGAACAATACTCTGTCGGGTTTTCTCTCGCTCTTCGGATGATATCGTTGGCGTCCGGTGTCACTGTTGGTCTGTTCGTCAGCCAAGTCTTGGGTAAGAAAGCTCATTCTTGTATGGATTATCACCAAACTGACGTTACTTATATTTCTTGACATTGCAGTATACTTGTTTGGCTCCCGAAAGAATGGAGCCCATTTTGCATTCTAGTGTCTTTTATTGAACATACATATACACACAACCCAATGGGTATATGCCCAAAATGGACACATAATCTACGTTACAGAACAATATTATAAAGTTGGGATAAGAACGACATAAAGATAAAAAATTAAAGCTTTGAGCAAGAACCAAGAAAGTGAAGAGGGACACAATAATATGAATGAAAAAACTTATTAGTCATGACAAAAAACATGTACGGAAACATGTATACTATTCAAAGGAGCATTTGTGTGTATATATTTGAAGACGGAGAGGGGGAAAGAGATTTGTGGGGGATAGTGGTGGCGCGCGGTAGTGGAATTTCAATTGAAAAGCTCTTGGAGTTCCTCCATACGCTGTCCCATAAGTTCAGCCCTCGTCCGCGTACCGAGTGTAAGATCTGCAAGTTTGTTCTTTCTGGCTTGAATCTTGAGCATATTTTCTTCAATGGAACGTGAAATGATGAACTTTGTCGAAGAAACGGGTTTTGTTTGACCCAACCGATGCTGTAGGAGAGCAGAAAGAATGATGTTTTTTTTTTAGTATGACGACGATCCTCTTTCTCATTGATTTGAAACTCACAATTCGATCTACAGCTTGATTTTCAACAGCTGGGTTCCTATAAACGACGCACACCACACACAAAAAAAAAAAATCAATATCGAGTTTAACAACACACATTCAGAAAAGTCAGGGAACCCCCCAAAAAAAAACAAAGAATAAGAAAAAGTGGACACATACCAACAAGGATCCATCAAAATAACTCTCTGCGCCGCTGTCAAGTTCAAACCGACACCTCCGGCTTTGAGACTGACCAGCAATACTTCGCAACGAGGATCAAGTTTGAGCGCTTCGAGCGCTTTTGAACGGTCTTCGCGTTTCATAGTTCCGTCCAGGCGATCATATTGGATTTTGTGTATGAGTAAGGCGTCTTCGATCCTGAATAGGTTATTTTTTTGTTCAGCGGGTTCGCAGTCGTTGAGATGGTTAGACGGCACTCAACTTGTCAAGCATACTTGTCCACTGGGAGCTTGAAGAGACACGCACACACGCTCGAGTCAGTACGGCAAGATCAGACAGACGGAAGAGAAAAACACGGATAGAAGAACCACAAAAGGGTCAAAGTAGACCCCCCAACAAAAAAACACAGAGAGAGAGAGTTACAATCATCAAACTCACAATACGACCGTCTTAATGACATTATCCTCGGACCCTTCCCCATTCCTATCCACAATCTGTAGATCCAATCCCGCAGGATTATAGTTCTCCGAATGCGGATTCTCCATCGACAATGGCATAAGCCGTTGCATCAACGCTTTAATCTTCGTCGACCTCTCACAGATCTCGCGTTGGACAAACAACGTCGCTTGCTCACCAAGGTCGACATTATCGAGCAAAGGGTGAGAATAAGGATGAAGCGGTGGCGGTAGGAGAACACCAGCGTTGTTAAAGAGAGAAAGATCAAATAAAACGTTCATGTCCAATCTCCCGTCGTCTTTGTTGTTGAACGATTCAGGACAGAATCTATCACCGCCAGCAACAATAGAAGTAGCATCTCCATCGGAACGCAAAGGTGACTCCGGGAAAAAGAGTGGCTGTCTTCCCGGGTCCAAGTCGCAACCATTTCGCTGTTCAAACCCAGACGTGAAATCTATTTCATGTTTCAACGCTCTTTCGATTTCTTCTTCACTCTCGATATTTCCTGGTAGAGGTTGATGGACATCCGTGGATTTGACATCATCGACTCCTTGCTCGAACCGATTTAGCTGAACGTCCATCTCCCGATCGTAATTCCTTCCACCGGATTGCTGGGGTTCTGTCTGCTGTTCAAATCGATATTGTAGGTGGCTCGGTCCAGGAGTAGGATACGAGCCTACGTATCCTTGTCTCTGTATGTGTTGTTGCTGTTGCTGTTGCTGCTGCCTCTGGATAAAAATCAACTTAACGTCCCGCACCCTCCTCTCCAACTTTTTCATCCTATCTTCTTTCGTCTCTTTCTTGATCTTCTTATCATCCTTCCCATCCACACCAACAGCACCAGTATCAACAATCATATCAGGTTTAATCTCCACAGCATCCGCTGGTCCAAGTTCAAATTGACAAGCCGAACATGGTCTGGTCGGCCCAGGGTGAACATCTGGCCATCCAGGGTATATCGAACCTTGGAAACAGTCTAGACAAAACAAATGTTGACATCTCGTCAAGATCGGTCGAGGTCCGTTCGACGAAATGGTATTCAAAGGGCTACTAGCCCGAGTAGGCGCCCGCGATATCTGACCCTTTGACTTCCTTCCTCGTTTGTTCGGAGGTGGACGATCCATTGCTGAAGACATTGAGGACGAAGGATCCACAATGCTATCAGCACCATGAGCACCGGCTCCTTCTGCTATCGCATACAGCTCTCCGCCGCACTCCGTACACTGCGTCGTCATTGCCTCTCTCAAAATCGCAAAGATGGCGCTCGCCCTTTCCTTGTTGATTCCCTCCTTCGTGATATCTTCATATGATATCCCGGCATTCCCATCAGGGTTTATTTGATTGGCTTGAATCAAGTCCTGATGATCACAAATTTGCCTCAATCTCAGCAACTTTTGTAATATCCCAACATAGTTCTTCATAACCTGATTCTTCCTCGACAAGTCCGTAAACTCGGCTTTAGATTCAGTGAAATAGTGATTGTATATTTTCCACTCGATTGGACTCATTTCAAGTCGCACGAGTTTATCTTCGCGGGGTGGGAGGGCGAGGATACGGTTACCGTCAGGAGATCGGGTTTCTTTAGTACGGCGGAGGGTGATGGTGTTCATGACAGTGCGAAGACGGACGATGCCCTCAGGCTGACCATATTTGGCCGGAGAAGAAATGTATTTTGTCCATAAATTCTTGTCGTCCAAGGGCGCGAGGCGAAGGAACTTAATGAGGGCAAACATATCATCTAATTTGTTTTGAACAGGAGTGCCAGTCAAACAAAGTCTCCGGTCAGCGATGAGATCGCAGGATGCTCGACATCCAACTGTTTGAATTTCTTTAATCGAACTTGGAAGGTAGGCAGGCATGAGCAATTTGACCACAGTAGAACAAAGAGAAAAGGGCATACTGGGCTTCATCCAGGACGACTCTGAACCAATGAATACTCTGTAACGGACTTGTAATTTCTGTACTCGAAACAGTTGTCATAGGCTTCTTCCTCTTTGTCCCTCCAGTCTTCTTCGTCGCAGGTTTCGTTGCTTCAAGCGACATTCCGCTTGTATGAAGCTCAACGATCTCCAAATCTTCATCTTCTCCCAATTTGCTGCGGTCCATCCCATCATCACTACTGCCACCGTCACCATCTTCACCCTGGATTTGGGCGGACTTATTTTGCTTCGAAAATTCCGAGGCTAGAGTCGCGTATGTCGTGACAACGGCATCAAAACCCGCTAGAAATTCAGGGTTGGGTCTCCGTGCATTGCCATGGTAAACGTACACCCTCAAGGGTGTACTGTCTCTCGCCGACTTGTCAGGCTTCGTGGGCGCGTGTGCGGTGGAGATTGGCATGGTAAAATTTGATGTCGAAGCTTGTGATGTCGTGAACACTCCAGCTGGCGTAGAGTCGGGCAAGTTGGTCGAAAAGCTCGCTGCAGCTGCAGAGGCTGCAATCCCACTGCCACCAACAACGGTCACCTCGCCACGCCAATGTTCTCGAAATTGCTCCTCCCAGTTGGCAACAGTGGACAGTGGGCAGATGATGAGAGTAGCGCGGCTTCGTGCCTTTATACGACATGCTCGGACATATTCTACTTCTGTTTTTTCGTGTTCTCTCTCGGCTTTCTTGGCCTTTTTACCTTTGGACGACGTATCAGGCATGCCAAACACGGAACCAGCGAAATGAGCAGCGCTCAGATGCCGTATATTCCTGGGTGGCAGATCCAGTGGCTGCGCTGCGAAATTCCTTGCGCTCTGCAACGTTGCAGCAATCAAGGAAACACAGGTGATTGTCTTGCCCAAACCCATCTGAATAAGTCATCGAGATTAGATAACGGAGAGGAAGGCGAGGCAAAAATAAACATACATCGTCTGCCAGAATAGCGCTCTTCGCTTCCTTAGGCTGTTCGTGGGATTCTTCTTCTGTAACCACATTGATCCATCGCGTAAATCCAGTCATAGGATCAACAGTACAGCGCCATAATGAGGAGAACAGTCTATCTTGGAAAGGCTTCTCACGCTCGCGATCGAGAAGGAATGTCAAAGCCTTTTTCTGGTGTGGATACAGCTTGGTCGCTACATCAGGACCTAGCAAGAGCTTGATGAACAGTTGCTGTTTTTATGGAAGTGATGAATGGTACCTGGCTCCGTTTCTGGAAGCTCAACGCCGTCTTTGAGGTTTTTAAAGAGCTCATCGATCTGGGTTCTTTGAATGTCCTGGGTCTTTCCAATGGCGAAGCCTGGGGCATAATATTTATTCAGTATGCGCCTGACGTCGACTCCAAGGGGCGGACCGTGGGGATTGAAATATGGACATAGACGCAGGCGGCAGTCGTTGTCGAAAGGCGGAGTCGGATGTTGGAGCTTGAGATTATTGTGGAGTAGATGGTTGCCGACAGCTTCGATGTTTCCCTTTGGGGTGTACACGAGGAAATGCATCTGCATGATATGGAGCTGAACAAAGAGTGTGAGCATGGCCGGGCAAGAAGAACAAAAGTACGTACAGGGGGATTTACCCTGCGAATCTTGGCCTCGATGCGAATGACACCTTTGAGAAGCATGAGGCCGATACAGTGGGCAACTCTCTGCTCGAGGACGCCGAATTCCTGTCCGGGGACGGCAATGCCGGTGGGGGAGCGTTCTGTGGGTGCTCTGAGATGGATGGTCTCTGAACCACGGAAGGGGGTCCCCAAAGCAGGGAAGGGGGTCCCTAGACCAGGGAAGGAGGAGTCTGTAGGAGGGAAGGAATGGGGATCTGGATGGAGCCTGACGGCAGCCCACTCGTGTGGGTGGCCTGGGGATCTCGAAAACAGATAGCGGGTGTGGTAGAGGACGAGGGCATTGACATGGAGCTCGCCAATGCAGACGGGGGTCTTTGGGGGATGGTCTGGTTGGAGAGGAGTGAAGGTGAGATAGGGCTGAGGAGGAGGAGAAGGGGAGGTTGTGAGGTCGATGACCTGGCAATCTCCCCTCTGATCCTTGGTGAGGTCAATCAGACCCGCCCTCGACCCAGCAGCCATGCGGCAAAAGACAACAACAAATCAAACAAATCAAATCAAATCATTGGCCTCGCTGACAAATCACACAACAATGCTAAGTCCATCCCATCGCGTAGTACGCCTCCCGCGCTGCCCCTTCCTTGGCAATCTGCTTGCTGCCTCCCTGGCCACTCCCCTTTGCTATCCCGTTCACTGCACAGCACATTAGCTGACAATCACCCGTCGCTGCTAAAACACTCACCGCGACACTGCACCGACCACTCCCCGGCATGCGCAGGCCCCCGGAACTCGGCAACGTACTCGACCTTCACTCCCCGCTGCGCAGCCAGAGTGTTGAACGTCGGCAGAAACGGCGCATTCGGTGTCGCAGGCACTATGGGATTCGTGACGGATCCAACACTTGTTTTCGGTGCCTGGTTCGCAGTGATCGCTTTCAGCGCAGGCGACTGCGAAAGCTTCGCCAGCGACTGATACAGCGCACTCAGTGACATCTGTGGCTGTGGAGGCGCTCTTCCCGTCGGTCCCCCTCCGCTCAACTGAGGATACAGCGATGTCTTGTTCTGCAGATGCGGCGGCAACTGACGAGCTGAATACCCAGCCGGGTATTGCTGCGACGCATTCAGATATGGAGCCGTCGGCGAATACGCATGGACAGTGGTACCAGCAGCAGCCAAAGTCGAACTCGGCGAGGTTGATGTCGATGTAGACATGGTGGATGATACCGGAGGTATCCCCCCAAAGGAAGCCAAGGACGGGCCATTAGCCCCGTGCTTGGTTTTCTTCGTGACTGGTACGTCCGATTCCATCCCCCCTGTCATCGACGACATTGCTATCGTCGGTGTGAGAGAAGTGTTTTGCTGCTGCTCATGATACTGCACAAGCAACTCAATCCACTTCCCCACCACCTCCTGCCCAGACTGGCTAAATACAGCCCCAACGTATGCGCAGAACACTCTTCGGCATTCCTGTCCTTGTGTCAGCCAAACATCAATAAAATCACATCAACAAACATACTTCAGGCTCTTCCCGTTTAGTTCTGTATTCAGCAAGACATATAATCCTCGAAGCCATCTGGTAAGATTTTACCCATCCTTGTATTACATCGGTATGCATTAGTTTTTGTGTTTGACCCTTTCCAAGCATGAGTAATCAATCTGCTTCCCGCTCCACAAGAGAACAGCCCATACCTTGATTTCTTCCCCAGACAAATACGGTCGTTTGCTGAATAAGGCATAAACCACCGCCGTAGCTAAGACCTTCTCTCCAAGCCTTTCCAATCGTCTATTATCCGCAAACACATCTTCCGCAGCGGAATTAGGCGGTCGTAGCGATTCATGAGTGTACACCTCCAGTACAAGTTCGCTATTTATCTCGGGAAGGCAAGGCAGCTCCAATACACTGTTTGCTGTGCGGGAATATTCTCCAGATCGAATCCGTTTAAGACTCGTGGAGGAGGATGACCCCGCCGGTGTAGTTTGCGCATGTTGCATAAGAAGAGGAAACGATGGGTTGAAGTTACAAGAATGAAGACAACCCTTTGTGGGTGCCCGGTCTATTACATTTTCATTCACACGCTCCGGATCTTACCGCCCCGTGTCAGTCTATCCTTTAATGGAAAAAAAATAAATTTCCCAAATTTGTCATTTAAGCTCGGAGACGATGATTTTACACGAAATCGTCCAGTCTTCGCAGACCTCAGCACGAAAACAAGCTATGTATATCTATTAATGTGTTTGATAGATCAATGAAGAAATGTAGTCTAAGATCCACAGAATGTCTATCTCACCCCTTTCTGAGCATCCTTTGAAGAGCAGCTACAACGTCAGCGTTCCCTGACGTTCGCTCTAGACGTTCTATTTGCTGCAATAAACTGAGAAAGTGACGTCACAACGGATGCGCCAATGTTGTAGAACGAACAACGTACTTTTTCGAATCTAGCCTTGCAAACACAGGACAACTCTTGGCCGGATGAAATGGTGAACTTTGACAAATAGGACATCGAGTTTCGTTGTTTGCACGGTTCAATTCCTTCTGCACAGGTTGGGCTACAGGTGGTTGGTTTGGTGTTGATACTGTACTCGTAGGGACCGGAGCGGGTCCAGATGAAAAGGGCGCATTCGGCGGTTGTGGTTGCTTCTTCATGTACCGATTCAAAATTCGGTGTAAATCCGGATTACTCTGTTGCTGCCGTACGGGTTGGGCAGGAGTCGCACGATTGGCTGGCATAGATCTAACAGATTTCGGATTCATCGGTCGAGGCTTCATCGGATGCAGCGGTTGCCCAGCAATTAATGAAAGGTGCCCTCGATCAAATAGCTCCTCGTCGATGTTTTTGATAGCAGCACTCTATTTTCTCATAAATCCATCACACTATCATTTCTGTGAATTAGAGGAACACTCACCCGGATTTCCCAAGATTCATCGTCGGTATGAAGAATCAACATTTCTCGGTAATCTCGAAGATTTTCAGAATTGTGTGTCATCATGCATTGTCCGGGACCATGCCGAATTCCACACAATCCACATTCCTCTAGGACAGGTATCGACTTCGGTTGATGCATCACCCCAGGCTCGAAATCATTTACTCGTTGAAGAGATGGCGGCGGCGGTCGTGGTAAATCAGTCCCTATGTTTCCCTCAGGCACATCCGAGTCACTGCTATCATCCGCTTCTTCAGCCCCAGAATACACAGAGCCAGAAGCATCCGACTCAGGCGCTTTCGACCCAGGCGCTTTCTTTCCTGTCTTCTGCTTCTTCACCGATTGGCTTCCCTCTTGGCCCTCGTCGGCACCCATCTTCCTCTATAAATGCAATTCAGCAAAATATAAAAGTCAGGTAAAAAAGGTTCACCAGCCTTGGCAACAGCAGCCGCTCTCCGATGTCCGCGTCCAGATTTAGCTTCTGCCTGAGCGACCTCCTTCGCTCGCTCATGTTCGATTTGTTTCAAGGTCAAAGCCCAAGAGTCGATTTGATCGTTGTCCTCGATCTCCTCGAGACTATCTCTATCCGCAGCCCAAATTTTGGCGAATGAGAAAGCCTGGCCCTCTTTGGGTTTATCTTCCTGATCGCCCTCTACTTCAGTCTTTTCAATGAGTTTCAAAATGTCCTGATCCGAGTCTAAGTAGAATTAGCACACTGATTCTCTGAAAAACCAGCTACCTACAGGTGATGTCTCTTGTATTGTCCGATTCCTCAAAAAGTTTCTGCGCTCCATAGGTCAAAATAGATTGAATATCTTCTCCTGCTTCATCGTCATTTTGGTCCATTTTTTGCACAATCAGATGATCAAGCACAAGTTTCTTTTTCCCGACTTGCATGATACGATCTGTCACAGCCAGCTCAACTACAAACGTCGACTTCATTCCGCAATCAAACTCACCCTCCGGAGAATCTTTGACCATAAGTTTGAATACAAGACATGTTTTCTGCTGGCCATAACGATATGCGCGAGAAATGGCCTAAAACACTAAGAAGAATTGACAACGGCGACAAAAATTTATGGAATACCTGTAAATCTTGATGAGGGTTAAAGTCGGGATCAAAAATAATCACAGTATCGGCGCTCTGGAAAGTCGTCAATGACTCAATTATCAAATGGTCAAATCAAACCTTACAAATAAATTGATACCAACGCCCTGCACCGAATCAGCACGAGTACATAACTGAAAAAGTGAAAAACATACCCCAGCACGAGTTGTCAAAAGGTAAATGAACACATCAGATCCAGGCCTGTTAAATTCATCCATCCCCTTTTGTCTCTCCGTTCCCTTTGTATTCCCATCCTTTGAAGAAGGGTCAGCCCTGTCATCGGTCCCGGCCTCGAACCACCTACCAAACGCAAAAAATTGAACTTCTCACCACGTAGGAAATCTTCAATAATATCTAGTGCTATCACAAACTTGGGATCTCATCAATGTCACCATTTACTATGAAGGACGGCAAATTTTTCACCTGACTAAACAACAATACCCGGTGCCCACGCTCCTTTAACTGGGGTAACAGAGATTTCAGTAACCGAAGCTTAGCGCTGCCATGTATCAGCTTCTCATGTTCTTCCTCTGACGAGAAACCTTTCGGTTCGATGTCCCGAGAGTAGAGATAAGGATGCTGTAAACATCTATGATGCATCGTCAGCCATATCAAGTGATTGAATCTGAGGTTGACACACTTCCTCATGTGCATGAGCACATTGTTCAATTTTCCCTTGACGTTCCCGAGTGATTTTGTCGTCAAGCCATTCAATATATTGAAATTGTGGGCTGCGACAAGACAAGACATTGTAAGCTGATCTAACCAATGAAAAAAGGTGACTCAACGCACTGTAAATCGACTGGATAACCTCTTTCTGCAACGGTGTCATAGAAACAGGGACAATGACTTCATTCTAAATTACAATAAATTACAAGACTCAATATGAGAGGTTTTACAGCTGAGCGACTCGATCGTACCTTTGACGGAAGCTTCAGCACTTCACTCTTGATTCTCCGCAAGAAGTATGGTCGCAATCGATTATGCAGTTCCTTGATACTCTCCTCGTTGATGACCTCGTATTCCTTTTCCAAACTGTTGAGATCAAACCATTCCTTTGGATCCAAGAAATTCATAAGATTGAAAAGTTCACGAATATTGTTGTTGAGCGGCGTCTGAGCGACAATTGTCAGCATTTATGAGAAATAAGCGATTGGAAAACTTAACTCCTGTCATGATAACACGATGACTGATTTTGAGCTCATTCAATTTCCTGAACAGCAGACTCGCATCACTCTTTACTAAGGACAGGGAAGTGTCAGCATACCATGCTCCCAGACGCCGACGTATAAGAAAATTTATTGAAACTCACATCTCTGGCCTTCATCAACAATTAACACCTCCCACCTATCCTGTTTCTTAAACACGGATGTGAAATCTCTCCCCGTGATATTTTCATAAGTTGTTACAAGCACATGAAACTTTGCCGGCGTATTCGTTGGCAAATGACTCCCATGATATAGCTCAAACGACCTGATCACATTCCTCGCCTTCTTTTCACCATAATACGGTACCGCCCGAAGTTCCGGTGCCCAACGTTCAAGCTCACGAACCCAATTGGTTATAGTGGAGTTGGGTACAACGATAAGTGCCGGAAGGGCTTTAAAATTCTTAGCGATAAACCCGAGGAAAGTTGCTGCTTGAACAGTTTTGCCCTATTAGGCGTCAGCAGCATTGGTATCACCCCAAAAACCAGGGACGAAGGGACTTACGAGGCCCATTTCGTCGGCCAATATACATGGTTGATGATTCCACCAATTATTACACAACCAGTTGAAGCCATCGAGTTGGAAATCCATAAGCTTCAGGTGTGAAGGCTGACCAAGCTTCAAGTCCGCTGAATCTTTCAAAAGGTGTTTCTTCCTATAATCATCCTTGACTCGATTATCGAACTGCTTTGCATGTGCTGCACTGAGCTTAGGTATCTCGACAGTCCGAGAAAAAACATATCGAGCAAATGCACGCTTGAATGCATCATAGCCTGGTTCTCCAGAACGTGGCGGCGAATCCCACGAAGCTATTCGGCACATTATGTATGTAGACCGATGACTGTGAGGGGCTCAGATAACATACCTTCATCGTAACCGAGGTCATCCCATTTGGTGAACGCCCACACGACTCTCTCCATCAACCCCATTGAAATCGTTTCTCCATTGCTCTCTTCCCACTGTTCCGCCGTCATAGTATTCTCCAACGAATTCAGCTCTCCTTTCTCGAATACCATTTTCTTGAACTCATTCATCTCCTCCTCGTCCTTCTCCTCGTCCTTCTCTTCGTCACTGGTAACGATCTGTCGCTTCTTACCATGTTTACTTTTCTTAGACAATGACTTTGGCTTGGGTGACCAAATCACAACATCTAGAACCCTATCCACAGTTTTCCAAGCAGGCGGAATATACCTCTCAGCATCAGGTAAAGCATCCCTCA
>Ga0153948_1001375_pt1 | contig 12344 bp, 9 predicted proteins | sample TSNJ032MetaG_FD_104696 | JGI IMG/M metagenome (GOLD analysis project Ga0153948, IMG submission 104696) | Attine ant fungus gardens microbial communities from New Jersey, USA - TSNJ032 MetaG | ecosystem: Host-associated > Fungi > Mycelium > Unclassified | place: USA: New Jersey, Wharton State...
ATAACGCCATGTCGATCACTCCATAGCCCTCGCTGAAAACATGCAAGGGAAGGTTGGAACATGGGTCAATTCTAAATGGAAATATCAGGCCACGCTGGGTCAGTTCTCAGTGGCAATCAACAGTCCGACGACGCCAGCCTTCTTCAGCGCATCAGGGTATCGTGGACGTCCAGTTCTTCCAGTGACAGCTTTGCTAGTTTCGGGAAACACCTCACGAACCCATGCTGTCAACGTTGCACGACCGGGATAGCCCAAGGCGCGCATCGTTGCAGAAACACAACGACCATGCGTGCGGTAGTGCTCAACAGCCACTTCCTTCTGCGCCTGTGTGAACTTAGGCGCTCGGGGCGCAAATCCTAAACGCAGATCGAGATGGTGCTCATATTCCAGGTACCAGCCCTTCAAAGCGTTCTTGCTTGGATAGCCCAACTGGCGAATAGTCGCTTTCGGGCGCTTGCCCAGCTTGATGTAAAGCGCAACTGCTCGTATCCGGTCTTCGTAGGAATACATGAACTACCTCCCTGATAGTCCAAGTTTTCGTCCGCACCCCCTCCGGCTCACTTCTACGTGGAAATCAACAGAAAGATCCCTTTTCGTCCGTAAGGGGTCAGCCTATCACTTGATGAAGGCTTACTCGTCATGGCAGCAGTTAATTTGGATAAAGCTGTTGTTTGATTTCAAACAGGTACGGCGTTCAAAGGGATTGCTTTTTACGCTGCAGTTTCATTTTGAACGCTGGACTCTCCCTCATCTTCAACAACACCATCCAGATGCAGCAGGCGAAGATCAAAATCTGCTTCTGCCCATTCGCGCGCTAATCGCTTGCTGGCCCGATCAAAGAGCAGAACCATTAACAATGTTCTGCGGGAAAAACGGCCAACAGAGTCAATAAGGAGTGCGCTTCGTTCGGAAATCTTCGAAAACCGTTTAGCGCATTCCTCTAGCCCCGCCCTGTCGGCGCGCGATTCATCGATGGAGAAGTAGAAACAGAGATCATCGTCGTTGACGAGCATGACGCGCGGTCGAACAAATGCTTCAACGATAGGCCCCACCAACTGTATGCTGCTGGCGACGCCGAGGCCTTCCGCATCAAACTTGACGAAACAAGGCGATAACACTCCACCGCAGAACTGCTTGATCTCGATATTTCGGTCCAGCTCATCGTCACACATCAATGCCTGACTCAAAACCGTCTCGTAATTTATTGGTGTTACAAAAAACGACTGCATTTGATCGTGCCCCAATATACTCCCTAACAAAGCATTAATTTGCATTACTTGATTTCGCAACTCTAGATTACACCAACATACAACTCGATGTTTGAAAGGTAGTCGCTAAAAACTGTTCTAAGCGATCAGCACTCGGTTACCACCGATATCCTCTGACATTGGCGACACCTTAACTCTAGTTCTGGTTCGGTTTCGCCCCGCACTTTTGGCTTCGTAGAGAAGCTTGTCCGCACGTTCATAAACAGACGCGAAACCCTCATCGTCAGCAAGATCAGTTACACCCATGCTAGCGGTTACCGGCTGCCCGAGACCCGAAATGGTATGAGCGACAATTGCGGGGATCGCCTGGCGCCTTAACTCGGCTTGGTTATTGGCGTCTGCTCCGCGAAGGAGAAGCACGAATTCCTCTCCGCCAAGGCGATAAGCGCGAACAGTCGGGCTTGTCTGGAGCGCACTGGCTGTCGCCCGGAGTACTTCATCTCCAACGCCATGACCGTTTCGATCATTGATCGCCTTGAAATGATCAAGGTCAATAGCTGCCAGTGTGGTGAACCCTTCAGTTCGGAGTTGCTCGAACTGCCGTTCAATGGCCCGACGATTGAGAAGTCCTGTCAACGGGTCCGTTTCAGACAGTCGTTCCAGAAGTTCAGCTTCGTTACGCGCCCCATCTCGCTCTTGTTTTATGGTCACAAAGCGGTCTGCCACGCCAAGCGTCGTGAAAAGGACTTCACACATGCACCCTATGTAAAATAGAAGCATCGCGTCCGTGCTGTGCAATCCGGGAATGACACCCGTCACCAAACGGGTCAGTCCAACCAGAACTATGGGTGTGTAACCGACCGCCTGAAACCTCGCGGCGTGGCTTCCACGACGCAATGCATCAATCATGGACAATATGAAGATTGCCAGAATGGGAGCAAACGCTGCCGTATATACGCTCGATTGAATAGACCGTGCGACAAAGGGGAATGCTGCATGAAACGCGCTGAGTGACATCGCCCATATCGCGCAATAGGGAAGCACGCGCCGCAAAATGGGATGCATCAACCCTGGTTCAACGAAGCTATGTGTGAACATCGCGCCTGATGCGACTGTCATGCCGAATATCAATGTCGTCATCCAGCTCAACGTCATGGCCGGAGGATCAAAAAGCACGACCGACACACCCGATGAAACCACAATCGTCAGCAGCAGCGAGAATGTGAGGGCCGAATGCCAGAGTACAAAAGGCTCACGTAAAGCGCGATAGAATGCTGCATTGAAGATCAGGGGCATGATGAGCATACCAGCAAGTCCCGCCAAGACCATAAGAAATCGCATGTCACCAACCGCGTCAGTTGGTGCAAGATATGCTCTCTCCAGAGTCATACGGTGACTTGGCATGTCAATCGCGGCGATAACTTGCCGCGTTTCGCCCGTCACTTCGGGCAGTGCAGCCTTGAAATAACCACCAGCTATTGAACTGGGCAGTGCGGCAGCGGTGATAGAATTTTGCCGAACCGCTCCATTCCGATCAATGGCAAGCAGATGCACGACCTTAAGGGCGCTTCGCCGGGAAAGCAGATACCGGGGAACTACCGAATCGGCGGTGAGGTCAAAACGGAGCAGTACGCGCTCTGCTTCAATGGAGAACCTTCGATCACCACAAGACCATCGTTCTTCGTTTCGAGCTATCTCGACCACATTCTCCGAGAGGCTGCCTGTTGCCCAGCAGGAACTGAAAATGTCGGCAGAATCCCCCGCACTAGCCGATGTGATACTGAATTGCGTCAGTATCAAAAGGGATAGAAGGGTAGCCACAAGACATTTTTGAACCCGGCTCAAAATCATCGCTCTTCGATACGGCAAAAAGCTTTTGATGCCGTTAATCATCTCAGACGACCTGTGGCAACGAGCTTGAGACCAAATGCTGGTCCAGCATAGATCCTATTCTCTGAAACTGCATTTCGGCCCATTCGTTTTCAGCTGAACCAAGAGCATTTGAGCGACCGAAAACTCCCCTGCCCTCGCCTTTTGTGTCAGAGAGCGGAGATATCCGCCGGCAGAGCCAATTTCAGTTACGCGCTGGAGGATACCCGCGATTGTGGCAGAGGTCCCTTCCATACCCAAGACTTCACACGCATCACGATAGGCTGATTGGGTAATGCCTAGGAAAGTAGAAACGATCTTTGTAGCGTCAATCAAATCCCGCCATGAGGTAATCCCTTTCGAACCATATTCGATGATATCCGGGTATGCGCGCAGAACGGTGTCGAGGGAGATTGATTGCGTGGGCTGGCAACAACTGGTGTGGAGCGTAGGCAAAGAGGATTGTGGAGAAGGCTCCTTCAAATCATTCTTTTTGAAATTTTGAGATTCAAAATAGGATTCAGGAAGGGATTCAATATGATGCCGCTCATTTTGGGCGTGATTGGCGCTCATCTCAGCAGCATTATCTCTATGAATCAATGTGTTATCTATTTCCGAACGTAACGTAGTCAGATCGTTGAGAATAGCTGTCATCTCTGAGAGAGCTGCACGACGTGGGATGGCATCGACAATGGCGCGAAAGCGCGTATGAACTGCCAACCAGAAGTCGGACTGGTGATCAGTGAGCGCCACATCGATTATCTGTGCGAGATCCCTGCGCTGCAATGTAATCTGTTCGCGTGTGCGTTTGAGAAGCGCTGCTTCGGTTTGAACTTGTTTGGCCGCTTGGGCGATTTCATCAGCGCGTTCGAGAAGGGGTGCGAAAGAAAAGCCAAAAGCTTCCTCTATCCGCCCCGCCTCATCCTTGTAGGCGTAACGTTTGCCATTCGGGCTATCGCGGCGTGCAATTAGCCCGCTTTCGATGAGAGCTGCAATATGGCGGCGCACGGTCGATTCCGGCATTCCATGCGCGCGCAGCGAGAGCTGGCGGTTGGACGGAAAAACGACAAGACCACCCTCGATGCCGATCTCATTCCCCGGAAGAAACGACAATAGCGAACTCATCACGGCCAGACAGCGATCGTTGATCCCGAACACTGACTTGGCAATGCAAAGCTCTTTGTAGATCGTCCAACGATTGACCGTCCTTCGATCCATTTTAGTTGATGACAGCTTCAATTGCTCAAGCGTCATCGTTCGTCCACGAAAGGTGGACGTTATTGACTCCAGAATTTGCATTTCCTCTCACCCTTTTTCAGGCAAAAGAAATCCACCCGCCGAAATGACGTTTATGACTCTTGACACGGATTCATGGAAATGCGATTCTCTGAGTGCTTAAATCTGAGGAAGGCTTCCATGCGGCAACGTTTTGGGGGCCTTTTTCTTTTGCGGTTTGTTCTCCTGGTTGATGTAACCGTTTCGGTTGGCTTTGAAGATTGGTTCTTCAAGCGCTACTTTGATGTTTCGCTGGCCTTGTACTCTGCGTAGAGGTCGTCAAGACGCGACTGAACGAAGTCGGCGAATTGTGGAGCGGCCTTGTCATTGAAAGTGAACTGCACATTCTTGCCCGCGCGTTTGATCGCAACAGGTTGAGTGCCATCGCCCAGCACAGGCGACACGATAGCAGTAGCCTGACGCTTATCCTTTGACGCGGACGATTTGAGCTTATCGAACACAAACTGAAATCGATCATCGGATGACAAGCTGGCAAAGCCAGGTTCGCTGATGGCGTGAGCCGCAATGGTTTCATTGACAGTTGTCAAAAGGCTGACAAAGTCTTCCCAACGGGTGCGTCCAATCGATGGTGCACGACCGATCTTGCGAATGACTTCTTCTGGGATCGATTTAATGATTGTGATCATCTTGGACAGGATGGCCTTATCAATGCCCGTGGATTGATAAAGCGTTTCTCGCGAATAGCCCTGTCCTTCCAAAGTGTGAGCAAAGAATGCCTTTTCGATGAAGGACAGGTTCGATCGTGTGTTGTTTTCCTGTCCCTGGTGAATGACCAGCTCTTCATTGGTGAGCTGCTTGACGACAGCCCTTACCTTGATGCCGAGCGTTTTAATGGCGGCAACGCGTCGATGACCATAGGCAATCTGAAATCGATCAGGGTTCTCCGGGTGAGGGCGCACCAGAATTGGTACCAGCTGCCCGCTCTCGCGGATCTGCTCAACGAGCTTAGTCTGGTCTTCATTATCGAATCCCAACCGGTCTGAGACGAATGAACTGTCGATGAGGTCTGGATCAAGTTCGATGATCGTTTGACCCGAAGAGAGCTGACGTTCGATTTCATCGGCACGCGCAGAGCGTTCGTTGATCTTTTCCAGCGATTGGGAAATAGCACCCAGAGCCGCCGGGCGATTCGCGCGGTCGCGGTCGATACCTGCAAGCGGCCTCGCCTGCTCTACAGGCGGGTTCACTGAATGGTCGTCAGCGTTCTGTGACGGTTCGGACGGGCTGGAGAAATCAAAGATGTTTTTTCTTGCCATGGTTAGCTACGCCCCCAGGTCTGGCGAATAAGGTCTTCAATCTCGGCGTTGACAGATGTCAACGACTCCAGAGCGCGATCATAAGTACCACGCGAGAATGCCGAGCGATCCACCTCATAAAGTGTCTGTTTTGTCAGACCGGCATCCGAAATAGCTGTCGACTTGAGCATTGGTGTTTCTAGAACACGGTTGCCAAAGATTGAGCGCATGAAACCAGCCATCTGGTTTTGCGGCGCGTCATTGGGCTCATAGCGGGTGATCAGATAACGCATCCAGTCATATTGCGTGTTGCCACCTGCCCGCTCGACCACCGCAAGGAGATCAGATGTCATGTGCAGGAACTGGTTCATTGACATGACATCGAGCATCTGGGGATGGACAGTGATCAAAACAGATGTTGCTGCGCACAAGGCAGAGAGGGTCAAAAAGCCCATCTGTGGCGGGCAGTCGATCACAACCACGTCGTAAAGGTCTTCGACGACAGCCAGACAGCTGCCGATGCGTGAGAAGAACATGGCTTCGTTCTTCTGCTCAGCGAGAACCTTGGGTGTTTCGTGTTCGAACTCCATAAGCTCCAGATTGCCTGGGATGACGTGCAGGCCGGGGGTATAGGTCGATCTGACGATATCCGTAATCTCGCGCCGTTCGGCATCATAGCGAATGGCGCCATAAAGCGTGTCGTTGACGCGCACGTCGAGTTCGGGCTGATGACCGAACATGGCGGACAGTGACGCTTGTGGGTCAAGATCGATGGCCAGAACACGATAGCCACGCAGCGCCAGATATTGGGCGAGGTGGGCCGACGTGGTGGTCTTTGCAGAGCCACCTTTGAAGTTCATGACCGAAATGATCTGTAACTTCTCGCCATTGCGGCGATGGCGGATATATTTGCCATGCGTCTTCGGCGAATTATCGTCCAGCAATTGCCGAATGGCATGAATGTCCTGAATTGAATACATCCGACGACCATTGCTCTGTGGCGCAGGTCCGTGACCTTCCGAGACGATCTGTCGGAGATATCCTTCCGCTACACCGATAAAGGATGCTGCTTCCGCTGGCGTAAAAGAACGAATCGACTTCTGCGCTGTTGGCGGAAAAATGCGCATTTGATGCGCCTGAAGTCGCTTCGACAGCTCTTCAGCGTCGGCTTCAATCAAAGACTGAAGGCTGCTATGAGGTTGTGGAGAGGCTGTCGAGTTTTGATGCATGGGTTCGTCCTTATCAGCGCATATTCAGTAAAACATAACAAATATGCGCAGACGAAGATGCCCCGATTCTGTCTCTGCCGCAATTTTTTTTTAGTTAATGAATAGTTAACGCCAAGCAAAGCGAAGAACGTGCCAACAAGAACTATGGTGTTACGAATGAGTAGCTGTCGGACTCATCGGTGAGAAGCTTCTACTCATTGACACCTGTCAACATTGTTGAACTGCGCTGACCGTCGCACATTACGAAGATTTGGAGCGGCAACGCGCTCATAAACGGTACGCCGGACGCGAACTGACGTCGAATGTGCTGATGACAGGAATTTGTATCATCAGCATATTTCGAGAATTTCGATCTCTTGATCACCCATAAACACTATGTCGCCTACGGACTTGCCAGTAAGTAGCCGTGCCAGAGGCGAAACGAATGAGATAGTGCCGTCCTTCGGGTTCGCTTCGTCCTCACCAACAATGCGGTAAGATTGAGCCGGGCGATTGTCTCTGCTGAAAGAAATAACGCAACCGAAACCAACGCTGGATGGAGATTGAGGTGTGGGCATCAATCGTGCCGAATGTTGGCGGGCCGCATAGTATCGGAGGTCGCGCAGTGGATGCGCGGTCTGTCGCCGGCGCTCGGAGGTGTCCTCAATGGCATTTGCCTCTTCAAATGCCATCCGTGCCTTCTCAAGTTCCTGTTTCAGGAGTTGGAGGCCCCTCTCTGTTACCAGATTGGGGTGCGGTGAGATTTCGCGATCTGGCAGAACCGTCTCCGATGCTGCTTCCGCGCTCTCTTCCTTTGCGAAGGCAACACTCATGAAAAAGCTCCCGTTAAGACTGGAGCAGATTATATCCGATTCTTACATGAATGGCGCTTTCTTCATGCAGGCTTTTATCCGTGCGGCACAGGCGGTCTAGATTCGCCTTGGTAGTTGGCAAGCCTATGTTTGGCGTGTTCTTATACAGGTGGAGAATAGGACGAAGCGGCAAGCGGCAGCAAGCATGCCCTCGGCGCTTGACGGTTCTTAACCTTTATCAATCATAATGTACGCAATTCTCAACTCGTCCATGAAGAGTGATGTCGGAAAATGAGGACTGCGAATGATGGCGCTGGCGGCCTCTTCCCGTCCATCGCGGTAGTGGATGCGTCCCGTTGACAGCTGTCAATTCCGTATAAAGCCAAAACGGCGAGCATTTTCCAAAAGGTCTCTAACGGATGAAGCCTGCCATTTGCGGCCACCGCGAGGCGGAGGGGCACCCATCTCATCAAGTTTCGCCGCTATGGCGCGTAACGAGAGAGATGGGTCGGCTATGGCGATGGCTGCAACGCGCTTGATAAAATAGTCATCGGGAATTCGCCGTTTTGTCTGGACGAGAAGTTTAGGGTCGGCATGTTTCTCGCGTACGAGCCGGTGAACGGCGCGTCTTAATTTTTCGACGGTCCAGTTCTGCCCTTTGAGATTAAGGGTTAGAACGATGTTCTCCCAGCTATGCTGAGGGCGAAGTCTGATGACTATGGGCAACCATGTGGGCGCGGTTGTAAGAAGCTGGTCCAGATAGGCTCGATTGCGCGCTGCTGCGATGTTGCCAATGGCTTCTGGATTGCGTGCACGCAGTCCCGGATTGCCAACAAGTTTACCACGGGCTTTCGCCAGCTTCATACCTTCTTTCGTGCGTTCCACTTTGAGCGCGTGTTCGAGTTCAGCGACTGCATCGAGAACGAGTAATGCGGAAGGAGATGCGGTTGCCGAGGTGTCGATGGGGTCACCAAGTGAAACAAAATGAATGCGGCGCGCCGTCAGGCTTCTGATCAGTTCAGCCAGATGGCCAACAGAGCGGGCCACCCGATCCAGTTTCACGACGACAAGGGTGTCTCCGGCAACGAGGTTGCCTAGAAGCTTCTCGAATGTTGGCCGCGATTGCAACTTCTCACTCAGGTGCTCTTGATAAATTCTGACGCAGCCAGCGTTTTGCAGCCGTGATAGTTGGTTGGCGTTGAATGGATCGTCCGTCGATGCGCGCGCATAGCCGATAAGTGTCCCAGATAGGGGAGGGGGATTAAGTGGGTTTTCAAATTCTGGCATCATCAAATCCGGCTCTACGTCAATCTGTACGAAAAAAGACTACGCCATAAAAGGTTAGTTTGTACACGGTTTTGACAGGTGGATTTGAAGGCTCGTGGAATGGCTCTATTGAGATTAATGCAGAGAAGCGGTTGAGCTGAACTTTTACTCACCACGAGCCCATTTGGAGTGAAAGTTTCAATCGAGCGCGGTGTGTGTTGTTCTCAATCACATCGTTGCGAAACGCGCGGACCTTACCGGGAACAAAGACAAATTCTTAGCCACTAACGATCCGAAACCCAATCATTCTAAATTATTGAAAAACGGAATTAATTTCTGCCATACGAAAGTGAACACGAGCTTCGGTTTCGCTCGAGCGATTGTCCATCTTTTGATTTTCTCAGAGAAGTAAAGCTGGTCAATTCCGCAGCTTGGACAACGCATCGCAGCGCTATCGACTAAACATGACCATATGTGATTTGCGGTTAAAAATCTACAACCTCGCGCGCAACAGAACCTCGTTGCACCAGTCCTGTCTTTTAATCGTCTGTCTTCCAACGACTTCTTCCAATATCGCGTTGACCTTTGTTCTATATGACTGACGTACTTCGATACCAAGAAAGGCGTACCGTTGAAGTCGACAATCTTCGATTAGGTTAGCCAACATTGCACATTGACCATGTTTCTCTCCCACGATGCCTAAACTACAAAATTGATATTTAGCGCAGATTTTTCCCGAGCCTCGGCTTTGTGCTGGTTTGTGAAGACAAAGCCTGTGGGCTCGAGAATTCAAGTCGGGTTGAAAGCAAGGTGTCCCTGGATTCCAGAACGCTTTGACCGGCTTTATCTTGGGGGAACGTGTGGTGATTGCGTATCACGTCAGATCGAATGGAGAGCTGGTTCCCTCAAGTGGGAAACAAAGAGATACGCCGGTTTCTGGCGGACCAGTGTTTAGCGTGCCTGCATTGGTATTGTCATTCGGGACCGGTCTTTTTATGGCTGCTCCAGCCTATGCACAGGCAGTGTGCACATCGTCACCCTGCACTGGTACCGCGGTCATCGACGCGAACTCTGCCGACTATTTCTCCGACACGTCGCGACCCAGCTGGTCATTTCAGGATACGAGCGCGCTCAATGCGACAGTAACTGACGCGATCAGTGGTGGCATGCAAGTCTTCTATGGTTCCAGTTCTCTGAACGGAACGGCGATGAATGCGATCAGTGGCGGGTCGCAATATTTCAATGGTAGCAGCAGCCTCAATGCTTCTGGCACCTATGTAGTCGGAGGAGGGGTGCAGAGTTTCTATGAGACCAGCGCGCTCAACGCATCAGCTGAAAATGCGGTGAATGCAGGCGAGCAGTATTTCAACAACGCTAGCTCTCTCAACTTAACCGCAGCAGGCGCTCTCAGTGGTGGCCAGCAGTACTTCTACAATACGAGCACCTTGAATGTTAACGCCGTTAACGGGTTAGGTGGTGGTACCCAGATTTTCTACGATACCAGCGCGTTGAACGCCTCAGAAGCGAACGCTGTTGTAGGCGGGTCGCAATATTTTAACGGTAGCAGCCGCCTGAATGCAACGTCGTCCAATGCCATCAGCGGCGGATCACAGAGCTTTTACGACAACAGCGTCATGACGTTGACAGCAGTCAACGCCGTTAGCGGCGGCGCGCAATATTTCAATGGCGACAGCATATTGAACGCTAACGCCGGTGGAGCGATTGGCGGTGGGACGCAATATTTCTATAATCTCAGTGTCTTGAATGCCTCGGCCGCGAATGCGGTTAATGGCGGCACACAGGATTTCCATGATAGCAGCACTTTCAATGTTTCCGCTACCGGCGGCCTCAGCGGTGGTGTTCAGACTTTCCATGGCAACAGCACGCTGAATGTCCTTGCGGATAATGCACTGACGGAAAATGCGAGCGTCAATTTCGATAATCTGGCGGGCGGTATTGGCGGGACTATCAAGCTCAATGGGTTCAGTACAGTCGTCGGAGCAATCAACAGTGTCAGCATGGGCGCTGGTCTCATTGAAAATGGCGGAACGACGAACAGTGTGCTGACCATTGACGGATCATCTGTCGGTCCGTCGACATTCTTAGGTGTGATTCAAGATGGTGGCAGCGGCACACTGGCTTTGGAACTCAGTAGCGGTGTTCTGACACTCAGCGGGGCGAACAGTTTCACAGGTGGCACGACGATAACAGGCGGTGTGTTGCAGGTGTCGAGTGATGGTAATCTCGGCGATCCGTCGGGCGGTCTGATATTCAATGGCGGGTCACTGGCGACGACCGCGAGTTTCCAGACTGCCCGGTCTATCTCACTTGCGCAGGCTGGCATATTCGATGTTGCAGATAATACCGATCTCGTCGTGAGCGGCGTCATCTCGGGACCTGACGATCTCGTAAAAATGGGCACAGGCATTCTTCAACTCACAAACACTGCCAACAGCTATAGCAACACCATTGTCGGGGCTGGTCGTCTCATCGGCAATTCTCAAACGATTGCGGGCAATATTGCAAATGCGGGTGTCGTCGTTTTCGACCAGACGTCGAATGGCAGCTTTGCTGGCAACATTGCAGGCGCTGGTGGAACCACAGGCACGATGATCAAGGACGGGGCAGGCAGCCTCATTTTGAATGGAGCGTCAGCTCTTAACTGGCTCGTGCAGCAAGGCAATCTGACTTCAAGTGCTGAACGTTTTTCAGGCGACGTCGCCATTGCGACAGCAGCGTCTTTGACATTCGATCAATCGACCAGCGCGCAGTTTGATGGCGTATTGACGGGCGGTGGAACGTTCATCAAGGCCGGAACTGCAACGCTTCTCTATGACGGTCAAAGCCCGTCATTTGCCGGGGCGACCGATGTTCTCGCAGGTGGCCTGATCGTGGGATCGGACGTTGGCCACAGTTATGCTTCTCTCGGCGGATCCTTTTCCATTGGAAATGGTGGCCTGATCGGCGGGCATGGCACCATTGGTTCTGGTAGTGGATCGACCGTCGCAGTTTTGACCGGAGGAACACTGTCGGCTGGAAATTCAATCGGCACATTGACGATCAATGGCGATCTGAAGCTTGAAAGCGGCTCCACCTATGCTGTCGAAATTGCAGGCGCTGGTTTGAGTGATCTCACACATGTTTCCGGCGCAACCACGATTTCGGGCGGAAATGTCAGCATAACGGCGCTTGATCCTGCGACGAGTTATCGAAGCGGACAGACCTATACAATCCTTACATCGGACGGCGGCATAAATGGCACATTTCAGGATACCGTGTCTAAATCCGCCTTTATTACCGCAACCGAGGCTTATGACCTTAACAATGTGAAACTCACCATCGCTGTCAAAGGTGGCGTCGGCACGGACCCAACATTAGGCACGCCGCCTGCGATCTTCGAAACTGTATCGCAAACGAAAAACGAAACAGCGACGGCAAAGGCGCTGGATA
>Ga0153948_1001379_pt1 | contig 12330 bp, 11 predicted proteins | sample TSNJ032MetaG_FD_104696 | JGI IMG/M metagenome (GOLD analysis project Ga0153948, IMG submission 104696) | Attine ant fungus gardens microbial communities from New Jersey, USA - TSNJ032 MetaG | ecosystem: Host-associated > Fungi > Mycelium > Unclassified | place: USA: New Jersey, Wharton State...
AAAGGGATATACCCTTCGTTGGGCCACTTATTCCGAGGGTGGTTTCAAGGAGGGTGTGTCATTGACTGTCGTCGATGAATTGGCAAGGTGGCAAAAATACGCGTATGGTCAGTGGTGGCTTGAGCATTGAATGAATCGATAAACCCAATTTTCATTGACAGGTTGCAATGAGATTATTTTTAACCCTCTGATTAAATGGTGGCGCAAAGGTCCCATCAGTGAAGAATTACGGGGTTTCGTTTGGTCTAAGGCGCCAGTCCACTACAAGATCGGGATGATGTCCTGTGAGTAATTTGACGTTCTCAAGTCATCGAAATGTGCCTGACTCGTGTTTCGTTGTAATTAGACATGTTTTCTTACTGTGAGTTTTATATGTCTAATATTAGCCCTGGGGACGACCGGAGCCTTCAAAGCTCCCATATTTCGTTCTTTGTTTTGCTCTCCTGACGTTTGATCAATCAGCGTCTGTTGGACTTCCTTCATCAGAAACGCGAGGCTCATCACATTTGAACTTTCTTGTGCTCAATTTCCCTTGAATCTTATGCGCTGATATTGTCCTGTGAATGTTAGATGGGATTGCTGCCGCGACGGTCGGATCCATCATAAACTATCTCCTCCTCGGACTCGGGATCCAAGTGGATAGATTCTATCTTCATAGTTTTGAGATTCTCTTGGCCTGCACGGTTGTTTTCCCTGCTATTGGGAACCTTGGTTATACTCTGTTGGAGTACCGTACTGGACATCGAAGCTTTTTTGGGGCATTGGTTGAGAATCTGAGATGGATTCCGTTCTTGTGCGTACCCATGACCCTCACCGATTTTCCGCATCGCTCAGTTGAGTCCTTGATTGATAGTGTTTTCTTCTTTGGTGGCCTCAGTATTCATTTGTCCACTGCATTGCTTGCGCATATGTTCTCGTACGATATGTAAGCATCCTGCTTGCTTTTCACACCAAAGCTGGTATTAGGCTACCCATGACGAATAGCTGATTTGATCCTGTTCAGGACATGGGGATCGACGGGCAAGGAAGTTGAGCGCTCGACATTTTGGATCGAAGGTGCGCGAATTTCGTCTGTTTCGTAATGGCGCTGTCTGACTCCCTCTAGTTCCCGCAATATGGCGTCGCTTCAAGCTGTCTTTTATTATATGCTTCCTGTGCATCGCCATGATGGTTATCTTTACCACAAATGTGGTACCCTTTGAGTGGCAAATTCCTGGATACCAGTGGGCTTTGAACATACCGCTCTCACTTGTAGTTGGCTGTCATATTCTGCTACCGGTGCGTTCGACTGCGATTGGAAGCGTTGGATTTGCTGACTGGTTTTTATTGCAGATTGTGCTTAATCCTTGGTTGATGATTTTCTCCTTTTGAGGAGACTGTTGATCTGTTGTGTTGTACCGAATATGGTCGATCCAGCACCTGGCTTTTGACCTTGTTGTTTTAGTAGGAACTATCTATAATGCAGGTGGAAGTGGAATATCAGACACAGATATCTTGTTCCGATATGAGGAAAAATGGCGCCTTTACTTAGGCAATGGTCGGATTGGGTTTAGAGGTTGGAAGCTATAGTTTTTTTTCTTATTTATTTTCATATGGACGCCGTTGGGTTGTGTTAGAGCTTTTTGGCCATTTCGTTCTTGTGAGGACAAAACTCGCTCATGCTTTCTTTGGTGTTCATTCTGGTTGACAACTCCCCCTTTTTTTGAATCTTGTACAAATTATTGCAGCTCTACTTACGTCGTTGTCTCTACTAGTAATTAAAGTAATGAAGTTAGGTCAAGTGATCGGTTTATGATTTGCACCCAAGATTGTTTCAGCACGATTGTTGATTGTACCTTTGTGAAACACAAAGTGACACATGGCTGCCGTACACAATGTGAAAGATTTTTTTGATATAAGCCGGTCAAAAAGGAGAAAACAACGAGAGGGGGGTATTTATACAATGCAGTGTCAGTTGATCATTTCTATAGTCTTAGTCGCTGTGGCGCGAGACAAAATCGCCATCGCGACATAGTGAGGAGAGAGATCTTGTGGAAATGATGTTGCAGGATCTGAACTTTGTATTTTGCCAATGTGATGTGTCCCAAATATAGTTCACGAAACTGTGTTACAGCTCAGTTGAGATCAGGGTGATAAGCAAGTTCCCTACATCAAGTGGATTGCGGCCAGTTCTCTCATGTGATATTATTCGTTTCTCGAGATCATGAATGATGAGTATCAGCCCTCTCACCTTATCCTTATCGATACATCGAAGGTTCACATGATAATTGACCTAGAATACACGTCTTCTAGTCTGATTTATACATTAGCAAAGTTTCATGGTTCCTGGCTGTTCCGCGTCGCATACCTAGAAATAAACATCTAATCATAACATGAATCCTGCCGATGACAGCCCTGACTTTAGACCATTGTGATGGTCTCTATGATAACGGCCCATCCCCCGCCCGAGTCGGTGTTGAGCAAGTAACAGAGGTCCTGTTGTCCCATAGATCGCTAGGAAATGGCAGAGAAGTATCAATGCTTCTGTCCGTTCCGAGGCGTGGGCGTTTTGTCTTCACTACATTGAGTCTCCGAACTATGTTTCATTTCATTGTCACATAACGACTAGCCTTTTCATCAGGCGGTTGCAGTTGAAGGATTAACCTGAGCCGATTTACATCCTGGCACGGACTAGGAAAATCAATTAGCAATGATTACCGTAGTCTGAGGTAAGTACCGAGGCCCTTGTATATCCTGTTGACTGTCCGAAAATATCCAGTAATACTAGCTCGGCGACATAACCAACCCGCTACTCTTCATCTGATCCCACGTTGCTCTATCCGTTATATACTTGAGTCGTTGTCCTGTATCGCGGCACCAGTTGCGACATGACGCTTTCTTCGGCGCTTTCTTCCTCGCTGCATTCCTCAATCTCTCTTCTAGTTGCAATTTTCACTCGGGGAGGTGTTATTCGAGCCATTCTCGCCGGGATCGCCGGGATCACCATCATCTTTTTCATTGTCCGCATCTCCTTGCAGAAACTCGGGGGCTCTGCTAATCGGGAAGAACACTCACAGCAATCCAGTGTCAATTGGGAGTCCGTGCGGCGGTATGAGGTCTCTGGGGAGGGTTCTGCGCTCAGTCCGAAACCATCATCTCTCCAGCCTTCCTGTATATCGCAGGAACGTACCTCGAATCCAAGGAGAACAGCATGTATCTGCAGCTCCGAAGACCCTCCTCTCTCGGGCGCTGCCTCTTCCGACACCATTACGGATATATGCTCATCCGAATCTCCTACGTCTGAAAGGGACTCCAGGGTACAAGACGAGCCCAGGCTGAGCCCCTTTCCGCCAGAAATCCTACTGGTGATTTTTGAATACATATCCATCCAACACGAAATCTCTCCTGACCACTTTATGTTATCAACCCTTTTTTCTCTACGACGAGTGTGCAAGGGCTGGAGGGAAATTATCGATGGTACATCCAGGCTTTGGCCTTCACTTCATCCCCCGCTCAATGAGAAGGGATGTGAGCGCTGTATAGAATGGTATATGCGCATTACTCGTGGGATGTCGAAAGTGGCCAATCTTGTCGTACTCGAGTTACCTAAGGAGGGTCGCGGGTTGCATCCAAGACTTTTCGATCATCAGCTCGACCTAGCCATTTCATCTTTCGCCATGAAAGTGATCATCCCCAACCGCTTTTCCTGGGGGATAGATGGATTGGCCTCCTTCTTGGAGAGCACACCAACTCTCGTGATACCTTCTGACGGTCCAGCCATGGAGAATCTGAGAAAGTTACACTGGACGATGGGAAGTCACTACTTTGCGAGCCAGCTAGCTCAATCTATCGGCCTTCCATGGATCAGTCTACACCAACTTCCATGGACTCAACTCACTCATATCACGTTAGAGATGTTGATGACCCTTGATGATTGTAATTTCATATTGAATCACTCACCCCTTGTCGAGCACCTTTCACTCAGAGAAATATCGGGCGAACCGTTGTCAACTGCGAATAGATGGACTGAGCGAAAGATATGTCCTCACTTGCATACGTTGAAGATTGTTTCGGCAGTCAATATCTCATCTCTACTTCGGAACTATGGACTTCCTTGTCTACGCGTCGTTGACTTCGACCTCACAGAAATAGATTCAGCCACGGATCTTCTTCAAACAGCTATCTCTTGGAAAGAGTTGACCTGTGTGACTCTGTCTTGCGTTTTCTCAGTTGACCTCATGGAAAGCATCGTGGCCGAGCTTGACACCGTCGAAGTGTTGGTACTCAAAGGACAGCTTCCGAACCCGGATGCCGTGTGGACAGTGTCACATACCCTCCGATCGCTCAAGTCTTTCACGCTTGTTCCCATAGCCGACGCTGCCGCCCTTAATCTCATGTCCCATTTCGTCGAGCATGTTTTGCCGTCTTCTATTGAATTCATTGACGCTCCATTGGCTGTTCACACGTTTCAGCAAATCATCAATCATCCATTCGACTCCTTAAAGGTTGTCAAAATGAAGAATCATTGTATCTCCCCACACGATTTTCTTTCGTTCCTTGCTTCCTCGGATAATTTAGTGGAAGGATCGTTCACGGTTTCTGACCATCACGAAATCCCACCCTCTCTCTTATCACCATCAGGTGTTTTTCTCTCCATCTCCGCTCCCCCTCGCCACCAAATTATATGCTGCATTGCCAAACTAGATCTTCACCTTGGTTATCAATTCACGGCGGCAAACCCACTGTTGGAGGTGCTTGACTTGCCGAAGCTGTCGATGCTTAAATTTAGTGCCTCCCGGAAATCCTCTCCTTGTCACGCCTTGCACCAACTCTTAGTCAGATCTCGCTGTTCACTTTCCAGCCTCTCGTTTGATTGTCCAACCACGGACGCCTCAAAGGCTCTGCAGCTCTTGCACCTCATGAGCTCAACTTTGGAAAACTTTGAAATCAAGAATGAAGTTGGATTTGGCAAGGCACTTTGGATACCGTTGACGCATCGAGGTAGGGGAGCCTTATCGGAACAATGCTTGTGCCCCCGCCTCGACCGCCTTGCTGTCGCGCCCTGTCGAGATCCGCATTACTTTTATGAGATGGTGGAATCTAGGTCAAAATTTCCTGATAACTGTGAATGTGGACTTCGGAAGTTGATGAGTGTAGAGGCTGTTGTAGAGGCTGATGTTGACGACCCACAAGTGCGTTTAAATTTTACGAACCGTTTGAAGGCGAGGTATATTGACTGTAAGTTGGATTTCATGCTTCGTTTCGAACATTAGAGTATAGACTTTTGCACGCGTTATCACAGGAATTGATGCTGTTGCTGTCGTTGTTGTCGTTGTTGCTGTCGTTTTGTTGTGTATCATATCTTTAAGTTGCATTTTCAATGGGTTGATGGATTCTTATGTATGGTATTTTCGAACTTGTGGTATATTTGCCGAAAGTAATAATCTAGTTCTGGTTTGTACGGCGGACTGGTGTGTTCTTTGTATTAGAATGCACAAGTGCTAGATGGTACTGACGATGTTTATTTTATTATCTTTCTGGCGACTTTTCTCTTCGTTTATTTATTTTGTCTCCATTTGTTGCTTCTCGATGTCTCATTTTGCTGTGCTGTATAAGTATTGAGGTTAGTTCCTTCTGATTATAAGTATAGTTAACAGTTGTATTCTTGGAACAGTAGTCGGTTAACTACATACCTGTTGTATCTTATCCGTGTGTTTCCTCTGTAAATATATTGTATCCGAAGAAGTCTGTCTGTACCATCATCCAAGTGAAGTGAAGCACAAAAGGGGGAAGATTTAGTAAGTGAACGTGCTGTACTACACTACGACGCGAACGGTAGAGCCACGAGTTGAAGGATGACTAATAGTTTGTTTGATGTTCTCCAAACAAAAGCAACTCCTAGTCTCATACCCCGATGATTGAGACGGGTTATACCAAACGGGCTTCTGCAAGGATTCAGCTGCATACGGTTCCGTCGATTCCGACTGTTATTGAGATACCACTTGTTGTTGATCCCGACTGCTGATCGCTTCGAAAACTCTTAGGTTTTTTTCCGCGCGCGTCGCAGCTACAACCTACGACCTACGATGACTGTTGAGTAGTGAGTACTTTTTCTTATACCGGTGAATTACCCCATTTGCTTATTTATTATTATCTTTTTTGCCGGCTTCGGCTGGACCAATTCATTAACCTTGGCTCCTCCAATGAAAAAGCGATCAGGTGCGTTAGTTACTTCAGATTCATAAACCTATTAATTCCTGAAACTGGAGCCTCGTGGTTCTAATTACAGACAATGGTTGTCGGTGAATAGAAGAAACCTTTACGAAAACGTCGTACTTGCGGTTTTAATCTTTGGTGGTTATATCTTGGGCTTGAGTGGTGCATGCTATCATAGCGATGAAGCGTCTAGGATGGAGGTTGATATACCACAGTGGTACGTCTTGCGTCAGAATTTTCCCGCTCTGCCTGACACGGTCAGTCCTGGCTCTTTACTCACGCAATGTGGCTTTATCCTTTCTCTCGTACTAGCTCCAGCCTCATGTCGACGGAAAAGGGAAATCTAATAAAGGACTTACTATCTGCCACTTCCCCGCCCCTCCCTAACCCAACGTAAAATTCCCTGTTCTGGGCTCTTTTTGGATCTGTGCTGGGTCTGCCTCGTGGACTGCTTCCGAGAAGCTCTCCCATTATATCGGGTGGGACAATGGCAACTCGATTATTATTATAAGATGCAGTGATAACCCGATTGTTATAAGACCGGTTTGGCACGCCACCTCCACTTCCCACCATTTCTCCCTTGAAAGCACCTCTTCTCCTTCTTGTCCTCTGCACCCGTCTGTTCAAATTGCGTTTGTTGACGATAAAAAGGGAGACAGCTCTCATGAAACCCCTCTTTCCTCGTTCTTTCTCTCGCTCGCTGCCCATGTTTCTTCCATCGTCTCGCTCAAAACAGGATCGTACCGTTTCTTTACCAGATTATTATCGAGACACCAAACGAGAAGTCTACGGGCCGTATTTCAGTACCGAAGTGCAGTTTATGGTTCGTTCTTGCAGTTTTTTCCTTCTCTTTTTCTGATAGTTTTATCTGCCTCGTTTTAGCCAACAGCAGGTATTCCTTATGACAGTTACGACGAAGCTTCGGGGAACAGTCTTTTACTAGTAAGTCGAAATACCTTTGTAGAGCAAGCGCGCTCATGATGAGTCGAGGACATTGCCTTACCTGGTGAAGCGGACTGGGAAACGGAATCGCACATGATTGGGAATACCATGAAGGCTTCTGGTCACTCATCGTTATCTCCTTCTCCTTCTCCTTCTTCTCCTTCTCCTGCTTCGCCTTCTTCTTTTTACGTCCAAATACCTCCGACAATTCCAGAGAAAAATGATTGCTTCAGGTTTGGCCTAGCTTTAATACGAGTGAGTCCATATTAATTTCATCACCGCTCATTTATTTTGATACCATGTATTTTCAGGGCTTTGTTTCGTTATTATGTCGTGGTCGTCATTGGAAACAAAAATGTTGATGTGTGTGTGCGCTAAATGATCTCTTGTAGTATTCATTTCAAAGTCTTGGTCCCATTTACTGAATTGAGATTTTGGATTGTAAGTCAGGATCATGACTGGCAGTTCCTCTATGTATATATAACACACATTGTATTTATAGAAATTGAGTTGGTTGCCTTGATAACATGTGTATTTTAAGTATGAAGCATTTGTTTGTGTAGATGATCTGAACTAGGATCATTATTTGTTCTTATTTTTCAATTCACACATATGTTTTAGATTGAATTTGGATATATTAGATATTATATAACAATTCAATCAAAAATATTTGAGACAATAAAAAAAATACTTTTACAGTTAATATACAAGTAACCAAGTCCTTGAGATAATATTACACTTAAAGGTACACTACTTGATACAATAGACAACTACTAGCAGTCAAGAAAGCAATCAACAAAGACAACTAAGTACAACAAATAGCAAGCAAGTAAAGCAAAGACAGCAAATGACAAGACAATGAACAACTATTAGTAGTGAAGAAAGCAATGACAACAAATGATAAGACAGTGGACAACTACTAGCAGTCAAGAAAACAATGAGCAAGGACAACAAATGATGAGCAAGAAAGTAAAGAGAGAGCTAGCAGTGGTGGCGGCGGCAGCCACAATGGTAGTGGTGATGCGATGTCTCCATGTCGCTCCAATGGGCAGTAAGCATACGACAACGGACAGTAATGTGTCAACGTTGAAGGACTTCGTTCTCTCGACAAGGGGCCTCGGTGGGTTAAGGGAAGCAAGATGGTGGGAGGAAAAACGAAGCAAAGAAACAAAAAAAAACCCCACCCTTTCCAGTTTAAATAGCCACTCCTCAAGTCTCAGAATGTAGTGCTCAGGTTCAGTCTCAGAAATGTAGTGCACGCTATAAGAGGTCCCGAACAATAATATAAAAATAGTAACAAGCGATAAGCGGATTTTTTTTTTAGTTCAACGCGATGAACCCCTCTCGTCAAAAGAACAATCAAAAAGGCTACCAAACGCCAAGTTTACGAATATCCGATGCAAAAGTAGGCACAAGACAGCAGCAGACTTTTTTCTAAATGCCACACTCATGGTCATGGGTTCACGAGCCCACCCATGTGCTAACCTGAGTTATTTATAACTATTACTCAGAACCTTATCTGAAACATTCACATGTTCACAAGGGAGGAAAATCCACATTCCACGTTAATAGACTTGTAAAGTAAAAACAAGTAAATTACGAAAAAAAAAAGTGAGTAGATAAACCGCAGGACGAGTTCTAGGGGGCCAGATAAAGAAATAGAGAGGGTATAAGTCATAAAAAGACATTGTTCTCGTACTACAGGCGTGAGGAGCAAGAAAAATGGACACATTACCGCCTGATGAACTCTCCTTGAGCTAAACCGGCTTCACTCTGTTCCTGCAACTCCTCAATCGTCAGCGTCGGCAGAGTAGGCGTCGGAACCCTGGAAGGAGGTCTTGAAGGCCACGGACTGCCATAAGGGGCATAATTATACCGGGCAGTATCGAGCGTGACCTCCCCTGTACTCGGATTCCTTTGAATAGGGGATATGAGGATGTCATCCTTAAGATCACGGGAAAAGCCTAAAGCGCTGGCGACGACGCGTGGACTAGCGAAAGGAGATACTTTTTTGCGCTTCGTTGAAAGGGAAGATTCGGAAGGAGGGGAAGGAGGGAGGGTTTTTTGGGAAAGGGAGGAAGTAGTGAGAACAATAGATATGGGTTCCTTGCCCGATGGCTGGTTGTACATCCAAGTAGCAGTGAGGACGGTAGTGGCACCTATGAGGAAACTCCAGGTAATGTGAAAATCAAAGATTGCGACACTAGCGAGGAAAGAAAGGACAATGGACAAGCTAGTAGCGAAACCCTTCATGATGTTATCAGAATACTTGATGACGACGGCAGTGACAAGGCCGCCAAGGACCTGGATGGAGACGACAGCCCATGCCCAGGGACCGAAATTGCGGAAGAGATGTTGAAAGAACCCGGAGGAATGAGGGGTGTAGAGGACGGGTAAGAGGGCTGGGATGAGAGAGAAGAGGGAGAGTTGGACATTGCGGACCCAGAGGTCAGCCTTTGAGTTTTTAAGGACCATTTCAAAATACACGCCAGCCAAGCCCGAGGTAAAACAGGCAGCGGTGACGGCGGCAAAACCGGTGAGAGGGTTCATATGATGGACATTATAATCATGAGCGCTTCCGACAGGCTGGTCCTTGGGTGAAGGATTGGTGGTAGTGGACTGAATCTGGACGATGGCTACGCCGATGGCCAAAAACAACAAGGAGAGCCATTTTGTAGGGTCGAGTTTTTTGCGGAGGAGCACGACGGAGAAGGCGGCAGTGGTGAGAATTTTCATCTGATAGGTGACCTGGAAGGTGGCGACGGGTAGATTGGAGATGGCGACGAACTGAAGGGAGTTTTGTACGACATAGAGGAGAGCAGGGATGGAAAGTTTCCAGGCGTCTGGACTGAAGATGTCGGCGCAAACGGTGGAGGGACAGGCGAGGGGAGAGGAGCGGGCGGTGTAGAGGGCTATGGTGAAGGAGATGGCACCCTTGAGGAGCTCGTTGATAAGGACGGCGGAGGCAGGAGAGTAGGCGAGCTCTGGAGGAGTGATGATGCGAGAGTAGTGCATCACAATCGCAAGGGCGGCATTCTGGACGGCAAGGGTGACGAGGCTGTGTGTGCGTGTTTGAGCTGGGAACGCTACGGCAAAAAGAAAAAGAAAAAAGAAACTGACGAGAGCGACTTGAGTGCAGCAGAGGACATCATCACAACACATTCAAAAAATCAAAATGTTATTTCTGTATTTCTTCGCGTAGGTTTCCCACGGTGGACTAGCGGGTCAACGTCAGCGTGCGAAACAAAGTGAAGTCAGTCAAGGGGCCTCAGCCTCGCCTTGGTCTCGCCACCCGCAACACCCACAAATATGCCTTGGGCAGAGGGGCTGCGTGCCTTTACCAGGTTCCTCATCCTCGGCCACATAAAAATTAGATAAATCTACGTACAACAGATGTAGAAATGCTCCAGGTGATCCTGCGTCCTCGCCCCTCAACCAGCGGGAGGAGCCGTCAGCAAAGACTGTTTTTGAGATTCCACACAATCTCTCTCCGACGTCTGTCTGGACCGTCCCTGCCTCCAGAGGGCGCCGGGGACCGCAATATGGACGCCGTTGGGTTTGGAAGGAAAAAGACGAGTTGCAAGTTTTTGTAGCCAGCACGTGACTTCATACACGTGCAGAGAACACGTGAGCTCACCTACCCAACATTTTTATTTTTTCTTTGGACAGACATGTCGGGATTTGGCGAGCTGCTGCGTCGGTCCCGCTTTGCCTCGTACGACTCCACCATCCCCCAGGCTTATTGCTCCCCCCAGGCTTATGCTAGACGTGGTGACTACGGCCTCAAGCGTGCGCTGCCTCTCCGCTACAAGGACTCCTCCGTCACCGTCAGTCACGTCGACCACCATGCCCAATTTACAAACTGGAATAACGCCTCCCCTCTCGTCCGCTTTGTCAGCCGTTATCAGGAGCTCAACATGACCCCCCGCACTATGCCCACAGGTTCCTGGGACCAGTCTCTCGGCGATGCCAAACTCCATTGGCTCATCGATTCAGAATTCGCCCCTAACCACTATTCAAAGCCTTTCAACTCACAATCCGTCTCTAGCCACCACTCTGAGCCTCTCAACGTAAAATCTGCCTCCAACTCAGAGCCTCTCGACCCAAAGGTTGCCTCTAACCCAAAGCTCCTCAAACCACAACTCGCCTCTAACACCCACACAGAGCCTCGTGACGGTCTCGGCAGGCTCGGCGTTGGCACTTATGGCGCAAAGCGTCCTCCCCCTCAGCAGTCTAGCTACACCCCCAACCCCGCCCAACTCAACATCATGTCCCTGTCTCCCCGCAAGTTCAGAGCTTACCTCGCCAAACTCCCCGCACTTTCTGCCAGCTACAGAGATTACCTCCGCGAAGAACAAAAAGTCCCCCATTCTTCGGAGGAAGAACACACTGTTCTCTACATCGTTTCCCAGCCCCAGTACACACCTCAAAAGCTCCATCGTTCTTTCCTCGCCAAGCACTTTTCCGCTACCTCTCCTCCCATCTCCACCCGTAAATCTAAAAAAATAACTACCCCCACTGTCTCTGTCAGCCAAAACATTGAACGTCAACCCCATCGTACCGGAGGTCTCGTGTACGCTCATTTCTCACCTCTTGAAACCGTCTTTACTACTCCACCTCAAACTGGTTTTGTATTTCAAGAAGAACCTCAACCCATAAACAAGTACTTCACCAGTGACAAAAATCGTAACAATGTACATTACCTGTCACTCGTCGGTGGTATCGTCGCCTCTTTGCGCAAAAGCAAGGCAGATATTTATCTTCCTTTTTATAATCCTCACCATGACGTTGCTGTGGGCGGCAAATCTGTTGAAAAGTTTGATCCTCTTCCTGAACCTGCTTCTGATTCTGATCTCCCTCCTGAATCTGCTCCCGCTCCTCAGCGGGGTTCAAACTCAAGTCCTGCATGGAATTTCGACTCTATTTCCTTCAATGAACCTCTTGAACCTCTTGAATCCAGTACCCCGCCGCCGCCGCCGCCGCCTGACCCAGTCGATGAGGTCGATCCATTCCGACTTCAAAAAGCCGTCGCGCCGATCCGTATCCTCACTTTTGCTATCCGTGCTCCGCCTGCTGCTGTTTCCACCTATCGAGCTCATCTTTTACGCCCCAAAGATATAATGAATTCCTTGTCTGTGTCAGCTACTTCTGCGGTCATGGAACCCAAGCTGGCTTCTGCTAATTTGCATAGAG
>Ga0153948_1001380_pt1 | contig 12329 bp, 9 predicted proteins | sample TSNJ032MetaG_FD_104696 | JGI IMG/M metagenome (GOLD analysis project Ga0153948, IMG submission 104696) | Attine ant fungus gardens microbial communities from New Jersey, USA - TSNJ032 MetaG | ecosystem: Host-associated > Fungi > Mycelium > Unclassified | place: USA: New Jersey, Wharton State...
CGTTCAGCAGGATGGCAACTTCATCGCCCTTGGCATAATCCTGCTCGGCGAAGATGCGGCCCAGAAGCTGATCGACAACGGAGTCAGCCGGAGCAAGCTTGGTGCGGCTGATGCCCGGTTCGCCATGGATGCCCATACCGATTTCCATTTCATCGTCGCCGATGGAGAAGGTCGCATGGCCGATTTCCGGCACAACGCAGCTCGACAGGGCAACGCCCATCGTGCGGGTGCGCAGGCGAGCCTTGTCGGCGAGACGCGTCACTTCATCGAGCGACAGGCCGTTGGCTGCTGCTGCACCGGCTGCCTTGTAGATGAAGAAAATGCCCGCAACGCCGCGGCGCTTGTGCTCTTCACCAACAACCGACGAGGCAACGTCGTCATTGCCGACAACCTGCTTGACGGTAATGCCATCGAGATCGGCCAGTTCCGCAGCCATGTCGAAATTGATGATGTCGCCCGTGTAATTGCCATAGATGTAGAGCACGCCTGCGCCCTGATCGATGGCCTTGGTGACCTGATACATTTGCTCGGCGCTCGGCGACTGGAACACACCGCCGACAGCTGCGCCGTCGATCATGTTCTCGCCGATATAGCCGAGGAAGGTCGGCAGATGGCCCGAGCCGCCGCCGGTTGCGATGCCGACCTTGCCAGCCTTCGGCTTGGCAGTGACCATGCAGCGCTTGTCGTCGTTGACAAAGGTCAGTTCGGGATGGGCCCGATAGATGCCTTCCAGCATCTCATCAACGAAATTGACTGGATCGTTCAGGAACTTCTTCATGATTTCCTCTTGAGATTATCGGGTTATTTCTTGCGTTGCTGGGTGACGAAGAAGGCGGCCGCCAGAAGAATGAAGCAGCCGACGACGAGACGCTGCCACGTGCTGGGAATACCGACCAGGACCAGAACGCTGTTGATGACGGTGATGAGCAGGACACCCAGAATGGTGCCGAAAACGCTGCCCGTGCCGCCGGTAATACGTGCGCCACCCAGAACCACAGCGGCAATGACGCTGATTTCGGTTCCGACAAAGTCGAATGGGCTCGATTGACGGTTGGCACAAACATGGATGATGCCTGCCAGACCGGCGAGACCACCGGCATATCCGAACAGGAACAGATGGATTGTTCGCAGATTATAGCCAAGGCGGCTTGCGATCTGGCTGTTGCCGCCCATGGCGAAAATGGCGCGGCCCATCAATGTGCGGTTCAATATCCACCAGGTCAGGATCGCTGCCACAGGCAGGATCAGGAAGTAGAACGGCATGGTGATGGTTGCGCCGTTGGCGGATTCGAACTGGAACAGAGGCAGGCGGCCAAAAGCGCCCATCGTTGGCGGCAGCGACATGATCCAGACCGTGCCGACAAAAGCCAGCAGGAAGCCACGGAACAGATATTGCGTGCCGATGGTGACGATCAGCGACGGAACTTTCAGACTGTGCACGAGAACGCCGTTGATCAGGCCGAGAAAGACGCCGCCAGCAATCGCCATCAGGATGACGAAGACGATGGGAAGCGTCGGCATATAGGCCTGCACCAGAAGCGTCAGCGAATAGACCGTGCAGGCGGCAATGGCCGTGAACGATACATCGATGCCTCCAGCAGCGAGAATGATGAAGACGCCAAGCGCGAAAAGGCCCATCACGACGCTGGCGCGACCGATATCGATGAGTGTCGAAGCCTGCAGGAATGCAGGATTGACAATCGACACGATCACGCAGATTGCGACCAGAAGGAAGAAAGTGATGGATTCAGGGCGCCTGCGAATGAAGTCACCCAGCTTGAAGGAACGGGCCTGACCCAGTTCCTGCTGATATTGCGACGCGCTCATTGGGCTAGTTCCTTCTGCGACGACATCATGGCTTGGTAGAGCTGGTCTTCCGTCGCCTCGGCGGCGTCAAATTCCTTGACGATGCTTCCCGCATTCATGACGAGAATGCGGTCGGCGTTTTGCAGCAGTTCCGGCAGGTCATCGCTGACGATGATGAGGCCCATGCCAGCTTCGGCCAGTGTCTGGATGGCGCGGTAGATCGTATCCTTCGATCCCACATCGACGCCGACAGTCGGGCCGTGCAGCACGAGGAGCTTCGGACCGATGCTGAGCCAGCGACCGATGAGAACGCGCTGCTGATTGCCGCCCGAAAGGGCGCCGACCGGCAAATCCAGGTTCTTGGTATTGAGGCGCATCTGCTCCATCAGCGAGGCTGCTATTTCGCGGCCCTTTTTCTGATTGACGATGCCAAAGCTGTTGCTCAGACGGGTCAGGATCAGCGCGATTTCGTTTTCGAAAATCGACTTGTCGAGGAACAGTCCTTCAGCCAGACGGTCTTCCGGCACGTAGCCGATGCCCAGTTCAATGGCTTCGGCAGGGCTCTTGACGTTGATCTTGCGGCCTTCGAGCGTGATCGCACCGTTGGATGCCGGGTCGACGCCGGTGATTGCCATCGCCAGCTCGTTGCGGCCTGAATCGGCAAGACCTGTAATGCCGAGAACCTCGCCCTTGCGAAGCGTCAGATTGATATTCTTGAAATCCGGTGACGACAGGCCGTCCAGTTTCAGCAGCTCTGCCTCGCCCGGCGTGCCGGTACGATAGCGCTCCGCGTCGATTTCGCGGCCAATCATCAGCTCGGAAAGCTGCTTCTTGGTGTAGTTTTCAATCGGCCCCTGCGCCACGCATTGGCCATCGCGGAAAACGACGGCGTTACCGCCGATGCGGTAGCATTCGTCGAGCTTGTGGGTCACGAAGAGGACGGCGACATTGTCTGCGCGCAGGCGATTGACGACTTCGATGAGGTTATCGACTTCGCGGCGCGTCAGTGACGTGGTCGGCTCATCCATGATGACCAGCTTGGCGCTCGTCGCGATCGCACGGGAAATGGCGACCAGCTGGCGCATGGCAAGCGGAAGTTCGGAAACGATGGTGTTCAGGAAGGCGCGATCCGTCGGCAGGCCGACAGTGCTCAGCGCACGTTCCGCTGTTTGGCGCAGCTTGGTGCGGTCGAAGCGGCGCAACAGCTTGCCATTGCCTTCGACGAGCTGCTGATTAAGCGCTACATTTTCGGCAACCGTGAGGTTGGGGATCAGAGAAAGATCCTGATAGACGGTCTCGATGCCCGCAGCCAGCGACTGGATCGGATCGAGTTCTTTATAGGTCTTGCCATTGAGAACAATTTCACCCTCGCTCGGACCATGCGCGCCGGACATGATCTTGATGACGGTGCTCTTGCCGCATCCATTTTCGCCGAGAAGGTGATAAGCCTCTCCGAGATTGAGCGTGAGGTCGATGCCGCGCAAAGCATGCACGCCGCCAAACCGCTTGTGGATGTTGCGCAATTCGAGAAAACGCTCCGGTGTCCGGCCGTTTTCCGTCTTATTGTTCATCGTAGTTGACACGTTAATTCCTCTGCCACAGTGCATCATCGCGCTTGCGCGCAACGGTTCCGCTGTCGGCTGGTTGGCGGCAAAATCAACCGGGGTTAGTTGCCCGGATGCTTTCCATTCGCGGAAAGCACCCGAGGCCTTGACGCTGGGAGGCGATGGTGAACGGAATTGTCGCCACCCGCAGTCGGATCTTCTAAGGCTTCTTAGAACAGGTGTTCCTTATAGGAATCCTTGTCGGCAATAACCATGCCGTTGCCGATGACGAGGAGGCCTTCGCCTGCACCCTTCTTCACGGAAACCTTGTTGTAGCCTTCAACGCCGAGGTCGATACCGTCCTTGACTTCCTTCTTTTCCAGAAGAAGCTTGGCAACAGCATTCATCGCCATGCCAGCCTTCTGCGGATCCCAGAAGCCGATAGCCGTGATCGCGCCGGATTCCAGAAGATCAGCCGATGGGTTCGGAAGGCCGGTGCCGACGAGGCAGACCTTGCCGCTCAGACCGGCTTCATCGATCGCGCGGCCAATGCCGAGAACGTCGTTGCCAGCCGAGCTCTGGAAACCCTTCAGGTCAGGATGCTTGCGCAGGATTTCCTTGGCCTTTTCGTAGGTGCCGTTGGCATCGTCGAAGGATTCGTTGTTCGGGTCGACAAGCTGCATGTCCGGATACTGCTTGGCGTTTTCTTCAGCCGAGCCAACCCACTGCATATGCGTACGGCTGCCGAGCGAGCCGACGAAGGTCGTCCACTTGCCGCTCTTGCCCATGCACTGTGCCAGGCGTTCGTTCAGGGCTTTGCCATAGTCGGCATTGTCGAAGGCTTCGACGTCAGCCATGGTGTTGATCTGGTTGTCGGCTTCGTGGGTCACCACAACGATGCCGCGTTCGATAGCGCGCTTGAACGTGCCTTCGAGAACAGCTGGGTCCATCGGAACGACGGCAAGCGCATTGACGCCCTTGGCGACCAGATCCTGAACGATCTGAAGCTGCTGTGCTGCGTCGGCAGTTGCCGGGCCGCTCTGGGTTGCAACCACATCCGGGTTGGCCTTCTGATAGGCTTCAACGCCGGTGTTCATGCGGTCGAACCACGGAATACCGCTGATCTTGACAACGGTTGCGATGACCGGCTTTTCCTGCGCGACCAGCGTGCCTGCGCCGCCTGCAAGTGCAGTGGCAGCAATGAGCGTTCCAGCGAGCAGCTTCTTCGTCTTGGCTTTCATGATTTCCTCCTCAGTGAGAGTCCCTCAGTATTACGGTTTGGTGCTTGAGGGTTGAGCACCAATTGGTGCCTTGGTGCGATTGCCCAAGTTAAAGAAACTGGCGACGTCGTATCGTCCGACAGCGAGGAATGCGAGCAGCAGCAGGCCCCAGGCGAAGTCGCGGACAAAGTTGGACAGTCCACCGAAATTCAGCAGGCTCGACATGAGCTGCAAGGCGATGGCGCTCAGCACCACGCAGATGATGCGACCATAACCACCTTCAGGCTTCACGCCCGCCATAACGACGATGAGAATAGCAACCAGCAGATAGGAGCTGCCGTAATCATACTTCACGTTGACATTGCGTGCGGCGATGATGATGCCCGCAATACCTGCCAGAAGGCCGCTCGTTGCATAGGTTGCAATCAGAACGCGGGCGCGCGGGAAGCCAGCGAAGACAGCCGCCTTCGGATTGGTACCCATCAGCATCAGCCATGCGCCGAAAGGCGTGAAGCGAACCACAGCGCCGATCAGAAGAGCGACCGCCAGAAAAATCAGGAAGCTGATCGGTACGGCCAGAAACATGTCATTGCCGATGCGCGACAGAAGGTCGGGGCTACCGACCATCACGGCACGGCCTTCTGAAACCACGACAGCTAGACCCATGAAGGCCATCTGCGTGCCGAGCGTACAGAGAATCGGCGTGATGTTGAAACGCGCGATCAGGATGCCGTTGATGATGCCGCCTGCGAGGCCGACGATCAGCGCCAGCACAATAAATGCAACGCTAAAGGCGAGCGGGTTCACGGAGGCGGATACGAAAGACGATGCGACAATCGCTGCAACCACGCCTGCCAGATTGGCAAGCGCGATGCCCGACAGATCGATGCCGCCGTTGCCGGCGCACATGGCCAGCATCACCCCGATGGCGAGAAGGCCGATTTCGGGAATCTGGCCAGCCATCGACTGCAGGTTGAACAGGGAGAGAAAAGACCCGCCGGAGATGTACGCGCCAAGCGCGAGCAATCCCACATTAATGACAACAAGCATGGCAAGCGGGTTGCTTGTCCTCTGCATGGTCTCCTCCTACAGCGTTTACTAAACAAAAAATTATTTCACTAAACCTATTGCCTTGATATTGGCGCTGTCAAGCCGAGCCCGCTTAATTTCCGGTTGATTTGCGCAGGTTTTCAGCTTAATCGTTTTAAAAACACGGCAGTTATGTTTACTAAACAAATAGTGTTCTATCGACGTGCTTTCTGAGTGGCGTGATGCAGATTTCCGAATAAGATACGCAGTAGAAGAGGAATCCAGCCTGTCATTCTGCCACTGCTGAAGCGGGCCAGTCGGGCGGGTGAGGCCTGAACGGGCCAAAAAAGGGGAATGACGTGCTGATGACGGCAGCCGTGCGGAGCGTATGAAAAAGAAGAAATCTTTTACGATCAGGGATATTGCCGAGAACGCGGGTGTTTCACCGGCCACGGTTTCGCTTGTGCTCAATGGCAAGGGCGAGATTTCCGGCGAGACCCGGGCGCGTGTTCTGGAGGCTGTCTCGCGGCTGAACTACGTGCCGCGCGTCGCCAAGACCGGCAATGGTACGACCGGACCGGGTGAAACCATCCGATTCCTGAAGATTTCCAAACATGGCGGCACGGTCAATCGCGATCACAGCGTCTTCGTTTCAGACTATATCGACGGCATGTCGTCGGAAGCGTCCCGTCGCAACTACACGCTGGAAGTTGCCAGTTTTGAAGGGCAGCCGGTCAGTGCCGTGGCGGAATCGCTTGCAGGCGCGCCGGTTCGGGGCGTTATTGCGCTCGGCACCGAATTATCGGCGGTCGATATCCACATGATACAAGGCATGGGCCTGCCTACTGTTTTCATCGACACGTTTTACGATGTTGTCGAGGCCAACTTTGTGGACATGAACAATGAAGACGCTGTCTTCAAGGTCTTGTCGCACTTCAAGCAGTCCGGTTTTTCCCGCATCGGCTTTGTCGCCAGCCCTACCGAGACGATGAACTTCCGTCTGCGCCGAGAAGCTTATGTGAAGAACATGCAGCGGCTCAACCTCAAGGTACAGCCTGACGATATCCTGTCGGTCGAATCGACCTATGAAGGTGCGTATCGCGATACGCGGGAATTGCTGCAATCGGGGCACGAGCTTGCCGAATGCTATTTCTGCACCAATGACATTATCGCCTATGGCTTCATCCGGGCACTGAAGGAAAGCGGCGTGCGCATTCCCGAAGATGTATCGGTGATTGGCTTCGACAATCTGCCGCAAAGCGCCACCATGGAGCCGATGTTGACCACGGTTGACGTCTCCAAGCGCAAGATCGGTAATGTCGCGGTGTCGATACTGGACGATCTGATCAACGCGGCAGACAAGCAGCCTGCGGTGAAAGTACTGGTTGGTGCAGAACTTGTCGTCAGGCAGAGCGATTCGGTTCTGTCATCCCGAAAAAGGAAGCGCCAGCAACTGGAAGACGCCGGCGAATAACGCCACTGGAGCAGTTTCGGTTAACGCGGAACCGTGAAGCTACTCTATCTGTTTATTTTGACGCATTATCCAACGCAAAACCGCTGCGCACTTTTGCTGGAAATGCTCTATTCCTGAAGAAGCGTTGCGATCCGTTGCAGGATCAGCTCGCTGGCATCCATGATGTCCTTCACGAGCGCTGCCTCTGCCGTCTTCCCGTCGCGCGCCTCAATCGCCTTCATCACATCGTAGTGGTCTTCGATCATCAGGCGTCCGCCCTGTTCGTAAACGCCCGCAATCAGCGGTCCCATCTGTAGCCAGAGCGTGTTCTGTATAGTCGCCAGCGCGGGCATTTTTGCGATTTCTGCAAATGCGGAATGGAACAGCTGGTTGCATTCCAGCGCGTCCTGCCAGCGCTGTTCTTTCAGCGCGCTTTCATTGTCATTGATGATAGACCAGAGCCGGGCAATATCTTCAGGTGTCGCTTCAGTCGCGGCGCGGCTGACTGCCAACCCTTCCAACCGCACGCGAATGTCGCGTATCTCGCAATAGCGTTCCGGCGTCAGGATCGGCACACGCACGTCACGCGGTGTTTTCTGGATGAGCGCATTGTCCTGAATAAGCCGCAGGATGGCATCGCGAACCGGTGTGACCGATGTTCCGAGCGAAGCCGCCAGTTCGCGAATTGTGAGCCGTGTGCCAGGGGCGAACCTGCCACGCATCAAGGCTTCCGAGAGCTTGCGATAGACGATGTCACCCAGATTTTCGTGCTCGACCGCCTGAAGTTCAGCAATATCGCGCATATGGCCTTTCTCTCCCCGGAAACGGTCCTGGTTCACTTGTCTAGCACATTTGAAGTTTGATGCATCAAATACGTTGCGCCGTGATTGTTTTGTTTATAGCTTCCTTATAATGACCAGTGGTTTTCTGTAACTCGGTACTTGCAGAGTAAAAAATGCCATCAATGATGGCGTCTGCGATGAGGAAAGTGAAAGCTGCTCGGCTCGGTTTTAAAAGGGGAATTCAGATGACCAGACAGCCCAACTCCGTTGAAGCCCGCGATATCGCCTATCATTTCCATTCCAATACCAATGCGCGCCGTCACGAAGAGATCGGCCCGGTGGTGATTGAAAAGGGCGATGGCATCTACGTCGAAGACAATAACGGCAAGCGTTATATCGAGGCGATGGCAGGCCTTTGGAGTGTCGGCGTCGGCTTTTCGGAAAAGCGTCTGGCTGATGCAGCGCATAAGCAGATGCTGAAGCTGTCTTACTCGCACACCTTCACGCATCGTTCGCATCCCCCCGTCATCGAACTGGCCGAAAAGCTGATCAGCATCGCGCCGGTGCCGATGAGCAAAGTCTATTTCACCAATTCCGGCTCGGAAGCCAACGACACCATCATCAAGATGCTGTGGTTCCGCGCCAATGCCATGGGCCAGCCGCAGCGCACCAAGATCATCGGTCGCAAGCGCGGCTATCACGGCGTGACGATTGCATCGGCAAGCGCCACTGGCCTGCCTGTCAATCACAATTCGTTCAATCTGCCGCTGCCGGGTTTCCTGCACACGACCTGTCCGCATTATTATCGTGATGCGCAGCCGGGTGAGACGGTTGAAGAATTCACCACCCGTCTTGCCAAGGAACTGGAAGACATGATCCTCGCCGAAGGACCGGAAACCGTTGCGGCCTTCATCGGCGAGCCGGTGATGGGGGCTGGCGGCGTTGTTGTTCCGCCGGAAGGTTATTGGGAAAAGATCCAGGCCGTTCTGCAGAAATACGACATTCTGCTGATCGCTGACGAAGTGATCTGCGGTTTTGGTCGTACCGGCAATATGTTCGGCTCGCAGACCTTCAATATGAAGCCGGATATCATGACGCTGTCGAAGCAGATTTCGTCATCCTATCTGCCGATCTCGGCCTTTATGTTCAACGACCGCGTCTATCAGCCGGTGGCGGATGAAAGCGCGCGCCTTGGTGTATTCGGTCATGGTTATACAGGTTCGGGTCATCCGGTTGCGGCTGCTGTTGCGGTCGAAAACCTCAAGATCATCGAAGAGCGTGATCTTGTGACCAATGCTCGTGAAACGGGCGCCTATATGCAAAAACGCCTGCATGAGCTGGCCGACCATCCGCTGGTTGGCGAAGTGCGTGGCGTTGGCCTGATTGCCGCGCTTGAACTGGTTGGCGACAAGGCAACCAAAGCGCCGCATGAGAAGGTTGGTGCGCTCGGCGGTCTTGCCAATGCGGCGATGTTTGGCAATGGCGTTATCACCCGCAACATGGGCGATGCGATTGCGTTTTGTCCGCCGATGATCATCACGCCTGCGCAAGTCGACGATGTCGTTGCGGCAACCAAGAAGTCGCTGGATGAAGTTGCAGCCTCGATCGGCCGCAGCTGATCTGAAAGCTCCTGCAAAGGACAAACAAAAACCCGCATCAGCGATGATGCGGGTTTTCTTTTTGCTGATGGAGAACGTCAGACCGGGTGACGCTCTGTGACGAATTTGGTTGTGAGATAAGGCTCAATGGCTTCGCTGCCGCCTTCGGAACCGTAACCGCTGTCCTTGACGCCGCCAAACGGCACTTCCGGCAGAGCCAGACCAAGGTGATTGATGGTCAGCATGCCAACCTCGACGCGGCGTTCCAGTTCGGCAATCCGGGCTGCCGATTGCGTGAATGCATAGGATGCAAGGCCGAATGGCAGGCGATTGGCCTCATTAAAAGCTTCTTCCGCATCGGAGAATGGAATGATCAATGCGACAGGACCAAACGGTTCATCATTCATGATATTCATATCGCGCGTGATATTCGTCAGAACCGTCGGTTCGTAGAAGTTGCCGGAATTGCCGATGCGCTTGCCACCGGCGGCAACATTGGCGCCCTTATCTCGGGCATCGGCCACAAGTGCTTCAATGGCTTCCACGCGACGCTGAGAAACCAGCGGCCCCATGGTGCTTTCGGATTCGAGACCGGAGCCAACCTTGACGCGCCCGGCTTCCTGAAGAAACCCGTCAACAAACTGATCGACAGCCTTGTCTTCAATCAGGAAACGGGTCGGCGAAACGCAGACCTGACCGGCATTGCGGAATTTCGAGCGCCCCATCGTGGTGGCCGCTGCCGTGATGTCGGCATCGCCAAAGACCAGAACCGGTGCATGGCCACCAAGCTCCATCGTCGCGGGCTTCATATGCGCACCTGCCAGCGAGGCAAGGTGCTTTCCGACCGGCACCGATCCGGTAAACGAGACTTTGCGAATGGCCGGATGCGCGATCAGATAGCTCGATATGTCGGCTGGTACGCCATAGACGAAGTTGACGACGCCTGCCGGAAGACCAGCCTCATGCAGCACTTCGGCCAGAACAGTTGGGGAAGCGGGGGTGTCTTCCGAAGGCTTGACGACGAGCGAGCAACCGGCGGCAAGTGCTGCACCCAGCTTGCGCGCCGTCTGCGAAACCGGGAAGTTCCACGGCGTGAAAGCTGCCACCGGACCGATCGGAGTCTTGAACACTGTCTGGCGCACGAAACGGTCGCGCGCCGGGATGATGCGACCGTAAGCACGTCTGGCTTCCTCGGCAAACCAGTCGAAAATATCTGCCGAGACATTGATCTCTGCGAGCGCTTCAGCCAGTGGCTTGCCCTGTTCGAGCGTCAGAATACGCGCCGTTGCCTCGGCACGCTCGCGCAGCAGCGTGGCGGCCTTGCGCAGAATATTCGAGCGTTCGAAGACGCTCATGTCGCGCCAGATATGGAAGCCACGTTCGGCAGCAAGCGCTGCGGCTTCAAGCTGGGCTTTCGAGGCAACGCCAACCGTTCCGATGGTTTCATTATTGACCGGATTGAGCACGGCGATGGGCGTGCCGCCTTCGCCTTCAACCCATTTGCCATCGATGAACAGTTTCGTGTCGCGGTAGTGGGGATTGGTCATGATTTACTCAATTGTCTGTTTGCAAGCGTTGGAAGATCAGATTGCCGATAGGTATGGCCGAGGTGGCTGCGGGAGACGGCGCATTGCACACATGCAGCACACGTTTGGTCTGGTGGAACTTGAAGTCGTGAATAAGTTTGCCGTCTCGCGAAACAGCCTGCGCCCTTATCCCCGCCCGGTAAGGCCGAAGGTCACTTTCCTGAAGGGAAGGGCAATATTTCCGGCATTTTTCCAGATAGCTCTTCTTGAACAGGCTATCCTTCATTTCTTCGAAGCCGGACGAAAGATGGGCGGTGATCACTTTCCAGAAGCCCGGAAAGGCCGCATAGGTCGCCATATCGCGCAAATTGGCCGAGAATTTCGGATAACCCTCGCGTGACAGGCCCAGAACGGCATTAGGACCGACGGTCAGGCTGCCGTCGATCATCGGTGTCAGATGAATGCCGAGAAAGGGCATTGAAGGGTCTGGAACCGGATAGATCATGCGTTCGACAAGTTTGTTCAGTTCTGGCCGCAAAGCATAATATTCGCCACGAAACGGCACGATCTGGAAATCGACATCGACGCCGGACCGGCGGGCAAGGCGATCGGCCTGCAAGCCAGCGCAGGCGATGACCTGCTTGCATTCCCAGACTTTCTCACGCGTATGAACGCGGACAATATCGCTGCATTCTTCAATGCGGTCGACACTAACATTGAATTCGATATCGCCGCCTGCGGCGCGAATGAGATCAGCCATTGCGCGGCATACCGCACGATAATCGACAATGCCGCTCTGCTCGACCAGCAAAGCGGCAAGTCCGGTCACGGCGGGTTCGAATTCGTGCAATTCGCCGCCACTGAGACGACGGCAAGTGATACCGTTCGCGGCTGCATTGGTTTCAAGCGCAGAGAGGCGCTGCACTTCGATATCGTTTGTCGCCACGACAAGCTTGCCGGGAACGCGATAGGCGATGTTGTTCTCGTCGCAGAACTGCTTTGTCATGCGCTCGCCAGCGCGGCAAAGCTCTGCCTTGAAGCTGCCGGGCTGGTAATAGATGCCAGCATGAATCACGCCGCTATTATGGCCGGTCTGATGCATCGCAACGGCTTTTTCCTTCTCCAGCACAAGAATGCGGGCTGAAGGCTTCTGCCGGACAATGGTGAGGGCCGTGGCAAGGCCGACAATGCCGCCGCCAACCAGACAATAATCATACATGATGACGTCCGATATTTGCTGTATGATGCATCATAATTACCTCCCATAAAGTGGCCCACACGTCAACCGCAATGTAACTGCTGTTGCGCAGACGAATAGCCCTTAGTGGAGGAAAAACATTACGGAATTGGTGGAGGAAGGCGGTTCGCAAA
>Ga0153948_1001382_pt1 | contig 12325 bp, 11 predicted proteins | sample TSNJ032MetaG_FD_104696 | JGI IMG/M metagenome (GOLD analysis project Ga0153948, IMG submission 104696) | Attine ant fungus gardens microbial communities from New Jersey, USA - TSNJ032 MetaG | ecosystem: Host-associated > Fungi > Mycelium > Unclassified | place: USA: New Jersey, Wharton State...
CCTTGGGGGTAGTGACGGAAGACGTCTGCGTTTTGCCAGCAGGCGCCCTTTTAGCCCTCGGTGCCATATCTCGCTCCCTAAGATTGTCGTTATATTGTGACGTTATACGGGCATATTACAAGATACAATATGCACCCAGAGCATAGCTGCTATGCTACCAAGCCCTTAAAAACATATCACAAAAAGACAATTAACCGAAATTCAGTTAATTCGATCTGTCTTCCCGAGAGGTAATAATTGTCACTTCATCGGGATGGGAGAGATTAAGCGCCCTGCGCGCCTGCTCGTCAAGCATATCCTTTTCAATAGATCCGTCACGCAGAAGCCCGACGCGCTTTTCGAGTGCGGCGCGTTCACTGCTGATTTTTTCCAGCTGCTTGGTGAGGGATGCTTTTTGCTCTTCGAGTTGGATGCGGGAGTACAGGCCAAATTCGCCATGATAGGCGTGGAAGCCGAAATAGCTGAGAAACGCAGCCGTCAGGATGGGCAGAATAAAGCGCCCACGGATCGATTTACGTTTCTGCTTGGTCCACATTGCGGCTTCCTTCCCGGATGTTTTTGACGGTAGCGAATCTCAAGCTGCAGCCGCCAATCCGAATTCCACCATGAAGCATTATTTTGCTTAACAGAGCTTTACCGCAGCCATATGTCAGGGAAAGATTAACCCTATTTTTGTGAAACAGATTAGGTGTTCACAAGGCGGTGTATTTTTAGAATTTCACCCTTAAAAAGAGAAATCGGCAATCAGGATCAATCCCTGATTGCCGATTTGTTCGTTGTCAGACGTCCAAACGATCACACGTCGAGAATCGTTGAGAACCCACCCATGATCATCCGCTTGCCGTCAAAGGGCATCTCGCTGCCCATCGCAGCCATACGCGGATCGCTCATCATCTTCTGATTGGCCGCATCGCGCGTGGCCTTGTCGGGATACTCGAACCAGGAGAAAACCACCTCCTCATCGTCCGTTGCCTGCACGGCCCGGCGGAAGTCTGTCACCTTGCCATCGGGGACATCATCACCCCATGCCTCGACCATGCGCGTGACGCCAAACTCTTTGAACAGTTCGGCAGCAGTCGCCGCATGTTTGCGATAGACTTCCTTGTTCGCTTTCGGAACCGCAACGACGAAACCTTCAATATAAGCCATTTTCTCTCTCCCTTTGATTTCCCCCCAATACGGCTCGGGTCGGTACCGGATTGAGCCGCTTCACGTCCGCCATTCTGCGCCCACTTCAGGGCTAGCACATGGCAAAGACAATAACATTGATATCAATATAATTGGGCAGAGTCAAAACCGGGACTGGATGAGATGTCGATGCGGCCTCAAGGGCAACGAAAAAAGGCGGGCACAGGGCCCGCCTTTCATCAAAAGCATTGCGATCCGATTATAGGAACTTCAGCGCGCTGCGGCCTGCATAGCGAGCCTGCTTGCCGAGTTCTTCTTCAATGCGGATGAGCTGGTTGTACTTCGCCGTACGGTCCGAACGGGCCAGCGAGCCGGTCTTGATCTGACCGCAATTCGTGGCAACCGCCAGATCGGCAATGGTCGAATCTTCGGTTTCGCCCGAACGGTGCGACATGACGGCGGTGTAGCCGGCCTTATGTGCGGTTTCGACGGCATCAAGCGTTTCCGACAGCGAACCGATCTGATTCACCTTCACGAGGATCGAATTGGCGACGCCCATGCGGATACCATCGCGCAGACGGGCCGAGTTGGTAACGAACAGATCGTCGCCAACCAGCTGACACTTGTTGCCAACGAGGTCGGTCAGGTACTTCCAGCCTTCCCAGTCGTCTTCAGCCATGCCGTCTTCAATGCTGACGATCGGATAATCGGCAACGAGCTTGGCCAGATACTTGGCCTGCGCCTTCGGGTCACGGGTCTTGCGTTCGCCTTCATAGACGTAGTTGCCGTCCTTGAAGAATTCGGTCGATGCGCAATCGAGGCCGATGGCAATGTCTTCACCCGGCTTGAAGCCAGCCTTCTCAATCGATTCCATAACGAAATCGAGGGCAGCCTGCGCGCTCTTGAGATTCGGAGCAAAGCCGCCTTCATCGCCGACATTGGTGTTGTGGCCAGCGTCTTTGAGGCGCTTCTTCAGCGTGTGGAAGACTTCCGAGCCATAACGCACGGCTTCGCGGATCGACGATGCGCCAACCGGCAGAATCATGAATTCCTGAAAGTCGATTGGATTGTCGGCATGTGCGCCGCCATTGATGATATTCATCATTGGCACTGGCAGAACATGCGCATTCGCACCGCCAACATAGCGATAGAGCGGCAGGCCGGTTGCCTGAGCGGCAGCCTTGGCAACAGCCAGCGACACGCCGAGAATGGCGTTGGCGCCGAGATTGCCCTTATTGGCAGTGCCGTCGAGGTCAATCAGCGTCTGGTCGATGAGCAGCTGGCTTTCAGCATCGAGGCCTGCAATGGCGTCGAAGATCTTGCCATTCACGGCTTCAACAGCCTTTTCCACGCCCTTGCCGAGATAGCGGCTGCCGCCATCGCGCAGCTCGACGGCCTCATGGGCGCCGGTCGATGCGCCGGATGGAACAGCGGCGCGGCCAAATGAGCCATCTTCAAGCACTACGTCCACTTCGACGGTCGGGTTGCCGCGGCTGTCAAGAATTTCGCGGCCGACGATGTCGATAATTGCAGTCATAGGAGCCAGTCCTTCCCTATAGATCGCTCCGCTTATCCGCGAAGCTGCTGAACAAATCCGATGTGGGCACATCCTTAGCGAAACAAAAGGCGGAGGAAAATCCCCCGCCTTTCACAATTCGCCAGGTATTTTAATGACCCTTGGCAATCCGGTCGAACGCCACAAGCTTTTCCAGCAATGCCGGCATCTTGTCGATCGGCACCATGTTGGGGCCGTCCGACGGTGCATTGTCGGGGTCCTGATGGGTTTCAATGAAGAGACCGGCCACGCCGACAGCCACTGCTGCGCGGGCCAGTGTTTCAACGAATTCGCGCTGTCCGCCTGACGAACCACCCTGCCCGCCCGGCTGTTGCACCGAATGGGTCGCATCGAACACCACCGGCGCGCCAAGGCCAGCCATGATCGGCAGCGAACGCATGTCGGAAACCAGCGTATTATAGCCGAAAGACGCGCCACGCTCGGTTGCGAGCACATTCGGATTGCCGCTCTCGATGATCTTGGCCAGAACATTCTTCATGTCCCAGGGCGCCAGAAACTGGCCCTTCTTGACATTGACCACGCGGCCAGTCTTCGCGGCAGCGATCAGCAGATCGGTCTGGCGGCAAAGGAAAGCTGGAATCTGTAGCACATCAACAACCGGTGCGACGGCAGCGCATTGTTCTTCCGTGTGAATATCGGTCAAAACCGGAAAGCCGAATTCCTTCTTCAGATCGGTAAAGACTTCCAGCGCCTTTTCGAGACCAATACCGCGCTCTGCTTTCAGCGAGGTGCGGTTGGCCTTGTCGAAGCTGGACTTGTAGACGAGACCGATACCCAGCTTGTCAGTGATTTCCTTCAGGCGGCCTGCCATGTCGAAGGCATGCTCCCGCGTTTCCATCTGGCATGGGCCAGCGATCAGCGCGAAACGCGCGCTGTTGGAGAAGGTAACATTACCGACTTTGACGGAGGAATTGGCGGTCGTCATTTACTCAACACCTTCAAATACGAACAACGTACCCTGGCCTTTAGCCGGAGAAACGATGATACGGCCATCTCTTTTCAGAAACGTGACACCATTGCGGTCAAGAAGCTGCTCGACTGTCAAAAGCGAAGCAACCGTGAAGACCAGTCCTGCAAGCCGCAAGCCGCGGCCATGCAGTTCTGGCAACCATCCAAAGCTCTGTTCAAACTGTTTGGAGGGAAGGATCTCAATATCGGCATTGCCAGCGGTGATTTCCAGAGAACCGTTGTCGTGCTTGCGCGCAGGCGCATGAAACACGCCTTGCAGCAATTCCGAAAACTCTGCCGGATTTTCCTCGCAAATCAGGATTTTGCGCAGGCCGGTGACGCCATTCTCATGCGCAATCAGATGCGAACGATCCGTTTTCGGATAGGCCAATCGCTGGCAACAGAAGAAAAATGCATCGGGCGCGCGCAAATCCGCAGCAAAAGCCAGACGGAAACTCGCGATCTCGCGCTTGCCTTCCCGGCTAAGAAACGCGCGAGAAAACTCGACTATACGGCCACCTGAAACACCACGCCTTTTAAACTCGGCATGATCGGCGCGGGCATCATCGGTCTTGAAGGCTATTCCTGAAAAACCGTCCTGTCCGCTGCGGAAGCGGTAGGCCTGATCGCGGAGAATGAAACTGTTCGAGCGACGGGCGGCGGCCACATAAAGCGGTTCGCGGTCGACTGCCAGCATTTCCAGATAGGTGTCGTCAGCAAAAAAGCTGCACACATTGGCGGTGCCGAATGGATGCTGGGCATTCGGGGCCACTATAAATCCCAAGAGGGAAAGTCTCGCGCGCGCTTCGTCCAGTTGTTGAACCGGCAGAACCAGATGGTCGACCGAACGAGCGTTGCGCGCGAGATCACTATTCATGCATCAAACCAGACGGCTTTGTTCAATCGCCGCTTCGATGAACGAAGCGAAGAGCGGATGCGGTTCGAACGGACGGGACTTCAGTTCCGGATGGTACTGAACGCCGATGAACCATGGATGGTCCGGGTATTCGACGGTTTCCGGCAGAACGCCATCCGGCGACATGCCTGCGAAATTCAGGCCAGCCTCTTCGAGACGCGCCTTGTAGTCGACATTGACTTCGTAGCGGTGACGGTGACGCTCGAAAATATCGGTCGAACCGTAGATTTCCGCAATCTTGGAACCCGGAGCAAGCGCTGCTTCATAAGCGCCAAGACGCATCGTGCCACCGAGATCGCCCGCTGCTGCGCGCTTCTCGAGCATGTTGCCCTTGAGCCATTCGGTCATGAGACCGACAACTGGCTCCTTGGTCGGGCCGAACTCGGTCGAAGATGCGTTTTCGATACCAACCAGATTGCGGGCTGCCTCGATGCAGGCCATCTGCATGCCGAAGCAAATGCCGAAATACGGAACCTTCCGCTCCCGAGCAAACTTCGCCGCAAGAATCTTGCCCTCTGCGCCACGCTCGCCAAAGCCACCCGGCACCAGAATGCCGTGCACCTTTTCCAGATGCGGAGCCGGATCTTCGCTTTCAAAGACTTCGGCTTCGATCCAGTCGAGATTGACCTTCACCTTGTTGGCAAGGCCACCATGATAAAGCGCTTCAATCAGCGACTTATACGCGTCCTTCAGACCCGTATATTTGCCAACGATAGCGATGGTGACTTCGCCTTCCGGATTGTGCAGGCGATGGGAAACTTCTTCCCAGCGATCCATACGCGGCTTTGGAGCCGGGTCGATACCGAATGCCGAAAGGACTTCCGAATCGAGACCTTCCTTGTGGTAAGCAATCGGCACATCATAGATCGTTGCCACGTCGAGCGCCTGGATAACGGCGCTTTCACGCACATTACAGAACAGCGACAGCTTGCGACGTTCGGATTCCGGAATTTCACGATCCGCACGCACCAGAAGAATATCCGGAGCAATACCGATGGACCGCAGTTCCTTGACCGAATGCTGCGTCGGCTTGGTCTTGAGTTCGCCCGCCGCCGGAATATACGGCATCAGCGTGAGATGGATGTAAACCGCTGCTCCGCGCGGCAATTCATTGCCAAGCTGACGGATCGCTTCGAGAAACGGCATGGCTTCAATGTCGCCAACAGTGCCGCCGATTTCGCACAGAACGAAATCATAATCCTCGTTGCCTTCGAGAACAAAGTTCTTGATCTCGTCGGTAACGTGCGGAATGACCTGAACCGTCGCGCCGAGATAGTCGCCGCGGCGTTCTTTTTCGATGATGTTACGGTAGATGCGACCGGTGGTGATATTGTCCTGCTTGTTGGCAGGACGACCGGTGAACCGCTCGTAATGACCGAGATCAAGGTCGGTTTCGGCACCATCGTCAGTGACGAACACCTCACCATGCTGGTAAGGCGACATCGTGCCGGGATCGACGTTCAAATAAGGGTCGAGTTTACGGATACGCACGCGGTAACCGCGTGCCTGAAGGAGTGCAGCCAGTGCTGCAGCAGCTATGCCTTTTCCAAGGGAAGAAACCACGCCGCCAGTGATGAAAACATATCGCGCCATGGGCTTATCTCGTTAGACTTTCTTAATTGATTCCGCCACAAAAAAATGCGCCTCAAAGTGATTTTTCACCGAAGCGATGCGGTAATCGTTGTTGAACACAGACATGTCACCCCAAAACGGAACGTTTGGAGAGCGACACGAGACCCTCAGCGTATTCCACGAATGTGAACGCCATACGCTGAACATGACCGGAGCACGACCTCCGGAGTGAATACGTGGTAACGTCTTAATGGCCCCTGCCTGACATTTCCATGCCGAAGCCCGAAATCCACAGATAAGGCCTTAACCGAGACACAGCCATGGATAGAACGGCCAAAGAAAAGCCGGGCCCAAAAGCCCGGCCATTTTTCAGATCGTCAATATGGATCAGAGAACGACGACTTCGGTGCCGAGACCGACGCGCTCGTAAAGGTCCATGACGTCTTCATTGATCATGCGGAAGCAGCCGTTCGAAGCGGAGCTGCCGATAGTCCAAGGCTGAACCGTGCCGTGAATACGGATATAGGTGTCCTTGTTGCCCTGAAACAGATACATGGCGCGCGAACCCAGCGGATTGCCCGGGCCGCCATCCATGCCGTTCTTGAAGCGACCGTAATGGCCCGGATCACGCTCGACCATTTCCTTGGTCGGGATCCAGCGCGGCCATTCACGCTTGGCGTTGACGGTAGCGGAGCCCTTGAATTCCAGACCCTGCTTGCCGACTGCAATGCCATAGCGGCGCGCTGTCGTGGAGGTTTCCACATAATAGAGGAAGCGCTGCTTCGGGTCGATCACGATGGTGCCCGGCTTGTAGCCAGTGAAGGCCACTTCCTGCGCGCGGAACTTGGGATCAATATTGTACTTGCTGGCCTTCACACCGGCATTGCCGTTGGAAGCGCTCTTTTTCTTCTTTTTCGGCTTGTCCGGATTAGCCTTGGCGTCGCTCGAAAGCGCAACCTGCTGCACGTTAGCGGCAGCGGCTTCATTCAGCTGCGCCTCGGCACCGACCGGCGAAGCGGCAAAAGCCGGCGCGGAAACTCCAACGCAAAGGCTCGCAATGCCAGCCATAAGAATACGACGTGAAAACATGATCAGTTCCCGAAAATCCAAGCACAAGCGGAAAATAGCCACCGCAACTTTGCGGCCAAGCTTTCGCTTTCCATACTGTAAACGCAGGTCCGACTCAATTCGTTGCAACAGTTGTGCAATGCGATTCGTGAAAGCCTATTGCCTGCTTGCAACACTTTGCAATTCGACGGTTAACAAAAAGAAAACCGGCCCAGTGGGCCGGTTTCACAATCACTTGAATAGAAAGCTCTTTTTACTGTGAGCTCGGAACCGGGTTTGCCGGAGCTTCCGGCGTAGCCGGTGCCTGCGGTGCGGTGGTTCCCGTTGGAGCAGCGGGAGCAGTGCCCGGTGCAGCAGGTGCAGTCCCATTCGTGTCGGTGCGCGAAGACTCACCACCAAGCTGATTGAGAATGCCGCCGCCAGCGCCGTTGCCGCCTGCCGGAGCAGTCTGGCTGCCGGATGCTGCCGGAATACGGTTCAGAATGTCGGTCGGGCGTTCGCCGTAACGCGCCATAATGCCGAGAACCAGCGACGTCGCGAAAAAGCCGATTGCCAGAATGGCAGTCGTACGGGTGAGCGCATTGGCGGCACCCCGCGCCGTCATGAAGCCAGAACCGCCGCCAATGCCAAGGCCGCCGCCTTCAGAGCGCTGGATAAGCACAACGCCGACAAGCGCCAGCACGATCAACAAATGAATGACAATGAGTACGGTTTGCATGGGTAACGGTCTTTACGTCCCTGAACTAAAGCAGTTCCAGGACACATCACATGACCATGTCCAGACTGCACGATAGAATAGATGCGGCTCTTTACACGCTATTGCGTGATAATCCAAGCCCCGCCGCCCAAGTTAGAAGCACGGCAGGGCAAGGCACCGCTTAAAGGTTGCGATAGGTCTCGCATATGGCGAGGAAGTCGGTCGCCTTCAAGCTCGCACCGCCAACAAGCGCACCGTCGACATCGGCGATCCCGAGCAGTTCGGTGGAGTTGGAAGGCTTGACCGAGCCGCCATACAGAAGACGCAGATGTGCACCCTTTGCGCCGAAACGCTCGGTCAGTTGCTCGCGCATGAAGGCATGGGCGGCGCGGACATCCTGCACCGTCGGTGTCAGGCCCGTGCCGATCGCCCACACAGGCTCATAAGCAATAATGGTGTTTTCGGCAGTCAGGCCATCCGGAAGGGAACCTGCGAGCTGCGAGCCGATGACTTCCAGCGTGCGTTCCGACTTGCGTTCATCAGCCGTTTCGCCGACGCAAACGATCGTTATAAGACCGGCTGCCCAGGCGGCTTCGGTCTTTGCCTTCACAACATTGTTGGTTTCGCTGTGATCGGTGCGGCGTTCGGAATGGCCGATAATGACATGGGTCGCGCCTGCTTCTTTCAGCATTTCAGCCGAAATATCACCGGTATGTGCGCCGGAAACCTTGAAGTGGCTGTCCTGTCCGCCGAGGCCGACCGTGGTTTCGCCAGAGAGCGTTTCGGCAGCGCGTGACAACAAGGTGGCAGGTACGCAGATCACCGCATCGAGTTTTCTGCCGAAATCGGAGCTCAGACCGGCTGCAATCGCGCGCAGTTCGGTGAGAGATTCTCCCGTGCCATTCATCTTCCAGTTGCCAGCGACCAACGGACGGATACCCGGAGTCATTGCGTTCTCCTCGCCTTTCATGAGCATAATCCGACCGGAGTGAAACGAGGATCGATAAGATTATGCGTCGAACTGAACATTCAAAGCGTCGATCCGATCTATTCGGATCGAAACACGCTCTAAACGGCAGGCGCTTCCAGCGAATAACGCATGGCTGCGCCGAATTTTGCCACTGACTAAGCATATTCGTGTCGCAATGCAAATGTTCTTGGTTGCAGAGCCTCAATGAGACCTTGCATATGGGGCTTGCTTGGGGTTATCCCCTGAACGGTTCAATTCAATGACTGGCTCAACTCAACCAAAGCCGAGCTTTATTTCATAATCGAAGGGTTTCCCATGCTCGACAGCCTGCGCTCTGCCTCTCGCTCCTGGATCTCCAAGCTTCTGCTTGGTGTGCTCGTCCTGAGCTTCGGCGTCTGGGGTATTGCGGATGTTTTCCGCGGTGGCATGACAGGTAACGCCGCACTGACAGCAGGCGGCTCCGAAGTCAGCGCGACTGACTACCGCTTCGCTTATGAACAGCAGGTCATGCGCCTGTCACAGCAGTTCCGCCAGCGGCTGACGCGTGAACAGGCAAAATCCATCGGCGTTGAAAATCAGGTTCTGGCGCAGCTCGCAGCCGGCGTTGTGCTCGACGAAGGCGCACGCAACATGCAGCTCGGCCTGTCGAAGGACGGCATCGCCCGTCTGACTGCGGAAGACCCGGCATTCCAGGACGCCAGCGGCAACTTCAACCGCGCACAGTTTGATGCGGTTTTGCGCCAGTCCGGCATTCGCGCCCAGGATTATCTCGATAATCGCGCCAAGGTTGCCCGTCGCCAGCAGATGGTCGAAGCAGCGACCGACGGCATCAAGATGCCTGACGCCATGCTCAAGGCACTGGCGCTTTATCAGGGCGAAAGCCGCAGCGTCGACTACATCAACATTCCTGTGGAAAAAGCGGACGCGATCCCTGCCCCGTCGGATGACGCCCTCAAGGCCTATTTCGATGCGCATAAGGATGAATACAAGGCGCCGGAATACCGCAAGATCAGCTACGTCAAGCTGGAGCCTGCCGACATTGCCGATCCGGCAGCCGTGACGCAGGAAGAAATCAACGAATATTACGAGAAGAACAAGGCGCGCTACGGCACGATCGAGCAGCGCACCATCGAGCAGCTGAGCTTTGCGGATGAAGCCGCGGCCAATGCAGCGCAGGAAAAGATTGCCGCTGGCACGAGCTTCCTCGACATCGGCAAGGAACAGGGCAAGACCGAAGACGATCTGAAGCTCGGCACTTTCGAGAAAAGCGCTATTCCTGACCAGACCATCGCCGACGCAGCCTTTGCGCTCGCCGAAAACGGCGTAAGCCCTGTCGTCAAAGGTGGTTTTGGCCCGGTCATTCTGCGCGTTACCAAGATCGACCCGGCGCATGTCAAGCCGCTCTCGGAAGTCGAAGGTGAAATCCGCACGACCCTTGCCAACAATATCGCGGCAAGCAGCATCAGCGGAATCCACGATTCCTATGAGCAGCAGCGCTCCGATGGCGCGTCGATGGCCGACGTCGCCAAGGGTCTGAGCCTCAAGACCGTCACCGTCGATGCCGTCGACGCCGAAGGCAACGATCCATCCGGCAACCCGGTTGAATTGCCGAACGGACAGGCGCTTCTGGCCGCCGCTTTCCAGGCGGAACAGGGCTTTGACAATGACGCACTGACCATGGGCAATGTCGGCTATCTCTGGTACCAGATCGACGGTACGACCCCTGCCCGAGACCGCACCCTCGACGAAGTCAAGGACAAGGTTGTGGCCGCATGGAAGGGCGAAGAAGCCGTCAAGCGCCTCAATCAGCGTCTGGAAGACCTGAAGAAGCGTCTCGATGGCGGCGCGACGCTCGATGCGATTGCATCAGAGCTTGGCCTTGAAAAGCAGACCAAGCGTGGCGTCACCCGCTCGACAAACGACGCGGATATCGGCTCGGCTGCGGCAGCGCAGATTTTCCGTGGCCCTGACGGTTTCACCGGCATGGCGGCAGCGCCTTCCGATGATGCGCAGATTCTCTTCAAGGTGACGGAAGTGACCGAGCCTGCAAGTGCTGGTCCGGACGCGATTCCTGAACAGCAGCGCAACTATCTGGCAACCGCCCTTTCCGACGATGTGCTGGAACAGATGGTTGGCGAGCTGCAGAAGCAGTATCCGGTTAAGATCAACCAGACCGTCATCAACAATGCACTTGCATTCTAGGTTCTGCTGAACAGCTGAACGCGAGAATTCACATAAACAAGCGGCAGAAAGAAAATGGCTGATCTGAAACCATACATCGCGAAAGCGGCCTCCGGCGAACCACTGAGCCAAGAGGATTCCAAAGCCGCGTTCGACATCATGATGTCCGGTCAGGCAACGCCTTCGCAGATCGGCGGCTTTCTGATGGCTTTGCGCGTGCGCGGCGAAACCGTGCCGGAAATCGTCGGCGCGGTCGCTTCCATGCGGTCGCGCATGCTGCCGGTCGTCGCCCCTTCAAACGCCATCGACATTGTGGGCACCGGCGGCGATCAGTCCGGGTCCTATAATGTGTCGTCGTGCTCGGCCTTCGTCGTGGCTGGCGCTGGCGTACCGGTCGCCAAGCACGGCAACCGCGCCCTGTCCTCGCGCTCCGGCGCTGCAGACACGCTCGCTGCACTTGGCGTCAATATCGAAGCCGATGCGGAAACCATTGGCCGCAGCGCCCGGGAAGCCGGTCTCGGCTTCATGTTCGCCCCGATGCACCATTCCGCCATGCGCCACGTCGGCCCTTCCCGCGTGGAACTTGGAACCCGCACGATCTTCAACATACTCGGCCCGCTCGCCAATCCGGCAAGCGTGAAGCGCCAGCTTTTGGGCGTATTCGCGGCCCAATGGGTTGAGCCTCTGGCGCATGTGCTCAATGAACTCGGCATGGAGGCCGTCTGGGTCGTCTATGGCGATGGTCTGGATGAGATGACCACCGCAGGTACAACGCAGATCGCCGCGCTCGAAAACGGCACCGTCCGCACATTCACGATCACGCCTGAGGAAGTCGGTTTGCGCCGTTGCAAGCCGGAAGAGCTTAAGGGTGGCGACGCTGCCGAAAATGCCAAGGCCCTGATCGCCGTTCTGGAAGGCGCCAAGAATGCCTATCGGGATATCGTTCTTCTCAATTCCGCTGCCGCGCTCGTGATCGCGGGCAAGGCCGAGGATCTGAAGGAAGGCATCGCACAGGCTGCCCATTCCATCGATAGCGGTGCGGCATTGGCTGTTTTACAAAAAGTAATCGCTGTCTCCAACGACAAGACAGTCTAGAGGAAGCGCACCATGTCCACTGACATTCTCCGTAAGATCGAAGTCTATAAGCGCGAGGAAATCGCTGCTGCCAAGGCGCGTCACACGGTTGAAGACCTGAAGGCGCGCGCCAGGGATCAGGCCGCTCCACGCGGTTTTCTCAAGGCGCTCGAAGCCAAGCGTGCAGCTGATAAA
>Ga0153948_1001386_pt1 | contig 12306 bp, 11 predicted proteins | sample TSNJ032MetaG_FD_104696 | JGI IMG/M metagenome (GOLD analysis project Ga0153948, IMG submission 104696) | Attine ant fungus gardens microbial communities from New Jersey, USA - TSNJ032 MetaG | ecosystem: Host-associated > Fungi > Mycelium > Unclassified | place: USA: New Jersey, Wharton State...
AAGTTCGGTATGCCGGGCAATGACGTCATGGAAAGAGTAGAGCCGCCAGCCAGAATGCACGCAGCCAGATGGCGCCGGGGCAGGTTGGCCTCTCGCATCATGGCAAGTCCCACGGGGCCTACGGTAAAGACAACTACGAGAACGCTGATGCCGCCATATACCATGAGCGCTGTCAGGGTAAACAGGGTAACGGTAACATTTTTTTTGCCCAACAAGTTGGTCAGCACTCTGGCGATTTTTAGAGCGCAGCCCGAGGCGGACATAAAATGACCAAACAGAGCGCCGAAGCAAAGCAGGAAAAAATAGTTGCCCGTGCTGCTGCCAAGGCCGGCAGCATAAGTCTGCTGCAGTCCATTCCAGATGGGAATGCCGTCGAGGACAATCAGCACAAAGGATGCAGCGACTGAAGCGGCGGTTGTGCTCCATTTTTGCCAGAGAATTAAGTAAAAAATTACCCCAAACGCTATAAGTAAAAACAGCATTGACATGAGAAATACCTCCCAATTATTTTCAATCTATGTATAAGATTAAGCTGACGTACAGCTTGTGTCTAAACGAGATTGTCATTTCCGTAGAGGATGTAGCTTGCGGCAATGACGCGCTGCATATCCGACACGCCCTCCACATGAGGCATCAGCAACGCATCGCGCATATTGCGCTCTACCTGATACTCTTTTGCAAGGCCGTAGGGTCCGAGTACGTTCATGCACAACAAGCAGACCTGCACAGTCTCGTCTCCTACAAAAGCCTTTGTCATCCCCACCCAAGCCTTGAGCCGGTTAATCTTCTCGTGGTCATCACTCTCTTCTGCCAGATTCATTGTCATCAGGCGGCATGCCTGCAATCTGCCTGCAATTTGAGCAATTTTGAGTTGGATGGCCTGAAATTTCGCGATGGAAGCGCCGCGGTGTGTCTTCTCCTTGGCATAGCGGACAGCAGCCTCATACGCAGTGGCCATCACGCCAACATAGTTTGCGCAGATGAGTACCTTGGAGTGGGCCACAGTACCCTGCAAAATTTCAAACCCATCTCCGTGTTTACCTAGAATACAGGATTCATGTACCTTGACATTGTCAAGGAAGACGTCATACACCTGGCTGCCGTGCACACATACAAGCTCCCACGCGGTGGACAGCGAGTACCCCTCGCATCCCTTATCCACAAGGAAGGCGGTGATGCTGTTGGTCGTCCCCTCGTCCTTTGCGAAGATAATGATAGGACCATTGTATTGGGGATTCGTAATAAAGCGCTTTACTCCGTTGAGGATGTAGTATTCACCCTCTTTTTTGGCGATGGTCTTAATCTGCTTGGGGTCAGATCCCGTGTCCGGCTCGGTAAACGCAAAGGCGCCGCGAAACTCTCCTGCGATGCCGGCCGGGATATACTTCTGCTTTTGTTCTTCGGTACCATAATTCTTAACAGACTCCAAAAAACTAATGGATACCAGCACTGTGCTGGCCACGCCGCCGCTGACCTTGCCCATTTCCTCCATTGCCGCGGCCATCGCAATATGCCCGGCGTCAATGCCGCCATATTCCTCAGGCAGGCAAACGCCGAGAAGTCCGGCGTCGGCGATTATGCCGAATAACTCGTCAGATACTTTTCCTTCTTCCTCGATTTGTTCCGCTTGCTGGGCAATTTTCCCGCTCATCGCCTGGCGGGCCATATTTCGAACCATTTCCTGAATTTCATTTAATTTAAAATCCATATTGTTTCCCTTCTATTTGATTTTAATGTTATCAATATAAAACTCATTCCCGCTGACGAATGTAAAGTCTTTGCTGCCACATTCGGGACAGCATTCCGTACGCGGACCGCTACGCAAGTGAAACACAAACGCATCCTTACATTGCCCACACTGACAGATGATGGGCAGCGCATGGTAAATGAGATCCGCTTCTTCTGCGATGGTATTCCGGCTGGCATAATGAAAGTACTTGATTACGATATCCTCAATCAAGTCATGCGTTTCGCCTACCTTCAACGTCACAGACACCACCTTTTCAGCGCCATTGTCCTGCGCATAACGCAGAGCGGTCGCCAATACCTTTTTAATAATCGGAAGCTCATGCATTGACACTTTCCTCCAGTAACTTTAATATGTCCGGCGGCGGGCTGTATACAAGGCCTGTAAGCACAGGCAAACGGCCTAAATCAGATGTGTTGTCTTGCGGTCTGCTGCTAACTGTTCAAGCAATTCGGTGTAGCTATCGCTGGTCGGGTAATTCAGTTTCTCCTCTGGGAGCCGGCGCAGCTTGAGCGCCTTGGACGGGCAAGTATCCACACACAGACCACAGCCGTAGCATCTGGTACTGTCAAACTTCACCGTCTCTTCGTCCTTTTTCTTGGACCTCGCTTTCGTGGGGCAGCGGGTGGCGCAAAGACCGCAATTCGTGCACAGCGCTTCATCCTGCTCTGATACATAGTTGCTGACATGTCCGAGCGCTCTGCCTGGGCCAAAGGTTCGTAATCCGCCGGTGACGCCGCAGCAGCAAGGACAGCAGCTGCACATGCCCTCTACGACTTTGTCGTTGAAAACCATTGACGCCGTGCCGGTTTCCGAGCATTTGTGTATGAGGTCCAGCGCTTCCTCGTTCGTGATTCTGCGGCCCACATGTAATACGTCCTCGTAAAAGTCCACAAATTCACCAAAGGCCATACAGGTATGATGTCCCTCTGACGAGTCATGCTTGCAGAAATTTTCCTTCCCGGTGAACATATCAGCGGATGAACGGCAGAAGCAGGGAACCGTTGCGATTTTTTCCTGGCGCTTAATAATCTCATCGACGTTGTCAATATCCAGGCATTCGTTATTCTCAACCAATTCCGGTCGAATGGGAAGATAGCGGAATAACGGCCGCTCAGATGTCCAGAAAACATTCGTTAAACCGGCGACATTGTGTTTCACCATGGGTTTCACCCAGGACGGATCCATACGACCGACATTCCATTCAAAGAAACCGTGGTAGGTGCCAACTAAGTAATAATGGAACAGCCCGTTGATCCTTCTACGATACACCAGACCATCCTTGCACATTAGATCCAGCATGCGCTGGGCCTCCTCCACCGGGATACCCATGCTCTCAGCCGTCTCTTCCGCGGTTTGTAAGCGAAGATCCATTTTTAAGGCAAATTCCGCCTCTTCCGGTGTAAATAGCCCCTTCAGATACACCTCGTCTAGTCCTTGGCTAGACTCCGGCAGGCCGACGCCTATCATGTTAATCTTTCGTTGCAGTTGCCGATAGATTGATTCCATTCCATTTTTCTCCTTTCAGCTTTTGGTAATAATATATTTTGGACTTGCAAAGTTAAAACAATTCACTTCCTAAAAAACTTACTGCCACCTCCCCATTAGCGATATTTGTTTTACTCGCAGCGTAGTCCAAAATTCGCTATGGCAGGACGAGCTGGCGTGTCTCTTTTATTAAGCAACTAATATGCCAACATGCCAGACTCACCACTGGCCATGCACGGGTAAACTGAAAAAATCAAGATCCCATCGCATTTTTAGAAGGGAAGATCTTTGGAAACCAGCTATCTCCGATGGGAACAGGAAAAATTGCCTTTGACGAGATGTATCTTATCTGTGTCAAAATTGTTTCACAGAAGAGAATTGTTTATAGGGAAGAAGAAAAGTGTAGAGCTGCAACCACTTTACCGTCATTAGACGCTGTATTTTAATGTCAAACTTGTTTCATTACTACTCTCCAGCTCAAAGTCCATGGCTGATAATCTAAGGCATCAAAGTACGCATAGATTTCTGTTTATCGGCGCCAGAGTTAGCTTTTAGCCGGACACGAGACCAACGCAAGTGTGCCACGCAGGTATGAAATCGGAAGATACACAATGGGGTCTTGAATGCCCCCTTGTATACGTGAGTGGCAGGATCGCCCGCTTGCGAGCGTGTAAGCGATGGTGATTCTCGATGCCGTTCACTACAGCGTCCGAGAATTGAATTGTGACGAAGAAGGCCGCTTATGTGGCAATTGACACAGGTTTGGAAGGCAAAAAAAATGTTCTTGGCAGCTGGCTTGGGGCGAATGAATCGTCGAAATACGGGTTCAATGTGCTGACTGGCTATGTCAGCTACAAGGATGTCAAGGCATTTTTCGGCTGATTTGAAGCCGATTTACAAGTCGGCGACGGAAAATAAGATAAAGAGCGCCTTCGTTTCCGAAGACGCTCTCATGAAGATTCTCTATCTGGCGACCATGAATATTACCGAGGAATGAACTATGCCCATCAAAAACTGGAGCTTGATTTATGACCATCTCATGATTTACTTCGTCGACAGAGTTGAGGCCGGCCGCCATACAGGTGATACGGTGAAGCAGATGAGTATGAGTGCGGGAAGGAAGGCCATAAAGTCTTTGGGCAAGTCACCGAAATCATCCTCCTGTTCGATAGCGGTGGCCACATTTTCTTCTAACCGCATGCCCTTTGAAATATATCTTTTTTCGATGAACAATAAGAATAGCACCGCACAGGACGTATTGAAAAATACTTCCAATGATGCCTATGAACGGGGCCGCTATAGCATCGGTACCCAGATACCCGGCCCGCATCAGGTCGATCAAGTTCGGTATGCCGAGCAATGACGTTATGGAAAGAGTAGAGCCACCATATACCATGAGCGCTGTCAGGGTAAACAGGGTAACGGTTGGTCATCCATTGTCCAACATTCCATATTCCCTCATTCTCCGATACAGGGTGCTTCGAGACAGTCCCAGATATGCAGCCGCCTTGACGCGATTGCTGCGGAACATATGAAGCGCATGTTCAATTTTTTGCTTCTCATCGTTTTCATATGCCTTCTGTACGAACACAGGAGAATGGGTGATATGAACGGCGGAAGAAAAGTAATCTTTGATTGCGCGTGCGTCGATATCAGGTTTTTCCTGCGTGCTGATGATGCCTTCCAGCAAATTTTGTAATTCCCTTATATTGCCCGGCCAATCATATTCGTATAAGGCCTTGCGAGCGTTCTTCGTCAGTACATAGGGCTGTTTCCCCACTCGTTTGCAGATGACGTTGATATAATGTTCGGCAAATTGTAAAATGTCATCTCTCCGCTCCCGCAGCGGAGGAATCTGAATGCGGATGACGCCCAGACGATAAAACAAATCCTCACGAAAAGAGCCCTGGCGGATCTGTTCGTATATGTTTTTGTTTGTCGCGGCGATGATGCGCACATTGACGGGAATGATCACATTCCCACCCACTCTCCGTAAGGCCTGCTCCTCAATGACACGCAGCAGTACCGCCTGGAGGTCGGATGGCATATCTCCAATTTCATCTAAAAATAATGTTCCATTGTTGGCCATTTCGAACTTACCGATGCTCCCGCCTTTTTTGGCCCCTGTAAAAGCACCGTCCTCATAGCCGAAGAGCTCGCTGATAATCAATTCCTTGGAAAACGCGGCACAATTGAGTGCAACAAAGATGTGGTCCTTTCTGTAGCTGTGGTTGTGAATAGCCTGGGCAATCACATCCTTCCCGACCCCGCTTTCACCCAGCAGCAGGATGCTTCCGTTGGAACAGGCGGCGTTTTTACTGCGCTGTATGACGCGCCGCATCTCGTCACTGTCGCCGATGACATTGTTGAAGGTAAAATGTGCAGTATTCCCCGCGTAAAGGGAAACCAGTTTATTGATGCGTTTAATGGAACTGATGTTAAGCACAATCCCAATCATATTGAAGCGGCTTTCGTGAAATGGCGATGCGTTCACATTCACAACAACAGATTTTCGATCTATGGTTATTTTAACTGTTTTATCATATATTTTCGTCTTGCCGCGCACAATGTTCCAAAAGGCCGCATTGGCAGGAAGCGGGTCGATAATACTTTCCAAGTCCTCGCTAAATCTCTTTTTTCGGGGAATCCCGAACACATTATAGATTTCATCGCTAATGAGCGAGATTTCATTTCTGCCCTGCGACTGGTCTATCACCAGCGTGCCGCTTCCCTCAGATATGTCGCTGTAAATCTGAAACATGCCGGCCCAAAAAAACTGCAGCTCAATCGCCCTGGCCAGCGTAACCGCAATGTTAACCATAAATTCGTTGTGTTTGTCCGCTCTGACAACGATGGTGATCCCTCCAGGAGAATCCATGTTATCCAGCGAGATAGGGGCAAAGTAATAATTCCCGCCTATGAGGCAGCGGGAGTAGTTCTCCTCCCCTTTCAACATGGTGGCCTCTGCGCGTTTGACTCCAATCGAGAAAATGTTGGTCCCAATTACTTCTTCAGACCAGCGGTTACCCACCTTGATACCGTTTTCCTCTGCCCAGGACATGAAATACTTGTCCCCGTTCAAAAACAGCAAAAAGCCATCGGGGGAAAATAGAATGACCCCAGTGTTGCGGACTCGGTTCTGGTCAAGCAATTTGTCCAGCAGGCTTTTTGTGTAGGCACAAAGTTCCTTCGTTTTGGAAATCACCTTGTGCAGCTCCGTCGCAGATGTCTGCTCCGGTCTTGCGTTCCAATAATCGATTGGCAGGGCTGCGCTGCGCTGCCAACTGTACCGGATGGCGCCAATCAGAGTGTTGCACTCTTTCGGGTCCGTATGCAACGTCTCCCACCGCGCCAGATTTGCATAGGAATCCCAGTTGACAAGTTCGATCATTATATTCCTCCCAATACTAAAATATACTCTTCTCGAAAGAGTGGGCGGCACATATTTTATTATAAAACTATTATTCCCTTAAATCAATCGGGCGTATGACAACTGTAGCGCGAAGACACCGACATCGGTCTTGAGTTCAAATTCCACACCGGCCCACTGTGGATCGAGCTGCAGGATGAGCCAACCATTCTACAACCTCCTATGATGAAATAATGGTATTGGATGATGCCGTGGAAGTTCGCAGGGTCGTTTACGGTCGGCGGAATCTACTTAAAAACATCGGATAATCCGTTTGCTTTCGGAGCTGAATTTTTATACGCAGAGAGAGGGATATATTGTACACCTAAAGCGCGAACAAACTTAATTTATTAAAACTATTATAAACCAATTGCTTCTGTGCTATTCTATTAGGGCTGGTAAATAGACCAAACAGGAAGCTCGCCAAAAAACATAATGATATGGAGATGTTGTCATGCAATGCCCATTCAATCCATTTCCTCAGATAATAACACGGCGCTTGCGTCTTCGAGAAATAAATGACGGTGATGAATATGGCTATTTTGAATCTCGTTCCGATGCTGAAGCGGCAAAAATATTATGTCGTGACATTTATACATCCCTTGAAGATGGAATACAGCGCGTAAAATATCTTAAGCAGGATGTTGAGGATGAAAAAAGCATATCATGGGTTCTGTCACCTATTAACAGTGATGATTTTTTAGGCTCTGTCTGTCTATGGAACTTTTCGCGTGAACAAAACAAGGCCGAACTAGGTTACGAATTATTACAGCAGTATCGTGGGCAGGGATACATGAGAGAGGCTGTCGCGGCAGTGCTTGATTTTGGTTTTAATAAAATGCGGCTTTCCCGTATTGATGCGTACCCTCCAAAAAACAATCCAAAGTCAATAAATTTACTTGAAGCAGTTGGATTTAACCGTATTGGAGATTTATCCGAAGAAGGCGCCAATGGTTCAATAATGCACATGTGGGTTTATATATACAATAAAACATAAAACGAATAGTATAAGTACATTAAATAGCAGCAGCCATAAAACAGATAATTCTTAAAACATGTGGCATTTAAATTTTCAGTGTGTTATAATTCTCTAAGCGTGCCAAAATTTTTTTTATTTATAGGAGGATGTCGTTTCCATGGCAAGATTTGAAACAGTAGAAGAAAATAAAGTAAAGGTATTTTTTGAGGTTGACGGTGAAAGATTTGAAGAAGGTCTTAAATATTCTTATAATAAAAACAAAGGCGACATAGCCTTGCCCGGCTTCCGAAAAGGCAGAGTACCCCGCAAATTAATCGAAAAAAGCTTCGGCAAGGAAATTTTCTATGAAGACGCTGTTAATTACGTTCTGCCTGATGCTTATGAAGATGCAATAACAGGGCTTGAGCTGGATACAGTATCACAGCCTGAATTCGATATTGATAATATTTCCGCAGAAGAAGGCGTTAATTTTACCGCTGAGGTATATATACGCCCTGTTGTTTCCGTTTCCGACTATACAGGTTTAACATATAAGCCCGTAGATATTGAGGCGTCTGAGGATGAAATTAATAAAAAAATAAATGAAGCCAGAGAGATGAACTCCCGTACTATGAGCGTTACGGATCGGCAAATTCAAGATGGAGACATTGCCGAGATAAATTTTGAGGGTTTTATAGACGGAGTAGCTTTTGAAGGGGGAAAGGGTGAGAATCATGAGTTGACCATAGGCTCCGGCACCTTTATACCCGGTTTTGAAGCGCAGCTTATAGGCCATGCCGTAGGAGACGATGTAGCAGTTAACGTAACATTCCCCGAGGACTACCAATCTAAGGATTTAGCAGGTAAGGCCGCATTGTTTAAAGTCGAGATAAAGGACATAAAGGCAAAAGAGCTTCCGGAGCTTGACGACGAGTTTGCGCAGGACGTTTCCGAATTTGACACCCTGGAGGAATATAAAAAGGATATTGAGGCTAAACTACGTGAAGAAAAAGAAAACTTTGCCAAAAGAGATAAAGAATCCCAATTAGTTGAAAAGCTGATAAACAAGACGGAAATGAACATTCCTGATGCGATGATTAAAAGCCGGGTGGATGAGATGCTTAATCAGTTTGCTTATCGGCTTGCCAGCCAGGGTCTTTCCATGGAACAGTTTGTTGGTTATACCGGTCAAACCGTTGACAAGCTGCGGGAAGTTTACAGAGCTGACGCGGAAAGCAACATAAAAACCCGATTAATATTGGAGGGAATCGCAAACCAGGAGGCATTTGAGATCAGCCCTGAGGATATTGAAGGGGAAATCCGCAAAATGGCCGAAGAAGTCGCCGGCACAGAGTATGAAAACATAAGCAAAACCATAAGCGAGGAGGAGAAAAAATACCTTGCTATGGACTTGAAGGTTAGGAAAGCTTTAGAGCTGGTTATGGAGTCAGCCGTGCCTTCCGAGGAGGAAGCGGCTGAATCAGCGGAGGAAGAAAACCTGGCAGAGGTATTAAATGAAGGAGTGAAGGAAGAATGAGCTTAATACCATATGTTGTAGAATCAACAAACAGAGGCGAACGTTCATACGACATCTATTCCCGTCTTTTAAAGGACAGGATAATTTTTCTGGGTGAAGAAGTAACGGATCTTACCGCCAGTCTTGTTGTTGCTCAGCTGTTGTTTTTGGATGCCGAGGACCCTGGTAAGGACATTAACCTGTATATTAACAGTCCCGGCGGGTCTGTTACGGCAGGGTTGGCAATTTATGACACTATGCAGTTTGTAAAATCAGATGTTTCCACCATATGTATAGGTATGGCCGCCAGCATGGGTTCTTTCCTTTTGGCGGCAGGAGCTAAAGGCAAGCGGTTCGCGCTGCCGAACGCGGAGGTTATGATACACCAGCCTATGGGCGGAGCCAGAGGACAGGTAACAGACGTAAAGATACACGCTGAGCATCTTTTGAAAACAAAGGATAAGCTGAACCGCATGCTGGCCGAAAATACCGGCAAGTCTATTGATATTGTTACCAACGATACGGAGCGGGACTATTTCATGACGGCGGAAGAAGCAAAAGAGTACGGATTAATCGATTCCGTTATAACAAGAATGAATAAGTAATAAGGAGGAGCTTCGTTGACAAACAAATTTGATGACAAAAGAGTGATACGCTGCTCATTCTGCGGAAAGCCTCAGGAAGCCGTAAGAGGTTTGGTAGCGGGGCCTAACGTATACATCTGCAATGAATGTATAGACATGTGCTGTGATATTCTTGAAGAAGATGAGGTTTACGAAACGGTCAATGATAATTTTAAAATTCCTAAGCCTAAAGAGATCAAGGAAATATTAGATCAGTATGTCATAGGTCAGGACGGGGCTAAAAAAGCTCTGTCAGTGGCTGTATACAACCATTACAAAAGGATATTGACTAACGAAAGCAGAGATGTGGAAGTGCAGAAAAGCAATATCCTGCTGGTGGGCCCTACGGGCGTAGGCAAGACCTTGCTTGCTCAGACGCTGGCCAAGCTTCTGAACGTTCCGTTTGCTATAGCAGACGCTACAACGCTGACGGAAGCCGGTTATGTAGGCGAGGATGTGGAAAACATCCTTTTGAGGCTTATACAGGATGCGGAATACGATATTTCCAAGGCGGAGCGCGGCATAATCTATGTAGATGAAATAGATAAGATTTCCCGTAAATCCGATAATCCTTCCATCACCAGAGACGTAAGCGGCGAAGGAGTTCAGCAGGCTCTTTTGAAAATATTGGAAGGTACGGTAGCTAATGTGCCGCCTCAGGGAGGCCGGAAGCACCCTCATCAGGATTTTATGAAGATAGACACTACCAATATTTTGTTCATCTGCGGCGGAGCCTTTAGTGGAATCGATAAAATAGTAGAGCAGCGTCTTAATAAAAAGGTAATCGGCTTTGGATCCGACGTAAAAACAAAGCAAGAGCGCTTGAATACAGATGTACTGCAGAGCCTCATGCCTGTAGATTTGCAGAAATACGGCTTGATACCGGAAATGGTGGGGCGTTTGCCCGTAATAGTCGCGCTGCATAATTTGGATGAGGAAGCGCTGGTATCCATTTTAACAGAACCGAAAAATGCTTTGACAAAGCAGTATGAATACTTGTTTGAGCTGGATAATGTCATACTGGAATTTGAGCCCGAGGCTCTCAAGGCTATTGCGAAAATGGCTGTAGAAAGAGAAACAGGCGCCCGTGGGCTGAGAAACATAATCGAGAGCTTTATGACGGAAATTATGTATGACATTCCGTCTGATGAGAATATAGAAAAGTGTATAATAACAAAAGATTCCATAGATAAAAAGCTGCCTCCTACTTTAATTTATAATGAAAACCGGCAGCCCATCGTTCATAAAGCAAAGAAGAGAAAGCAAAAGAGAATGTTTGCGGGGTGATTCTGTGAACCTTCGGATGTACACGGAGATGCTGGAAGAACAAAGCTTAAGCCCCTATGCTTGTAAAAGCCGGGATACCAAGGGGAGGAGAGAGCCGCGTCCTCTTTGTGACATCAGAACTGAGTTTCAAAGAGACAGGGACAAAATCACCCACAGCAAGGCATTTCGGCGGCTGATGCACAAGACTCAGGTATTTATTTCGCCGGAGGGAGATCACTATCGCACCCGGCTGACTCATACGCTTGAGGTAGCTCAAATATCAAGGACTATTGCCCGGGCCCTCAGGCTTAATGAAGACCTAACCGAAGCCATAGCCCTAGGCCATGACCTTGGACACACACCATTTGGACATACAGGAGAACACGCGTTGAATTCAATACTACCCGGAGGCTTTCGTCATAACGAGCAGAGCCTTCGGGTAGTTGACGTGCTTGAGAAGGACGGAAAAGGGCTGAATCTTACGGAAGAAGTCAGAGACGGCATTCTCAACCACAGAACCAGCGGAAGCCCTCAAACGCTGGAAGGCCGGATAGTACAGCTTTCGGATAAAATTGCTTACATAAACCACGATATAGACGACGCTTTGCGGGCAGGAGCTTTACGGCAGGAGGACATCCCGGCGGATTGCCGCATGATTTTGGGAGATTCTAGCAAGGACAGGATAGATTTCCTTATTCGCAGCGTTATTAAAACCAGTCAGGGCAAAGATAATATCGAAATGGATCCGGCCGCAATGGGCAGTATGCGAAAGCTGAGGAGCTTTATGTTCGACACGGTTTACGCCGGCAGCCTGCAGGCTAAGGATCGCTCAAAAATTCGTCACATGCTTGAAAATATTTATGAATACTATATGAGTAAGCCGGAAGAACTGCCTGGTTTTAAAGGCAAAGACGATGATGAGGAGCTGCCGCGAACGATTTGCGATTTCATAGCCGGGATGACGGACCGGTATGCCATAAAGCTTTATGGGAAGTTGTTTTTGCCTTCAACCTGGAGCGGGTATTGATAATGGGTAATCTGATCAATGTTAATGAACAACTATGAATCTGAGCCGAAAGGCTCTTTTTGTATGTTGAATTTCATTCGTAAGGTCCTAAAGGTTGCCTTGCCACAGTACATTTTTTATGCTATCATCATCAAAATAAAGAAGAGATTCGGTTACAACAGGCCACAGGCCAAGGCTTCTGACCAGAGCAAATATAAAGAGGAGGAACACTATGGTTGAGTTTAACAAAAAAAGAAATCTCATTGAGCAGAAGGAAACGAAATATATTCTGC
>Ga0153948_1001387_pt1 | contig 12305 bp, 11 predicted proteins | sample TSNJ032MetaG_FD_104696 | JGI IMG/M metagenome (GOLD analysis project Ga0153948, IMG submission 104696) | Attine ant fungus gardens microbial communities from New Jersey, USA - TSNJ032 MetaG | ecosystem: Host-associated > Fungi > Mycelium > Unclassified | place: USA: New Jersey, Wharton State...
ATGGAACAGGTCTTCACGGAATGTGCCTTCGGCAATCATCCCTTCCAGATTCTGTGCCGTTGACGAAATGATGCGCACATCAACCTTGACGCGCTTGGTGCCGCCGACGCGCTCAAACTGTTGATCAACCAGCACGCGCAGAATTTTGTTCTGCGTTTCGCGCGGCATATCGGCGACTTCGTCGAGATAGAGAATGCCGCCATGCGCTTCTTCCAGAGCCCCGACCTTGCGCTCGCCACCATCCATTTCCGTGCCGAAAAGCTCGATCTCCATGCGCTCCGGCGTGATCGTCGCAGCGTTCACGGTGACAAAAGGTCCGTTGGCGCGGGTCGATTGCGCGTGAATGGCACGGGCCGCCAGTTCCTTACCAGCACCCGAAGGGCCGGTGATCATGATACGGCTGTTGGTGGGCGCGACGCGCTCAATGGTCTGTTTCAACTGGCTCATGGCCAGCGATGCGCCGATCAGCTCCATACTTTCGCCGGAACGCTTGCGCAGATTGGAAACTTCGCGTTTCAGCTTGGAGGTTTCCAACGCGCGCTCGGCAACGAGGATCAATCGATCTGCCTTGAAGGGCTTTTCGATGAAATCGTAAGCACCGCGCCGGATGGCGGAAACCGCCGTCTCGATATTGCCGTGACCGGAAATCATGACCACTGGCAGATCGGGATGCAATTTCTTGATTTCATCCAGCAAAGCCAGACCGTCAAGACGGCTGCCCTGAAGCCAGATGTCCAGAAACACCAGTCGCGGCACGCGGTCACCAATGGCCGCCAGTGCACTATCCGCATCGAAGGCGGTACGGGTTTCATGACCCTCATCGCTGAGAATACCAGCTACGAGCTCCCGGATATCCGCTTCGTCATCAACTACAAGAATATCGGCTGCCATATCAATTCACCTGTCCAACTATCTTTGTCGTGTCATTTCCATTGGCAGCCTCGGTCATACCGGCCTGCGTATCTGGAAAGACCATCCGTATCATTGCGCCACGACCTCCGTGGAAATCCGCTGGCGCGTCATGCAATTCGAGATGTCCGCCGTGATCCTCAACGATCTTGCGAACGATGGCGAGGCCTAGCCCCGTACCCTTTTCACGCGTGGTCATATAAGGCTCAAGCAGCTTCTGACGATCATCGCCAGGCAGCCCCTTGCCATTGTCGATCACGTCGACAAACAATTGCCCATCCGCCTTGTAAGATCGAATGAGAATGTGCCCTTCACCGCGTTCTTCCTTGCCAACGGCATCAATCGCTTCGCTGGCATTCTTGATGACATTACCGAAAGCCTGACCGATCAGACGGCTGTCAAAAGAACCAGTCAGTTTCTCCGGTCCGAAATCATTTTCGAACTTGATGTCGCTGCGGCTGACTTCGATCAGGAACGATGCTTCGCGCAAGGCTTCGCGCATATCCATCTGCCGCATTTCCGGCTTCGGCATACGCGCAAAAGCGGAGAACTCGTCGACCATGCGACCAATATCACCAACCTGCCGGATAATGGTGTCGGTGCATTGATCGAAGACTTCGCGGTCCTCGGTAATGACTTTGCCATAACGACGGCGAATGCGTTCAGCCGAAAGCTGGATCGGGGTCAGCGGGTTCTTGATTTCATGCGCGATACGGCGCGCAACATCAGCCCAAGCCGAGGTGCGCTGCGCTTGCACGAGATCCGTGATGTCATCCACTGTCACGACGTAAGAATGATCTTCAGATTCAACATCTTCGACCGTGACCTGTACGTTGAAGGTGCGCGCCACACCATTGCGCGTCATGCTCACCTGTTCGCGATGCATGGGCTTGTCCGCAGTGCGGGCGACTTCAAACGCCTGACCGATTTCTGGCGCAATACTGCTCAGGCTTTTTCCCACCGCATCTTGCGATGTAACGCCGAACATGTGTTCCGCCGAGCGATTGAGAATCGAGATCGATCCATCGGTTTCGATGCCGATCACGCCCGCCGTGACGCCCGAAAGCACGGCTTCCGAGAAGCGGCGACGTTCGTCGATCTGATCCTTGGCAGAAATCAGCTCGTTGCGCTGGCTTTTCAGCTCCGCAACCATGTTGTTGAAGGTGCCCGACAAAGCGCCCACGTCGCCATCCGATGAGCGAACGGGAACGGATACGTCGAGATCACCGGCGGCTACGTCATCGGCTGCGCCAATCAGCAGGCGGATCGGGCGCACCAGACGATCCGCAACCGCGATACCGGTCCAGATTGCAGACAGAAGAACGATCAGCGTCAGACCGAAATACAAAAGCGCAAACGCAATCTGCGTTGGAATGCGGTTCGCATCCATCTCCTGATAGCGCTGCGTGTTGGCTTCCATCAGACGCATTGCGTCGAGAATCTGCGAATCGACCCGGCGGACGGTATAAAGATAGACATCCGGTATCTCGCGCATCTTGATAATAGCGCCGACGTAATCGAGGTTGCCGGGCGGTATGATGACGGGCTTTCCGTCTGTTGCCGTTCTCAGCGCATCTTCAGTTGGCGGCGGCAACGGCGCTTCAAGACCTGTATTGCTTTTCACCACGATGGAGCCGTTTTCACGCACCAGAAATGCGCCGAGCAACCCGCGTCCGCGCGTCTGCAATGTCAGCAATTCAATGAAACCGCCCCGATCCAGACTGTAAAGCGTGCGCTGCGCATCCAGATCCTGCAGCATAGAATAGGACGTGCTTTGCAGATTAAGCGCCGTCTCGCGGATATAGGCCGTTGTCAGGCTCTGCGACGAATTCACGATATCGCGCGTATTGGTATCGAACCAGCGATCCAGACCGAGATTAAGCGTTACCGACGCGACAATCGCCACCACAATCGCCGGAACTGCGGCAATCAGGGAGAACAAGGCGACAATACGAACATGCAGTCGCGATGCCGCCTTGCCAGACCGGCGTGCTGTTACGATGCGATAGACCTCGCGGCAAATCAGCAGAATCAGGAACAAAATCAACGCGACGTTGATAATGACCAGAGCCAACGTGACAGTGCGATCAGGTGTGATCGGGGTGATGCCAATCAGAATCGCAAACGAAATCGACGCTGTAACAAGCGCCGAAACGACGGTAATAATGCCAGGCAATGCCAGAAGCCTGCGCCCCTCGCCCTTGCGCGACGATTGTTCCGTCTTATCCATATTTGTGGTCAGATTCGCTGCGTTCATATTAACCATGATACCCAATAGCGTTGCATCTATGCAACGCATTGTGGCGAAAATGCAACGTTTGTTTTCGGAGATTGTTGATAATCAACAGCACACGCATGACGAGCGTTGGCTCGTGGAACGCTTTGCGCGGGATAGCCAGAATTTTTATTCCCCGGTTTGCGGCTATGATTGGGAAATCAAAGCGCACAACCATCCCAACGCAGGTCGTCTGTTCTTTGACGTTTAGAGACGATGACTTCAAAATTCACATCATGGAAACAGCTCAGTACATCTTCGTACTTATCGCCGCCTCGCCGTTCGTGATCTGGGGCGTCGTTCTTTACGGCCTGTCTGTTGCGGTGCCACTCAAGAGCGATGCTGGCACAAGCGGGACAGGTGAAGGCACATCCAAAGCGGCAGATGGACAATCATTTTATCTGTCCGAACTTCCCGATGTTGCTATCGAGCATTATTATATTCACCAGACCGAACGAACACCCTATATTTCCAGCTGAAGACCATTCATTTAAAAAGAGATATACAGGCATAAATTCAGTAATCGATTGCTGACATGCAATATTGTCTGGAACCAACTTCAAAATAATGCATTCTGTTCGGCACAGTCATCCATGTTTTTTGGCTGATTGACGTGTCCGACCATGTCTGTTGAGACAATTCACCGGTCGGGCCACCTGTTTTACAACTGGAGTTCGACATGGGCATTTTCGACAAGATCAAGGGCGCAATCTGGGGTCAGGCACAAGCAGCGACACCTGCCCCGGAAACGACCGCAACAGCCGAACCAAGCCAGACCACGGCAGCAGCACCTTCCCCGACGGCAGCTCCCTCTTCGTCAGCACCTGCAGCCACGGGCGCAGTCGATGTCAGCGCTGTCCTTGATGCGGCAGTGGCGAAAAGTGGTCAGAAGCTAAACTGGAAAACGTCTATCGTCGATCTGATGAAGGCGCTTGGCCTCGACAGCAGCCTCGAACATCGCAAGGAACTTGCCAAGGAGCTCGGCTATACGGGTGACACGAGCGATTCCGCGACGATGAATGTCTGGTTGCACAAGCAGGTCATTCAGAAGCTGAAGGATAATGGCGGCATTTTGCCTGCCGGGCTCTGATATTTTTGCGGTCGATTGGGAACTTCCGGCCGCATAACACGTTCATTAACAGATGCTTGGAGCGAAGAGTTTATCCCGATAGATAAGCCGTTGTTCCAAGCATTTGTCGACTGTTCGAACGATCGATCCGATTTCTCGAGGCTGACATAAAGCGCAGCAGCTTCGGGAACCTGTTGTCACGCATGTTCGTTTCCTAAGCGGGTCCGCTTTTCGGCCCCAGTTTTGGAAGACATGTTTCAAAGCTTGGCTAGACCAAACATGGTGCTTGCTGGGCCGGGATTAAAGGAGTGGATCAAATGAGCGGTGCAGGCGTAGGCTGGATTGCTGCCATCATCATTGGTGGTCTCGCTGGCTGGATTGCTTCCAATTTCATGAATAGCAGTACAGGCATATTCATGAATATTATTCTCGGCATCATCGGTGCCGCAGTGGCGAGCTTCATATTCGGTTTTCTTGGTGTCTCTTTCGGCGGCTGGCTCGGCTATCTGATTTCCGGCTTCGTCGGAGCCTGTATCCTCATATGGATTGGACGAATGATCAGCTCATGAAACAAGGCGCCAGTGGCGCCTTTTTTATGCTTGCCAGCCTGCCCTTTGACTAAAAGTTCCTCATGCGTCGAACATGGCGAGTGTTCGTAACAATGTTTCGAACGTCGCTGGCTGGTTCTGATCCTGCTGCATATCCGCGATGGCATCTGTTCTTGAAGATGCCTTGCGCACAGTGCTTGGGCTGTAGCCGAACTGCTGCGTGAACGCCCTGGTAAAATTGGCGGCGGAATCAAAGCCGAAAGCCAGGGCAACCTCCGCCACCCTTCGATTTTCGCTAGCCTCTGCCAGCATGGCATGGGCAGCGAACAGTCGCCTTTGCCGAATATAGTTCAGGACGCCGCCCGACCCTTCAAAAAGCTGGTACAGATGCGTGCGAGAAACGGCCAGCTCACGGCTTAAAGCTTCCGGCGTCAAATCCCGCGACATAAGATTTTTCTGAATGAAACGCCGCGCCTTGGTCATCAATCCCAATTGGGAAATCTGCTCGCTGACATCGATTTTCTTTACCAGCGGCGCAATCGTATCGAATATGATCTGCCGTAGGCTGTCCCGCAAACCCGGCAAGTCTTCATTGGTAGCACGACCGAGACCATCCTCGAGGCTTGTAACGAAATCGATCAGCAACTTGGCGCGATAGCCGCCCAGCGTGACATTGTTGCTGGCTTCGGGCATTCCGCCGCGACCGGCAAACTGGTCGACAGGAATGATCAGGGACACAGATTCCGAAGCAATCGCCCGCCCCCGGAACGGATAGCCGAGCGAGCGCATATCGATCATCCCCGGCTCGTTTTCTGCAACGCGACCGTCAACGCCTGTCCAGCTATGACCGCTGCGCAAGAAACTGATCTGCCAATGGTCAATCGAGCTGAAACGAACCTTTTCCTTCGGCCTCTCATAGCTGAAGGCCGGTGCTGTCTGCTGGATGAGAAGCATGCCACCCAGGTCCCACACGGTTTGAGAGGCCATAAAACCCTCACTGGGGCGAGTTCCATCTGGTAGACGCAAGTCCAGCAAGGGTGCCATGTGCTGTTGCCAGGCGGAAAACTGCTCGGATGGTTCAAAACTCTCTGTGGTGAAAACCAGAGGCGCTAACCGGTTAACGCTGCCAGTAATTTCGCCCAATGGCGACACCGGCACGCGCACCGACTGTCGACGCTCGACAAATTCCGAATTCAGATCTTGCCCGGTCTTGTCATTGTCGGACGTCACGGAAAATCCCTAATTTCACCGCTCATTTCAGGCGGTGCATTTCGGTATTAGACTTTATGCTAAGATAATAGCATTGGGTAAAATTAAATAAATCGAATTCGCCGGCGAAAGATTAAATTAGTTTCATGTATGAAAGTAAAAACTTGTCTTTATTTCTCCATTTTTGGAAAAATCATTCAGCGCGCATTCGTAATTCAAATTCCTAAGCAAATCCAATTGCTAAGAGGCTTGGTTGCTATCTGTCATCCTTCGCATGCTATATTAGCAATAGCTAACAGTAGACAGGCGCGCGCCTTTCATGGGATATATGCTTCACATCCCATTTGATGAAAATTGTCTCGAATTTCCGGCAGGAATATTAAAACGCGCTTGCTAAAACACCTCCAAAATAACCAACAGGAGGCAGTCGCATGAACAATGTATTTTTCAATGCTGTACGCCGTGAAAGCGTAAAATGGGTAGCAACGGCGGCAATCGGTATCGCAGCCACTTTGTGCCTGTCAGCAAACGCCCAGGCGAAAGACAACCATAAGCCCAAGAATGACACGCGTTCCGTTTATCTCGTCAAGTATCGCGTCAATAACGAAGTCCGTTACAATAAGAACCCGATGGGCAAGGTGATTAAAGTCTCGGCTTCGCAATATTTCGGCGGCAATTCCCTTGTCTGCACGCCAAGCGGCTTTGGTCAAAAGTCGCGCTGCTTCATGCGTGACTAATGATGTTCGTGGTCCGGATCCGGCATTTGCATTGGTCTTGATCGAGGATGCAAATGTCGGTTTCCAAAGACCACCAGCCCGCCAACTCCGCTCATGCACTCCTAACGCACGAAGTTGGCGAGCCGGTTTCCCCGCCTTTTATTTTTTGGCCATCGCTTTCATGCGGTCCAATCCCTTCCCGACCAGATCGCCCCGCACAATCTTTTGCGCTTCATCGGTCTGTTTCGGAGGGTTATTCCGGAATACGTACCAGTCGCCGCCAATAGAGCGCTTCTGGTAGATCACGCCTGCCTTCTCGCGGTGCAAGAAGCAGGTTATATCTCCGCCACCGCCGCTCGCCTTGTTACGCCAGTAAGCCTGCATGCAGAGCTTTCCGCCGTCAGTTGCGTACCAGCGTCCTTCGCCATAGGACCAGGCTTTGCCTTTTTGAGACCACGCGGTAAATTTGTGACCGTCGGCTGAAAAGAAGCCGCCGCCATCCTTCCATTTCCATGTCTTGCCCGCATAGATCGCCTCTAGCGCCTGTGCGGACATTGGTGATGCCGCAGCGGCCAGCTTGGCCGTTGCATCGTCGGTTTTTGGCTTTGGCGCAGCTTCGGCTACACCTGCCACGAGGAGTACGGACAGCGCCGCACTCACGGCTGTGAAACGGATCGAAAACATTTTGCTTTCCTGTCCAATCGTTTAACGGTCGGGGTTAGACGTTCAGTTTTAATCCAAAGGATGGTTCGCAACGCGCCAGTCAGGCCGTCCGACACCCCTTGGCCAAGGATAAACTTCGCGGTCGTTGAAATAGACGACGGCTGTCAGTGCCGGGAATTCCGGTTGAGGCTTGTTGGCCTCTGCGGCCCACGCCCGGACATAATCGTCGCTGCCTTCATAACCGAGTTCCGCAATCACGATCGGCTTGTTAAAGGCCACGACCCGATCATAACCCGGCTTTGCACGTTCGACGAAACTCGTGGGACGACCAACCTCCAGCTTGTCGTAAGGCTCGTAGCCGAACACCGAGAGGCCAATCACATCCACGAAAGCGTCACCGGGATAGTAGGCCTGAAGCCCCTCTTCTCCCTTTGGCGACCACATATATTTGGCGTTTGGCAAAGTCTTTTTGCAAACCTTGACCACATGCTGGTAAGCGGCAATGTATCCCTGCGGCGACCAGTAGGACCAGGTGAACTGTCCCGACTTGTCGTCCATTTCCTGTGCCCAGCGAATGGTCACCGGGCTTTTCAGTTTCGATGCTGCCGAACAGACGGCGCCCATGTTGGAGTCGTAGCGACCATTTTCGATCCCGCTCAAAAGCGCATCGGGCGCGACGCGCCAGTCACGCGCCCAGGACCAGGGTTCGATAGTGATCAGCAATTCACGACCGCGTTCCCGGGCATAGGAATCCGCCTGGGCGAGGCTCGTCAGATCCACATCTTCCCATGGCAAGAAGAGATGTTCGATCTTCGAGTTGGGATCGTTTGTGTAATCCCCGTGCGGATCGTAAGCGCCGGGCTTGATCGAATTCGGCGTGATGACCGGGCGCTTGTCGTGGAACAGATTGCGCGTATCGACTGTCGCACCGGAAACGCCGCTCGCGGCGTAAACGGCAGTGGAGACAAGTGCTCCGCAGAGCAAAATAGAGGCTATCTTATAAGGGGTTTTCATGGCCCCCTCCCTTCTATTGTTTTGGCGATTGCGGAGTCGTTGCTTCCGCTTTCAGCGCGCCATTCTTTTGTTCCGTTGAAAGACTGATGGATACGAGCTTGCGCGCTTCGTCGTCCGCCCGGCCGTCGGCATGACGGAAGACGTACCAAACGCCATTGGGCTCGCGCTTTTGATAGACAACGCCATCACCAATACGGTGCGAAAAGCATGTCTTGACCGGAAACTTGCCCTGATCGGTATGCCAGTCAGCCTTCAGGCACATCAGCCCGGTCTTGGTGATCATCCAGCGACCTTCGGCCCAGGCTTTGCCCTTTTCACCATCAACGCGCGCGGTGAAACGACGATCCGTGATCTGCATCTGACCCGAGCCGTCGGCCCATTGCCAGTTCTTGTCACGGTAAAGCGTGTAGATTTCAAACGGCGTCATCACACGCGTGCCGGTGGGGGCATTATCACCGGGCGTGGTAGCGGCATCGGCTGCGCCTGCGGCAAGCCCCGTCAGGCCAGCCATCAGGGCAAGATATGCAAGAGCCAGCTTACCTCGGCGGCTAGAAGAGCGGCCGGTATCAAACATCGATAGTTTCATTTGATCCTCCCACAACTTTGAGATTGCGCGCGCCCGCCTGGGGTTCTTGTGGTGGGCGGACGCGCGCCTGCGGCAGCGGGTTTATTGATTTTATTTCCTGCCGCAGATGAACGGGGCGACCGATGGTCGAAACACGAAATCCAAGTCTTTCGGCCGCGGTTCGGGAAAAAACATTTCTGAGATCAACGAGAACAGCCCGGCGCATCAGGCGCTTTATGCGAGCGAGGTCGAGTTTGCGAATGCTGTCCCATTCGGTCACGATCACAGCGGCGTCCGCATCTGTGACGCAGTCATAGGGGTTCTCGAAAAACTCCACATCAGTCAGGATGCGGCGCGCATTCTCGATACCGACCGGGTCGTGCGCCTGTATACGTGCACCAAAACGCTGCAAAGTTTCGATCAGCGGAATGGACGGCGCATCGCGCATATCGTCTGTATCCGGCTTGAAGGTCAGTCCAAGGACGGCAATCGTCCGGCCTTCGATATCGCCGCCGAGCGCATCCATAACCTTCAGCGCCATGCGACGCTTGCGCGCTTCGTTTGCTGTCACGGTTTCCTCAACCAGACGCAGGGCGACACCGTGGTCCTGCGCTGTGCGCAGCAAAGCAATCGTATCCTTCGGGAAGCAGGAACCGCCATAACCGGGACCTGCATTCAGAAAGCTGGTGCCAATGCGCTTGTCCAGTCCCATGCCTAGAGCCAGATCGGTAACGTCACTGCCCACTTCCTCGCATAGATCGGCGAGTTCGTTGATGAAGGTGATTTTGGTGGCGAGGAAGGCATTCGCCGCATATTTGATCAGCTCGGATGTACGGCGTTGCGTCACCACGATGGGCGTCTCGTTTGCCTCCAACGCCGTGCTGTAAAGCTCGACCAGAAGCTTGCGTGCGCGCTCGTCTTCAACGCCGATCACCACGCGGTCCGGTTCCAGAAAATCTCGAATTGCAACGCCTTCGCGCAGGAATTCGGGATTGGATGCGACGGAAAATGTGCCGGGCTTGCGCACAGAACCGATAATCTTCTGCACCACATCACCGGTACCGACCGGAACGGTAGACTTCACGACGACAACCGTATTGTCATCGATCAGCGGAGCGAGTTCACGCGCAGCCATATAGACGAATGACAGGTCGGCATCGCCATGTCCGACACGTGCTGGCGTACCGACAGCGATGAGTACGAGCTGCGCGCCCTTGACGGCTTCCGCCAGATTGCAGGTGAAGCTCAGACGGCCAAAGGCGAAGTTGCGCTCGACCAGTTCATCAAGCCCCGGTTCGTAAATGGGCACGACGCCGCGTTCCAGTCCGGAAATCTTCTGCGCGTCCTTGTCCACGCAGACAACCTCATGTCCCCAGGCGGCGAAGCAGGTGCCGCTGACCAAACCGACATAACCCGTTCCAATGACAGCGATCTTCATAACAAGTCCCGCCTCTCCGCTATTTGCTTTCGTTGCTCGACCCGTTGAACGGGTTCTCGCGCCAACGAGGGTTGAATATTGTCTTGTGAGTGTCGCGTCCGCCGACGCCTGCACCGGCTACCGAGAATTGGTCGTCGAATACTGAAAAGCTCAACGTGCCCCAGGTCAGTGCTTCAATGCCGTCGCGGCCCCGTTCAGCGGTCGTAAAACCTGTGACCATGACAAGCGCCATAAAGCTGCTTGCGAGGACCGGCTGATAGAGCCGGCTTTGCATCCGCACCTTGTTTTCGCGTGCATGCTGCACAATGATCATGCCGATCAGAAACAGGTAGAAGCACGCATTGATGATGGCGAAGACGTAAAAGCCGCGTGTTTGATCGGCGTCGTCGACCAATAGAACCGGAACAAGCGACAGCATGGAAATGAGGGCATAGGGGGCAAGCACTCGAAACGGCACCGGATCGACTTCTGATGAGCCCTTCGGCGTGACGCGGAAGTCGACGAACGAACCCGTTGCCCAGTCACGAAATGCCGCAAAGGTTCCGGCCAGTACCCAGGGCCAACGCGCCAGCAGAAACAGCATCGCTTCCCAGCTGAAAATCTTGCCATCGACAGGACGGAACGTCTTGCTCGACCGCCACCAGAACGCGAGAAACAAAATCATCAGCGACTGCGGCATGAAGTGAAGCAGGAAATCCGGATATGTGACGCTGACAAAATTATCGCCATAGGCAAGGATAATGATCGGCAGCAGAAAGGTCATAGCCAGGAAGAAGGCGTAAAGCGGATACCAAACCTGTGAAAACAGGAACTGGAACTTCAGGCGCAGCGGCAAACGGCTGATCAGCTTCGGCGTGTACTGCAAAAGGATCATGACCAGACTGCGTGACCACTGAAACTCCTGCGTCACGAGATCGCCAAAGGTTCGCGGACCGTCGCCATGGGCAATCGCATCCAGTGCGTGAACGCCGCGCCAGCCATGCGCATTCATGAACAGGGTCGTCGAATGATCCTCGGCAAGTTCGGGACCAAGGCCGCCGATTTCCTTCAGCGCAGCCGTTCGCACCGCATAATGCGAACCGATGCACACAGGCGCAAAGCCTCCATTGTAACCAGCTTGCAACGAGCCATGCATACTCGCCTCGACATAGAGACGTCCGCGTGCCGACCAGCTTTCATGTGCATTGCGATCACAGATGCTTGGCGCTGAAACATAGCCGATTGTCGGGTCTGCGAATGGACGCAGTATGTTGTAGAGATAGTCCGGTTCCGGCACATGGTCCGCATCGAGCTGCGATACGAAGTCATAGCGTTCATAGCCGTAATGATCGTAGAAGAAAGCCAGATTGCCTTCCTTGCACCGCGTACGGCGTGGCCAGGTTTGCCGATGATAATCCGCACGTCCCTTGCGCGTCGAAACGAACACGCCATGCTCACGGCACCAGGCCAGCGTTGATGGCGACGGATCTTCGTCGGCAAGCCATGTGTCATGCGGGACATTCTGGGCCAGCATGGCCAGCAATGTTTCCGACACCACATCAAACGGCTCAGACGGTGCCTTGGTGACCACCATGGCCACACGGCTTCCTTCCGGCAGCCGCAGCGGGCCGGACGGGCGCGCAGCATGGAAGAAAATCAGGATGAAATAGAGAGGCAGGATGGTTATCCAGGCCAAAAGCGCTGTAACCAAAACAGAACCAACCGGATGGATATGTTCGGCGCTGATCAGCCACCATTGCCAGAAATAGGCGATGGCCATGGCCCAGAGAATGATGCCGACAATATATTCCACCCGCTTTCGACCCGTGAAAATCGGCGTCAGCAATGGTTCCTTATTGTCTGTGACCGGAGGAATCCGGGGCGTCGTCATGATAGCGCCTCCAGACCAAAGAATGGAGC
>Ga0153948_1001396_pt1 | contig 12249 bp, 16 predicted proteins | sample TSNJ032MetaG_FD_104696 | JGI IMG/M metagenome (GOLD analysis project Ga0153948, IMG submission 104696) | Attine ant fungus gardens microbial communities from New Jersey, USA - TSNJ032 MetaG | ecosystem: Host-associated > Fungi > Mycelium > Unclassified | place: USA: New Jersey, Wharton State...
TCAAGCGCACCCAAAGCGACCTGGCCGGCGATTCGCTGCGCCAGTCCGATGCGCAAGTGCTGGCCCGCACCCTCGGTGGCGCCGCATATGGCCTGTACGGTTATCTCGACTGGATTGCCGAGCAGATCCTGCCGGACAAGGCCGACGAATCGACCCTGGAACGCATCGCCGCCCTGCGCCTGAACCAGCCGCGCAAACCGGCGCAAGTCGCCACCGGCAGCGTCAGTTTTACCGCCACTGCCGGCGCGGTGCTCGACGTCGACACGCTGCTGCAAGCAAGCGATGGCCGCACTTACAAAGTCACCGCCGCACGCACCACCGTCAATGGCAGCAATACCACCACCATCGCCGCGCTCGACGCTGGCAGCCTGGGCAATGCCGACGCCGGTCTGGCGCTGAACCCGGTGCAGCCGATTACCGGTGTGGTCGGCAACAGTTTTGTGGTGCTCGCGCCCGGCCTCAGTGGCGGTGTGGCGCGGGAAAGTCTGGAGTCGTTGCGCTCGCGGGTGATCCGTTCCTATCGTGTGATACCCCACGGCGGTTCCGCCAGCGACTACGAGACCTGGGCGCTGGAAGTGCCGGGCGTGACGCGGGCCTGGTGCCGCGGTGGCTTCCTTGGTCCGGGCACGGTGACGGTGTTCATCATGCGTGACGAAGACCCGCAACCGGTGCCCAACGACGAACAACTGGCGGAGGTTCAGGAGTACATCGAACCGCTGCGCCCAGTGACGGCGGAAGTGCACGTACAGCGGCCGATTCAGGTGCCGGTGGTGTATCGCTTCAAGAGCGTGAATCCGGACACCAGCGCTGTGCGCGCCGCCGTCGAAGCGCAGTTGCGCGACTTGCACAACCGTGAGGCCGATCTCGGTGTGCCGCTGCTGATCAGCCATATCCGCGAAGCCATCAGCAGCGCCGGCGGTGAGTACGATCACACGCTGACCGCGCCGGCCGCTGACGTGCCTGCCGGGCAAAGCGAACTGCTGACCTTCGGAGGTTGCGTATGGGGGGCATAAGAACCGCCGCGCAATATCAGGCGCAACTGCGCGCGTTGCTGCCCAGCGGCCCGGCGTGGGACCCGGAACGCGTCCCGGAACTCGAGGAAGTGCTGCAAGGCGTGGCCGTCGAACTGGCTCGACTCGACGCCCGTGCCGCCGACCTGCTCAACGAGATGGACCCGGCCGGTGTAAGCGAACTGGTGCCGGACTGGGAGCGGGTGATGGAGCTGCCCGACCCGTGCCTGGGCGCCACTCCGCTGTTCGACGACCGCCGCCTCGCCGTACGCCGCCGCTTGCTCGCGGTCGGCAGTCAGGCTGTCGGTTACTACCTCGACATCGCCAAAAGCCAGGGCTACCCCAACGCCAGCATCACCGAACACGAAGCCCCACGCATGGGCCGCTCGCGTTTCGGCGCAGCGCACTGGGGCACCTGGGAAGCGCAGTTCATGTGGACGCTCAACACCGGTGGCCGCCTGCTACTTGGTCGGCGCTATGGCGCGAGCTACTGGGGCGAGCGCTTTGGCGTGAATCCGGGCTCGGCGCTGGAGTGCCTGATCCACCGCAGTGCGCCGGCGCATACCAAGGTGCACATCAATTATGACTAGGGAGGAATGACGGGATGGATTATCCGAAAAGCATGCCCGGTGTCGGTCTGGTCAACAGCCGTTTTGTCGATGAAAACCCGATCACCGGAACCCCCGGATCGTTGATTCCCGCGGAGTGGGGCAACGCCCTGACCGAGGAGGTTTTGACGGTTATCAAAGCTGCCGGGATCGAACCGACCGAGGGGCTCAACACGCAATTGCTGGAGGCGTTGCGCGGCAAGAAACTGTATGAAACGCCACCGCAGTTCGATGTCAGTCAGAAGGTTGCGACGACAGAATTTGTTCAGCGCGCGCTGGGCAGTCTGGCAGGGCAGACCAACTATGTAGGGGATGTCACGCTGACGGCTGCTGATGTGGGCAAGCTTTCAGTCTTCACTGGCCCCTGTACGGTGACTCTGCCTGATTGGTCCAGTGTTTCTCCTGGTGGACTGGTCAGGATTCTGAGCAGCACCGGTAGTTTGACGGTAAAGGCTCGTAGTGGTGAAAGTCTGAGCACCATCAATGGGGTACCCACTACCTCCTTGTCATTTGCAGGGGGGTGTTTCGTAACCTTCAGGCGACTGCTATTGGGTGGGGGGTGGGGACTGGACTCCGGCGATGGCGCGCTCAAATATTCGCCGATGTTCACCGCTTCACTGGGTACAAGCGGGGGCTACCAACGTCTTCCCAGCGGCCTGATTTTGCAATGGGGCCTTGCCACCGGTGGTGCATTGAGTGAAACCATCACCTACCCGATTGCCTTTCCGAACTCGGTGCTTTTTCTGTCCGGCAGCGATATCTCACCGGGATTCGCGGATATACGTTTTTCTTTTTACAGACTCTCGCTGAGCCAGTTCCAGCGCTTCTCCAATATCGATCCTGGTGGCTGGAACTGGTTCGCCATGGGCTTTTGAAATCGGAGGTGAACACCATGAAATACATTGATTTCGATGCCCAGGGCGAACTTCTTGGGCGATACGACTCGGCTATCCACCTGCAGATTCCTGTCAGCGCGGTGGAAATCTCCGAAGAACTGTTCCTGCGCACGATTGATGAGCGTGACGGCATCTGGCGATACACCGACGGCAAGGTCGCCAAACACTCTTTGCCCAACGCCTCGCAAGTGGTTGATAGCGAGCGAAGAGCTGCCGCTCTGGCGCGTCGTGATGAGCTGTTGGCCGAAGCCGATCAGCAAACCGTCGGCATGGCGGACGCCTACATCGCAGGCCTGCTCGACGTAGACGACATGCAGCGATTCAAGGCATTCGCGACCTACAAACTGGCGCTGAACAAGATCGACAAGCAGCCGGGCTATCCGCAAAACGTGGCCTGGCCTGTGCTGCCCGCCTGAGACCTGTTCCGGTCGGAAGCCTGAACACCTGTCTAAAAAATCCATCACTCTGAATAACGGGAGGTCCGTCCGTGGACTATCCAAAAAGTGTGCCCAGCGCCGGTCTGGTGAACGGCAAGTTTATTGATGAAAACCCGCTGACCGGGACGCCGGGGTCACTGATCCCGGCAGATTGGGGCAACGGGGTTACGCAGGAAATTCTCAACGTGATCAAGGCCGGGGATCTGACTCCGGACGAGAAGAAATACGATCAGTTGTTGCAGGCGATTCAGAGCGTTTCGGCCAAGGGCTGGAATCTGGATTCGGCGTTGCCGATCGGGTCGTTGCCGACCGCTACCGTTGCTACGGCAGACGGGCGACTGCCGATCACACCAGCAGCAGTTGCCACCAGTGGCGGGCGAGTCTCGATTCCGGCCGGCGTGCTGATCAGCCTCGGTCAGGAAGTGGTGGCCGGGCAGTTGGGGCGTTCGCGTACGTTCACCACCCAGGTGTGGAGCAGTCCCGATTTGCTGCCAAGTACCGGCTACTTCCTCCGGGCGCAGGTGGTTGCGGGCGCGCTGACCTTTTACATGCAGCGCGGCACGATCTACGACGCTACACCTGACGGTTTGAAAGGGACGGTCAATGGTGCGGCAGGCGGTGGTTTCCAGTCGACGCCGCTGGACATCTGCCTGGCCTGGGTCGTTACGGCGGGACCTGGGTCGATACCCATTGTCAGGGCGATCTACAACCGTAACCGGTTGTCGTGGACGCAGACCGTCAATGGCAATGGCGTGGTTTATCTGCCACTTGATCCGCATGCCCGAGCGGCACGGCTGGTGGTGGGTAACCCCACGCCGCATCCCACCGGGATAACCAGCGTGAACTTCGCGCCGACGGGTTGGCTGGGGGGCAACTACTGCTTCCTCAACCCGACAGTAGGCACCTCCAGCAACTGGGATGGCTGGACAACGGCAGGTGGCGCCGTGCTGATTTTTTCCAGCAACGTGGTCAGCGACACAACGGTTTCAACCTTGACCGCCAGCTTTGACCACAACGAATTGCGCTCGCTATGGCAGTCGTACCAGGCCGAACATACGTTGGGTGCAGCTAATGCTGCCAGTGACGAATTATTGTTCAGTATGGGACTCAAGAGTGTTGGCCCGGCCGATTACGCCAATGGCATCGCGGTTAATTTTTCTGCAGCGGTAAACGTGAATTTTTCCTGGGAGCTGATCCGATGATCATCATTCAAGAACTGCATCAGTTCGAGGAGGGCCTGCGCCCGGCCCAGCCATCCATTGCCCATGATTGGGATGGAGAAAAATGGCAGCTGAATGCGTCCAGAGTTGCCGAACTGGAACTTCAGGAAGCCGAACAGTTGTGCTCCAAGGTCGACGCGGCCGCCGACAGTGCTCGCACCGTTTTGGCCGGCGACCCGCTCAAAGCCATGGAGTACGCCCAGGCTGCTGCCGACGCTCAGGCTTATCAAGACGCCGGTTATCCGAAAAAAGAGGTGCCGCTGTCGGTTGCTGCGTGGGTAGTCAAAGGTCGTACTGCCAAACAGGCAGCCGAGCAAATCCTGAGCAAGGCCGACCAACTTACCGATCATCTGCTGACCCTGCGCACCTTGCGCCTGAAGGCCAAAAACCAGATCCGCGCGCATGCGGCCAAAGGCAATCCCGATCTGGCGCGCAGTGCTGGCGATGAAGCGCTGGTGGCGATTCGCGAACTGGTCAGCAGCCAGAATCTCTAGTCGCAACGCCTTCGTTCTGCATCACCAAGCCCACTTCGATGTGGGCTTTTTATTTTCAGAAAACAGACCGCTGCAGGCTCGCACTCGCGATCGCTGCGACGCGGTTCATTTGTATTTCAGAGGAACGAAAAACCTATGGATTATCCAAAAAGCGTCCCCAGCGTCGGCCTGGTCGATGGCCGCTTTGTCGATGAAAACCCGGTGGCAGGCACGCCGGGTTCGTTGATTCCGGCGGTGTGGGGCAACAGCGTGACTCAGGAGATCCTGAGTGTGATTAACGGTGGCGGGCTGGTGGCTTCTGAAGCCGATACCGGTCAGTTGTACAAGGCGATTCAGTCGATCATCGGCAAAGCCAGCCCGATGCGTTCGGTCATCACCCGACTGGCCGTGTCGAAAGCCCTGACCGAGGCCGAGCTTGGCCTGGTGCTGATCGACGGCAGCCCGGGACCTGTGACCGTGCTGCTGCCTCCGGCCAACGCCGCACTCGGTGTGCGTGACTTGATTGTTCGTCGAGTGGACAACAGCGGTAATCGCATGGTCATACAGGCGTCAGGTACTGACGGGATTCGTTTTCACACCCATCTGTCGGCCAGCGGTTATCCGTTCTTCGTATTGATGGGCGGCGGTGACTGGTGGCACCTGCGCAGTGATGGGGCGGGGAGTTGGTGGCCGGTCGGGCGCTTTGACAATACGCCATTGGGGCGGCCGTTTTTCGAGACGACCCTGATGCTCAGTCCCGGTGGATACGGTGCATTGAATGGCACCGTGATGAAGCGTGCGGAATGGCCGTGGCTGTGGGATCACGCCCAGCAATCGGGAATGCTGGGGACTGAAGCCTCACGCGTAGGCTCCGAGGGGAAATGGACCACGGGTGACGGTGCGACGACCTTTCGTGGTCCCGAAGGGCGAGGGGAGTTCCTGCGGGTTCTGGATGAAGGTCGTGGTGTGGATGCCGGGCGTGCGATGGGTACTTTTCAGACTGGATCGACGCATTCCTATGCGCAAGGTGCCAATGGTGCAGGCGCTGTGGGCGCATATTGGTCAGATAGCCTGACCAGTTTTGGCGCGGATACCCGGGAAGAACCGCAATACGTTACTGGATTGATTAACGGTGGTCCGACTTTTCCGGTGAATACCAGTTACCAGAGGGATACCGCAGCAACATTGCTCTACGCCTTCAAATCCCGCCCGCGCAACATCGCCTATCCCGGCCGCATCAAACTCATCTGAGGCACTTTATGTTCAATTATCTATTTGATGGCTCGGGCGCTCTGTCCGGGCCAGTCGAGTTCATTGTCACGCCGGGCATTGGCATCCAGTTACCCGGTAATGCTGTTGAGCTGGCGTACGAGTTGCCTGAGCCGGAAACCGGGCGTAGCTGGGCACTGATCAACGGTGTACCGCGCGAGGTGATCGATCGCCGTGGCATGGTTTATTGCAAGGACGGCGGCGCGCAACAGATCTGGACCGAGCTGGGTGAGTTGCCGGACACCCTCACCGCGCAGCCATGGCCAGGTGAGTTCCACATCTGGCGCGACACCGTCTGGGTGCTGGATGAGCAGGCTCGTTTGGCGAGCGTCAGACAGCAATGTCTCGGCCAGCGCGACGCACTGCTGCGCGACGCCGTCCTGCGCATCGCCCCCTTGCAATACGCCGAAGACATCGGCGACGCCAACCACGACGAACAACTGCTGCTGATCGAATGGAAGCTCTACAGCGTCGAGCTGAACCGCATCGAAAAACAGGCCGGTTTCCCCGAGGAAATTACCTGGCCGGTCGCTCCCGGCGCAGCCGTAGCCAACTGATTTCAGCACAGGGAGCAGTGCAATGGATTATCCAAAAAGTATTCCCGGCGTTGGCCTGGTCAACGGCAGCTTCGTCGATGAAAACCCGATCGCCGGCTCACCGGGATCGTTGATTCCGGCCGCGTGGGGCAACAGCGTCACGCAGGAAATTCTCAACGCGATCAAGGCTGCCGGGCTGACGCCTGATGAAGCCAGAACCGACCAGTTGGCAACGGCCATCGGTGCGCTGGTCGACTTCAGCAAACTGAAAAACACCCCGACTACGCTGGCCGGTTACGGCATCACCGATGCGGTGGGGCGGTTGTTGGCGGTGCGGCAGATCGAGACGGTCGGGATCACGGTTTACAAGCCCAATCCCAAGGCCAAACGGATTCGCGTGCGGTTGGTTGGCGCCGGTGGCTCGGGAGGCGGTTGTGCACCGGTTACAGCGGGTTATCACAGTATTGGAGGTGGCGGTGGTGGTGGCGCCTACGTCGAGAGCTTATATGACGTGACAGCAGAAATGATGGCCGGCGTTCCTGTGTCACTGGGGGCCGGGGGCGCTTCACGTAATTCGATGGGGCAGGCCGGCGGAGGCGCTTCTTTTGGCAGTTACATGAGCGCATCTGGTGGCATGGGCGGGCAAATACTGACCTTTCCTGTGACAGCCACGGCAGTTGGCTTCGTTCAGGGGGGCGCTGGAGGACAAGCCGTGACGGGCGGCAATCTCGCTAATGCACGTGGAATAGGCGGTGGCTATGCCATGTACAACGCCAATTGGGGCGTATTGGCTGGTGGCGGTGGCGCGAGTCCGTTTGATGGCGGTGGCCCGTTGATGGGCCTCAGTGGCGCTGGCACTTCAGGAAACAGAGGGTCAGGTGGTAGTGGTTCATGTTCGACCAGTGCCTCCGCGTCAGTCCTCAGCGGCGTCGGCGGCAACGCCTTCTGTGAAATCTGGGAGTACGAGTAATGGCCCGTTATGCACGAGTGGAAAACGGCGTCGCGGTCGAACTGATCGACACCGGCGACTACGCGATCACCCAACTGTTTGCCCCCGCTTTCGTCGAGACGATGGTGCAGGTGCCGGAGGGCATGCAGATCGAAATCGGCGCGCCCGTCGGCGAATTGCGTCAGGAGATTGCGCCGGTGCCTGTAACCAGCAGTCCGGTCATTACCCCTGAAACAGTCCCCGACGAGCAAGAGCCTCTGGCGGCAGCGCGGCTTTGGCGCCAGTCCAGCCTGTCGGCCACCGAATGGTGGGTGACGCGACATCGTGACGAGCAGGAGTTGGGGCGGGGGACGACGCTCAAGGCCCAGCAGTATCTGGAGCTGCTTGAGTATCGGCAAGCGCTGCGCGACTGGCCTGAAGCAAGTCATTTCCCGGTATTGGATTTTCGGCCGGGAGCACCCCGGTGGATGGCCGATGTTCATGACTGAAGGCTTGTTTTATGTTTTCAAACATGGAGAAGAGTGATGGATTATCCAAAAAACATACCCAGCGCCGGTCTGGTGAATGGCAAGTTTGTCGACGAAAACCCTCTTACCGGAACGCCGGGGTCGTTGATTCCAGCAAGTTGGGGTAATGCTGTTACGCAAGAAATTATTGAAGTCATCAAGGGCTCAGGCGCGCTCGTCGATGAAAGTGACAATACCCAACTAAGAGTGGCAATTGACACGCTGATATCGAAGAGGCAAAGCGATAGCCTGGCGAGTCAGGAAGAAGCTGAATCCGGTTCCAGTACTGCCAAGTTGATGACACCACTGAGGGTTTTTCAATCCATCGCGAAGAAAGTGCAACAGGCGACAGAATCCTTGGCAGGAACGGCAAAAATTGCCAATCAGGCAGAGATCAACGCCGGTATCAGCGATTCATCTATCGTAACCCCTAAAAAGCTCCGGTTCGGGTTTATGGTGAGGTTAGGGGGGTCAGGATACGTCGTTTTTCCTTCGTGGATGGGAGGGGTGATTATCCAATGGATTGCCGGCAGTGCCAGTCAGGCAGGTAATAGTAACTATGGCGATATAAACGTATGGCCATTAGCTTTTCCGAACGCACTCTTTCTCGCGGTTGCTACCCACGAGGGCACTTCCTCCGGAACTTTAATGGTTTGGAACAATGCGACGATTAGTCGGCAAACGGGGCTCAATGTACGCTGCCCTGATTATCCGACAGGTTCGATTGCCGCTCGTGTTATCGGAATAGGATATTGAATATGTATTATTTTTCTCCGGCAACTTCCGGCTTTTATCATTCCGATCTACACGGAAAGAATATCCCCGCAGATGCATTTGAATTGAGCGAGGGCGAGTATTGCGCGCTGGTGTCTAATGCGCCCGCAGGGACGGTTCTTTCACTGAACTCTCAAGGGCGTCCAGAGCGGGTGATACTGGCTGGACAAACCACCGATTCAATAGAGCGGGCTTGGCGCGACAAGGCACTGGAACTTACTCAATGGCTGGTCCTTCGCGATGCCGAAGAACTGGAAATGGGCGAGGGCAACACCCTGAGCGCCGAAGAGTTCAAACAACTCCTGACTTACCGGCAGGCACTGCGCGACTGGCCCAACAATCCAGAATTCCCAGATGCTCGTTCGCGTCCGATCGAGCCCGATTGGCTGGAAGACTTGCTACGGACCAATAGCTGAGCGATTTGCTCATCGGCCGAGGATAAATAAACATGGATTACCCAAAAAGTGTCCCGGGCTCAGGCCTGGTCGACGGAAAATTCGTCGATGAAGATGCCATTGCCGGCACGCCGGGATCGCTGATCCCGGCGAGCTGGGGCAACAGCGTCACCCAGGAGATTCTCGGCGCGATTACTGCGGCCGGTTTGAAACCTGATGAAGCACAAACCGACCAGTTGGCGCAGGCCATCCGCCAATTATCGAAGCCTGATCCACTGCAGCAGTTTCCGGCACAGGTGTATCGCCGGAATGTGCTGATCAATGGCGGCTTCGATATCTGGCAGCGCGGAACGACCAACCAAGGCCCCAATATTGGTGGGTATGTAGCCGATCGTTTTCGTTGCGACTGGAATGGCAATGCTGCCGTGGCCATCTCTCGCCAGGATTTTGCCCCTGGCCAGACAGACGTGACAGGTGAGCCGAGCTATTTCTTGCGCTGGCAGCAAACCACGGCTGGCGTTGGCGCTACCGAGCACAAGATTTCCCAGGGCGTTGAATCGGTCAGGACTCTGGCTGGAAAAACCGCCACCGTGACATTTTGGGCGCGCTCCGACGCCGCGCGCCCGTTGAAGGTAACCATCGGTCAGTACTTCGGCAACGGTGGTTCGGAAGCCGTCGTCAAAGTGGTCGATGTCTTTGCATTGAGCACTGCATGGGCCAAATACAGCGCGACGTTTCAGGTGCCAGTGATCGCGGGAAAAATGCTCGGCGCCAATGATTACTTGCGGTTGGCTTTTGATCTGCCACTTAACGTTTTGCAAACCGTGGATCTTGCACAGGTTCAACTCGAGGAGGGCCCGGTGTCGACTCCGTTCGAATATCGTCCGGTTGGTGAAGAGCTGATGTTGTGTCAGCGCTACTTCGAGAAGTCCTTTGCCAATCGCTTGCAGATTCGTGCAAACAATGGTGTTGGAACCTGCATCGTTACGTTCACTCAGGCTGCGGCAGGGAATACCGGTCAATACGGCATGGTTATAGACATGCAGGTTCAGAAGAGAGTGCAACCCACCGTTGTCCTGTATTGCCCTGGAAATGAAAGCGGTCAGGTCTGGAACTACTCGCAGGGAGTGGCTTGCACGGGGACCACTGTGCAAAGTGTGACACAGCGAAGTTTCGCCATCGGTACCGTGACGCCTGTGAGCAGTCAGCCCGGTAACGGATTGCAGATTGAATGGACTGCGGACGCTGAAATCTAGGGGGGAACTCATGACATATCAACTGACTGCCTGTGGTGTATTGCGCGTTGAAGATGCTGCGTTTATTCCTCAGGACACGACCAATCGTGACTGGCTTGAGTATCAGCAATGGCTGTTAACCGGTGGGCAAGTGCTGCCACTAAATGAAGCACTCGAAGAGTCTGCACCAAACAACACCCTGACAACTCTGGCAAAAAAATGGCTGGGGGTTGGTGCCCGTCAACCATGATTCAATCGGAGCATCCAGGGAGGATTACGCATCATGCAAATAACTGAAGACAACCTTAAAACCATCATGCCCAACGCCCGCAGCCAAGCGGGCGTTTTTGTTTCTGCACTGAACAACGCAATGACTCGGCGCCATATCGACTCGCCAAAACGCATCGCTGCGTTCCTGGCGCAAGTCGGTCATGAGTCGGGGCAGTTGCAGTACGTGCGTGAACTGGGCAACAACCAGTACCTGAGCAAATACGACACCGGCACGCTGGCGCTGCGTCTGGGCAATACACCCGAGGCCGACGGCGACGGGCAGAAGTACCGCGGTCGCGGGCTGATCCAGATTACCGGGCGCAGCAACTATCGGCAGTGCAGCCTTGGCCTGTTCGGCGATGAGCGTTTGCTGTCTTTGCCGGAATTGCTCGAGCAGCCGCAATGGGCGGCCGAATCCGCTGCGTGGTTCTGGGAACAGAACGGTCTGAACGATCTGGCTGATCGCGACCAGTTCAACAGCATCACCCGCCGAATCAACGGTGGGTTGAATGGCTTGCAGGATCGGCTGGATATCTGGGCGCGGGCGAGGGCGGTGTTATGTCCATCTCCTGGCGCCTGATCGGCATTTTGTTGCTGGCTGCGGCAGCTGCCGCGCTGGCCTGGCAGTTTCAGGAATGGCGCTACGGGCGGCAACTGGCCGAGCAGGCCCGGCTGCACGCCGACACCCTCAATCAACTGACTTCGGCCGCCGCCACCGCGCAGCAGGCCGAGCAGGATAAACGTCTGGCGCTGGAGCAACGGCTCGCGACCAGTGAACAGACCCACTATCGAGCACTCAGTGATGCCCAACGTGATCAGGATCGCCTGCGCGATCGTCTTGCCACTGCTGATCTGCGCCTGTCAGTCCTCATCGACGCCGGCGATGCTGCCCAAGGCTGCGGGGTGCCAGCCACCGCCGGCGCCGGCGGCGTGGATCATGCAGCCGTACGCGCCCGACTTGACCCGGCGCATGCTCAACGAATTATCGCCATCACCGACACCGGCGACCGCGGACTGATTGCCCTGCAGGCCTGTCAGGCCTATGTCAGAGCGCTGGCGCCCGAACATTTTGAATGAGTCTGTGTATTGAAAGCGCAACCGGGTCGTGTACGGTGGTAGTCATTCCACCCGATCCGGAGCGCATCGTGAAAGAGATCACTCAACTGGCTGCCGAGCTTGGCCGACGTTTGCAGTTGCTCAACGCCCACGTCACCACGGCCGAGTCGTGTACCGGTGGCGGGATTGCGGAAGCGATCACCCGGATTCCGGGCAGTTCGGCGTGGTTCGAGGCCGGTTATGTGACCTACTCCAACCGGCAGAAGACCCGGCAACTGAACGTACCCGCCGAATTGTTCGACACCGTGGGGGCGGTCAGTCGCGAAGTCGTCGAGTCGATGGTGCGGGGCGCGCAGAAGCACAGCCTGGCGCGGTTTGCCGTGGCGGTCAGCGGCGTGGCCGGGCCCGACGGCGGCACACCGAACAAACCGGTGGGCACCGTGTGGCTGGCCTGGGGTGTAGGCGATGCGGTTTCCAGCGAGGTTCAGCACTTCCCCGGCAACCGCGACGAGGTGCGCCGACAAACGGTGAAGGCCGCGCTAGAGGGGCTGTTGCGACTAGCGGCACGAGAAATCGAAAATCAGGGGTAGGCGATCCGCGAACGCTGTGGAATAA
>Ga0153948_1001397_pt1 | contig 12243 bp, 6 predicted proteins | sample TSNJ032MetaG_FD_104696 | JGI IMG/M metagenome (GOLD analysis project Ga0153948, IMG submission 104696) | Attine ant fungus gardens microbial communities from New Jersey, USA - TSNJ032 MetaG | ecosystem: Host-associated > Fungi > Mycelium > Unclassified | place: USA: New Jersey, Wharton State...
GAAAAGCTGGGCAAGGCGTCGCGTGCGCGCGAGGCGGTCGGCCGCTACATCGAGTTCTGCAAGGCCAGCGTGCCGCGCGCGTTCGACCTGCGTGGCGTACGCCTGGTGCTGGATTGCGCGCACGGCGCCACCTACCAGATCGCACCGTTGCTGTTCCGCGAACTGGGCGCCGAGGTGATCGGCATTGGTGCCGAGCCCAACGGCGTCAACATCAACGCCGGCGTGGGTTCCACCCATATCGACAACCTGGCGGCCAAGGTCCGCGAAACCCGCGCCGATCTCGGCATCGCCTTCGATGGCGATGGTGACCGCGTGCTGATGGCCGATGACCAGGGCAATCCGGTCGACGGCGATGACCTGCTGTACATCCTGGCCCGCGCCTGGAAGGCCGAAGGCCGCCTGCGCGGCCCGGTGGTCGGCACGCTGATGAGCAACTACGGTGTGGAGAAGGCATTCGCCGACCTGCAGATTCCGTTCGTGCGCAGCAATGTCGGCGATCGCTACGTGCACCAGGCGCTGATGGAAGGCGGCGGCGTGCTCGGCGGCGAAGCCTCCGGCCACCTGCTGTGCCTGGACCGGGCCACCACCGGTGACGGCATCGTCAGCGCGCTGCAGGTACTGGTGGCGCTGCGCAACAGCGGGCAGACCCTGCGCCAGGCGCTGAAGGGGCTGGTGCGGGTGCCGCAGAAGACGGTCAACGTGCGGTTGGGCAATGTCTCGGCCAAGGCCACGGTACAGGCCGACAGCGTGCAGGCCGCGCTGGCCGTCGCGCAGCAATCGGTGGCTGGCCGTGGTCGTGCATTCCTGCGTCCGTCCGGTACCGAGCCGGTGGTGCGGGTCACGGTCGAGGCCGATGATGCAACGCTGATGCAGGACACGCTGGACCGCCTGTCCGCTGCGGTGCGCGACGCCGCCGCCTGAGGCTGGCGACGGTACAACCTGGCACCCCGACATGGCCGCTTCTGCGGCCATGTCGCTTTCTGCCTGTCGCGTGCACCGTGCCAGGATGAACCGCGTGACACCGGTCACGTACGCGCTGGGACGTTCAGCTGGCGCTGGCCGCTTGCAGACATCGGCTACACGCAGCAAGGGGTATTCCCGCAGTCAGGATCCACGGTTCCAGCCATGCCAGGGATGGACCGGGGATCGGGTCGGAGCAGCTGTTCTTCTTCCATCACTGTTGCAAGGACAATGGCCATGAACACTTCACTGCGCCTCAGCCGCTATCTGCTGGGAGGGGCGTTGGTGGTCCTGCCGCTGCTGGGCGGCATCTCCACCGCCAGCGCCGAACGTCATCCGGGAGGCGGGCCGCACATGGGCGCGGTCCGCGAGGAACCGATGCGCGCGCCACTGGGCTACACCCGCATGGAGCGGCCGCGCGAAGTCAACAATGCGCGCCCGCAGTTCCGTGATGAGTACCGGCACAACTTCCGTGCCGACCATGCTTTCCGCATCGGTCCGTACCATCCGCCGGTGGGCTTCGAATACCGCCGCTGGCACTACGGTGAGATCCTGCCGCGGCCGTTCTGGGTGGGCAACTACATCCTCAACGACTTCTGGCTGTTCGATCTGGATTTCCCGCCCATGGGATACGAATGGGTGCGCTTCGGACCGGACGCACTGCTGATCAATACCGCCAACGGCGAGATCGTGCAGACCGTCTACGGTCGCTTCATCTGATGTCCCCGCTGGTCGCAGGCCTGCCTGGCCTGCGATGAGCGGCTGCAGCAGGTAAAGGCAACAGGTTGTTCACCCCGCGCCTCCCCGGCCACCATCGGGGAGGCCCGGGTGTGCCAGGGGATGCCGGCAGTGGAGAGTGCCAATGCATGCAGAGGTGACGCCGCCTGCGACGCGGCGGGGCAGCAGGAGCGTCTGGACATGGGTGCTGGTGGCCGCGGTGGCCCTGGCGATCGCGCTGCTGGCCCGATGGCTGGCGGGCCATGGCGCTGGCGGTGGCGGTGGACGCCCCACCGCATCGGTGAGTGTCGAGAAGGTCGCACGCATGGACGTTCCGGTGACCATCACCGCAATCGGAACGGTCACGCCACTGGCGACGGCCACCGTGCGCTCGCAGCAGTCCGGTGTGCTGGGGCGCATCCTGTTCCGCGAGGGTCAGCAGGTGCAACAGGGGCAGGTGCTGGCCGAGGTTGATCCGCGGCCGTTCCAGGCGGCGCTGGCCCAGGCCCGTGCCGACCATGCGCGCGACCAGGCCCAGCTGGCTGCGGCGAAGGTGGATCTGGCACGTTACCGCACCTTGCTTGCGCAGGACTCGATCGCCAGCCAGCAGGTCGATACCCAGGCGGCGCTGGTCCGCCAGCTGCAGGGCACGGTGCTGGCAGATGCGGCGGCAGTGCAGACTGCTGAACTCAACCTCGGCTACACCGCCATCCGCAGCCCGGTGGCTGGCGTAGTGGGCCTGCGCCTGACCGACATCGGCAACTACGTGACCGCGCAGGACGCCACTGGCATCGCCGTGGTCACCCAGCAGGATCCGATCGACATCGCCTTCGCCATCCCGCAGGGCCAGCTGGGCCTGCTCGGCGCGCGTGGCGACGTGCAGAAGGATGCGCTGGTGGTACAGGCACTGGCCCAGCAGGGTGGGGCAGTGCTGGCCGAGGGTCGCCTGCAGGCGCTGGACAACGTGATTGATATCAGCACTGGCACGGTCAAGGCCAAGGCGCGCTTCGCCAACCCGGACGGCACGTTGTTCCCGAACCAGTTCGTCAATGCGGTCCTGCAGGTCCGCACCCTGCCGCAGGCGATGGTGGTGCCGGTCAGTGCGGTGCGGCACGGTACGCCGGGTGATTTCGTGTTCGTGCTGCAGCCCGGCCAGAAAGTGCACATGCAGGTGGTCACCACCGGTCCGATGGTGGGCCAGAAGGTGGCCATCCTCAGCGGATTGAAGGGCGATGAGTCGGTGGTCACCGCCGGTGCCGACGGCCTGCAGGACGGCTCGCAGGTGCGGGTGGGCGGGGCGCCCGCCAGTGGCACTGGCAAGGCGCGGGGCCAGCACAAGGGCGGGCCTTGATGGACGGCGCGGCAGAGACCGCAACGCAGGTTGCAGGAGGGCCCTCGCGCCCCTTCATCCTGCGCCCGGTGGCGACCACGCTGATGATGGTGGCGATGCTGCTGGCCGGCCTCATCGCCTGTTTCAACCTGCCGCTGTCGGCCTTGCCGGAAGTCGACTATCCCACCATCCAGGTGACCACGCTTTACCCGGGCGGCAGCCCGGAGGTGATGGCGCTGACCGTGACCGCACCACTGGAGCGCCAGTTCGGGCAGATGCCCGGCCTGGCCCGGATGACCTCGACCAGTTCGTCGGGGGCATCAGTGGTGACCCTGCAGTTCAACCTCGATCTCGACCTGGATGTGGCAGAACAGGAAGTGCAGGCAGCGATCAATGCGGCGACCACGCTGTTGCCCACCGACCTGCCGGCGCCGCCGATCTATGCCAAGGTCAATCCGGCCGATGCGCCGATCCTGTCACTGGCCGTGACCTCGCCGACGCGCACGCTGGGTGAGGTAGAGGCGATCGTCGAGCGCCAGTTCGCCAACCGTATCGGCCAGGTCAATGGCGTTGGCCTGGTCTCGTTGTCCGGTGGCCAGCGCCCGGCGGTGCGCATCCAGGCCAACATGGCCGCGCTGGCATCGCGCGGCCTGACGCTGGAGAGCATCCGCACCGCCATCGGCAACGCCAACGTCAATGCCGCCAAGGGCAGCTTCGACGGGCCGAGCAAGAGTTGGACCATCGATGCCAACGATCAGCTGGCCAATGCCGCGCAGTACGCGATGCTGGTGGTGGCGTACCAGAATGGAGCGGCAGTGCGCCTGGGTGATGTGGCCAACGTGGTCAGCTCCACCGAGAACACCCGCCTGCGCTCGTGGATGAACCGCGAGCCGGCGATCATCCTGGATGTGCAGCGCCAGCCCGGTGCGAACGTCATCGCCACCGTGGATGCCATCCGCCAGGCGCTGCCGGGCCTGGAAGCGCAGCTGCCGGCCGATGTGCACGTCACCCTGTTGAGCGACCGCACCGAGGGCATCCGCGCCTCGGTATCCGACGTGTGCTTCGAGCTGGTGATGGCGGTATTGCTGGTGACGTTGGCGATCTTCATGTTCCTTGGCTCGTGGCGGGCCACGCTGATCGCCTCGATCGCCGTGCCGCTGTCGTTGATGGGGGCGTTCGCGCCGATGTGGGCGATGGGTTTCTCGATCAACAACCTGACCCTGATGGCGCTGACCATCGCCTCCGGTTTCGTTGTCGATGATGCCATCGTGGTGCTGGAGAACATCTCCCGCCACGTCGAGAACGGCATGCGCCCGTTCGAGGCGGCACTGAAGGGCGCGGGCGAGATCGGCTTCACCATCGTGTCGTTGACGGTGAGCCTGATCGCGGTGCTGATCCCGCTGCTGTTCATGGGCGATATCGTCGGCCGCCTGTTCCGCGAGTTCGCGGTGTCACTGGCCGCAACCATCCTGCTGTCGGCGGTGGTAGCGCTGACCCTGGTGCCGATGCTGGCCGCGCGCTGGTTGCGCCCGCATGAGCAGGAGCACCCCTCGCGGATCAGCCAGTGGACGGTGCGCCGGTTCGAACGGCTGACCGCGCTCTATGCACGCGGACTGGACTGGGTGATCGGCCATGCACGTCTGACTCTGTTGGCCTTCGTCGCCACCCTCGGCCTGACCGCGCTGTTGTTCGCCGTGGTACCCCGCAACCTGTTTCCGGAGCAGGACACCGGCCAGATCGCGGCTACCACGCTGGCCACGCAGGACCTCAGCTTCAGCGCGATGAGCCAGCTGCAGCAGCAGGTGGCATCCGCCCTGCTGGACGATCCTGCGGTGGCCAGCCTGTCATCGAGCATCGGCGTGGATGGGCAGAATCCGGCCCTGAAGCAGGGGCGGCTGTCGATCAACCTTGTCCCGATCGGGCAGCGCCCGCACCTGGACGACGTGCTGTCGCGACTGCGCCAGCGTACCGAGGGCATCACCGGCGTACGCCTGTTCCTGCAGCCGGTGCAGGACCTGGTCATCGACACCGAACCGGGCATCACCAGTTATCGCCTGGTCCTGCAGGGCGCCGACCAGGCGCTGGTCGATCAGTGGGGGCAGCGCCTGGCACAGGCGCTGGGCGAGCGCGATGAGCTGCGTGATGTCACGCCGGCCAGCCTGGGCGAGGGCAGTTCGGTGATCGTGGACATCGACCGCGACGCAGCGGCGCGCCTTGGTGCCAACGCACTGGCGGTGGACAACGCACTGTACGATGCGTTCGGCCAGCGCATCGTCTCCACCATCTACACCGCCTCCAGCCAGAACCGGGTGATCCTGGAGGCCAGCCCGGACATGCTCACCGGACCACAGGGCCTGCAGCATCTGTACGTGCCGGCCGGCAGCACGGTGGTGCCGTTGACCGCATTGGCGACGATCCGCAACGGTACCGCGCCCCTGGTGATCGCCCACGAAGCCCAGTTCCCGGCAGCCAGCATCGGCTTCAACCTCGCGCCTGGCGTTCCGCTGGGAACGGCGATGAAGGCGATTGCCCGGGTCCAGCAGGACATCGCCCTGCCGACTTCATTGAACACGCGCTACTCCGGTGCCGCCGGCGCTTTCCAGGATTCGCTGGGCAACGAAATGCTGCTGATCCTGGCGGCGGTGGTGGTGGTCTACATCGTGCTGGGCGTGCTCTACGAGAGCTTCGTGCACCCGTTGACGATCCTCTCCACGCTGCCATCAGCCGGTGTTGGCGCGCTGCTGGCGCTCGGTCTCAGTGGCTGGGGCCTGGGGGTGATCGGCATCATCGGCATCGTGCTGCTGATCGGCATCGTCAAGAAGAACGCGATCATGATGATCGACTACGCGTTGATGGCGATGCGCGAGGAAGGCAAGGATGCGGTGGCGGCGATCCGGCAGGCGGCCCTGCTGCGCTTCCGGCCGATCATGATGACCACGTTCGCCGCGTTGTTCGCCGCACTGCCGCTGATCTTCGGCAGCGGCATGGGCCATGAGCTGCGGCAGCCGCTCGGCATTGCCATCGCCGGTGGCCTGATCCTCAGCCAGGCACTGACCCTGTTCACCACGCCGGTGATCTTCCTGATGTTCGAGCGCCTGCGGGAGCGTCATGCGCGGCCGGCTGCGGCTGCGGCGGCGGGAGACGTGGGGTGAACCTGTCGGCTCCCTTCATCCGTCGCCCGGTCGGCACACTGCTGCTGGCCGTGGGAGTGATGTTGGCCGGTATCGCTGCGTATCCGCAGCTGTCGGTGGCACCGTTGCCACAGATCGACTTCCCGACCATCGTGGTCCAGGCCAGCCTGCCCGGTGCGAGCCCGCAGACCATGTCGACCACCGTGGCCTCGCCACTGGAGCGGCGCCTGGGCGTAATTGCCGGGGTCAATGAAATGACCTCGCAGTCGGGCGTGGGTTCGGCGCAGGTGACGCTGCAGTTCGACCTGTCGCGTGATATCGACGGCGCCGCGCGCGATGTACAGGCCGCGATCAATGCCGCGCGCGCTGACCTGCCGACCACGCTCAAGAGCAATCCCACCTATCGCAAGATGAACCCCGCCGATGCACCGATCCTGATCCTGGCGCTGACCTCGGCGACGCGGACGCCTTCGGAGATCTACGACGCGGTTTCGGCCACGGTGCAGCAGCGCCTGCTGCAGGTGCAGGGGGTCGGCAACGTCGAACTGGGCGGTGCGGCGCTGCCCTCGGTGCGGGTCGAGCTGGACCTGTCGGCACTGTCGCAGTACGGCATCGCGCTGGAGGACGTGCGTACGGCACTGTCTTCGGAGAGCGCCAATCGTCCACGTGGCGTCATTGATGGCGACGGGCGTGCGTTCCAGGTCTATTCCAATACGCCAGGACTGCATGCGGCCGACTATCGCGACGTCGTGGTGGCCTGGCGCAATGGCGCGGCAGTGCGCCTTCGCGACGTCGCCTCGGTGCAGGATGGGCCCGAGGACGTGCGCACGATGGGCCTGTTCAACGGACAGCCGTCGGTGTCGGTGATCATTTCCCGGCAGCCCGGCGCCAACATCGTCGACACCGTCGATGCGATCAAGGCCCTGTTGCCTGCCCTGCAGGCCAACCTGCCCGAGGACGTGCATCTGGCCGTGGCCAGCGACCGCACCCTGACCATCCGTGCGTCGCTGCGCGAGGTGGAAACCACCCTGGTGATCGCCACGCTGCTGGTGGTGCTGGTGGTCAGCCTGTTCCTGCGCAGCTGGCGTGCGACCCTGATTCCAGCGGTGGCCGTGCTGGCCTCGCTGCTGGGTACCTTCGCGATGATGTACCTGCTGGACTTCTCGCTGGACAACCTGTCCTTGATGGCGCTGACAGTCGCCACCGGCTTCGTGGTCGATGATGCCATCGTGGTGGTGGAGAACATCAGCCGCCATATCGAGGCGGGCATGCCGGCGCGCGCGGCAGCGCTGCTCGGCGCCGGCGAGGTGGGCTTCACCGTGCTTTCGATCTCCACCAGCCTGATCGCGGTGTTCGTGCCGTTGATTTTCATGGGTGGCCTGATCGGGCGCATCTTCCGCGAGTTCGCCCTGACGCTGTCGATCGCGGTGGCGATCAGCCTGCTGGTGTCGTTGACCGTGACGCCGATGATGGCGTCGTTGCTGCTGGTACCACCGCGCCAGGTCGAGCGGCAGGGCCGGCTGATGCGCACGGTGCAGCAGGGGTTCGACCGCATGCAGCGTCGCTATGTACGCAGCCTGGACTGGGCGCTGGCCCATCGCGGCGTGATGGTGTTGTCGTTGGCCCTGGCCATCGCGCTGAATGTCTACCTGATGATCGTGGCGCCAAAGGGGTTTTTCCCGGCGCAGGATACCGGCGCCCTCAATGGCGGGATCCGTGCCGACCAGAGTATTTCCTTTACTGCGCTGCGCGATGGGTTGGCACAGGCGGTGACGATCATCCGTGCAGATCCCGCGGTGCAGGATGTTGTCGCGTTCTCCGGGGGCAGCCGCGCCGGCGGCGGTTTCCTGTTCGTGGTGCTGGTGCCGCGCGGGCAACGTCCCCCGGTGTCGGAGGTGGTGGCGCGGCTGCGGCCGAAGCTGGCGGGTATCGAAGGGGTGGCGACCACGCTCAATCCGGTACAGGACCTCAATGTCGGTGGGCGGCAGACCACCTCGATGTACCAGTACGTGCTCAAGGCTGAAGATGCCGGCCAGCTGCAGCAGGCCTCCACCCGCCTGCTCGCCGCGCTGAAACCGCACAGCGATGTGCTGGTCGATCTGAATGTCGACCAGCAGGATGCAGGTGCCAGCACCTATGTCGACGTAGACCGCGATGCAGCGGCACGCCTGGGGGTGTCGATGCAGTCGGTGGACAACGCGCTCTATGACGCCTTCGGGCAGCGCCAGGTGGCCAATCTGTATTCGGGCCTGAACCAGTATCACGTGGTGATGGAGGCGGCCCCAGGCTTCAACGGATCGCCGTTGGCCCTGGCCGACATCAAGGTGCCGGCCGGTACGCTGGTGACCAGCGTGACCGGCACCACCTCGCTGACAGCGGCAGCCGCGACGGCTGCGCCCAGCACGGCATCGGCATCCTCATCGGCCGCAGCGTACGCCGCGCCGACACGCACGCTGGTGCCGCTCTCGGCGTTCTCGCGCTGGTCCTCGCAGTCGGCGCCGGCGCGACTCAACCACAGTGATGGCGAGCCCTCGGCCACCGTCTCGTTCAATCTTCCCCCCGGCGTAGCGCTGGGGCAGGCCGCACAGTTGATCGACCAGGTACTGCAGTCTCTGCATTTTCCGGCCAGCGTGCGAGGCGAGTTCGGCGGCACGGCACGGGTGTTCAACCAGTCCCTGGCCACCCTGCCACTGCTGATCGTGGGAGCACTGCTGGCGATCTACGTGGTGCTGGGCATCCTCTATGAAAGCGCGATTCATCCATTGACGGTGATGTCGACGCTGCCAGCAGCGGGTGTGGGTGCATTGCTGGCGTTGATCGTTACCGGCAGCCAGCTGGATCTGATTGCGCTGATCGCGATCATCCTGTTGATCGGCATCGTCAAGAAGAACGCGATTATGATCGTTGACTTCGCGCTGGACGCGCAGCGCAGCCGCGGGTTGAGCGCATTGGAGGCGATCCGCGAGGCCTCGATCCTGCGCCTGCGGCCGATCCTGATGACCAGTCTGGCCGCCGGGCTGGGCGCACTGCCACTGGCGATCGGCTTCGGCGACGGTGCCGAGCTCAGGCGACCGCTGGGCATTGCAATCATGGGCGGGTTGCTGGTCAGCCAGTTCATCACCCTGCTGACCACGCCGGTGGTGTTCCTGGCCCTGGATCGATCCGGCCGAGCGCGCCGGGGCGGAGACGCGGCCCTGCCTGCGGTGCCTTCTGGAGAACTGCGATGAAACCGATCACAGGCCTGTCACTGCTGCTGGTCGTCGGCCTGCTGCCGGCCTGCTCGCTGGCACCGGCTTATCACGGCGTGGCCCTGAAGGCGCCGCCCGGCGGCTTCAAGGAAGTGCCAGGCTGGTCCGTGGCGGTGCCATCCGACGCGGCCGGCAAGGGCCAGTGGTGGACCCTGTTCAACGATCCGCAGCTGGATGCCCTGCAAGCGCGCGTGGCGGTGGACAACCAGAACGTGGCCCAGTACCGGGCGGCCTACGCTGCAGCACGCGCGCTGGTCCAGCAGCAACGCGCCGCGCTCTGGCCACAGGTCACCGCGCAGGGCAGCGGCACGCGCAGTGGCGGGCAGGGCAGTGACACCAGCGGCAACGCAGCCGGTGGCCGGCGCTACGCGGTGCAGGTCGGCGCCAGCTGGGAGCCGGACCTGTGGGGGCGGGTCGGCAACAGTGTCAGCCAGGCGCGGGCCGAAGCATCCGCCAGCGCAGGTGATCTGGCCAATGCCACGCTTTCGGCGCAGGGTGAACTGGCTATCGACTACCTGCAGCTGCGGGGATTCGATGCGCAGCGACAGGACCTGGCGCAGACCGTGCAGGGCTACCAGCGCTCGCTGACCATCACCACCAACAAGTACGCGGTGGGGGTGGCTGGCGCCGCCGACGTCGAGCAGGCGCGTACCACGCTGGCCAATGCGCAGGCCCAGCTGCGCGCGCTGGAGTTGCAGCGCGCGCAGCTGGAACACGCCATCGCGGTGCTGGTCGGTGAGAATCCCTCGACCTTCAGCGTTGCAGTGTCAGGCTGGAGCGAAGTCGTACCGGAGGTGCCGTCCAGCTTGCCGTCACAGGTCCTGCTGCGGCGTGCCGATGTCGCCGCAGCCGAGCGCCGGGTCGCTGCGGCCAACGCCAACATCGGCATCCAGCGGGCAGGGTACTTCCCGCAGTTCACCCTCAGCGGTGATCGGCAGAGCAATGCATCGGCCTGGGGGCAGCTGTTCAGCGCCTCCACCAGCCTGTGGTCGCTGGGGATCAGCGCGGTGCAGACGATTTTCGATGCGGGTGCGACCCGCGGACGGGTCGCGCAGGCGAAGGCGGAGTTCGAGCAGGCGGCGGCGGTCTATCGGCAGACCGTGCTGGGCGCGTTCCAGCAGGTCGAGGACAACCTCGCGGCCATGCGGGCCTACGCCGATGTCAGCCGCTCGCGGGAGCAGGCAGAGGCCGCAGCGAATCGCGCCGAGGCCATCCTGCGCAACCAGTACCGTGCAGGGACGGTCGACTACACCTCGGTGGTGGTGGCACAGGCCACCGCCAGCACTGCACGGCAGGCACGCATCCAGGCGGTGGTTGATCGGCAGACGGCGGCAGTCGCGCTGGTCCAGGCGATCGGCGGCTGTTGGGTCGATGCGCGTGGAGCATGTGATGCGCCACTGACCACAACAGTGCGCTGACATGGTGCCGCCGCCCCGGCACCCTGCCGGCAGGACTCATCGTGGCAGCGTTGTTTCCCGCTGCCACTTCCAGGTGTCACGACACATGTCGGCCAGCGAGTGACGGGCCTTCCAGCCCAGCTCGCGCAGCGCCAGCGAGGCGTCGGCGAAGCTGACCGCGATGTCGCCATTGCGTCGCGGGACGATGCGGAACGGAATCCGGATCCCGGTGACCTGCTCGAAGGCCTGGATCAGTTCCAGCACGCTGTGGCCCTGGCCGGTGCCGAGGTTGAGCGTGATGCTGCGTCGCTGGTCGCGCAGGAACTGCAGGGCCAAGACGTGGGCACTGGCCACATCCTGCACATGGATGTAGTCGCGTACGCCGGTGCCGTCATGGGTCGGATAGTCGTCACCGAAGACCTGGACTTCCGGCAGCAGGCCAGCAGCGACCTGCGCGATGTAGGGCATCAGGTTGCTCGGCGTGCCATGCGGCAGCTCACCGATCAATGCCGTGTCATGTGCGCCGACCGGATTGAAGTAGCGCAGCGTCGCCACGTGCAGGTCCTGGCCCGTCGCGACCAGGTCCGCGAGCAGCTGCTCCACCACCAGCTTGGTACGGCCGTAGGGCGTCATTGCGCAGGTTGAAGCGGACTCGGCCACCGGGCAGTGCTCCTGGTTGCCGTACACGGTGGCGGAGGAGCTGAAGACCAGCAGCGTCACCCCCGCATCCTGCATCGCACCGAGTAGGGCGATCGTGCCGCTGATGTTGCTGTCGAAGTACTGCAGGGGCACCTTCTGCGATTCGCCCACGGATTTGAGCGCCGCGAAGTGCAGCACGGCATCGATTGCATGCTGCTGCATCAGGGCGGCCATGCGCGCTCGATCACGGATGTCAGCCTGCACGAACACCGGCGCCCTGCCGGTGATCCGTCCGATGCGCTCGACGACACCGGCGTCGCTGTTGCACAGCGAGTCCACGATGACGACGTCGTGTCCCTGCTGCTGCAGCTCGACGCATGCATGCGAGCCGATATAGCCAGCGCCGCCGGTCACCAGTACGTTCATTGCCTTCACTGTTCCTTTGAATCCATTCAAGAATCGGGTGCTGCCCGACCGCGGGGGCCGGTGCATTCGCGCCGTTTACGGGCCCGGCACCATCTTCTTCTGCCGGGCCTTGAAGCCGTTGAAGATCGGCGCGATCAGCGGGTTGTAGCTCCAGGCGATGCGTTTGCGCAGCCAGCTGGCCGGGCGGTTGCGGATCGCGAAACGGTAGATGCGCTCCGGATCACCACCCACCACGTTGCGGCCGAACGGATGGGTGGTATGCAGGTAGCGGAAGCCTTGTTCGCGCGCCACTTCGATGTAGTCATCGTCGAAGTCGCCATAGGGCCAGCACAGCGTGTCGGAGACTTCGCCGAGCTTCTCCAGCAGCGTCTGCTTCGCCATGGCCAGGTCGCCGC
>Ga0153948_1001398_pt1 | contig 12240 bp, 16 predicted proteins | sample TSNJ032MetaG_FD_104696 | JGI IMG/M metagenome (GOLD analysis project Ga0153948, IMG submission 104696) | Attine ant fungus gardens microbial communities from New Jersey, USA - TSNJ032 MetaG | ecosystem: Host-associated > Fungi > Mycelium > Unclassified | place: USA: New Jersey, Wharton State...
TCTACCGGAACTATTAAAAGATGTGATCATTAAACATCCTCTTGTATGTGGGACATCACTTAGAGCTCCTCTTTCGATCTTACAGTCTATCACTATTAGACCCAAGCGCAGGTAAACTCATTGAAGGAGACCATACTAGCGTATTCTCCACCTACAAATTTAGAGGGAGAACAACCAATTGAAACAGGACCTCCATCCGAGCAAGCTATCCTCACTTCTCTGTTTGGCTGGCGTACCGTCTCAACGACAAGCCAGGGCTCACGAAGATCCAAATCCTCTTTCTCAAAATCCTACACTCCAATACCCGGCAGTCATGGTTGCTCAATATCTCGTGCTTCTACCCCATCGTGTGACACATCTATCATATTTGGCCTCTCTTCCAATAAACGAGATACTCTCCTCCACTGCACGCTGTGTCAGCGCCGTATAGGACTTTGGACATTCCTTCCTGATACTTCCATTATCGGACTGACCTCCGGTGGTGGTACCGATCGTCCAACGTCCACACCCCAAAAGACCATTCGACAACGCCAATTTGATTTATTGCATGAACACCGCTCTTACTGTCCCTATGTTGTCCGCTCTACCGCTATTCCAACCCTTCCCGTTCCGTTATCACATTCTGAGCTACCAGGCAATGATAATCAATTTCGATCGATACCACCTCATCATCATGATGGTACAATGGAGGGATGGCGAGCAGTTTTGACCGTGGTTCTCCGCTACAACTGGGGTCAAAAATACATATCTGATTACAATATTCTTGCCTCCGAAGGTGAATCAAATGGAGAATACGAGGACGCGATGGAAGTTAAAGAGGTGAAGGCAATGATTGCCGGCGTCAAATCACGAGGGGTGAGCTGTCATTGTTATATATCTATCAACTTTTCAGTTCATGTTATATGCAGGGGAAAGACTTGATAAAATACGTCAGGGGTCTTTTCGATTAAATGACTATAGAAATATCATGTTACTCCTATCCTTCTGTTCGAGCAAAGGCGTCTCTCAACTGTCCGAGAGCGATCTTCGAGAGTGTCAGTGGTGATTGCCATTGCCGAAAAAAAATTACCTCATATGCAGGCACAAGAGCGGCGACACCTTTTTCACCGATACGTAACTGTTTTACCTGCTCGAAGTGGTCTGCTTCTCTGAGCATGTTTTTGAAGTAACGAGCCTAATACGAAAGAAAGGTGAAATTCGATTGTCGCTACCTGACCAGCTCACCTCTTGTTCTTCGACCAATGTCCAGGCACACCCTGTCCTCCCTGCTCTTGCAGTACGCCCAACACGGTGGATATATTTGCGCATGTCAATAGGAACGTCGTAATTGACAACATGAGAGACGTGACTAATGTCAATACCTCGAGCGATGAGGTCAGAACAAACAAGACTGCAGATTGGCTATATAACAATGGGAGCATGGTAGCAGGGACCTTTGCTTACATGTTGATTCTTTGGGCCTTAAACTGCTCCAGAATTGCTTTTCGGTCACTGACAAGTAAATCACTAGAGTATGCAGATGCGACGTAGAGTGACCGGTGATCGTGGGTTACATATTCTTTCTGAAAGAAGTTGAACAGGCGGACCAGGCGAGTGGTGGATTCGGTGGATTTGGTAAAGATGAGAGCATCGGTGACATTACGACCCAAGACAAGGTGAAAGAAGATGAGAGGTTTTCGTGATGAGTCACAAATAATCATGCGCTCCTATAAAATGCGTAAGGTAGCAGCATTACGTGTCTTGAGATCATACCTGTAAAGTTGAAGGCACAGAAAACTTCTCTGTAATAAAATCGGATGCTGAATTTTGAGCTTCCGTGCCTTTACTTCCCTGTACAACGAAATATTTTGGCTCTATTAGTTGCATTGCCGCAATCTTTCCCGGGTCTTGAGTCAAAGTTGCCGAGAAAAGCAGTTTTTGACATGAACTGTTGGGGTCCTCAGATGGGAACGTCGATATATGAGGATAGGGTAATTCAGATAGCATGTTCGGGGCAACGGCATCGGGGCGCGGATAGAGATTACTGAGGGCAGTGGCTGAGCTCAGGGCAGATAGGACTTGTGTAAGCCAGTCCTGGAAGGACTGCGCCAGAAGACGGTCGGCTTCGTCAATCACCTGCAAGAAATGGATTTGGACATCTGCCAACACTCCTGAAAAAGTATACACACCAGGAAACGTAAGTGTTGCAATGTGAAATTGGGAGTACCATTGAGGTGATCAATCAATCGACCCGGAGTACAGATAAGGACATCTAGTCTGCTCGAGCCACCTAGCAGACTTTGCGAGTGAACGTTGAGGTCGATCCATACAATGCCCAATATGCACACCTTGGGGAAAGATTATTTACCAGTTGCGCTTGTTCGTGGGCAAAAGAATGTTGTCCTGTGACAGTACCAACCTTGAGCCATGAGCAAGTGAAGAGAAAGATGAGATGCTTCAATAGACATACCTTCAAACCACGCCCTTTCCCCAGGACCTCAAAGACTTCTCTGACTTGGGCAACCAGATCTCTCGTAGGCAACACGATTAGAGCTCGAAGATGGGTGACTATTCGAGATGAAAGAATCTATTGTCATTTTGAGTCCTGTGAGAGAATGCCCTTACAATGTTATTACCTCTATAATTGGCAAAACGTATGCAAGTGTCTTTCCGCTACCAGTGGGAGCAGATACACAGACATCCTGAATAGGATGATGGGGGAGATAAAGCTGACGAGAGGCGATCAAAAAAGGAAGTAAGGCAGTCTGCACTTGAAGAAGGTCAAGAAAGTACTGGGGCAGATAAATGATGACCAACACACCTGCAAAAAGTTCCGTTATCCCAGACTCATGTAGTCTCTTCCTCATCTTCTCACTCAGACAGCTTCCTCCATCATCCGCACCTTCCAAAGGAACAGGTAGTATCATGTCAGGGTCAATGACCTCTGCATCTACCAATGCTCTGCTAAGGCCTTGGAAAGCTGGAGCTGATTTTGATGGAGCATTTGAAAAAGTAGAAGGAGGGGAAGTAGGAAGGGGAGATGCTGAGGTATGATGTACACGCATATACATTCAGGTCGTGACATCGGTCATTCTAGTAACTGATGTCACATCTAAATAACATCAGAGTAACTAGAACTATCTCAAACATAACGATCCACGATTTTTCCATCAGCAGATACTCAGTTCCTTTGATGCACTTTGAATGTCTCTCTCGGTCACGTTACTCCTTTCGCAAAGACTGCGAAATATGCCATCTTTTTTCCTGAAAAGAGTCTCTGGTTCATCGAACTCCTGTGATTGTTTCTGTTTGAGGGTTACTGTAGCAAGCTGTAGGAATACTCACTGCGACGTGACCAGCATCCAACACAAGTATGCGATCATAACTCAAGATTGTACGAAGTCGGTCTACCAAGCACAGTTCATTTGTCAAGCTCAGACGCAGGGTATCGTAGCTTACGGGCAACGCAAAGAAGTGTACGATCACGAAATTCATTGGTGATAACATGCTGTATCTTCTTGTCCGTTTCCAGATCAACAGAAGCACTATCTCGCAAAATTTGGGTCATAGATCTGTTGGAGGAGTTGGGAAGGCTTACGTGGCCTCATCAAGGATTACAACCTTAGAACTTTTAACCAGAGCACGAGCGAGGCTCAGAAGTGATCTTTCGCCAACACTTAAATTTGCTCCTTCTGGTTCAATTACTGTGTCGAGAGTGATCGGCACTTTGTTGCCAGACGTATCAGAAAGACCAAGAAGGGAAGACCGCCGGAGTGCATCCCAAAGCTGGGCATCGTCATACAAACTAAAGGGATCCAAAACGGTCCGCACAGTTCCACTGAAAATCAGTGGCTGCCCTCAAATCAGTCAATAAGTAATGTCTGATGTGTGAATGGCAACTCACGTCCTGGGGAATAATGGATACCTTCATACGAAGGTCATGGAGTCCCAGTTTGCCGATATCAATTCTATCACGGCCTCAGTACGAGCTGTAATTCCGAGTGAAACTTACCCATCAATGCTGATTTTCCCCTGGTATTCTACGATGCGCAACAGAGCCATGGCAAGTGACGATTTACCAGCTCCAGTCCGTCCTACAACCCCAACTTTCTCACCGCCTTTGATTGACAATGAAATCCCATGAAGAACATCTGGTAGACCTGGTCGGTAGCTCATCCTAAGATCCTCAATCTGAATTGTTCCTTGCTCAGGCCAATCCTCCGAGGGTTTGTTCTCTGGTATCTCGTGAGGTGCCTCTTGTTCAATCAAATCTCTGCGGCTGTAATGCACGACTATACTAGTGTCACCAGTGGGATATCGACGATCGACTATGCAGAACATACCTCTCTCAACGGAATTCATGTAATTCTGTCTGGAAGTCGTTTCAAGATCTTACTGATAATTTATCAATATACTTGCCTCAACGTCTGCACTTTGCCTTGTCAGGAGGCCGCATAGTTGAACAAGCGATGCTAAATGACGCAGGATGTATCAGCATATGCTCTTAGAAACTCAAACAAATCAAACACACTAGTGTAGGTCAAGACCAGGCCAATTTGTGCTGGGCTGCTGTCAGACACTCCGACAGCAGCGAAAATGGCGACCTAACTCCATGTTCAACACGAAGCGAATACACTCATGGATCACATCAGACACTTACCGCAAAAACCATTATTGCTCCACAAAAATCTAGGCGAACAGCTAGCCACCTGACAATCATCACTATTCCATCATGAGTGGAGATTGGCCTATGCACACCCACCGTTGATTAGACACGGTCAACAACAATGCTCGATTCTCTAGATCAATGTAGTACTTATTCTCCCGCAGAAACCTAGGTGTTTCATCATAGCTTCTTATTATCGGAAGCCCTGCGTGATGTCAATTACAGACTGGAGAAGAAACATCAAGCGTTTACCGGTGAGAGACTCAGAGAAGTGAGCGTATAGAACGGATCGAAGCATAGCATCTGCTCTTTCAGAATCAACCAAGATTAACAGGAAATCAGAAGACTATTAACCCAAGCGTTTGACCTCCCGTGCGCTGGCACGATAAAAAGATTGAAAATGTTGATATCCAAAAATCACCACAACGACAACAATTACTTGAGAAATTGTCTAAGCCTTCAGTAGACTGCGCACAAATGAATCTTACTGAAGTAATTTTCCACGACAGTAATAATCACTATGGAGCCAACGACACTAGACAAGGTCAGCATCACTGTCAAAAGAGACATTAGGCAAAACGTGAGAAATGCAAGACTAGGTACTAACAAAGTCTCATAGAGACTAGACGACAGATGGAATTAGACAATCAACTCAGTCAACAGGTCGAGGGAAACCTACTTGGTAGTTGGTTGTCGATGGCTAGGAATTTCGTCAGAAGTTTTATTTCCTCTCAAGAACATGATTACTTACAATCAATATCTTTCCCGAATATACCCATGATACGACCGACAGGCTTGCATGATCGAAGTCAACATCGTTGGCACAGAAGGACTAAAGTAACTCACTGTTGTATCAAAGAAGGACATAGGAGCATGAAAGATATTGCAAATGGCTTCGTAGTGAAGATTCCCAGAAACAAACCAAGATATCGTATCCATTGTAATTCCGCTGAGTAGGAATGCTGATAAGTTAACAAGCAAAGGAGATGGGATGAAACATACAGGATAAAAGTAAAAATGGCTTGAGATATGCCTAGACCTGCATAAAGACTTTGATAGAAGGAGAACGGGCGGTTAAATGTACTAAAAGAACACCATCAATACGAGAACAAGTGGAGACGTGACCGTTAGTTTACTTCGCCTTCCACCAGACCAGCACATAGGTATTCGTGATCTGGCTTCCTTGCATGAAGAAGATAGATGAGATGAGAAGCGGTACAGTGATAAATCCCCGACCGGCACTCAAGTATTTCCAATAAACTGACCATTTGATCAATGTCCATCAATTATAGAGAATGAGCTATAAAAAATTGCACCTTTCCCAGAAAGTGATCCTGTCGTACGTCTCTCCTTCACAATCAATCGCCCTTCGAGCCTTCCAGTCCCGGCTGCACCCTTGATTTTCTCCCTAGAGCGATCCTTTTCTACGTCGGTAGAGTCATTTTGGAAGGTTTCTGAGCTACCATCGGACTCGGAGTCCGAGTCAACGATACCCCCAAATTCCGCCGTAAGTCGAGAAACGTCACTGTCCTTGGCCATCAAGTCCGAATAAGTCCCATGTTCTTTAATGCCACCATTTTCAAGCAAATAAATCTCGTCGCAGTAGGAAAGGAAGTGAAGGGCATGAGTGATTAGTAATGCAGTTTTACCTTGAGTTTGGACGGAACTCAGGATTGCATTGTGGAATAGAGATTTTCCAACGTCAGCGTCAACTAAAAATCATACATTAATAGTGAGTTTCAGACCTGAGAACAGCTAATTTCCCACCAGCTGAGAGTGGGTCATCAAAAAGTATAACGTCTGCATCGGAATACAGAGCCCTCGCAATGTTTATCTATGGTTGAATTCAATCGAGATGCACGGACGGCGTTAGTGTCCTGATACTCACACGCTGTTTCTGGCCACCACTCAGGTTAATACCCTTCTCTCCGATCTAAATAAAGAGTCTTGGTTAATACTACAATACTCGTCATGGGTATACACACCTCTGTCAAGTCACCGTCCGCGAGAAGCCGAAGATCTGGTAGTAAGCAAGTATCATCGATAACTTTCCAGTAACGTTCTTCGTCAAAGGGGCGACCGAAAAGTATGTTATCTCTCTATTATTTGTTAATATCGCCCGAATTAAATGTTGAATCCTCTTACCAAAGTCGCATTCTGAATCCAGGCTATCTGGGAACAGTAGGCAAGCTCACCACCAAAACTCACTTCCCCAGAAATTTTCCGCATTTCACTGATCAGACCTTGCACCAAACTCGACTTTCCAGACCCAATGCGTCCGACGATGGCTGTTAGGGACCCTCGCTTAATTTGCATGGTAATGTTCTTAACTTGAAATGGTTTTTTGGTTGTTTCTCCCTGCGTTTCTTCCCACTCGAAAGTGGCATCTTGAACATCCAATGCGTATTGCTGACTCCTGTACACTTTGACAAACTCATCAGGCATCAGCTCCGCTTCAAATACCTTTGAGAGCCTTTGGAACGCATTCTTAGAGTCCGTAATGGCCGTTAATGCTCGAGGAAGCAACATCATAGGTTGGCGAAGTAGCTGAAATAAGCTCAGCGATGCGAATATGACGGAAACATCAAAGTCAGGATGGAGCTTAGTATAAACCAATAACGAAAGTGTCGCAGCAAGTACAGGCGTAGAGTAAGCGAATGCAACACTGTAAGCGATCCATTGAGTGTGATAGAACATCAAACCCTGAGAAGCCACACCTGCCGGACTGAGAGTGCTGTATCTGCCTAATACCTTCCAGCTCTTTTTTTCTTGCCTCGTTAATTCCTGATAATTATCGCCAGCCGTTCCAGTTGCATATCCGAGAACGATTCTATCACTTACTTCTGAGAAATGGCATTTCATAGGAGAAATATTTTACCACTCGCATACCGCCTATCAAGATTTTCGTGAGCTTTCCATCATTTCTGCCACCGACAATGGACAAACCTAGAACTTCTAGAAATGTTTTTGATCGTTGATCTGTGTATTTCACAGACTGTCTACGAATTCTAAACTGACGGGATGCGATAACAGAGGATATGGGCGCCATCAGAACAAACAGGGCGAATCCTGTTAATGAGGCTGGACCAAGCTACAACAAGTTAGAAGTTAAGCAGGAATATGAGTGATATGGTGCTTGCCTGCACGAGAAGAATTATCAAGCAAACGAGGACTTGAATGGGTGCTGTCCAAGCTGTAGAAGATAACTGGTCTGAGCATCATGAAATCACTATCTACTAGTGCATACCAGCATGCTACGAACGATTCAGCATCAATAAGCTTATTCAAGACCTAAGACTCACAAACCATTGCGCTGCAGCATCAATTCTACTGACCTACAAATCCACTTATGATGCTTTTGAAGATATTGATATTTGCTCTGAACGTACGTCGCTAGAAATGAGGCTGACGATCTTACTATTGGGCAGTAAGACGCGAGATTTTCCCGTGAAACGGATAGCTCGTCTATATACCGAGCCTATGAGCGCTGTCCTTGAAAGTATTCCGGTCATCATAGAGCGCCAAAAGAACTAGAAAAAAATGAAGCAAAGGTCAGACAGTCGAACATGAAAACAAACTTGATGTTGCATAAGACTCGTAAAGATTATGATGATAAAGAGCCCTATCGCCATTCCAATGCCACGTCCTACATTCAGCGTCTCTTCTCCGCGAGCTCGGCGAGCCTCTCTCTCCTGAGAAAAATTAATGAGGACCTAGATGCCGATAAACATCCAATCGACTCTAAAGAATGTAAGAAAAAACCTTGACTAATAATGGTCCCATCAATTGAGATATATCCCCAACAACCTTTCGAGAGATCGATCAACTGGTCCTTGAACCGAAACAGTAGCGTACCTTGATAGCGCCACCACTCCAGAAAAACCTGCCCAAAGTGTCGTTCAGGGCGAACGCCAGGCTGGGCTTCTTGAGGCCTGTTTTCTCCCGCCACTCCCTTTCAAAAGAATCAAACGTTTCTTTAAATCCAGTACCATTCCTGAGGGAACGAATACACCAGATAAATTTCCGAAACAAGGTAGGCTCGATTTCTCCTCTACGAAGTGCTTCATTCCATTCTTCAGCTGCGCTTTTCCTTTTTTGCCAAGATTCGTCAAGCTTGGCAGAAAGTGTCGCAGCAGAGCGCGATTCATCTACTGTCCACAGATCAGAAGCTTGCAAAGTACGTTGATACCCAAGTTTCTAAGTCTTTGACTGAGTATCCGACAAATTAGCCAAGAAAAATAACATACCATTAGGGGAGTGACCCACGTGTATGTGAATATCGTGAAAATATTTGCATATGCAAGAGGAATAACCTAGTCTTGGTTTCAGTGATGGCCTCCGTTTGGCTAACTGCCGACATACTGGTGCGCTGTTAAGAGAGCCTGGGGAAGGTGGTGGAGGGTCTTTGGGAATCCTAGTCTCTTTCAACACAAGGCATGCGAACGTGGACTAGCAACTCACCACAATTGCCACCAATACTTGCGATAGTGTATAAGTTCTTCACCTGCGTCCAACTCAACTGCATAGTTATTGCCAAGTTGTGACGGTTCGTCCGCTGGATAGGACTTGCCACTACTGTTCTGTTCCTTCGACATCTGCAGGACACAAACACGAAGACCTGCCAGTGGAAGCCATATGGCATATGTACAGCAAATATACCAGAACGTAAGGCATCGAAGATCTCAAGCTCATAGTGGCAGATGGGCCAAGAAGAAACGGCAGGGTGTGGCAATTTTATTTTTCTCATGATCTACAAGATAGCCCGCAGTAGTAGCTTGTAAATGGAGAACGAGCCAGATGACAGTTGAAGAGAACCAAATGGTCAGGACACTCTTGATTGATTGCCGACAACGTCACAAGTCATTCCTTGTGGTCTGATCCCCAACATCCTTAATCTGATTTGGTGCTCTGATTTTCACTCCACAGTACCCCGTTTGTTGCGTGAGTTCCATCTTCACATGTACACCTCGACATTTTTTTCGATGTGAATCTTGGGAGAAATTTAGGTCCTTATTTTTTGTGAATCTCATTCGGCCATCTCCTCATACGTATTGGTTTTGTAGTTGTTATCTGGCGTGTAAGCTCCCAAATTGTCATTTGAACTTGGTGCACTGTTTCTACCTGTTCTCTGGTCCAGTCATGTCGTTATCAGAATTCACGATCGGCGCCCGCGCTTTGCCTCCTGCTGAGCGTGCTGCCCTCGCGAGCACCGCTCGTTTATTGTCTTGCCTGGTTACCGAATCCTGTGTACGGGCATTGTACTTTCCTCTTGTGGGCTTTGAGGCCACCGGCTTTGGCATAATCCTAAAACCTGAGACTCCTCTTACTCGTCCTTACACCAGCACAGATGTCTTAGCCGTTCTCCCTCTTCGTCATATTCCTATCTTCAAATATGATGGCCAGGATGCTAGAGAAATTGGCCTTCTGGACCCCTATGATATGATGCCATTCATTCTAGAGGTTAATGTTGCTCAAACTGAAACTGACATACTCAAACTGAATCCAGTAAGTTTGGACTGTTGTACCCTGAGCCTCTACTGAATCCCAACTTTGTCAGCATCCTGAGCTTACTAGTGCAATTGTGGACGATCTCCAGGCAGCAGGTTGGAACATACAAAATAATTTAGTCTTCGTTCCGAATAAAGGTCCTTTGAGTATATGGAACGCTTTTGCCGAAGCAATGAGTTTAGACCCCGACATAGTCCTTGATATCAGCCAGGAATTCATAAGTGCAGTGAAATGGCAGAGTGAGTAATCTCTTGGTATCTGACCGTGTTTTAATGACCTTCATCTAAGCTTATTCGTTCGAAAATCCCCCTCCCGCTCCTTCATTCGAATCTCCGAGCATCGATTGGGAAGAGTCCATTGTAGAAGGCCATCCCACGCATCCAGTGAGACTTGCACTGACAGGTTGACGTTATCCACACTCGGCTCACATCAGGACAGATGCATAAGACACGTCACTTCTTACCTCCTCTTCCGGACTTTGTTCCAGGTGCCTATGATCTTTACAATCCAAAACTTCGGTTTATCGCGGTACCGAAGAAAGATTTGAAAATCACCTTCAATTTTGAAATCCTGAGCAGTCCCTTATTGCACGCAGCAGCAAAGAATGCCGGGAAACCCTTGGTGATTCCAGACGGCCACATCATAGTACCCGTCCACGAGCTTCAGGTACCTCATATAAAAGATAAATTCCCAGATCTCCAAGTATACTCCAATGAATATAGACTTGATCTTCGAGCCCAGCAGAGCATCCGGTGAAGTGTAACCTCCATGCACATCGCTTGCAAAGCTGATCAGTGCTTTAGCTCGGTTATTGTGCCAGGTGTCCTGCACGATATCTCCCTCAAACTTGGTGTAGGGATCAAGCTTACGTCTGCAGTCCGCACCATTTCACCCGAATCAGCGTATTTCGGCCCTCGTTTTTCTTCTACAGTTGTACCGATACTGGAACTCGATCCAGAAGTTGTCACTGTGGCCAAGGAGCTCGCAAGCATTGTTTATAATCATTCTGACGGAGAGATTGCGAAACATTGTGCGGCCATTATCCGTGAATGTTATGAGAATACCAGCGAGGAGAGGGGGGAGAGGCTCATCGTCTGTACTTCTCTGGTTGAAAGTGGACACGCGGGAGAAGGGGGCGATATTCCACCTGTTATTCGCATTTTTGGACTCCACACCGAGGATAAACGAGTCGAATGGCTTGATAAGTACGTCATCTCCAACAATGATCAGATAATCTGCCCATGGTGTGCAGATTTGTGTCTGTATTCTTCAGGGCTTTTCTACCTCCTATTTTAAAGAATGGAGTCGCGTTCGAATGTCACCCTCAAAATTGTGTGGCACGTTTCGATTTGAAGACCAAGGAACTCAAGGGGTTCATCATCCGAGATTTTGGTGGACTCAAGATTCACCCTCCCACTCTTTATGAAACCACCGGGGTTGAACTAGACGTTGTTGCCGGACACTCAATCGTCTCAGAGAGTCTTGATGCAGTGTACGCCCGAATGTATCACACAGTTTTCCACAATCACCTTCAGCAGCTTATCCGTGTCTTGGGGTTGCATTATAATGGTAGAGGCTGGGAGATTATTCGGAAAAACCTAGAAATTGCCATCCCAATCTCACATCCTCTTTGGGAGGCATGGATGTCACCAGAACGAAAAACACTTCCCGGAAAATGTTTCATGAGAATGAGGATGTCAGGCATGTATAGATTCGTGAGTATTCTTCATTGATCATTTAATAGACAACCACGCTCAAAGATCTGAATTAGCACCTACATGGCCCGTTTCCGAACCTCATACATTATAGGGGTGTGAAAGAAAATACTCTTTCCCAATAAACGATTGTTTGCTGGGGTTAAAGATTACACGCCAAGAGAATAACTGTAACTTTACTTTATTTACGTTAAGACGTTTATAACGTCATTGGTTCAGTTGGCACACCGTGGCTTTCAGAGAGCAGGTCGTGTACACGAATGCATTAAGTCCGATTTGATTCTGATGAGCACCCATCCTCTCTTGATTTGGGATACATTTCTCTTGAGGATATCTTCACCAGGTTCAGTCGACCGTTGCCGCACTTCTAAA
>Ga0153948_1001402_pt1 | contig 12198 bp, 10 predicted proteins | sample TSNJ032MetaG_FD_104696 | JGI IMG/M metagenome (GOLD analysis project Ga0153948, IMG submission 104696) | Attine ant fungus gardens microbial communities from New Jersey, USA - TSNJ032 MetaG | ecosystem: Host-associated > Fungi > Mycelium > Unclassified | place: USA: New Jersey, Wharton State...
CGTACATTTGGGTACGTGAGCCTAGGTAAGCGCAGAAATGGCTATTTGCAGACCGGCATGGCGACTTTTGGATCAGGCACTTAGCCCTTTAAAAAATGCATAGCTGCCGTGCAGCATGTCCTCTTGTAAACACCTGACTCCGCTCCTATTTTCGCATTGTTCGGTTTCACTCCTCCTCCCAGAAACCGGACACGAAGCGCGATACTCCTCCTCCCAATCGCGCTTTACCAATCAGCCCGTTGCGCACTCCTCCTCCCAGCGCGACGGGCTTTTTCGTATCTCCAGACATAGCTAAAACAGTCGCAGCTTGCGCATATGGAAGGCTTCGGCATAGGTTTCCGGCGCGCGACATTCCATGCCGCGCAATCGCGCGAGACCGTGAAAGGTCTCGGGATCGAACCAGTCTTTCGAGCGCTGCGTGCCGAAATGCTTCATCAGAAGCTCGATCTTATGCTCCATGATCGCAGCTGAAAGTGCCGAATAGGCATTGGGCTGACCAAGATCGCCATCCCATTTCGGTATTTCATATTCGAGGATCAGCTGGTCCCGGAAGAGATTCCAAGTCAGCTCGTTGAGCGTGCGATGATCCTGATGTGCATCGCCTTGGCGATGGGTAAACACGATATCCGGTTTCTGGCGACTGCGCTGTTCGAGCAGCCATGCCTTGATCTCGCGCATCTGCGCCGGAAAATAGCTATCTTCAAACGCTGCAAGACGGATGCCCGGGCTTTCTGTGCCACGCAGAAAATCGCGCGCCGAAGCCTCCGCCTCGGCGCGCCGTTCTTCACTACCCGACAGCACACACCATTCGATGTGCATCGGCGTTCCTGCTTCGATGAGGCTGAGGAGCGTTCCCCCGCAGCCGATTTCGATATCGTCCGAATGCGCGCCCAGACACAGAACGTGAAGCGGCCTGCCCGGATTGGCGAGAGAACGCAGGTCGATCATAGCGCTATGGCGATGTTGGCAGCGCGCTGCTCCGCCTTGTGTTTCTTCCAGGGCATATCGCCCTTCTCGACCATATCTTCCAGCGTCTGCCAGTCGCGCAGCGTATCCATCGACCGCCAGAAGCCTTCATACTTATAAGCCATCAGCTGATTGTCGGCGATAAGACGGCTGAACGGTTCCAGCACCAGCTCTTCACCCTCCCGCATGTAATCGAATATTTCCTTGCGGAAGAGGAAATAGCCGCCATTGATCCAGATATCGGAAGTGTTCGACGTCCGGAAAGCCCGCACGTCCCCGCCCTCGGCGATATCCGCCAGATGATAGGTCAGCGGCGGGCGTACAGCGAGGAAGCAGGCTATCTTGCCGCTCGCCTCAAAACGCCGCGTCATGTCGTCAAGATCGACGTCACTCAGACCATCGCTGTAATTGGCCAGAAACATGTCTTCGTTCTGGACATGGCTGCGCGCACTCCACAGGCGTTCGCCGATATTGCGCCAGATGCCGGTGTCGAGCAGCGTCACGCTCCAGTCGCGATCCACCTCTTCCAGTAGTTCGACATTGCGCCCGCCATTGGAGACCACGCAATCCGCGAAAGTCTGCGGGCGGATGGTCAGGAAGAAATCCTTCACGACATTGGCCTTGTAGCCAAGGCATAGCACAAAGTCGTTGTGACCGTAATCACTGTAATATTCCATGACGTGATGCAGGATCGGCTGATGGCCGAGCGGGATCATCGGCTTCGGTACATTTTCCGAATATTCGCGGATTCTGGTTCCAAGACCGCCGCAAAACAGAACGACTTTCATGACTAACGCTCCTCTGTAATCAGAGCTGGATCGATCAATCGGACATGGGGAATGGGGATGATGAATTTCGCACCCCATTCGACCACGTGCTGCATCTGCCGGATGATCTCATCCTTGAAATTCCATGGCAGGATGAGGATGTAGTCCGGCTTGTACTTGTCTATCGCCGATACGTCATAGATCGGGATATGCATGCCGGGCGTATAGCGCCCGTGCTTGTAAGGATTGCGATCTACGGTGAAGTCCAGAAAATCCGTGCCGATGCCGCAATAGTTGAGAAGCGTATTGCCCTTGCCCGGTGCGCCATAACCGCAAATGCTCTTGCCGGAATTCTTCGCTGCGATCAGGAAGGACAGGAGGTCGCGCTTGGCATGACGCGTCTTCTCCGCAAATTGCTCATAGGTCGAGATATCGTTGAGGCCGAAGCTCTCTTCCTTCTTGAGCAGTGCCGCCACCCGGGGTGACGCCTTCCGCTTGCTTCCCGTGCGCGCCAGATAGACCCGCAGCGATCCGCCATGGGTCGGCACTTCCTCGACATCAATGATCTTGAGGTGGTGTCTGTGCGCCATGAAGCGAATTGTCAGCAGCGAAAAATACGAGAAATGCTCGTGATAGATCGTATCGAACTGGTTGAACTCGATCAGATTGGCAAGATGCGGGAACTCCAGCGTAATCACGCCTTCCGGCTTGAGCAGAAGCTGCATGCCTCGCACAAAGTCGTTCAGATCAGGCACTTGCGCCAGAACATTGTTACCGATGATGAGATCGGCGCTTTGACCAGCACCGAGCATTTCCAGCGCCAGTTGTGCGCCGAAGAAGTCGACCCGGGTCGGCACGCCCTTGGCAATTGCCGTCTGCGCCACATTGGCGGCAGGTTCTATGCCCAGAACCGGAATGCCTTTCGGCAGGAAATGCTGAAGCAGATAGCCGTCATTGCTGGCGACCTCGACGACGAAACTGTTTTCATCCAGCTCCAGCCGTTCGGTGATCGCGTCGCAATAAACTCTGGCGTGATCCACCCAGCTGGTCGCGAAGGACGAGAAATAGGCATATTCCGTGAAAATCTCGGCAGGCGAAAAATACTCTTTCAGCTGCACGAGATAGCAATGATCGCAGACCAGCGCATAGAGCGGATAATAAGGCTCCATGCGGTCTAGCTGATCGGCGGCAACGAAACTTTCGCAGGGCGGCGACATGCCCAGATCCACAAATGTGTGTTTGAGCAACTTACCGCACAGGCGACAGCCGGTCCGCTCTTGCGTCATGCTTTTGCTCCGCGAAATATCCGGTGTCTGGATGGTCATACACACCCCCTCGGCTCTGGCCGTTACAATGGCCACGAATACACTGGTCCCAAAACTGATATCGACTTGGCTGCTTTGAGCAGGCTCCTTCGCGGCCAAATACGCGCGCCGCACCGGATGACCCAAACTACTAAGCGGTCTAAAGATTGCCGAGACTGCCATCTGGAGCGCGACGCACATACCATTGGGCGCAGCCATCACCGTAGGGATATTGCCGATCCTCACCCGCCTTGCGTCATAGGGCGAGCAAGGGTGTAGGCGGCTCACCTATCGGGAGGAAGGCCCTACGCCGGAAGGTGAAGATCGTCCCTCGAAGAAGGCTCTACCGGGCCCTGACCGCGCTGTCAGAATGCTGGCAGGCGAAAATGGGGCAAATATATGCGGTTTACTTCTTTGAACATCGATGGCGCATGGTCTATCGAACCGGAAAGGATGGAGGATGAGCGCGGCTGGTTTGCGCGCGTTTATTCCGAAGCGGCATTTGCCGAACGGCAGATGGAAACGCACTATCCGCAGCACAGTCTTTCCTTCTCGCGAGAGAAAGGAACTCTGCGCGGTTTGCACTATCAAAACGACCCGCATTCAGAAACGAAACTCGTGACCTGCCTGCAAGGCACCGTCTGGGATGTATTGGTGGATATACGGCCTAAATCGCCCACCTATATGCGCTGGGTTGGCCTGGAGCTTTCGGCGGAGAACGGCGTGCAGCTTTATATCCCGGAAGGCTGCGCCCATGGATTTCAGGCGCTTACCGATAATGTCCTCATCCGCTACATGATCTCGCATCCCTACACGCCGGACTATGCGACAGGCCTGCGCTATGATGATCCGGCGCTCGGCATACCATGGCCGAACCAGCCCAGTGTCATTTCGGACAAGGATCGCTCCTGGCCCTTAATCTAGGGCCGCTAACTTGCCTCGATCAGCAATCCCGCATCGCGCAATCTGTCCGCAGCACCGGCAAGCGTTGCAAAAGGCAATTTCGACCGCTCGGCCATGTCGAGAAGCGACGCGCCGCCATCGGCCAGATTGAGAACCCATAGCATAGCCATCGCTTCTTGCGCGGCGCGGCTGTCCCCGCCGGTTTTGCCATAAAGCCCGCGGCGTCCGAGCTGCGGTTCACCCTTGGGTGACGTGTTCAGCGGAACCCAGTTTCGTTCCGCTATTTCAATGGCCTGCATGATGAGATTGAAGGATTGCTCGAGACATTCCGGCTTGATGAAATCCAGATTGTCCGCAGAGGTGTGATATTCCGGGAAGGTACCATAAAGGCTGCGTTGAAACATGCCGACCGGCAGGTTGAATCCCGGCGAGCAGAACTGCCTTTCGTCATATCCATAGGGCCAGAAGTCGTGCATCGTCCCGCCAGCCTGACCGGACTGCGCGAGCACCTGCCCCATGATCCGGTCGATCGCCGCGTTACCACGACGGCTGCGCTTGTAATTCGGCCCGCCATCGTCGCCGACGCAGGACAGGACAAGGCCATGGGTGACGCGATCAAGATGAGGCTCGTTCTGGCGCAGCCACGCTAGCGCGCCAAATGTCGCCGGACCGAACAGAAAGCGATAAGTCAACCGCGTGGAGCGAGTTTTCAGCGCTGCCCCCAGAAGTGTCAGCAATGCCAGACCGGAGCAATTATCATTGGCAAGCGAGGGGTGGCAGAGATGCGCGGAAATGAGAAAAGTCTCGTCGGTTGTTCCGCGATGGGTGTATTCCCCGAAGACAAGCGCGCCGTCGCGCCGCTCGGCGTCAATGACCACATCATAGTCGCCCTCGGTCATTGCCAGAAAATCATCATGCGCCATGCAGAAACCCCAGTCCTCCGCATGATAGCAGGTGCGGTAAGGAATGAGGTTGGGCTGGTCGGGCAACGTGTGAATGTGGCTCTTGAGGACTTCAAGCGAAAGCCTTGTTCTCACAGGAATACTGAAATTCACGACATGCAGATTGTGCCGCGCGAAATCGACAATCCGCTGACCATTGCTGTCAGCAATATAGGCTTCGCGGATCACCCATTCCTGCGGTGCTTTCCAATCAAAAAGCGGCGTGCCAGTCGGCACCTCATGAATTCCCAGCGGCAGATGCCCGCCAATAATGGCGAGCGTTTCACGCACGCCATCACCCGTCAGACTGCGACAGATCGGATAAAGTTGCGCGGCCAGATCATAGATCGCCTGCCCGTCTGGAGACCGGTGCATGTCGACTATGCCGGGCCGCGCATCCATCATGCGATCGCTCTCAGCGGCTGTTGCACAAGCTCTACGCGCCGCAGATCGCTGTCGAGAACACCCTCCTCTAGAAGCTTGCGAATATGCGCGATGCGCTGGAACCGCGGTCCCTCGAATTCCTCAAGCGTCAAGGTCGAGCGGCTATAGGCCGCGAGCAGTTCTTCCGCACCGGCCGCAGCATCCCATTGCGGTTTTGCATTGGGCAGAACCCGCGCCAGTTTCTCGAAGCTGACGCGATAGGACCGCGTATCCGGTCCGGCATCTTCGGCAAATTCGATCCGGCAATCGGGCACTGTCTCAGCGACAATGCTTGCAATGTCGCGAATGCGGTAATTGTGTTCGGTGGAGCCGACATTGAAGGCTTCATTGAAGACCTTGTCGCGCGGTGCTTCCATGGCCGCCATGAAAGCCCGGGAAATATCGCGAATATGCACGATAGGCCGCCATGGCGTGCCATCCGACTTGAGATAGATCAGCCCCTTGGTCACAGCCCAGGCAACGAGATTGTTCAACACAATATCAAAGCGCAGGAAAGGCGACACGCCATAGGCGGTTGCGGGCCGCAGATAGACCGGGCAGAAATCCGCATCGGCGAGTTCCCGAATTTCCTGTTCGGCGCGCACCTTCGAGCGGCCATAGGCCGTTACCGGCTTCAACTCACCTGTCTCATCGATCAGATCGGCATCGCTGATGCCATAATTGCTGCATGACGATGCAAAGAGAAAACGCCCCACGCCCGCGCGTTTGGCAGCTTTTGCCACTGCCACGCTGGCGCGGTGGTTGATGTCATAGGTCAGTTCTTCATTGAGATTGCCCAACGGATCGTTCGAAAGCGCAGCCAGATGAATGACAGCATCGAAACCCTCCAGATCACGCGGCGACACATCGCGCACATCCTTGCGCAGCGTCGGTACATTCACGACCGCGCCACCTTCTTCGAACAGGCAGTGTTCGTAAAGACCGATGTCGTAGCCCGACACCTCATGGCCCGCATGAACGAGGATCGGCACCATGACCGATCCGATGTAACCCTGACTTCCGGTAACCAGCACTTTCATAGTCGTTTCCTTTGCATCCCCAATAATCCAAGTTAATCACGCGCCAGTGGAGGTAGCGATTTGACCGAAGGCATATCCGGTTAAAGACAAGCGGGGTGCACAGCAGCGAAAGGGCGTAGCGCCTACCCCTTTCGGTCAGGGCCAAACTGGCCGGGCTTGCCGATCAGCAATATCCAGTCGCCGTCGCCACCCGCATTCTTTTCTGCGGGAGTACGAAAGGTCAGCATCTGGCCATCGTCCTGCGGCGTGGCCGCTTGAGTCCCAACCCCGGAAGAAGGGTCGATCCATGTGACGTCAACACCAGCTTTCACCACTGCCTTGCGGACGGAAAAGCTGCCTCCCTCGCCATAGATCACAGCTCCCGTCCCGCCGGAAAACGATGCGGCGTAAAGGTTCTGCGCCTTGGTAATCTGGCCGCTGCGATCAGGCTGCAGATCGGTCCATGGCAAAACTGCAAACAGCTTTCGCAGAACCGTCATCGACTGTGCACCGGGACTATCCAGCTCCTGCCGCCAGTCGCGGTCGGAGTCGAACACACCCGGCCCGCTGAAATGCCAGATCGGGCTATTGCCGAAGAACTGCCCAACCGCTCCGGCCAACAGCGCCCCATAAGCGTTCTGGCGTATCAATTGCGCCTTCGTGCCATGCTCATTCTCGTAAAGCGTTTCGATCAGAATGACCGGCATCCGGCTATCTTTGGTCTGGGCAAGCACAGAGCTATGAACGTCGTCATAGTCGTAGACAGTGTCTATGGAGAGCCACTTGGCGTCGGACCAGACTGCGGCGGTGTTGGTGTTGCGCCGCGCATGCACGGTTTGCAGCGCATTCGGCAAAACCGCAGCGATGCCTTCGGCCAGACTGGACACCAGCCGTTTATCCGGCGCATCAAAATCGCCGCCCAACACCCAGACAATATTGGTATATCTGGCAAAGCGACGTGCGACGGCTTCGCCATAGGCGCGCATCCGTTCCGGCCCTGCCGCTTCGATTTCCAGATACCAGCCCTGTCCGCCGCCGTTGGCGCCGAGATAGGCCGGAACCAGCAAGACGACAAAGCCAAGCGCCTGCGCCCGTTCGATCACCCATGCGGCATGATCGAAATAAACCGGATTGATCTCGCCAAACGCCGCATCTTTAAACGGTTTATCGCCATAGGCATTGGCAGGCGGATTGCTGGAAAACTGATGTTCCAGCAGATTGACCAACAGGGTGTTGAAGCCGCGTTTGCGACGGTCTTTCAAATAGAGGTCCACATCATCGCGTTTGAGCTGGACAATCAGTGACCAGGCGGTATCGCCCTGCATCAAAAATGGCTTGCCCGACGCATCTTCAAAATAGCGGTGGTTTTCGCTGACATGGATCGGGAGCTTGGCCTCTGCGGACGCTTGCGCCCCTCCAACCAGCGTCAGGAGTCCAAATAGACCTGCCAGCATCCCTCTCACAGCGTCGCGGGCGGACATGCATTCGCGCTTTCATTGAAGCGGCGATAGACCACCTGCGATGGACGTCCGGTCAGATAGGCCCCGACACCGTCATTCAGCGCCCGCGCATAGATAGCGAGAGCGCCGTCAATCGCATCGATCGTCTTCGCAATATCGTCATCGCTATGGGTATAGCTGACCACCAGTGACGGCATCAGCACGCCGCGCCGAATGGTCTCCTGAAGAAACAGGGAACGGAATGCCTGTGATGGTGCGCCGGTATGATCCAGCGTCGCATAAGCGAGGCAACTGGCTCGTCCAACCGTGCTGACATGATTGCTTAAGCCATGACGGGTGATAGCTTCGTTCATTCCAATCGCAAGCTTGGTCCCCTGTTCATACAGATGTTCGATGACCGGTTCATCGCGATAGACCGCCATTGTCGCCATGGCGGCGGCCAAGGCATGGGTTTCAGCGCCATGCGTGGTCGATAGCAGAAACACACGCGGAAACTCGGTCTGGCTAAGGCCGCCGAGTTGCATATATTCTGCCTTGCCTGCAAGCGCGGAAATCGCGAAACCATTGCCGAGCGCCTTGCCGAAGCAGGAAAGGTCCGGAACTATATTGTAAAGTTTCTGGGCTCCCTGCCTGTGCCAGCGGAAGCCGGTAATCATCTCGTCGAGCACAAAGAGCGCGCCATTTTCATGGGCGATGCGCATCGCTTCATGCAGAAAATTGTCCTTCGGATCATCGGCACGCGCCGGTTCCAGAATGATGGCTGCAATACGCCCCGGATAATCCTCGAACAGAGCCTTTACGCTGGCGATGTCGTTATAGCGGAAGGTCGCAGTCAGGGCCGAGACCGATGCGGGAATGCCCGCATTCATTTTCGTCGTGCCGATGAACCAATCATCGGAGGAAAAGAACGGATGATCCGCGCAGCAGGCGATCATGTCACGCCCGGTATAGGCGCGCGCCAGACGCATTGCGCCGGATGTCGCATCTGAACCGTCCTTGCAGAACTTGACCATTTCGGCAGTGTCGATCAGTTCAAGAAAGCGTTCCGCGCAATCCACTTCCATGGCGCTAGGGCGGGTGAAGTTGCACCCATCCTCCAGCGCATCGCGTACAGCCTTCAAAACTGGCGGATAGGCATGGCCCAGCCCCACGGCCCGGTTGCCCATGCCATATTCGATATATTCATTGCCATCGACATCGAAGACATGCGAGCCGCAACCGCGCTGGATGAATCCCGGCGCCAGGACTGGATACTGGTCATCGCCCTTGGCATAGGTGTGGCAACCGCCGGGAATAAGCGCATGCGCCTTGCCGCCCAGCAGTTGGGAATTGCGAAACTGCGATGTGAACAGATTCATGGCGAAATCCTTCAATTGCCGGGCTTTGAAGTGCGCCGATTAAGCGGCGGACCACCCAGCATGTACTCTCTCCCGCACGCGACGCAGCCAGTTCTTGACCGGCTGTGGCAAGCGGCTGCGCAAATTCTTATGCAGTGCATGCGGCATGGACCACTGCGACAACGCCAGTGGCGGCGCAATTTCCGGGCGGTCCCGATGCAATTGTTCCAGCAGGTTTACGTAAGCGCCCCCGACAATATCGCTGTCGAAAGTTGACGTGACTTTCTGGACCGCGGCTTCCGCCATGCGGTTGTGGAGATGCGGGTCACTGGCAAGCCGGTCGATCTGTTGCGCCGCCCGCGCGCAATCGCCAATCGGAAAAAGCATCCCGTCTTCGCCATCGGTGACGATCATATCCGTCACACCAGCAATGCGCGATACGATGGCAGGGCACCCTTGGCTCATTGCTTCCATAAGCGTCATCGGGCACCCCTCGTAGCGCGAGGGCATCACCAGCGCATCATGCTCGCTGACCAGCCATGAAACATCCGAAGGCGCAACCCAGCCGGTAAAGCTGACCTTGTCACCGAAGGGCGCAAGCTTGTGTCGCAGCGCCTCCAGGTCCGGTCCATCGCCTGCAACCGTCAGATGGTAATTACAGGTGAGCCGCCGCAACATGCCCGGTAACCAGAACACACCCTTGGAACTGTCATCTATACGGCCCAGATGCAAAAGCCGGATTGGCTTCCCATCCGCGCTACGCGATGGCGCACGGCCAACATGAGGGTCGCGGCTCAACCCGTTCGGGATAACCAGCGTGCGACCGGCGTCGAAACCATAGCCGCGCACAAGGTCGTCGCGGCAGCGCCTGGACACGCCGACCGTCGCATGAACATGATCGCGGATTGCGCGCGCCGCCTCGTAGGTGCCGGGCGTGATGCTGTGGACGATCATGACGCGCAGAATATCGGCGGGCAGATAGCGTACGAGATTGGTTTCAAAGCGCTGCGACAGCACATTGACGAAGACAGCATCGAAGCGATTATCGCGCAGAAAATCCACAATGCGCTTGGCGCGGGTTTCTTCATCAAGAACACCCATCCGGTCAATGGCGTCGCCCTGCCGCTCGGCATCGTCCAGCCCCTGCCCTTCAGGCACGCTGACGGTATCCCCCGCAGCGCCCGTTGCAAGCCAGCGCAGCTCAATGTCCGAGCGCGCAAGCGATGCACGCATCCGCGTGAAAACCGAATATGTCCCGCCTATGTGCGGGCGCACGAAGTAGGCACATTTCATCGTAAAAACCCCCTTTAGAGCGGCTCCATCTCGCTTGAATGCGGGTGCCGCTCTAAATGTTCTTTCGTCCGCATTATCCTACGCAAAACCGCTTCGCACTTTTGCTGGAAATGCTGGTTTTCCGCCGCATTGTCCTACACAAAACCGCTTCGCACTTTTGCTGGAAATGCTCGGACCCCGGAAACAGACTTCGAGGGAAAATGTCCCTCGAAGCCTTGTTCCGGTATATCGAGGGGGCAAGTTGATATACCGCTGCCAGTGTATCTAATTTGCAGGCGGGCGCATTCTGGCCATGAGGGGTAAGAGGGGTATGCACCATCCTACATTAGACGATGGGCTTCCCCCTTCTGCCAGTTTTCCCGCGCGGTAATCCAAGAGTACCGTGCACTGGGCGCTTAGGGGGCGCTTTGGACGCGCTGTTGGAGACACCCGCATGAAAATTGGCCTTTTCGGACAGTTCGGTTCCGGCAATGCAGGCAACGACGGCTCTCTGGAAGCCATGCTGCAATTACTGAAACGCAACTGCCCCGATGCGGATCTCTTATGCATCTGCGCGCGCCCCGATATCATTTCAGAAAAGTACAATGTCGCGACCGTACCGGTGGGAAACCCCGCGCTTGAAAGCGACCTGTTCCGCCTGCTCGACAAGGCGCTGCTGAAGCTGCCGCGACGACTGGCCGGTTTTCTCACCGCCATCTCGGTTGCACACGGCCTCGATCTCATCATCGTGCCCGGCACCGGCATTCTCGACGATTTCAACGAAGGTCCGTTCGGCTGGCCTTTCGTCATCATGCGCTGGTGTCTGGCTGCACGTCTTGGCCGTGCCAAACTCGTTTTCGTTTCCGTTGGTGCCGGGCCTGCCGACCATCCGGTCAGCCGCTTCTTCTTCCGTAAGGCAGCGCTCACAGCAGCCTTCCGCTCCTATCGCGATGAAATTTCCCACGATTTCATGAAATCGCTCGGGGTCAATTCACGGAGCGATGTGGTGAGCGCAGATATTGCCTTTGCGCTGCCACCCGCCAGCAACGCAATACATGACAGCGTTGCCACACGCGTGGGCCTCGGCGTCATGACCTATCGCGGCTGGAAACGGCATGAGGCGAACGCCTCGGATATCTATGAAACCTATCTCGGCAAAATCGCCGCACTGGCTGACAAGCTTCTGGCCAGCGGCCGTGACGTACGGCTGCTCACCGGCGACAAGGGCGATCTTCAAGCCATCAACGATCTGATGCCACGGATTCAATCGCCGAACGCCGCGAAGATCATCGTCGAGCCCGTCGCATCCCTGCATGAGCTGATGCAGCAGATCGCCCAAACCGATATCGTGGTAGCCAGCCGCTACCACAACATCGTCTGCGCCCTCGCGATGGGACGTCCGGCAATTTCGCTCGGCTATGCCGCGAAAAACGAAGCATTGCTGCACGATACGGGGCTGGACGGCTTTGGCCACCATATCGAACGGTTCGACACGCAAACCATTCTGGCCCAGATCGACGACATGTTCGAGCGGCGTGAAGAACTGGCCAAAAAAGTCGAAGCCGGAGTGGCGCAATACCGGCTGAAGCTCGCACAACAGGAAGAGACCCTGCGCGCCCAACTTCTCACAAAGCGGAAGGGCGTCCTGTTAGCGACGCCCAGCCGCCGCCAGAGGGCGAGCTAGCATCGTATCGACATAGCTGCGCAAACGCCGCTTCGTATCGGGCCGGTGCAGCAGATAATTGACCGGCGGGATAAAGGCCGTCTGCGTCCGCTGGGAAACCGCATATTTCAAAAGCTGCCACC
>Ga0153948_1001403_pt1 | contig 12193 bp, 11 predicted proteins | sample TSNJ032MetaG_FD_104696 | JGI IMG/M metagenome (GOLD analysis project Ga0153948, IMG submission 104696) | Attine ant fungus gardens microbial communities from New Jersey, USA - TSNJ032 MetaG | ecosystem: Host-associated > Fungi > Mycelium > Unclassified | place: USA: New Jersey, Wharton State...
CTCTACACACACGTAAGCAAAAAACGCCTTAAAGAAGTTTATTTTGCAATTAACGGGTAAGTCAGAAATATTTTTTCGTCGAGGCTCAATAAGCGGCCAACAAGAAATACAAGTACAAAAGCCTCTGCCGGCGCTTGAGGCAGCGCCGTTTCTTTCTTTTTGGTTCCTTTTTTCTTTCTTTGACGCACGCAAAGAAAGAAAAATGAACTAGACCCTACCAGAGGGGCTATTTCAACTAAAACCCGACAGAGCGATAACCTTCAAGATTGAACAATTTAAAGTACAATCAATACCCATGTTCTTTTTAGGCAAAAAGAACCAAAAACCGGCGGGTCAGGGTCATTACGTTTAGGAGCAGCTAGGCTCATCTTTCTTTGCGTTTGAACTCGTCGTTTTTTTGTTGATTCAAAAAAACTCCTCGCGCCTTTTTATCTGCGCTCATACACGCAAACGCACTTACATTCGCCAAGGCTGCTCCAATCACTTCATTTTATTCCCCGCAAGCAAAATTCAAAACTAAAATTTAAATTTAAAAAGTTTGTATAAATCAATATCCAAAGCTTTAGAAATATCTATAAGCGTTGGAAGAGATGGCTTACAGAAAGCAATTTCGACTTTGCCAATGTGATTTAAACTTTTACCGATTTTTTCAGCTAATTCTTGTTGGGTCAAACCCAAAGAAACTCTGCGATTTTTGATATTTTTTCCTATAGCCTTATATATTTCTTCATGCATACGTACAGTGTATACGTAAACTTTTATTAAATATACGTCATTGGAATACGTAATAAATTATAATTTAGCTATGTAATAAAGATAGGAAGCAACAATGCAGGAAAACACAAAAAAATATATTAAACACCAACTTTGGGAAATAGAAGTTATGCTAAATAACATCACTGATAATTTGTATACCATGCGCAAGGCCATAAGGCGGCTCAATACACTGATGAAAAAGGGCATAGACAAAAAAATCCCGCAATAAAGCATTTTTTTGCTATAACGGCTTCGCCGTTGTAACTCATTCACTCAGAAGTAAAACAGCTTTGCTGTTTACTTCCCTCGCTCATTTCGTTATAATAACCCTTATGAACAACCTTATTTCCATAGCAAAAATCTTAAATTTCCATGGCATTCAGGGGGAAGCAAAAGTCGGATACACTAAGGGCAAGGAAGCGCAAATCCAAGCCCTCAAAAGCGTACAGACAAAAAACGGCACCCTGAACATTGAAAAGCTGCGCTTTCACAAAGGCACAGCCATAGTTAAGTTTAGCGAAATAAATTCCATCGACGAACTAATGCCCTACAAAGGCCAAAATTTATACATCGAAAAAGAAGATGTTAAAAAACAACTGGAAAAAGAGGAGTATCTGGTCTCCGACCTCGTCGGAATGAAAGTATTCGACAACAAAGAAGACTACATCGGCGAAATAGCCTCAGTAGGAGACAATTCTGCCACTAACTTACTCTGCATAAAACCGCAAGACCCTAAAAAAAAGGAGATTCTGGTACCGTTTGTAAAAGAACTTGTACCCATTGTGGACATTAAAGGCAAAAAGGTCATCATAAAACCCATCGAGGGGCTGCTTGAATCATGAGATTTGATGTAATAACTATTTTTCCCGATATGATAAAAAATTATTGTTCGGAGTCCATCCTAAAACGCGCCCGGGAAGCGGACTTAATTCAAGTAAACACGGTTAACCCGCGCGAACACACACAAGACAAGCACAGACGGGTGGATGACACGCCTTACGGCGGTTCATCAGGTATGGTGTTAAAGTGTGAACCCGTTTTTAACGCTTATGAAAGCATCGAGCGGCTGCCAAACTCGGAGTTTATAATGCTCACCCCGCAGGGAGAAGTGTTTAATCACAAACTTTCACTTGAACTTTCAAAACGTGAACAGCTTATACTTCTTTGCGGACGCTACGAAGGGTTTGACGAGCGCATACGCACAGGGTTGAAACCGCGTGAAATATCCTTGGGCGACTTTGTCCTCACAGGTGGCGAGTTAGGTGCGCTGTGCATTATAGACAGCGTTTCAAGGCATATCGAAGGAGTTTTGGGGAAAGAAGACTCGGCACAGTGCGACAGTTTTTCGCAAGCGCTGGGGGGGCTTTTGGAACACCCGCACTACACACGCCCCGCGGAGTTTCGCGGTATGAAAGTGCCCGAAGTCCTTCTAAACGGACACCACGCCGAGATTGAAAAATTCAGACGCGAACAGCAAATAGAGCGTACCCAAAAGAGACGCCCTGATTTGCTTTAGAGACTTTATTGTACCATAACCGTCAGAGCAGCAAACTTTTTTCGAACCAAATTTCAAATCCGGTTCTTTTCCGCGCGTATTTTGTGCGCTAAAGAGCACAGGGCGGTTTAACTTTTAAAAAAACTAATTTAAATAAGGAGCCAGCGCGCTAAGCATTTGAGTTCCTGTTTCACCGTTTCGATAACCGTTAAGCAGCCAAATGCAATCTGACGAGGAATTATTTCTGGTTACTTCACCCACTATGCCGCCTAAGTCAACGAAGTAATTGCCCACCTTGCTTCCTTCATTAAAATCGCCATAAGACAATTTATTTTCAGAAAGCCAGGAAAGGAATGTCTTGCCTCCTGTTTTTAAGGGTGTACTGTCAGTTATATATTCTGTCAGCTGCCAAGAACCATAGGTATTGGCTGCGCCGTTGCCGTTAACATTAACATATTTACCTATAGGATTTGCCATATACATTTTAGGGACATCAACAACTCCCGCTTTTCCAAGCTCTCCGGCAAGTGCTATTTCGCCATAAGCACCATGTCCGCTCGAACTAAATAAGCTTGGATCCCTATAAGCCTTCATAACAACATTATTGCCTAAAGTATCACTTATTTTGTAAACATTACTTAATTGCCCACTGCCTATACGTGTTGCACTAAACTCTTTGCCGTCTATTGTGAATTTATTTATCGCCTTTCCGTCTAACACAGCACTCAAAGTATCAAGTTTGTTTGAAAGGACTTTAGTGTCTATACCTTTAAAAACATCGGGTACTTCATTGACTATTGTTGCAGAACCTTTTGCCTGTGCTGTATTATTCGACACCACCGTGAATCTTTCAGATAAATCATAAGGTTGTTTTGAGTAATCTTGCACTAATTTTAAATCAGGAGAATCATAGGTCTTATTGTGCGTGTCCTTTAAAAAGCTCATATCGGGTCTTTCATCGGGTGCAAGATTGCTAAAGGATTTCTCTGCCCCTTTTGCCCCTTTGTATCCATAAACTTTGGCATCTTCCATGGACACATTATCAAGGTCAATAACCTTAACAGGTTTCTGTCCTGCAGCTGCTTGTGGCTGCTCCACAGGTTTTGGCTGCTCAACAGGCGTCTTCGGAGCTTCTGCAGGCTTTTGCTCCGTTAATTTTGGCGCCTGCTCGGGAGTGTCAACAGGTTTAGGCTGCTCCACAGGTTTAGGCGCCTGCTCTGGAGTGTCTACAGGCCTTTGCGCATGTTCTTGTTTTGTTATGGATTTTTCTTTAGCAGCAGATGGCTGCTCGGCGGATTGCGTTTGTTCAGCAGACTTAGGCTTTTCCGCGGGTTTTGGTTCAGTTTTTGGCTCTGCCTTTGGTTCTACTTTAGATTCCATAGTATCAACGGATTTAGGCTCTGTTTTGGGAGATGTTGTTTTTGGTTTTATTCCAAGCGTGAGTTTGGCATTTGCTACGGACTTTCCAAACTGACCCGGAGCAACCTTAAAACATTTTGCCGTTGCTTGGAACATATTCATATTCGCAGCGTCATCCGCAAATCCTGCCGCTTTAAGAGATGACTTCGCACCAAGTACAGAAAGCCCTACAGATGTTGTACCCGCACCGATTCCTTGCCAGGCAGCTTCAGCTTCCGCATCGGTTTTTGCCGTTGCTGCTTTATATGCTCCTGTTCCAAGTTGTACAGCTCCTGCTGTAACACCGAGTGCAACAAGTATTGGGGCCGCAGCCCCTGCTGTTCCTATCATAAGAGCCGCACCTGCTGCTACCATACCAACACCTATTAAAAAGTTCTTAGGTGAAGAGAACATATTTGTTATAGGTGAAATCAGACCTTTGCCGAAGTTTTTTAGCTTGTCGCCAAAGGAGATTTTGCCGTCGTCTATCGAGTAATCAAATTTACCGTCATTACCTTTTGAGGAGGAAGTAAAAGAGTCTCCCTGTACAGGAGAAGTTACGGTGTTTTGTGCGGGGGATAAAAGCCAATCGCTGTTTGTCGGTACGTAGTTACCGCTGTATAAATTGGTATTATACTGCGGTATAACAGTATTGTAGTTAAAATTGCTCATAAATATTCCCGTTATAAAATTCCTATGAATAAATAAAAACATTTTAATTCAAAAAATTGCCATGAGGTTCAAGCATCACTACAATTTTCTTGTATCATATTATTTTTATGAGAAGATATTTTATATAATTTGAGTAATTAGAAGAAAAGGAAAAAACCATGCCAAGACAGACACCACTAGATAAGATTAGAAACATTGGTATTGCCGCTCACATCGACGCAGGTAAGACCACTACAACAGAACGTATTTTGTTCTATACAGGTAAAACACACAAAATCGGCGAAGTGCACGAAGGCGCTGCCGTAACTGACTTTATGGAACAAGAAAGAGAACGCGGTATCACAATCCAATCCGCTGCGGTTACATCTTTCTGGAAAAACCACCAAATCAACGTCATAGACACCCCCGGACACGTTGACTTCACTATCGAAGTTGAGCGTTCGCTTCGTGTATTAGACGGCGTAGTTGCTGTATATTGCGCAGTCGGCGGTGTTCAATCCCAGTCTGAAACAGTTTGGAGACAGGCTAACCGTTACGAAGTTCCCCGTTTGGTGTTCGTTAACAAAATGGACCGCGTGGGCGCTAACTTTATAAGAGTTGTCGAGCAAATCAAAACCCGCTTAGGCGCTAACGCTCACCCTATTCAGCTTCCAATCGGCGCTGAAGACCAGTTCAAAGGCCTTGTTGACTTAATCGAAATGAAAGCGCACATCTATCAAAACGACCTAGGTACAGACATTTCCGTTGAAGATGTTCCTGCCGATATGAAAGATGACGCGGAAACTTACCGCGCAGCTCTTGTTGAAGCCGTTGCCGAGTTTGACGATGAACTCATGATGAAATTCCTCGAAGGCGAAGAGCTTTCTGTAGCCGAAATTAAAGCTGCACTAAGAAAAGGTGTTTGTGAAAACAAAATCGTTCCCGTTACTTGCGGTACAGCGTTTAAAAACAAAGGCGTTCAGCTTCTGCTAGATAACGTTGTTGAATATATGCCCGCACCGACTGACGTTAAAGCTATTCAGGGTGAACTTCCCAACGGTACAAAGGCCGAACGTCACTCTGACGACAACGAACCGTTTGCCGCACTTTCATTCAAGGTTATGACTGACCCTTATGTCGGCCGTCTGACATTTATGAGAGTTTACTCGGGCGTTTTAAAATCAGGTTCTTATGTAATCAACGCCACAAACGGTAAAAAAGAACGTATTTCACGTCTTGTCCAAATGCAGGCTGACCAAAGAAACGAAATCACCGAAGTTTATGCAGGCGACATCTGTGCCGCTGTAGGTCTTAAAGACACTACAACCGGCGACACGCTGTGCGATGAAAACAAACCTATTATATTGGAAAAAATGACGTTCCCGACACCCGTTATCTCGGTTGCAATCGAACCAAAAACAAAAGCTGACCAGGACAAAATGGGTATCGCTCTTCAAAAACTTGCCGAAGAGGATCCGTCTTTCCAAGTTAAAACCGATACTGAGACAGGCCAGACAATCATTTCGGGTATGGGCGAACTTCACCTTGAAATCATTGTAGACAGGCTCTTAAGAGAGTTCAAAGTTGACGCCAACGTTGGTAAACCCCAAGTTGCTTACCGTGAAACAATTCGCGGAACAGCCGACCAAGACTCTAAATTCGTTCGTCAGTCAGGCGGCCGCGGTCAATACGGCCACGTTAAAATCAAAATCGAACCTGCCGAAGAAAACGCAGGATTTGTATTTGAAAACAAAATCGTCGGCGGCGCCATCCCGAAAGAATACATCGAACCTGCCAGAAGAGGTATGGAAGAAGCACTTGAAGGCGGCATCTTAGCCGGATTCCCGATGATTGACGTTAAAGTTACATTGTACGACGGAACATACCACGACGTTGACTCTTCTGAAATGGCGTTCAAAATCGCGGGTTCTATGGCCGTTAAAGACGGTACCAAAAAAGCTAAACCCTGCATCCTTGAACCTATGATGAAAGTTGAAATCGAAGTCCCTGAAGAAAACACAGGGGACATCATCGGTGACATCTCTTCACGCCGCGGACGCGTTGAAGGTATGGAAGCAATGCCCGGCACGGGTATCCAACAAGTTCGTGCGGTTGTTCCTCTTGCCGAAATGTTCGGGTACGCTACAGACATCCGTTCAAAAACGCAGGGACGCGGAACATTCTCAATGGAGTTCCAATGCTACGAACAGGTTCCTGTTAACATCGAATCAGAAATCGTTGCTAAATCAGGCGCAACAAAATAAACGCATAAGACAACGGACAAAACACAAAGTATTAAAAGGCAGAATTAACTCTGCCTTTTCTAAATCGGAGGTTATATGGAAAATTTAGCTGATAAAGCCGTTAAAAACTTTCTGGAAGAAGGTTACTCCTGCTCTGAAAGCATAGTCAAAACGGCCATAGACGAAGGTTGGGCGCCTGCTGAAATCCTGGATGTCGCAACATCCTTCTCGGGCGGCATGTCATCTGGCTGTGCCTGCGGCGCTGTTACGGGCGCCCAAATCATAATCGGATTTAAACACGGGCGCACAAAAAGCGGCTTGGCGCGTGAGAAGGCAAAAGCATTTGTAGACGAATTTAAAAAAAGAAATAAGGCCTGCTGCTGCGCCGCACTTACACACGGTTTTTCAGACTTTCATTCACCGGAGCGCAAAGCTCACTGCTCTAAAATGGTCAGAGACTGCGCCGAAATTTTAGAAAGTCTTATTTAACTTCCGGCTTTGATTTTTAATCTGCAAAAAAGTTCGAGCTTCATCAGCTCGATGGCAACTCGCGTGTGGGTAACTTCAAATTCTTTTAAATGGTTATAATCTTCAAAACACTCTTCAAGATAACCTAAGACCTTGAGAGTAAGACATTCTTCGAATTTTTTATTATGGGTATTATCTGAATTATTCATTATATTTTACTTATTTCTAATATTATAATATTAATATATAAAATTATAATATGTTGTTCATTTGCTGTCAATCTTCCATACTTTTATAAGCTATGAAAAGTGATAGAAATAAAATTTTAGGTAATAACATAAGGGCAGAAAGAAACAGAAAGGGCTACAGTCAGGAAAAATTAGCCGAACTTGTTGATATGCACAATATTTCCATAAGCCAAATTGAACTTGGAAAACAGTCTCCGAGCATTTTCGCAGTAATTGACATAGCAAAAGTACTCGAGATAGATATTTCAAAACTGCTGGAAGATATTATTTGACTGTCAGCCTCTTTTAAAGACTATTTCCGTATCTTCGGCATCGATTACAACCGTATCGCCGTCTTTAAAAGTTTCCTTCAAAAGCTCTTTAGACAGCGGTGTTTCAAGCTTCTTCGAGATAACGCGCTTTAGCGGCCTTGCCCCATACAACGGGTTATACCCTTCTATAGCAAGCCTTTCCTTGGCGTCTTCCGTTATTTCAAGCTCTATTTTTCTGTCTTTTAAAAGACATTTCAAATACTCCATCTGGATATCAACGATTTTTTGAAGGTCCTGCATCTTAAGAGCCTCGAAAAATACCGTCTCGTCAACCCTGTTCAAAAACTCGGGCCTGAAGTGAGAACGCAGTCTTTCCATAACCGCTTCACGGGTTTCTTCATAGTTTTTACCCTCGCCGCTAACAGTCTTTGAAATAGTATTTTCCAGAATAATATCGCTGCCGATATTTGAAGTCATTATTATCACGGTATTTTTGAAATCAACCGTTCTGCCCCTGGAGTCGGTTAAACGCCCGTCGTCAAAAATCTGAAGCATTATGTTAAACACGTCGGGATGCGCCTTTTCAACCTCGTCGAAAAGAACAACGGAATACGGCTTGCGTCGCACTTTTTCGGTCAGCTGACCTCCTTCATCGTGCCCGATATACCCCGGAGGCGCACCTATAAGCCTTGAAACGGAATGTTTTTCCATATATTCAGACATATCAATACGAATCATCGCATCTTCGTCCATAAACATATACTCCGAAAGAGCCTTGGCAAGTTCGGTTTTGCCCACGCCCGTAGGGCCGAGGAACATAAAAACACCTATAGGACGTTTCGGATTTTTCAAGCCCGAACGCGCACGGCGAATAGCGTCAGACACTACTTCAACCGCTTCATCCTGACCCACTACACGCTCGTGGAGCACATCTTCCATTTTTATCAGCCTGTCCGCTTCGGTTTCGACAAGTTTCATCACAGGAACGCCCGTCCATTTTGAAACAATGTTCGCGATATCATTTTCGTCAATTTCTTCTTTCAAAAGCGCGGGAACATCACTCTCCGGAGCATTTGCAGCCTCATACAACTCTTTTTCAAGCTCGGGAAGTTTGCCGTATTTTAATTTTGCGGCCAGTTCAAGATTGGCCTCGCGCTCGGCATTTTCAATCTCAAGTTTTATTTTTTCTATTTCCGATTTTATACCGACCTCACCTTTAAGCGAACTTTTTTCACGCTCCCATTGAGCTTTTAGGGCATCAGCTTTTTGGGAAACATCCTTTAAAAGTTTTTCCACATTTTTAATTTTCTCGGCCGCATTCTCGCTTTTTAATGCCTCAAGCTCAATGCCCAGCTGAAGCTTTTGCCTTTCAAGCATATCAAGCTCTTCGGGCATAGAGTCTATTTCTATACGCACACTCGACGCCGCCTCGTCAATCAGGTCTATCGCCTTGTCGGGAAGAAAACGGTCTGTGATATACCTGTCAGACAAACTTGCAGCGGCACTAAGCGCAGAGTCTTTTATGCGCACGCCATGGTGAACCTCGTAACGCTCCTTTAAGCCGCGAAGGATTGATATAGTGTCGTCCACACTGGGCTCATCCACAAGAACCGGCTGAAAACGGCGCTCCAGCGCAGGGTCCTTCTCTATATACTTTCTATATTCGTTTATAGTCGTCGCGCCGAGCGTACGTATGGCGCCGCGGGCAAGCATCGGCTTTAAAAGGTTGCCTGCATCCGTTGAACCTTCGGCAGCGCCTGCGCCCACTACGGTGTGAATCTCGTCAATAAACATAATGATGGAGCCTTCGGACTTCTCAACTTCATCAACCACTTTTTTAAGACGCTCTTCAAACTCACCCCTATACTTCGCCCCTGCAACAAGCGCGCCCATATCAAGCGCTATAAGCTGCGTTTCTTTTAAGCCTTCCGGAACGTCTCCGCGCACTATACGCTGTGCAAGACCCTCGACAATAGCGGTTTTACCCACACCTGCCTCTCCTATTAAACAAGGGTTGTTTTTTGAACGGCGGTTTAATACCTGAATAATCCTTCTGACTTCTTCATCACGGCCTATTACGGGGTCAAGTTTGCCCTGACGGGCACGTTCGGTCAAGTCTTGGGAGTATTTTTCAAGCACATTAAAATCTTCATCCGCATTTTGAGTGTCCGCTTTTTGATTACCGCGCAGTTTTTTCATAGCGTCGAACAATTTGTCTTTGGTAAGTGAAAACTTGTTCAAAACACGCATCAGAGAAGAGTTTGTATCGGTATTGTCAATTATCGAAAGCAATATATGCTCCGGCGTTACAAACTTGTCTTTCAGGCTCTTGGCTTCATCCAGAGAAGCCTGTAGAATTTTGAGACAGTCTTGTGAAAAATAAAGCTGGCCCGAAGTATTATCCACCTTTGGAAGCTCGTTTATAATATTTTGAATATCGTCACGAAAGAGATTTGAGTTGAGTTTTAACTCTTTCATAAGGTCAATACACACTGTCTCGCTGCTTTTTGCCATGGCAAGAACAAGGTGGGCACTCTCCAGAAGAGAATTTTTATTTAACTTTACCAACTCCTGCGCTTCAAAAACAATCTTTTGTGCACTTTGGGTTAAACTGTCAAAATTGAACATGGGAATACCTCATAATTTTCTAGTCTGATTTTAGACTGACCGCCAAGTATCAACGGCTTATCCGGGTGCTTTCACATACTTTGGGCCGTCTGAAAATTTTTACAAAACAGAACTTTGTTAAAATTTTCTTCATTCCTCTATATACATTTTAATAATGATTTTTATAAATATTGCAAAAGTTAATTTTATTTTAATGATTATTTCATATTTTAAAAAGCCCCACCGTGGCAGGGCTTTTATATATAGTTTTTATCTTTATTGATAAATCCAGTTGTCCATAACGTCTATTCTTACGGGCTCAAGCAGGATGAACTCCTTTACCTGGCTTCTGTGAAGAATAAAGTCGCGGCCTTTCCACACATTGAAATTAAACTTTTCAAGGCCCGGGTTAATGTGGTTCAGCCACAGAGTAGGGTTAGTATCCGCTACCGCAGGGAAGACCGAAGCTGTATCGCCTTCTGTGTCTAACATATCCGAAATAGCAAGAACCATATTAGCATTTTTTACAACAGGTACAGACTTTTGAACTTTATCAACTTTACCTATAAAGCGCGTTCCTACAGGAATCAAAAGAATATTGTCTTTGTTAACAAAGTGTTTCAGAGCACGTGCGGTAAAATTATCACCTTCCTGAGCTTCGCTTGAATCTGTGTGTGTCATAACGCCAAGCGGCAAAATAGTACCCGCAGGAATTATGGCAATTGTGCCGTCAAGATATACATTGTCCAACACATATCCGTCAGCCATTTTAGGAAGCTCGGATGCTATTTTCTTGTTAGGGTGGACTTTAACACGCTCAAGCATGTTTACGATGAAGACTGCAATTTCCGCACGGGTTGCAGGAACCATCGGCATAAGTTTTCCTTCAAACTCGGGACGCGTAGCAATCATCGCCAGCTGCTGCGCTTTACCTGTTCTGATTTTCGCCCAACCTGGGACATCGTCCATATCTTCGTAAACAGAAAGGTATTCATCCGCCGTTTCTATATTAAGTTCTTTTAATGCAAGGGTATTCATCAAGACCATAATAACTTCTACCCTTTTTACAGGGTCGTTCGGGAGAAAATAACCGTCCGGGGTACCTACTACAAGACCGTAGTGTGTCGCTATTTGAATATTGGTGTAACCCCAATACTGTTCTGATAAGTCTTTATAGTCAACGGGATAAAAGTTGCCTTTGTCTTGAAGATTAAGGGCTTTTATAACAATCGTTGCAAATTCCGCTCTGGTAACATCGGCGTCAGGCCTGTAACTGCCGTCGGGATAACCTACAACAATACCTAAATCCTTTAGCTGCATTATGTGCTTATAAGCCCAATGGTTACTTCTTAAATCGTTAAATTCATCAGGTACAAGGCTCGGATTCGCCTTTGCAGGGCTTATACACAGACAAAAAACTGAAGCAAGCAGAACCAGCGTGCATATAATTAATTTTTTCATACTTCAAAATCTCCCAAGTTCAACTGTATGCGATTATTCTACCTTGAGAAAGTAAGTTTTGCAAGCGTTTTGTTCATTAATATTAAGATTTGCTCTGAAAAATTATGCTATGTCTTCTTCTTTTAGTTTTCCGGCTTTGTCTGCTTTTTCAGCCTTGTCCGGCTTTTCTTTTTTCGAACGGCTAATCTCAACAACATTGCCCTTTTTTCTGACAATATCGGCCGTGACAACAAAACGCTTCAAATCTTCATTTGAAGGGACTTCATACATAATATCGAGCATTATTTCTTCAACGATAGAACGAAGAGCACGCGCTCCGGTCTTGCGCTTGATAGCCTCTCCGGCTATAGCATCAACCGCGGCATCTTCAAACTCAAGTTCAACACCGTCCATTTCCATAAGAGCTACATATTGTTTAATAATAGCGTTCTTTGGTTTTGTAAGAATCATTTTGAGACTTTCTTCATCCAGAGCGTCAAGAACGGAGTATATAGGTATCCTGCCTATAAACTCGGGAATTAAACCGAACTTAAGAAGGTCATCGGGCTGCAATTTTTTGAGCATCTTCGCTGCACGTTCTTCTTTTTCGCGTGCACTGACAGGATTTGAGCCAAA
>Ga0153948_1001406_pt1 | contig 12172 bp, 8 predicted proteins | sample TSNJ032MetaG_FD_104696 | JGI IMG/M metagenome (GOLD analysis project Ga0153948, IMG submission 104696) | Attine ant fungus gardens microbial communities from New Jersey, USA - TSNJ032 MetaG | ecosystem: Host-associated > Fungi > Mycelium > Unclassified | place: USA: New Jersey, Wharton State...
TAAAACACGCAAACCATCAGAATAAGTATTTAACTTTGACACGCTTCCCTCCGGTCTATCACGATAGTCAATTATTACATTACGAATCTGCATACGATTAACAATTGCATGAATACTCATTTCTGTTTCTATTTCAAAACCACTTGACAAAACAGGGAATGATTTTACAAATTCATAACTAAATGCTCTATACCCTGTCATAATATCTTTAATATCACATTTAAATAGTATATTAATAATTTTGCGAACTAATGTATTTCCTAAATTATGGAATGGCCGTTTATTCTCTACAAAATATGTTGAGGATAGTCTATCTCCTATTATCATATCATTATGGTCTTTTAGCAGTAAATCAACCATTTCAACAGCGTTTTCAGCAGGATAGGTATCATCACCATCCACCATCAAATAGCACTCCGCATCAATTTCTCTAAACATTTTACGTATTACATTACCTTTACCTTGCTGGTGAACATATTTAACAACAGCTCCAGCCTCTTCAGCAATTTGCGGACTCCCATCAGTTGAATTATTATCATAAACATATATAATTGCATCTGGTAACACACTTTTATAATCATCAATAACTTTTTTTATTGTCATGCGTTCATTATAACAGGGTATTAAAACAGCTATCTTATCCATAACTAGGTCTCCTCTTATTAATACTCAGTGTCAAATTACAGTTACTTTACTTTTCGCTCCCAATGTTGAGACTGTCAAAAAGGGTATAGAAACAACTGCAGGATAAGCATATCTCATTTCTGAAAACACTGGTGATATAATACAACTAATAAAAACGCCAAAGATTATTGCGAAACCAAAATATAAACTATTACAGTTTCTTATTCTGCAAATAAAAAATAGTATAATGCATACCCAGAAGTAGCTTGCGATACCAAAAAGCGGTGATATTATTGGTACATTTTTCATATTATTTATTACACTACAAACACTATATTTAAAAGCAATTGTATTATTATTCTGTACATACTTATCTTTATTAGGATCATTATTAACAAAGAAAGAATCCTTCCACTCATCCATAATACTTAGATAATCACCATATGGTACCATTGTATAATAGGTATCTGGATACCAATACCCGTACGTACTTACTAATAGAGATTTGATATACGTATTGGGGTAGCGCAAACCAATACTAAGCCATGTCTTTAAATATCTAACCTTATCAGCAGAAAAAGCCTTATAATCAAACAAATTCTTTACCGGGTCAGATACAATAGGATCATATGCATCTGCTAATGCATCATAAAGTAATATTTCTCTCAATATATCTTTTTCTTCCTCTGTTATTCCTTCTCCATTGTATTTTACCGTTCTTGCAATTTGCTGCAAAGGCACTGATAGAGTATCTTGTGAATTCCCTTTTGGAATCTGATAAATTCCAATAACAATAAAGCGTGTTAAACCATATATCAATAAAACAGACATCAAGACTAATATGCTTTTAGTAAAAAAACTTTTCTTAAATTTCCATAAGCAGTAAATTGTGACAGGTAGTGAAATAATAAAGATGTATAATCCTGTTGACTTAAAAAATAGTATTCCTAATAATCCCAGTATTAATCTGACCATATTTGCTCTTGTTATTTTATCATTATCAAATATCTCATAGAAAGCAACTATATAAAATAGTATAAAATATGATATCCATATGTCTTTCCATAAAATTACACTATAAGAAGCTAATATAGGATGTAATGCATAAAAGCCTACTAATAATCCTCTTGATATTTTATTAAATCCTTTAATAAAAAGAGTTCTCTCTGCATATGCTATAATAGAAGAAAAACATATCATCTGAAAAATCGACATAAATGCCAATGCAGTGTATATGTTATCTGTAAAATAAGTTCCAAATCGAAGAATAATTCCCTGTAGCAATGTATGAACAAAGGGATGAACATCTGTCAACTGCATATATCCAAACCCTTGCAATATTTGATAATACGAGTCTATCGTCACTATTGCCGGAAAAAAAGCAATGAAATAGAATCCCCAAGATATAAATAATAGAAATATAATATAAATACTATGCTTAATTAATTCAGTTTTACTGTATATTTTAACATCTTGTTCAATTAGTGATTTATCAGATAAATAATTGATTATTCGTTTTATAACCTCATATAAAAAATATGACATACCTATTAAATTCACTATATCAAATATAAACTTTAAACTATTAAATTTTTGTTCAAAACTATTTTCAAAGTAAGCAACATTATAACCAATTACATAAATTATTGAAAACATTACAGCTAGTTTAATAGAGATTTTACGTATAGTTTTATTTATATGAAGATTACTTTTATATTGATATACAAATATGATTAGTAAGGTATAAAAAAGATTATTTCCCTTTAGTGCCTTAATAAACGTAAACATATCGCTTATCTCGATTTTCTTATCAGAAAGAGTAGCAATTGAAAAGCATACACATAGAATAAGCTTAATTATCACTTTCGAAATTTTACTTTGATTAATCCATGAATTTAGGTTCCCTATAAATATTCTAAGTCTACGCATATATTATCCTTTCATTGAAGCCTCATTCTTACTGAATCCCGTAATAATCCTTGACACTGTTATGCCCCATATTACTGCCAGAATTACTAAAATGATAATAGCAGCATAATCAGACTTATTTTTTATAATCAAATATAACTCCGGTTGATAGATAACAATATTTCCAATTAATGGCATATGCCATAAATAGATCCCAAATTCGTTCTTACTAATCAGCTGTACTAATCTTCCTATTAAACTTTTATAATTAAATGTAAAGAATGTTCCAAAATATAATAAAACTGAATATATCAATCCAATAATAGACTGCCATATATTATTATGTATTTTATCTCCATACAAAACTGGAAAAATTTTTGAATAGGTAAGGAAAAAAACGATCATTGCTATAAATAGTATTATACAAGTAAATCCGATAACCAAGTTGTTTGTTTTTACATTCTTTTCCCTAATATTATTAGATAACATCGCCACACACATGCCTGCAATAAATAAATCAATTACCGAAAATGGTAAGCGAATACTCGCCCACAAATAATATAAGTCAGATAAGTCTTTTCCTGTTATTATGGAAGTAAGGATTAGTTTAAATCCTATACTGAAAAGAACACTAATAAAATACGATTTAATTCCCCATCGCTTCACTAGTTTAAACAATGGAACAGCAAAAAAATAAAGATGAAATATTGTTGCAAGAGTCCAGGTTGCTCCGTTGATAGCCCCCTGAGATTCCGGAAAGAAATCTTGTAACAAAAGCAAATAGACCATTACATGCTTTATATTATCTATGCTTAAGAACCCTATGTTTGTAGTAAACAGTAATACAACTAACAAACAAAACCAATACTGAGGTAAAATTCCTTTTAGACGTCTTTTGATGAATTGTCCCATAGAAACTTTAGCTCCTGCATTCACTTGTTTATCAAAATAGCAAAAGGATCCATAACCACTTATTACAATAAAACCAATTAGACCTACCTGTCCCAATGCCTCCAATATCATAAAAGTATTATAGCTCAAATTACCCTCTACTACTGTCACAGAATAGTGATATATGAGCATACATAAAATCGCTATTCCTCGAAGAGCCTCTACATTTTCATTGCGTTCAATTTTATATATTATTTTAGTATCCATCTTTTATCTCATCATCTTTATTAATAGTTTCTTGAATTTCTCTTTTCCTGGAAAATTAAATTTTCTGATATTAATGGCGCATCTGATAATCAATGAACTTTTTAATTCATTAAGTTCTTTTATGGCATTATATTCACCTGCATTTTCGTTCGCAATCTCAACCTCAGTATTATTTATATTTTCATCATTTACGGAATCTCTTATATTGCATTCGCTCAGCCTTAACGTAGAGATACTTAGGTCTCTTTGCATATGGATAGACTTTATTATATTTCCATATAACTCATCATACTCTTCAACCATCTGGGTTATATTTTTTATAGTAATGTTATCAATTTGATTTACTTTTTTCTTATATTCCTCACCATTATTCTTGATAATCTTCAAATTTCTCAATACTTCTCCATATGTAACTACTCCGGGAATTAGCCAACCGCAATTTAATGCTTTTACTCTTTGACCTAAAGCACCTACATTGGAGGCTAAAACAGGAATTCCTGCTAAAATAGATTCTGATAATGTATAACAATAAGTTTCCTCCACCAATGATAAAATACATATTAGATCAATATCATTACAAGATAGAATATCAACGATTTCCTCTCTTTTATACCATCCTATTTTATATAGATTATTTTTTTTAAGGTGATATAATGGTTCATATCCTATTCCTCCCATGATATACCACTCATAATCTCCACTGTTGTCTTTGGATATCATCTCATAAATAAGTTTTCCTCCTTTTAGTTCTCCAATACCTCCAATAAAAGCAATCTTCATTTTTTTATTTTTGAAATCCCTAGTCCGTCCTTTCCGTCTTTCAGCAACTGTCAAACCATGCTCCATTACAATCATGCTTTCTAATATTTCCGGATAATATTGCCCTATTACATTCTTGGCACTTTCAGAAGGAAGGATTACTTTTTTACACAATTTTAGCGCTTTGCTGTTTTCATAATGCCACTTTTCCATGAAAAGCTTTCCATTATTAATTCCCTTTTCGTTCTTTAGACACTTTTCGCACTCCATATCACATATTCCGCTATCACACTGCTTACCTGACGGAGAAATTTTCTTAAGCACAGGGCAAATATAATAAAAATCATGCACTGTTGTTAACAGTGAAACCTTATTATTATTAGCAACATGAAATATATCCAATGGCAGTCCCAATGTATGATGTACATGAACTAAGTCAACGTTTAATATACCAAGTAAATATGAATACAATTCCTTATGATTAATGTCAGAAAACAATCCTGTATTTTCTTTAGATTCTATCTTAAAAAAGAATTGCAATTTATTATCATCAACATACTCAGTCAGTCTTAAAAACTCACCATCCCTGGCTAAAACGAAAACATTATATTTATATCTTTGGAGGCTGACTAAATCTCTGACATGAAATTGAGTCCCTCCAATATTGTCAATGGCATCCTCTTGAAAATCCGATAAAAGATAATGTAATATAACTTTCCTTTTATTATCAAAATGAAGTCTATAAAAAAATTCCATATTATTTGAAATGTCTTGTAACTCAGTCTCTCTTTTATCGTAAAAACGTTTTTTAACTGACTTGTTTCCAAGTGATTCACCCTGATGGCAATCATCTATAAGTACATTTTTACATATTACGTGATTCCAGCCCAGTTGTAATCCATCTTTAAACCAATCATGTAAATATTTATCATTCCATAAACTATCAATTTCTGGAATACCTGCTTCCGTGAGCACCTTGGCCTTAATATATATACAGTATGGTAAGCTATAGCAAACCTTGATATAATCTTTTTCAAAACAACATTTTTCAATTTTGCTTTTTGTCTCTTTGTCTGAATCATGATACTTATTACAATAACAATTTAATAAAACAAGATCACTCAATAACATGGTTGATGCTGTGCCTATGGTTTCATTAGACTTTACACATACTAATATTTTTTCCAGCCATAAATCCGGCAATTCAATTCCCTGTTGAATAATAACCAAATCTTTTGTATCATCTATGTGACTAATGGTATGCAATTTTATATTTCCAGCTTTATTTACACATTGTTCTTTCCATAAATCTGCATTTCCATTTATATCACCAATAAATAAAATCTGGATACTATCTTTCATTAAGTTCATATTTATTTTCTCCAAATCTTCCTAAGAATGGACTTTACTTTTTTACCAAATCTCCAGTACCTCATGGAATAGATACGGTTCAGTTCTAACCTCAACTGGTTATTCTCAATCACAAGGCTATTAAAATCCTTCGAAGCATCATCCACACCAATTTCATTTTTATACCATAGATAATAGCTCTTCTTCTGTGATACTACAAAGGGATTTGTATTTTTAAAGTACTCCTTAACATCCAACCTTTCTCTTATTAATCTACGTTCTTTATTAGTAATCTTTTCTCCATTGTCGTAAAAATTATATATAGAAGGATGGCTCTTATATCTTTCCTGCTCCTCTTCCTCCTGACGTTTAATATACCAATTACGCAATTCATATAAATACTTATTGCCTTTCGAGTAAATATTCAACATATCTTCTTGTGCGCCTGAGTCAAATCCAGAGAAGTGATAAAACTTCAATTTTACCCCATTTACTTCGAAATCATTGTTCTGATTCTTGCCGACAATTCTATGAGAAATATTCCAAGTAGAAACGTTATATCCGGGGTCTCTGGATATATGCACTCCATCAAACATGCATGGCACTAAATCACCCCATTTTTGGTCTGTGAATATACCATTTGGAATATCGTCAAAACAGAAGTCTACTAATCTATCTCTCCACCATCTTGCGAATGCCAATCCCCTATCATTATTTTTTACAGCATAAAAGCCAAAATTATAGGCACCGTGCTTTAATGCACATATTTCATTGTTTGCAATATCATTTTTTGTTTCTTCTGGAATTGTGACATGTGGCGTCAATACAATACTATTTGAATCCAACAAACTTTCAAGTTCGGTCAGGTCATCAAACACAGCTATATCCGGATCTAAATAAACAACCTTATCAGAACCCTCCTCCAGAAATTTAACAAGCGCTTGTCCTTTGACTGCAGTACACAACTCTACCACCGAGTGTTCATAAATCCATAAATTCAAATTCTCAACCGATAATCCCAGCTCTTGAATTGTTACTATTTCATCAAAGATCTCTTTATTAATATCTATTTCATTAGGTAACTCATCTGAAAAAATCAGACTAAATCTTGCATTATTGCAATATTGCTTTACTGATTTTGCTAATATTCTTGCCTTTGGAAGATAATTTATATTTACACTTGTATAAAAATGCATTTTCCCTATTTTAAAGAATATAAATATTCTTATTCCTTTCATAATTTTCTTTTGCCTTTATGGCTTAAAAAAACATCTTATTAATTTATTTTTTATTCTGTATAATATACTTTTTTTATATATTTCAATTTCTTGATTCAAACTTTCTTTTTCTTGATTCAAACTTTCTATTTCTTCCTTATATTTACTTTTAAGATCTTCTATTTCCTCCTTATTTTTTAATATAATATCATTATATTTATTTTCTTCTTCTTCCCATAGTGAATCCTTAATTTTGATTTCATTTATTGTGCATTCGACTTCTTTTTTTAGCAGCTCAACATTATTTTTCATAACGATTAATTCCTGAATACTTGGTGCCATAAGATTGATAACATCACTTCCTATAAAAGAGCACTTGTAATTTAAATTAATGCTTCTTATATTTTCTGTTATTTGCATTATTATTTGAGGTAAATCAATAAAGAATGTCCATTCATTTATCAATCGGACGCCATTTGATTCATAAATAATCATTTCTGTTTTTTGCCCATTGGCATATATAGAAAGTTCTGATATAATACATGGTTTATCACACAAACAAATTCTAAATTCTTCGGAACTCTCATTATCAAAATAAATTATTTCTTCAACTTTGTGAGGATTTATCCCTCTACTGCTAAGAAGGTTATTATTTTTATCATAAATCTCCATCTTATACAATGTTGTTAAAAGATTAGGTACATAAAAGATTTCTTTAATCAAATCACTTTGCTTTTTGAGCTGTATATGAAATAAAAATTGATATACATCTGCCAAAGGTCTGGTGCGTAAATATTCTTCTATTTCTATAGGAACTTCATAATAATTATTTTTTATTTCATTATCTGATACAGATATTTGTATACAACTTTTTTTATTTGCTATTAAATTACATTCATCAAGCATTTCAATTATTGATTCGTAAGTAAAGAAGTGCAAATGTGTGTTATCAAGCAGACCAACCGTTGTATAGTTAAAGCGATTATTTAATAAATTTATCAAAACTGAATTATGAGCAATATTAGGTATAGATACTAATATTTCTCCATCATTTAGCAAAAGACTTTTTAATTTCTTTAGTAAAGCAGTAGGATAATGCAAATGCTCCAACACATCCAATACGACTATGTAGTCGTATTGGAGCTCCGATTTTAGTCGTTGATACCAATATTCTTTTTCTAGATCGCCTTCTTCATTTCCAATACAGGATATATTTGCAAATACAGAGGCCATTTTACCCGAATCATAATCTAATTCCACAATATCAACAATACAGGATTTGTTCTCGGTCAAATTTTTTGTTAATGTTCCAATTGCTGGTCCGACTTCAAGAACTCTGGAATGCTCTGTAATGGCATTATATGCCCACTCCATTGTACTTCCTGGCACTACATTATATCCAAAATCATATTTATTCACTCTTCACATCCTTACTATATATATTGATTTTTGTTTCCGGATCGACAATTCCAGAATATATATTGGGATTAATTATATTTATTGCAAGAATATTATATAACCATGTGAGTACCTCAAAATTCTGATTTGTCCCTTTTGATACAGCAGCTCCCAATACATATTCTCCCTTCATTAATGCTGGAAGCATAAATTGAAATTCAACGCGATTAATTGTATTCTTTTTAGTTTTAAAACTGCCTTTGTTTCCACCCATACTGCTGTTAGAATTTATTATCCATAACCCCTTTGCTGTTTCAATTACGAAGCCAACAATACAGTCTTCTATATCTATTTTTGATTTGTAAACTACAACAACTGAGTAATTTTTATTAATATGACACACATTTGTACTGTTTTTATTTTCATCTTCAATAAAACAAGAAATTATTTCAATGTCATCATTCAAAATGCTCTCGGGTGAAAATGAAAGAGGTGGAAGTATTTGTTCATCTAAATTATTAATTTTATAATTATTTTTATTATTTTCTTCCTCTTCTGCATTGTATCTCTTCATAATGCTATTTGTATATGCATTACAAACCTCAACACTATTTCCACATAATTGTATATTTCCATTTTCTACCCATAACACCCTATCGCACATTTGCCTTACTGTGTATATATCATGTGATACAAATAAAATTGTAGTTCCTTTTTCTTTGAGCTCTTCGAATTTTTTATAGCATTTATTCTGAAAAAAAATATCTCCAACACTTAACGCTTCATCTACAATCAAAACCTCAGGATCCACATTAATTGCAACAGCAAATGCTAATCTTGCGAACATACCACTTGAATAGTTTTTAACAGGTTGATTAATAAAGTCGCCAATATCAGCAAAAGATAATATCTTATCAACTTTCCTATTCATTTCTGCTTTAGAATAACCCATCATCATACCATTTAAATAAATATTTTTAAGTCCTGTATACTCAATATTAAATCCCGCTCCTAATTCTAAAAGAGCAGCAATTTTACCATTAACTGAAACACTACCACTAGTTGCACTTGTTACACCTGTAATTAACTTAAGCAACGTAGATTTACCTGCACCATTGGTGCCAATTATCCCAAATGTTTCTCCTTTATTTACAGAAAAAGATATATTATTCAATGCCTTAAATTCTGTCCCTCGTTTCTTTTTGAAAGGGCTAATAGACTCAAATAACATATCCCTATTACTTCTGTATTGCATATAAACTTTACTCAAACCCTCTATCTCAATCATTTTTTCCATTTATAAATCCCTCTTATAGTGCATCATCGAATTTTTTATAAAGTTTATTAAATGTGTTTACACCTATTAGCAGTAATAATAAGACTAATATCCAGAAATATGCTGTTTGGACAGGATGTTTCCAAAAACCTACCTTATAAATAAATGATTCTCTATATCCATTGCATATATAGTACATTGGGTTTAATTTTAAAACATTCTGTACTATAGGATTCATATCACTAGGATTCCAAAAAACTGGTGTTGCCCAAAAACCTATCTGAATGAATACAGTAATAATATTTGACACATCTCTGACAAAAACTGCCAAAGAGGATAAAAACCATCCTAAACCTAACAATAATAGATTCAAGCAAACAAAATAATATATGACTTGTAAACTATAAATAGATAATCCATATCTATATATCATAATTATAAAACAAATAACAAAAATAAAAACTATATGAACAAAACCATTTGATAATATTTTGATCGGTGGAATTATACTTACATTAAAATTCACTTTCTTTACTAGATAACTATATTCTATAATTGAATTAGTTGTTTGCAATAATGTTTCTGAAAAATAGTTCCACACTAAAAATGCAGGAACAAACCAAACAATAAATTCAACATCATCGATAGGAGAGGTTTTAAACCCAACTTGGAAAACAAACCAAAAGACAAGAATTGTCATCATCGGCTGCATAAATGCCCAAAAAACACCCAAAGCAGATGATGCAAATCTTGCTTTTGTATCATTAATGGCTAGATTTAAAATTACTTTTTTATTATCAAATAAATTTGCAATATACCTAACTAGTAGTTTCATACGCTTTTTCCTTTTTCATTTTAACTTCATTGTAAATTCCTATAATCGACTTAACGTGATTAATAAAAGATAAATTAATCTTTGCATTAACTATATTTGCATTAAGCGTATTTAGAATATCGGGATTATTATATATTTTTGTAATTGCCTCAACTATGGCTTCGTCTGAATCATTAATAATAAATCCAATAGTCTCTTTTAAATTATTTATTATATCTTTAGCACCTACCTTGTCTGTTATTAATACAGGTACACCATAACTAAGCGCCTCTAACACCACCATTCCAAATGTTTCCATGCAACTACTGGGTGCTGCTAAAATATGAATATTATCGAATACTTTTCCCAATTCTTTGTGACTATATCTTTCATGATATATACAGAAAGGATGTTCTGTTCGGTTTTCATTACCATATATGTGTAATTCTAATTTTGTATATCCATTATCCTTCAAGTATTGGATTGCATCAATTAATCTATTTAACCCTTTATAGTAGTAATCGCCCCCCAAAAATCCAATTTTAATTATACTTCCAAAATGTTTAATTTTTCTATTATCACTAATGCTATTGTTGCAAATACCTTCTATGGCTCCTGTTAGTTCACCCAGATGCAATTCATATACTTGTTTAGCAATACTACTATTGAAATGATAAAAAGAAATATTTGAAAACATTTGCTTATAATAATCTAATAATTCCACATACTTTCTTTTATCATCAACATCTTTTTTATCTGAAATAAAAATATTATTTACTGGGTCACTTCTTAAAGAACTAAACATTTTTTTCATATTTGAACTTTTTAACAATTTAATAAAAAAAGCATTTTTTCGATATAATCGATATACTGTGGATTGCTCTAGCAATAATCTTTTTTTTGAGAAGGCTTCATTATTGCATTCAATACAATTAATCCCAGAATTATTACATATATCATTTCTATACATCAAATCTGCTTTAGGACATAACCCAAAATAATCATGTGTTGTATAAACTATAGGAATATCTAACATTTTAGCTGCCAGCAAAAATTCTCTGTGCAAACCCATTAAGGAATGTATATGGATAATATCAGGCTTAAGCTCCCGTAAAAACGAATCATATATTGCTTGGTCACATGCACTTGTATACCACTTTACATCTTGTATCCCGTTAGCCATTGGAATAGGTAATGGGTTTATAATTTTGTATACTCTGGCATTTCTCCATTTACCTTCATTTTTAATACTTATATTATTTCGGTTTTGATACCTTAAAGGTATCATTCCTGGAACAAGTATCACTAAATCTTCGCCGTACTCACATTCGCCCGCTACCAAATCCAAAGAATATCTAATTAATCCTCCACTACGAACGGGTGGAAATCCAATAGTATAATGTAATATTGTCACTTTTTTCCCTTAATATCTTCTCTTTACTATTATTTAAGCTATATTATCTAAAGATTCTCAGGTGGCATAATATACTTAATTAGGCGCGGTTATAATCTCCCAAAGTAAGCCCCTTCACGAAACCTATACTACAACAAATCATCCACACCCATCCAAGCATTGTTACTATAATAGCATAACCACGTATTTTTGTAAATATTCAATATGCTTAAGTTTCTTCACCCTTTACAATACTTGCTTCCACATCTTTATCA
>Ga0153948_1001414_pt1 | contig 12132 bp, 8 predicted proteins | sample TSNJ032MetaG_FD_104696 | JGI IMG/M metagenome (GOLD analysis project Ga0153948, IMG submission 104696) | Attine ant fungus gardens microbial communities from New Jersey, USA - TSNJ032 MetaG | ecosystem: Host-associated > Fungi > Mycelium > Unclassified | place: USA: New Jersey, Wharton State...
CAGTTCAATTATTTTAAAGTGCATGAACGGTCTGGTTTTCGCTGGAAGTGTCCGGTGCATGAATATATTCAATATGAAGGTGATTTACGGCTGGAAACCATATATATCAAGGGGATGATATTGAATCATTATCCGGATTCTTCAAAAACCCGGGGCTCTTATTTACCGCTTCTGGAACTGGCAGTGAAAGAGGCACCTATGGACGAACGGATGCAGTATTACCTGGGCAGAGAATACATGTACAAAAGTCAGTGGCAAAATTGTATCGGTGCATTAACTAATTACCTTTTATTACCAACGGCCGTATGGAATGAAGAAAGATGTGCAGCCATGCGTTGGATTGCCAGATCCTGCATGAAACTGGGACGGAAAAAAGAGGCTTACAGCTGGTACTATAAGGCTATTGCAGAAGCCCCCCATATGCGTGACCCATTTATAGAATTTTCCCAAATGTGCTATGTACTTGGCGACTGGTCGATGACGTTTTTTTTAGCCGGGGAAGCTTTGAAAATTAAAGAAAAATCTCCGACCTATGTCAATATGGGCTACGCCTGGGATCATACGCCGGATGATCTGTGTGCCATTTCTGCATACAGTATGAATATGCCGGAAAGAGCTCTTGAACACGCAAGGCAGGCTGTTAAGCTTACTCCGAATGATCAAAGATTAAAAAATAATTTAAACATTATCGAAAAAGCTGTAAAATCCTCAAACGCCGGCATCTGAACGCTGCGGGGGACAAGAATTCGGCAGCCCATGATATCGGCATATCGGTGCAACAATATTCTGTTGCACCGTCCTTTTGTTTATTTTTAGATTAAAATAGACTTAATTCCGAGATACCGGTTATTAATCGCATTTTGCAGGCATATCAAATGACGGATTAAAGGCATAAAAATTCTTAGAATCCAACTCTTCCTGAACACATCTTAATGCCTCGCCAAATCTTTGAAAATGTACAACTTCGCGAGCTCTCAGGAAACGTATCGGGTCAGCCACTTCAGGCATATTTTTCACAACACGTAATATGTTATCATACGTAGATCTTGCCTTTTGTTCGGCAGCCAGATCCTCGAATAAATCAGTAATAGGATCCCCTTTCGATTGAAATTGACATGCATTGAAAGGCACCCCGCCGGCAGCCTGAGGCCAGATCCCTACAGTATGGTCGATATAATAGGGACCAAAACCGGATTTCTCAATTTCTTCCATAGAAAGATTGCGGGTAAGTTGGTGGACAATGGTTGAAACTAATTCAAGATGGGCTAATTCTTCTGTACCTATATCGGTATCGGAAATGTTCCGTTTTTGGTTTTCAGTACATTGTGTTAGCTTTTTTGAACTTGCTGCTGCATAGCTCCACTTATGCGGCAGCAAGTTCAAATACACATCAATATGGTCCTTATCGTTGACTACCATGCGGTCTAACAAGTTTTTATAAAACTCATCTTCGCAGGTCATACAGTTAACAATTTCATTGATTGCACTCGATATATCCATAAGCAAATCGTTCTGTTGTTTCATAATGGTATCTTTCTTTTCAATGCCTGGTATCAGTTCGTTCAATTCGGCAATTTCATTATCGCATTTTATCCTTGCCGCCGAAAATTCATCACGGTTAATTTCTTTGCTCATATAAAGCTCTATAAGACTGGATTTCTTTACTTCAAGCGCTTTGATTTTATCTCGCAATTTATTGGTATCTGTTTCAGTCATATCATAGGAAACAACAGAGTTAATGACATCGACCATATTTTTAATGATTTTGTTTTTCTTCATTTCAAGGCTTCGGGAAACAAGATACATAATATAAAGTGCATCTTCATTGCGGATGCTTTCAGAAGTACAGCCTAAATGATTTCCGGCTTTGTCAATATGAGGACTGCCGTATCTTGCTCCCTGCAAGCATCGCCACGCTTTATATTGACAGCCGTCTTTACGCTTTTTATACCGTGCTACATAACTGCTGCCGCAGGCTCCGCATTTAATTTTTCCCGAAAAAGCGTAGCGGTTGCTGTGTTTTGCTTTTCCCACCTGTGATAAAGAACGCTCATCTAAAATCTTATTAGCGGCATCAAACATTTCACGGCTGATAATCGGCTCGTGGTGGTCTTTAATAATAATAAATTCTTCTTGTCCTCTATTATACTTTTTATCATGTGATAGGTAGTCGGGGGTAAATGTTTTTTTCTGCACAAGGTCACCGCAATACTTTTCATTTCGGATGATCCGCAAAATAACGGTATTTTGCCACTCTTTTACTCGCATTGGCTTTATTCCCGCTTCTCGCAGTTCACGGGCAATAACGTGTGTGCCTTTACCTTCCTCCACAAATTTATGAAAAATCAGGCGTACAATGTTCGCACCGTCTTCATTGATAAACATTTCACCGTTTCGTACATCATAACCTAACATATCTCTGCCGAATACTACGCCTTGCTCCATTCGCCTTTTTTGCCCCCATTTCACACGGTCGGAAGTTTTGCGGCTTTCCTCTTGTGCGATAGAGGACATAATGGTTAGGCGCAGCTCGGCATCTGCGTCAAGTGTGTTGATATTGTCATTCATGAATATAACGCCGACACCATGCTTTTTTAGCTCACGAGTATAATATACGCTGTCAAGGGTATTTCTTGCAAAACGGGAAATCTCCTTTGTAATAATTAAATCAAAATTGCCGTGCTTGGCACATGAAATCATGCGGTTAAATGCTTTACGCTTTTTTGTACTTGTGCCGGACATACCTTCATCGGCAAAAATCTCATAAAGTTCCCAATCGTCCATACGCTCAATGTATTCTTTGAAAAATCTTTGCTGACTTTCAAAAGAGTTCGCTTGGTCGTCTTTGTCTGTGGAAACACGGCAGTATGCCGCAACCCGTTTTTTGGTTTCAACAAGTAGTCTTTGCTCATTTAATATCTCATATCTATTCATGTAAATACTCCTTTCTTATGTAAAAAGCCAAGCATTACGCATGGCTATCGCAAAGATTTGTTTTGCCTATGTGTAAGTTCATCCAGGCATCGTTTACATTGCGATAAAGTGAGCAAATTCCGTTTTACCAGAGCAAGAAGAATTGACTTCTGATAATTTAAAATAAAGTCGGCATTCTCTACTTCATCAATCTTTGGTATAGGCTCTCCAACATACTCAAATTCACGCTGTTTCAGCAGTCAACACCCCCTTTGGTAGAATATATTCGTATTTGCTTGTACCTTATTCCGACAGGGAATGTCTTATTTGATTTGTAAATCAACGCCGTGTAATAAAAACTCAATTTCACCTCCTTGAAATAGAAAAAGTACTTAGATCTAACCGAAGATGAATATAATAATGTATATATTGTGAAAAGAGGAGATTGTGTGGATAAATTGACGGACGAAAAAAAGTATATATACTTAGGTATACCTGTTCTTTTCTTGGCAGGGTCTCTATTTCATTTTTTATATGACCTTACAGGACAGCTTACTATTATCGGAGCGATAAGTCCCGTAAACGAAAGCGTATGGGAACACTGTAAAATGGTTGTTCTACCGACGATTCTATGGTGGACTATTTATTATATTGCAATGGCAAAGAAGAAAGGCATCGATAAAAACAAGTGGTTTACGGCAGCACTTTCATCATTAGTAGTTAGCATTATAACAATACCTTTCATTTTTTACTTCTACACCAACGCATTCGGGATAGAGTCATTGGTTGTTGACATAATGATTTTGTTAATAGCTGTCACGCTTGGACAATTAGCTGGGTTTCACATATTTGTATTTGGTAAAGGGATAAATGCAAAAATATCTATTGCCTTAATTATTGCTATTTTAATTATATTTATAGTGTTCACTTTTTCCACTCCGCATCTGCCAATTTTTTTGGATAAGTCAACAGGAAGTTATGGTATTTGATTCTTTAATGTTCCCGAGTATAAAAAACAATATTTTGCTAAAACTATTCCAAAAGGAGAGTAATAGCATGAATGGAAATGTAGAACTGTTAAATTTTATATATCAAAACTCACAAATGGGAACGGATACGATTGAACAACTTCTTAATAAAGTGGAAGATACTGAATTTAAGAATCAGTTACAATCTCAGTATGACGAATACAAAGAAATACATGAGACTGCAAGAAATTTGCTTAACAAAAACGGTTATGACGAAAAAGGCATTGGTGCCTTTGAGAAAATGAAAACCTACCTCATGATCAACATGCAGACATTAACAGATAACTCAACGTCGCATATTGCTGAAATGATGATTATAGGAAGCAATATGGGCATAATTGACGCCATTAAGAATACTAAAAAATATAAAGACGCAGAACCTGAAATCCTAAGTCTAATGGAGAACTTAAAAGCATTCGAGGAAAATAACGTTTCCATGCTAAAGAAATTCTTATAATTTCTTGACCAATAAGCTATTGTAAAAGAACGGTAGCTTATTTTCTTTATTCATATTAATAGTAAGTTCATTTCCGCTTGTGGAACATTTCCGATAACGATGTACCCACATCATTGAGTACACCCATGGCTTTGCGGTTGCTCATGGTAAAACGTTGTGAAAGATAACGCATGGAAGCTCCGATTTCTCCGTCGGGTCCGCCATACTGGCTCATAATATATTGTGCTACTTTTGCATTAGGGGTTGTTATATTTACCGGATATTGAAGTCTTTTCTCATAATTCCACATAAATTAGCAATAACCTCCTTCCCATGTAGATGACAGATAAACATAATATTATATCAAGCAGACAAAACTCAAATATATAGAATATTAGCATAAGTCTATACAGGTTGCCTTGTAGGCTTATTTTATTGCATATGAAGCAATGATTAAAAAATAAGCAATCATATTGACTTTTCCGAGCTATCGTGCTATGGTTGTGGCAAATATAGAAATGAAATCTAAATATGCGGAGGTGTTTATGGATTATATAAAAAGAAGCATAGAAGATAAGTTACTGAAGTCCTCGAAGACATTTAAAGCAGTATTGTTAACGGGACCACGGCAGGTTGGAAAGTCAACACTGCTTAAGACACAGTTTCCGAACAGAAAATATATTTCTTTGGATGATCCCTTTTTGGAACAGCAGGCTAAAGAAAGTGGAAGTATGTTTATGATGCTGAATCAGCCCCCGGTAACCATAGATGAGGTTCAACGGGCACCGGAACTGTTTCGGTATATTAAGATAAAATGTGATGAGTCGGATGAAAGAGGATTATTTTGTCTATCGGGTTCGCAGCAATTTAAGCTGATGCAGAATGCATCTGAATCCCTGTCTGGAAGAATTAGTATTATTGAGCTTTCAGGGCTGTCCTTAAGAGAAATTCAGAAAGACTCTTTTAATCAGCATTTTCTCCCAACAATGGATTATATTTTGGAAAGACAGAAAACGGTTAAGACCCCGAATAATATCTGGGAAATCATTCATAGAGGTTCTTATCCGGAGCTTCAGAAAAAGGAAGTGGAATGGGCTGCTTTTTATGCAGATTATGTTAAAACTTATATTGAGCGAGATGTCCGTGAACTTTCGGCTGTGCAGAATTTGGATGTGTTTCGTCGGTTTATGATTGCTGTAGCTGCCAGGACAGGTGAAGTATTGAATTACTCCAATTTGGCCAGTGAAGTTGGAAAGGATGTTACAACAATTAAGAATTGGGTTTCTATTCTGGAGGCATCAGGCATTATTTATCTGCTTGAGCCGTATACCTCCAGTGTTCTGAAAAGGGCAATCAAGACGCCTAAGCTTTATTTCAGGGATACCGGACTGGCCTGCTATCTAACCAGGTGGCTAACGGCGGATGCACTTGCTTATGGTGCATATAGTGGTCACATATTTGAGACATTTGTTATATCCGAGATTTTGAAGTCATTCTCCAATGCAGGATTGGATTATCGATATTTTGTCTCCTATTATCGGGGAAGAGACAAGAAAAAAATAAAAAAGAGCGGTGAGACGATAGAAGTTGAATGTGAAATTGATTTCATCATAGAAGAAAATGGTGTTTTGTATCCGATAGAAATTAAACAAAATTCAAATGTTTCATCGGATGAGACAAGTGCTTTTATGGTCCTTGATAAGCTGGAGGATAAAAAGCGGGGAATGGGAGCAATTGTCTGTATGTGTCCATATCCAGGTGCCTTGAGAGAAAACATCCTTCAGATCCCGATATGGTATATTTGAACGTGTACCCACCGCACACACCACAAAAAAAGGGGCTGTTGGATAATACCAAATTTTAGCCCATTTAGTCCAAAATAGGAACAACCCCGCGTGAATCATGCTCTATAGGCATTTGCAAATTCATTTGGGGTTGTTTTTATAGAGAGAAGAAAAAATCTTTTGAATGGTACAAAAAAGTAAAAATCACACAATTAAATACGAAATATTTCTTAGAGAGACCTCAGGTGGGTCTCTTTTTCAATAATTTATTTATGAAAAATGATGAATCTATAAGCAACAATCAGTATATCGAATATAATATAAATATAAGAATAATACAGAGGTGAAAAAATATAAAAAAAAAGTTTGTAGTTATTGATGAATATAGAAGCGGAAATGCTAAGGAAAGAGAATATAGATTAAAAAAACTGATTAAACAATTGTTTTTAAATAATTTTAAATAATTTAAAATAATTTAAATTAATTTAGAATGCAAAAGCAGATCAAATTGTATATCGTAGCTATATGAGTTTTGTCTGCTTTTTTGATTGGAGGAATAACTAATGGAAAAAGCAGCATTATACGTACGATTATCTGATGAGGATGAAGATAAATTTCAAAAGGAGGATTTAAGTCAAAGTATCATTAATCAACACGAGTTATTAATAGAATATGCAAAAGAGCATGGGTTTTTAATTCAAAATATTTATTGTGACGATGATTATTCAGGTTTGTATGACGATAGACCTGGTTTTCAAAAATTATTAGCGGATGCAAGGAATGGCAAATTTAATGTAATAATTGCAAAATCACAATCTCGATTCTCAAGAAACACTGAGCATATTGAAAAATATCTACATAACGAGTTTATTAATCTGGGAATAAGATTTATTGGTGTAGTGGATGGTACTGACACGGCAATTAAATCTAACAAAAAGACAAGGCAGATATATTCACTTACGAACGAATGGTATTGTGAGGAATTATCAGATAGCATTCATGCAGTGTTTGATACAAAAATCAAGCAAGGAAAGTTTATTGGAAGTTTTGCGCCATATGGATATATAAAAAATCCTAAAGATAAAAACTCTTTAGTAGTCGATTCGGAAGCGGCAAAGGTTGTAAAGAGAATATTTCGATTGTACATTTCAGGAAATAGTATAGAAACTATTTGTGAAATTCTTTCAAACGAAAGGATTCCTTCTCCGGCAGTATATAAAAAGCAACAAGGACTTTCTTATAAATTCAAACAAGAATATAATTATTGCGAAAAATATGGATTATGGTCAGAGACAACAGTACGTAGAATTTTAAGTAACCAATCGTACATTGGGCATATGGTGCAGGGGAAGACAAGAAAAATGAATTACAAGAGTAAGCAAATGGTTTCAATGGAGAAAGAAAAATGGGTAATTGTATATAATACCCATGAAGCAATCATTGATAAAGATGATTTTGAATTGGTGCAAAAACTATTGAAGGTTAAAGTCAGAAGAAATAAGAGAGCTGCAAAACTTCAAGTACTATCCGGTAAACTTCAATGTGCTCAATGTGGAAGTACTTTAGTAAGAAGTGGGAGAAACCACAACAGTACCAGGAATTATATCAGATGCCAATTAGCAAAAAAAAGTAAGGGTGAATATTGCACTACACATAAGGCGGTTATAGAGGAAATTGAGCAAGCTGTTTTTGAAAAAGTAAAGTCATTAATTAATTGCATTGTAGAGAATGACGGTAATGTACAAGAACTGTCAGAACTATTAAAGGTTAATGATAGGCATTTATCCCAGAAAAAGCACTTAGAGAAAAAAATATCAGATATTGATAAATCTATCGTTGATACTAAAAATACGCTGAAGTCTTTGTACATTGATAAAACTAAAGGAATTATTGAGGAATACATGTTTATTGAAATGAATATAGATTTTAAGAAAACTTTAGATGAATCTATTTCAGAACAGCAAAGATTAAACGAAAAATTACAACAAATAGTGGATGAAGAAAACCGGGTAAAAGATTATTGCAAATTAGTCTTAGAATACTGTGATATACAGAGCCTTACCAGGGAAATGGTAAATAAATTCATAGACTACATTGAGTTATCAGAAGATGAAAATGAAGAAAATCAGGAGTTGATAATTCATTGGAATATATGAAGATTATGTTTACCAACCATTTACCCACGGCCAAGGCTGTGTTACCCATTTCCAATGTTCACTGCAGGAATCGTCAGCAGTATCTATGGTTAACGGTCCATAATGTTTCGCATATTCTTTTAAAGCTTTTTCACGCATTTCAAGGTGCTTTTTGCAGTAAGCAATAGCCTCCTGATCCTGAGGGTGTGTGTCGAGGTAGAGAGTGATGTCATTTACAGCAAAACTGACCTCATTGATATGTTTCAGTAAATGATTTCTTGATAATGGTTTTGACGTTGGAGCTTGGGTGGGACGGCATGCTTCTGCCCTGCCTGCCATAGGCTGGTTCTGCATAGATCGATAACCTGTCTGACGTGGAATAGAAGAATTCATATTATAGCCTCTTTGGAAATTATTCACTAACGTGCACCTCCTCTTCTGCCACAGAATGGCTTACATAATTCCGGGAAAATAGTGCCTGCCTGAAGAGCTTTATCCAATTTGAAAGTATCATGGAATGTCTGCCATGGTACGTAGGCCATAGCAAGCGCCATATCATCTAAACATTCACATGATTTCGGCTTTTGGCTGTCGCAGTGTGTTCTGTTTTGCATGATAACTCCTTTTGAAAACTAAAGTTTGTTATTATTTTATGAAAGCAATAGAGAATGGTGAATGGGGAGATGAATTGCTGATAACATTTAAATTCTCGTTAAAATATTGACAAATAATTTTAATTGGAATATAATACCAATATAGTACACAGTTATTGTGTATTATATTGCGCTTGCATTAACTGTAAACCATAACGCTTATTCACATAATAATTCCTTGATATTTAATATCTGGGAAGTTAAAATTTTTTATTTTGACACATTCCATGCATGCGTTTGGGGTATGACTTCTATGTTTTGGCAAAAAACACAACGCAAAGTGTGGTCCGATTTATGCAATCCGTTAAAAAAACGGTCAATATAGATTATAAGAAATCAATTATTGGGAGGAAAATAATATGCGAACAGAAACGAGACAAAAAGGAAAAAAACTCCTTTGCATACTGGTAGTGCTTTGTATGATGCTTGGTATCATGCCCACAAGCGTTTTTGCTGAGGATACGGAAACGGAGCAGACGGCAACAGAGGAAACAACGGCGCCCGAAACGGAACAAGAGGAGATTTCGTCGGAGCCGGCATCGGAATCAATGGTCGAAACAGAAGAAGCAGAGGAAACGGAAACGTCCGGAAATACCTCCGGCGATTCGGGAAGCGGCGAACAGAAGACGTATGCTTCTCTCACCAGAGACTCCATTTCGCCTTTTAACGTACCTGCAGACCGCACAAGTGAAATAACCTTTGAAAACGTGGAGCTGACAGTGGGCAGCACCGTGGTGGAAGAAGCGGATGATGGTGACGTGTTCACTGTCAAGTACTATAATAATTGTGTTTTTAAGTTCGACTGGAAGACCGACGAAAACGCAAACTTTATAAGCGGCGATTATTTTACGTTTACCGTCCCCGAAGATTTTGGGTCGAAAATGCCCCCGGAAGGTCTCGCCATGACCGCACCGGACGGCACGGTCATGGGCGTAATTACTTTTTTGAAAGAGGCGGACGGAACCTATACGGCTACTGCGACCTTCAATGAAAATGTGGGAAGTCTGACAAATGTCTCCGGTACGGTTAAGCTCCAGGTGGCATACACCGGAACGGAGTCTAAGGCTGTCTCATGGGGGTTTGTTTTGGGGGAAGATGAATACGAATACGAAGGCAATGCAGAGATCATAATTAATGGCATAAGCACTATACCGGAGCGTCCGATCGCGAAGGGCGGAAGTTACCAATCCCAATATGACGCATATTTGTGGACTATTTTGTTTAATGAACAAACGAAAAATTTGACCGGTACGGTTACGATAACCGATATACTCGGTTCCGGTCAGCAGATCGTTCCCTTAAAGGGTACAACAAACGCAAAATATGACTACGAGGTTGATAATCCTGCCGGCGACAACAATTATTATTTCAGGATAAGGCTCATTGACTATGATACCATGCGTACGGACTATAACGTCATGGCAAAGGAGTACAATGAAAATGGCGGTTACGAGGGACTTTCCGCAGACAGCAAGGTGTTGTTTGATTATATAAATAATAGTCCCGGCTATGCGATGGTCGGGGATGATGGGAAAATAGCCCCTGTTGCGGATGGTAGAATCACAAATTTCATGAAAGACAGACTGATATGGCTTTGGGACGGCAGTAAGCCAAGTGACTACAGGTATATCGTGGATTTAGAAGAGTTAGGCATCGTTCCCTATATAGCGTTGACGGATGAGGGCTTCACGATTGACCTGACTGATGTAGGCGAATATGGTGTATGGATCCGGTATTATACCGAGGCAACGGCCTTAATGGAACAAAGCCAGCTGAAGAATACCGTCTGCCTGGATAACTCCCAAATTACATCCAGCGTTAACATAGGAAGCAGTGCTACGGTGACTGGGGCCAAGGGCAGCATTACGCTCATTAAATCCAATACCCACGAGACAAAAATGTTTACGGGCGTCGAATTTGTGTTGGAGGACAGCCAGGGAACCAGGCTGACTGCGGAGACCAATGCCAGCGGCGTGCTAACCTTTAAGCTGGCGGACTTCAATTATTACGATTTTACGGGTACATATACCCTGACGGAAAATCCGGATACGACTCCGGCAGGTTATCAATGTGCGGCGCCGATCACGCTGGAGTTGGACACATCCGGTTCGATCGTTAAGATTAACGGTCAGTCGGTGTCTGCCACCAGTGGGCTTACAATCGAGGGGATCTGCCGCGTCACTCAAGACGGTCTTATGATTACCGTCTACAATAAAGAGTACCCTTCGCTTACGCTGTCGGGCACAAAGACGCTGACCGATCACACGGATGAGGGAAAGACGTTGAAGGACTATACATTTACCTTTACTGAGAAAGACGAGGACGGTGAGACCGTTGCGGAAGGTACCTGCAATGCCAACGGGCGAATCACCTTTGATGAAATCACCTTTACCTCCGCCGGTACCTATACCTATACGGTGGTCGAGGACGTCGGCAACGAGGCGGATATTAGCTATGACACCACAGAGTATACCGTGGTCGTGGTCGTGGCGCAGGACACCGCCGTCGGAGAACTCAGTATTGAGTCCATAACGGTCAACGGCAGTGCAGTCAATGGTACAAACAACATTGCCGCGGCGATTGTATTTAATAACACATATGGAAGCAAAGTCGACCCCGCCGTTGTGGAACGCACCGTGACGAAGAACTGGAGTGATGCGAATAACCAGGAAGGGAAACGACCTGATTCCATACAGGTACAGTTGTATGCAAACGGGAAAACGTATGGAGACGCTGTCACCCTGAATGAGGCAAACGACTGGAACCACACATGGAACAACCTGCCGGAAAGAGAGAACGGACACATAATTGTATATACGGTGGTAGAAGTGGAGGTACCGGAAAATTATGAAGCAAGTTACAGCGAAGATGGATTTGTGATTACAAACACTTTGCTGGGCTTAAAAGACTACGAAGTCACGGACATCGGCGGTACAAAAACCTGGGTAGACAACAATGATCAGGATGAGAAACGTCCGGACAGCATAATCGTCAATTTATATGCAAACGGAACATTGCAAAGCAGTAAAACGGTGACGGCAGATGATGATTGGGAGTATGAGTGGACGGGACTGCTGAGATATGAATCTGGAGTGGAGATCCAGTATACCATCACCGAAAATCCGGTAACGGATTACAGCACGGAGGTTGACGGTTATAACATTACAAATACCTATACCCCGG
>Ga0153948_1001417_pt1 | contig 12129 bp, 9 predicted proteins | sample TSNJ032MetaG_FD_104696 | JGI IMG/M metagenome (GOLD analysis project Ga0153948, IMG submission 104696) | Attine ant fungus gardens microbial communities from New Jersey, USA - TSNJ032 MetaG | ecosystem: Host-associated > Fungi > Mycelium > Unclassified | place: USA: New Jersey, Wharton State...
GGCAAGTCGATCGCCGACGTGCTCGACATGACGGTCGAGGAAGGCGTGGAATTCTTCGCCGCCGTGCCGGCGGTCCGTGACAAGCTGCAGTCGCTGTTCGACGTCGGTCTCGGCTATATCAAGGTCGGGCAGCAGGCAACGACACTTTCGGGCGGCGAAGCACAGCGCGTTAAGCTTGCCAAGGAACTGTCGCGCCGCGCCACCGGACGCACGCTCTATATCCTTGATGAGCCGACCACCGGCCTGCATTTCCATGACGTGGCGAAGCTGCTCGAAGTGCTGCATGAGCTGGTCGAACAGGGCAACACGGTCGTGGTGATCGAGCACAATCTCGAAGTCATCAAGACTGCCGACTGGGTGATCGACCTCGGCCCAGAAGGTGGTGACGGCGGCGGTGAGATCGTTGCTGTAGGACGCCCGGAAGACATCGTGAAGGAAAAGCGCTCTTATACCGGCCATTTCCTCAAGGAATTGCTGGAGCGACGCCCCAAGCGGAGTTCTGAGGCTGCGGAATAAGCGCGGCTCGACAGACGTGATAAATAAAAAGCCGGGTCCAAGCGCCCGGCTTTTTTCATAAATCCTCTGACACGGAAGTTTCCAAATTTCGGTCTTTCCGATCAGATTTAAGCCAACTACGCTCGATCCTATTTGAAAGATCATCCAAAACGACGCCGAAATCCGAGACCGCAAAATACAACGCACGGATATCCCAAACCTCAGACGTTATCCTGATTGGTGAGCCGTCATGCTCGGACGAATAGCGAAATGTTATGCCGCGGGGATCGAGAGAAGCTATCTCCCCAATACATCTTAAGAAGTTGTCAGGCGCGATACAGCTGTCTTCATCGTCTAATTCAGCAGCGACACTGCAAAAAGTATCCATCAAGATGCGGAGGTCATGTCCAGCTCGTTTGGGAACGGTGCCTCCGGCATACTTAATATGCCACTTCAGAGCGACCTCGATAGCGTGACGAAGATTAAACAAAGCTGGAAAGATGAGATTGTTCGCGCGAGGCCATTCATCTACGACTGTCTTAAGAAGCAGACAGCTCGCATCAAGATAACCTTCCCATATTCGACACTCACGCGCTGTGCCATCGCTGGAGAAATCAACGTTAGGAACATCTTGCGACGCAGGCGTAATCAAGCCACCAGCATGAGTGCGTTGAAACTCTTCATATAAGATAGCTTCATCATTTTTATCGATCTGCAAGGGCGGTGCTCCAGATGGATATCAAATAAGGCGTTCGCTGTGACAACGAGCGCTCATCAACTCATAGTAGCACATCTCGGATTCCCGACGGATGCGAAGGCAACCAAGCAACCCTGTCCGCAAAAACGAAAAAAGCCCGGACGAACCGGGCCTTCTCGACAGCCGCTCGCGTTGTACCGCAGCGACCGAAATCTTGCCTTCAAACATAAATGCTTCGAAAAGCCTATCGGCTTTCCGAGATCATGCATTAGCCGTTTACGGCATCCTTCAGGCCCTTGCCGGCCGAGAACTTCGGCACGTTGCGAGCCGGAATAGCAACTTCCTTGCCGGTCGACGGATTGCGGCCGGTAGAAGCTGCACGGTGCGAAACGGAGAAAACGCCGAAGCCTGGCAGGCGGACTTCTTCACCAGCCTTCAGTGCGCCGGTGACAGCAGCGAGCACAGCGTCAACAGCCGTACCGGCATCAGCCTTCGTCAAACCGCCCTTTTCCGCGACTGCGGCAACCAATTCGTTCTTGTTCATTGGCATTTCCTTTCTTTACCTACCGGAACGGATAACGTGACCGGATTGGGCGGAGTTTATTCGAAACGCTCGCCAAACCAAGCCTGTCAATGGCAAAAAAGCCCGGTTTTCTGGGGTTAAACACAGAAATGCCGGGCTTTTGGCCCGGCATTTCGATTGTTGGTCGTCTTATCGACTGTCAATGCGCTGTTGTAGCGCCTGCTTCATCGTCAACAGCGGCCACATTTGCAGGTGCTTCGGGCTCCGTCCACTCGATTGGTTCGGGCTGACGCACGAGTGCGTGTTTCAGAACTTCACCAACGCGAGACACCGGAACGATCTCAAGATTGTTCTTCACATTGTCCGGAATCTCCGCCAGATCCTTGGCGTTTTCTTCCGGGATCAGAACCTTCTTGATGCCACCGCGCAGAGCCGCGAGAAGCTTTTCCTTCAGGCCGCCAATCGGCAGAACCCGACCGCGCAGCGTCACTTCACCGGTCATCGCGATATCCTTACGAACCGGAATGCCGGTCAGCACGGAAACGATGGTCGTGACCATGGCGATACCGGCGGACGGACCGTCCTTCGGCGTCGCACCTTCCGGTACATGGACGTGGATGTCACGCTTGTCGAACAGCGGAGGCTCGATGCCGAAATCAACGGCCCGCGAGCGGACATAGGATGCCGCAGCGGAAATCGATTCCTTCATCACGTCACGCAGGTTACCCGTGACGGTCATGCGACCCTTGCCGGGCATCATGACACCTTCGATAGTCAGCAGTTCGCCGCCAACTTCCGTCCATGCCAAGCCGGTAACAACACCGACCTGATCTTCGCCATCGATCTGACCAAAGCGGAAACGCTCCACACCCAGATAGTCGGAGAGATTCTTGTCGGTGATCTTCACCGACTTCTTCTTCGTCTTCAGAATTTCGGTGACGGCCTTACGGGCGAGAGTCATCATCTCGCGCTCAAGGCTACGCACACCGGCTTCCCGGGTGTAGAGGCGGATCACATTGCGCAGTGCATCGTCCGTGAGCGAGAACTCCTTCGGCTGCAATGCATGATCCTTGATGGCCTTCGGCAGCAGGTGCCGCTTGGCGATTTCCAGCTTTTCATCCTCGGTGTAACCGGCGATACGGATGATCTCCATACGATCCAGCAACGGACCGGGGATGTTCAGCGTATTAGCGGTCGTCACGAACATGACGTTGGACAGGTCGTATTCAACCTCAAGGTAATGATCCATGAAGGTTGCGTTCTGTTCCGGATCCAGCACCTCAAGCATTGCCGACGACGGATCACCGCGGAAATCCTGACCCATCTTGTCGATTTCATCGAGCAGGAAGAGCGGATTGGACTTCTTCGCCTTCTTCATCGACTGGATGACCTTGCCGGGCATCGAGCCGATATAGGTGCGGCGGTGACCGCGGATTTCAGCTTCGTCGCGCACGCCGCCAAGCGACATACGCACATATTCACGACCAGTTGCCTTGGCGATGGAGCGAGCAAGCGAGGTCTTGCCGACGCCGGGAGGGCCGACGAGGCAGATGATCGGGCCCTTGATCTTGGTCGAGCGAGCCTGCACCGCGAGATATTCGACAATGCGTTCCTTGACCTTATCGAGACCGAAGTGATCATTGTTGAGCACTTCTTCCGCAAAGTTCAGGTCCTGCTTGACCTTCGACTTCTTGCCCCACGGAATGGAAAGCAACCAGTCGAGATAGTTGCGTACAACCGTCGCTTCGGCAGACATCGGGCTCATGGTGCGGAGCTTCTTCAGCTCAGCCTGGGCCTTTTCGCGTGCTTCCTTGGAAAGCTTGGTCTTGTTGATGCGTTCTTCCAGTTCAGCCGCTTCATCGCGACCGTCCTCGCCGTCACCAAGCTCCTTCTGGATCGCCTTCATCTGCTCGTTGAGATAATATTCACGCTGCGTCTTCTCCATCTGGCGCTTGACGCGCGAGCGGATGCGCTTCTCAACCTGCAGAACCGAAATTTCGGCTTCCATGAAGGAAAGTGCCTTCTCAAGACGCTCACGCACCGAGAGAATGGACAGCATTTCCTGCTTTTCAGGAATCTTGATCGCGAGATGCGAAGCAACCGTATCGGCGAGCTTGGAATAATCGTCGATCTGGCTGGCAGCACCAACCACTTCCGGCGAAATCTTCTTGTTCAACTTGACGTAGTTTTCGAAGTCGGAAACCACCGAACGGGCCAGCGCCTCAATCTCGACGGCATCTTCTTCAGGCTCCGGCAGAGCCGCAGCATAAGCTTCGTGATAGTCTTCGCGATCCGTAAACTTGGAAATCTTGGCGCGTGCCGTGCCCTCGACCAGCACCTTCACAGTGCCGTCCGGCAGCTTCAAAAGCTGAAGCACATTGGCAATCGTGCCAATTTCGTAAATCGCGTCTGGCGCCGGATCGTCATCGGCGGCGTTCTTCTGGGTCGCAAGCAATATCTGCTTGTCGACGCCCATCACTTCTTCCAGAGCGCGAATAGACTTTTCGCGTCCGACAAAAAGCGGAACGATCATGTGCGGGAAGACCACAATATCGCGCAACGGAAGAACGGCATAAAGCCCGTCTGCACCGCCCGCTTCTGCTCCACCCATCGGGGTCTTGTCTTCAATACCCGTCATAACTCAAGTCCTTTCTCAGGCCTTTCGACCCGACTGCCACGCCGACGCCCCCTTTCATCATGAGGCAGGTCGCACAGCGTGCTTCGGTTCATACTTGGAGAGCCAAGCCCAGCAATTCAATAGCCAGTATCGGGGCGGCTTTCATAGAATCGTTAACTATCCTGCGCCGTCCCGGCAATTTGCACAATATGCCGCTTTGGATATGCCCCGATACAAGAGCGTAGAACCCTCAACAATAGAGCGCTTCCTGCTTTAACGGAATCATCGGAACCGCTCTATCCATTTGTTTTCACGCATTGCCCTACGCAAAACCGCTTCGCACTTTTGCTGGAAATGCTCTGAGTGAATTGCCAGACTGGTAACAAAAAAGGCCGCTTTCGCGGCCTTTTGAGGATATTTTCAATCTCTTAAGCCGAAACGTTGCCCTTCTCGTCCTGACGCTCCGCATAGATGTACAGAGGACGGGCACTGCCATCCACAACATCACCGGAGATCACGACTTCGCGAACGCCTTCCAATGTCGGCAGTTCGAACATCGTGTCGAGCAGGATCTTTTCCATGATCGAGCGCAGACCACGAGCACCCGTCTTGCGTTCAACTGCCTTGTTGGCAATGGCGCGCAGAGCGTCGTCGTGGAACACCAGCTCGACATTTTCCATATCGAACAGGCGCTGATACTGCTTCACGAGCGCGTTCTTCGGCTCGGTCAGGATCTGGACCAGTGCATCAACGTCAAGGTCTTCGAGCGTTGCGATAACCGGCAGACGACCGACAAATTCCGGAATAAGACCGAATTTCAGCAGATCTTCCGGTTCCAGTTCGCGGAACACGGCGCCGATACGACGCTCGTCAACGGAGCGAACCGTTGCGCCGAAGCCGATGGAGGTCTTCTCGCCACGTGCGGAGATGATCTTGTCGAGACCGGCAAAAGCACCGCCACAGATGAACAGGATGTTCGTCGTATCCACCTGCAGGAACTCCTGCTGCGGATGCTTGCGACCACCCTGCGGAGGAACCGAAGCAACGGTGCCTTCCATGATCTTGAGAAGCGCCTGCTGCACGCCTTCACCCGATACATCGCGCGTGATGGACGGGTTGTCGGACTTGCGGCTGATCTTGTCCACTTCGTCGATATAGACGATGCCGCGCTGTGCGCGTTCGACGTTGTAATCAGCAGCCTGAAGCAGTTTCAGGATGATGTTTTCAACGTCTTCACCGACATAACCGGCTTCCGTGAGTGTCGTCGCGTCGGCCATGGTGAATGGCACATCGATGATGCGAGCGAGCGTCTGGGCAAGATAGGTCTTGCCGCAGCCGGTCGGACCAACGAGAAGAATATTCGACTTCGCCAGTTCGATATCGTTGCTCTTCGACTGATGCGCGAGACGCTTGTAGTGATTGTGCACCGCGACCGACAGAACGCGCTTGGCATCCTTCTGGCCGATGACGTAGTCGTCAAGAACGGCCATGATTTCCTGCGGCGTAGGCACGCCCTCGCGGGACTTCACCATCGAGGATTTGTTTTCCTCGCGGATGATATCCATGCAGAGTTCGACGCATTCGTCGCAGATGAAAACGGTCGGGCCTGCAATCAGCTTGCGCACTTCATGCTGGCTTTTGCCGCAGAACGAGCAATAAAGCGTATTCTTGGAATCGCCGCCGCTGTTGCTGACTTTGCTCATTGCAGTTTCCTTTCAATAAACCGAAACGAACCTTGGGCTGTTCATTCCGATCGTTTCTTCCGGTTCGGACCCAGTAAAGAAGGAAAAACACGCCTTCTACCGGTCACAATGACAGTTGATACGCACTGTCCCTGTAGTCTCTAGGTTTCCGTTCACCGTAGACTCCCCGACCGAAGGAGTCTTTCAGTGACTTTTGCAGAACCTGAACCTTCGAACAAACAAAAAATAAGTTCCCGGCAAAGATTCGGCCTGATCTGACCAACTTTAGCGCCTTGATGCCCAACAGATGCTTAACGCGGCGCGTTAACCTTCACGTTGGTCCAAGAATTGAGCCCCTTTTGTGGCAAAAGGGGCCAAAAATTGGAAGCGAGCCGGATTCAGGCTCACTTCGATTCGTCGGCGCTCACGTCGCGTGCTTCAACGACCTTGTCGATGAGACCGAATTCGAGCGCTTCCTGAGCGGTCATGAAATGATCGCGGTCGAGCGTGCGTTCGATGGTTTCGTAGTCGCGGCCCGTGTGCTTCACATAAACTTCGTTCAGGCGGCGCTTCATCTTGATGATGTCCTGCGCATGACGTTCGATATCGGACGCCTGCCCCTGGAAGCCGCCCGAAGGCTGGTGAACCATGATGCGGGCATTCGGCAGCGCATAACGCTGGCCGGTTGCACCTGCCGTCAGAAGCAGCGAGCCCATCGATGCGGCCTGCCCCATGCAGAGCGTGGATACCGGCGGACGGATGAACTGCATCGTATCGTAGATCGCCATGCCGGACGTCACCACGCCACCCGGCGAGTTGATGTACATGTTGATCTCTTTTTTCGGATTCTCGGCTTCGAGGAACAGAAGCTGCGCGCAAACCAGCATCGACATGCCGTCTTCGACCGGTCCGTTGACGAAGATGATGCGCTCTTTCAGAAGGCGCGAGAAAATATCATAGGCCCGCTCGCCACGGTTGGTCTGCTCGACCACCATCGGCACGAGGTTCATGACGGTTTCAATCGGATCTCTCATTATGGGCCTCTGGATGTAATGATGCGAATTGAGTGGATTTGAATCGTCGGACTACCATACATAGGGCGTTGCGCCCCTGTTCCGCAAGTGGTGCTCGGTTCCTCACGGAATCATGACTAATCCCAGTCGTTTTCCGGCTTCTCCGGCTTGATGCCGCGCTTGTCGTCGAGCGTCCGGCGCGCCACTTCCGTGAGACGCGCCTTGACCCGAACCGAACCGTCTTCCCGGTCTTCTCGCTGCACTTCACTGCCGTGCTCGTAGATCCAGTTCAGTATGTGCAGCTCGAAAGGCGAAAGAACGATATCGATAGCGCCAAGCACGCCCGCTATCCGTGTTTCGATCAGACTAAGCAAGCGATCAACGCCCTCGCCTGTGATGGCTGACAGGGGTATCGGGCGGCCTTCATCACCACCGGCAGCGGCCAGACGCAATGCCGCCTCGCGGCCGCTCTCGTCGAGATTGTCAATCTTGTTCCAGATTTCAACGACACGCTTGCGGTCCTGCGGCTCAATACCGAGACCAGCAAGGATATTCTCGACATCTTCAGCCTGCGCGGCATTATCCGGGTCGGATATATCACGCACATGCAAAATGAGATCGGCTTCCACCACTTCTTCCAGCGTAGCGCGGAAGGCGGCCACCAGATGGTGCGGCAGATTGGAAATAAAGCCCACCGTGTCGGACAGGATGACCGTCTCACCATGGGGCAGCCGAATGCGGCGGAGCGTCGGATCAAGCGTGGCGAAGAGCATATCCTCAGCCAGCACCTCGGCACCCGTCATACGGTTGAACAGCGTTGATTTACCAGCATTGGTATAACCGACAAGCGCAACAATCGGATGCGGCACCTTGCGTCGCTTCTGACGATGTAGCGTGCGCGTGCGAACAACAGTTTCAAGCTCACGCTTGATCTTCAGAATCTTGTCCTGCAACAGCCGACGGTCGGCTTCGATCTGGGTTTCACCCGGACCGCCAAGGAAGCCGCTGCCACCGCGCTGGCGCTCCAAGTGGGTCCAGCTGCGAACCAGACGACCCTTTTGATAATTCAGATGCGCCAGTTCGACCTGCAACGCACCTTCCTTGGTCCGTGCGCGCTCACCGAAAATCTCAAGGATCAGGCCCGTACGGTCGATGACCTTGACGTTCCATTCCTTTTCGAGATTGCGCTGTTGTACCGGCGTCAGAGCATGATCGACAATGACCAGCCCGATGTCGTTTTCCTTAACCGTATCGGCAATGGCTTCCACCTTGCCCGCGCCAAGCAAAGTTGCGGGTCGCGGATTGGCAATAACGGCGACTTCGGCGTGAATGATTTCAAGATCGATAGCGCGCGCCAGACCGACAGCTTCTTCCAAGCGCGCTTCGCTGGAGCGCTGAAACTGTGTGCGTGCACCTTCTTCGCCTGAACCGTTGGCATTATAGCGCTCCGGCAAAATGGGAACGACAACGGCAGCTCTGGTCGGTTCTTGTTCGGAAAGGCCGTAGCCCTTGTTTGCATCGTCTTTATGCGCGTCGAAGGACGACGCGTTTTTATCCTTGAATTTGGACAAATAAATATTCTCCGGGGAGAGCAGACACATTGCGCTCCATCATCAAGCACAAATAGGTCACCGCTATGCGTGTTTCAAATAGAAGACGCCCCGGGCGTTAAGCAATTGTATCCGAGTCCCATGGCTGGAACCCGGAATCATCGTCTAACAATACATCAGGGCGACGCGACCTCGATGGACGAAGCCGCTACACCCGAATGGAATTCGGAAAGCGTCAGGCTTCCTCGCCTTCGAACATCTGAACCGGCTGGCTCGGCATGATCGTCGAAATTGCGTGCTTATAGACAAGCTGCGAATGACCATCGCGGCGCAGCAGCACACAGAAATTGTCGAAAGACGTCACAATACCGGTCAGTTTTACGCCATTGATCAGAAAAATCGTCAGGGAGATCTTCTGTTTGCGTACGGAGTTCAGAAAAAGGTCTTGAAGATTTTGCGATCGTTCAGCCATTGTTTTTATTCCTTTAATCGATCAGCAGCCTGTTCGCGATACGTCAAAGCGGTGAACCCGCTCTATCTCTTTGTTTTCATGCATTTCTGGACCAGCAAAACCGTTTCAGACTTTTGCTGGAAATGCCGTTATTCCTTGTCGCATTTCCTAACGCAAAACCGTTTCACACTTTTGCGGGAATTGCTGTAGACGAGCATGCGCATTTGCATAAATCAAGCACCGGAACGCGAGGTGCCGGTACGGAACTGCAATTGCTGTGGAAAGACAACTGCTTCGCCCTCAGCTTTCGGTTAACAGGATGGGAATCTTTGCGCAACCGACAATTTTGTTGAACACGTGTCAAATATTGGTAGCAACGTTAGCGCAGCGTGATCAGCTCGCCCTGGAAAGCTCAATGTTATCATTACCTTCGGGCAATCGTTTCACCTGATCCCTCATCCACATGTAAAAACTTCCGGGTTGTAATGAAACAACAGCCTTGTGTTTTTTATGGACATGGAAGCCTATAAAGTCCGGATGGTTGAGTGGCTCCAGACCGTAGGCCGGATCGTAGATGCGGGTCGCATCCTTGCCGACCCAATAGTAGAAATTCTCACGCGGTGCTGCGTTCTTGAAAATCCCGTATTTGCGGGCGAGCCGCGAAATACCGTCATTGCCGAATACCGTGATCCCGATGGAGGCAGGCGTGACTTCCTTGCCAATCGTCCGGTAATAGAGTGGCCGTAATCGACCGCGTCGCAATCCCAGCCATCGCGGCAGAGGATAGGTCGCGGACATATAGGCTTCGAACTCGCCAATGATCGGATGATCATGCGGGAAATAAAGCGCTGATACGCCCACCCGATATTTGTTTTCGCGCGCAAGATAGGGCTTCGCCGGATCGGGATGGAACTGTTTCGCGAGAAACACATCGGTGTCGAGCCACACGCCCTGCCGGTGCTTCATCAACATGATACGGAAAATATCGCTGAACTGGACAATGGTGCGTGACGAACGAAAAGACGGATAGCCGGGATCAAGCCGTTTGAAAGCGAGTTCAGGCAAGACCGTGTTGGCGTCATGCAATTCCACGCCAGCGGGTACATTTTCAATCGGCGCGTATGCAAAAAGCTTCACGCGCTGACCGGTCATGACCATCGATGCCAGACAAATCCGATCAACTTCGCGTAAGCGAGGTCCGTACCAAAAGGTACAAATATCCATATAAGCCCCCAAGATTGTACCTTGATGACTTATACCACTCATATTCAATTAACTATATCAGATTTCTACGATTAAAAGAATTCGAGGCTGACGCGGAACATCTGTTCCACATATTTGACGGCTTCCGCCGTCGCGAAAATCACCACCCGGTCCTTCGGCTTGATGCGAACATCGCCATTGGGGCGGATCACCTGCCCGTCCCGGTAGATTGCGCCGATTCGCAAACCCACGGGCAAATCCAGATCCCGCAACGGCGCGCCGACGAGCGACGACGTTTCCAGTGCTTCGGCTTCGATGATTTCGGCCATATCGCGATAGACGCTATAGACTGCACGGATGCGGCCCCGGCGCACATGCTGGAGAATTTTAGAAACGGTTACCGCCTTCGGATTGATATAGGCGTCGATCCCCACCATGTGGGTGAAATCCTGATAGGCAACTGTATTGAGCAAGGCCATGTTGCTTTTGCAGCCAAGGCGTTTCGCCATGATGCTGGATAAAATATTCACCTGATCCTGATTGGTGAGCGCAACCATCAGATCGGCATCCTGAATATCGGCCTCTTGCAGCAAAGCCTGATCCAGCGCGCTACCATGCAGTACCATGGTCCGCTTCAACTGATCGGCAATTGCGAAAGCGCGCTCATGATCGCTTTCGATCATCTTCACACGGGTCTGCCATTTCCGGTCTTCGATAGCCTTGGCGACATAAAGCCCAATATTGCCACCGCCCGCGATAACGATGCGGCGCGCTTCCGGCTTTTCATGTCCGAACAGTGACAGCGTCCGGCGCACCTGCTCGCGGGTGGTGACCACATAAGCGAGGTCGCCTGCATTCAGCTCATCGGACGAGCGCGGAATGAACAGGTTTTCATTGCGCACGACCCCGACCACCGTTGCCGCCAGATCGGGAAACAAATCGGTCAATTGCTTGAGCGGCGTGTTGATGACCGGGCATTCTTCAAGACATTCGATGGCAAGACCGATGACGCGATCATCGGCGAAGCGCAAAACATCCGTCGCGCCCTGCAAGGCGATACGGCGTAGCACCACCTCGCCCACTTCCAGTTCAGGCGAAATGATCACATCGATCGGCAGATTTTCGCGGAGAAACAGGTCCTGATATTCGGCCTGTAGATAAGACTGGGCGCGGATGCGCGCAATCTTCGTTGGCACGTTGAACACCGAATGCGCGACCTGACAGGCGACCATGTTCACTTCGTCAGACAGTGTAACGGCGATAATCATGTCCGCTTCGTCTGCGCCAGCGGCAGCCAATACGTCCGGCTGCGAGCCATGACCGACGAATCCGCGCACATCCAGCGTGTCACGCACGATTTCGATGTGACGCGCCGACGTATCGATGACGGAAACGTCGTTTTCCTCGGCGGCCAGTCGCTCGGCTATGCCATAGCCGACCTGCCCCGCTCCGCATACGATCACCCGCATGGCTGCTCCGCTTGTAAAATCACTAGGTGCTTATACGCCGAGTGATTTCAATTTACGATGAAGAGCGGAGCGTTCCATGCCGACAAATTCCGCAGTGCGCGAAATATTGCCGCCAAAACGGTTGATCTGAGCGATCAGATATTCCTTTTCGAAACGTTCACGCGCTTCACGCAGCGGCAGAGCCATGATGTGTTGGTCTGATTCCGTTGGCGCACGCGGCAGCGTGTCACCAATTTCGGCAGGCAGAAGATCAGCCGTTACTGGTGCATCGGCATCGTCACCGCGGGCCAGAATCATCAGGCGTTCCACATTGTTGCGAAGCTGACGAATATTGCCCGGCCAGCTATGGGCCTGAAGCACGGCCATGGCATCAGCACCGATCTTGCGTGGTTTGATGCCTGCCTGCCCGGCAATCTGGGTCATGAAATA
>Ga0153948_1001418_pt1 | contig 12124 bp, 6 predicted proteins | sample TSNJ032MetaG_FD_104696 | JGI IMG/M metagenome (GOLD analysis project Ga0153948, IMG submission 104696) | Attine ant fungus gardens microbial communities from New Jersey, USA - TSNJ032 MetaG | ecosystem: Host-associated > Fungi > Mycelium > Unclassified | place: USA: New Jersey, Wharton State...
AACGCGGATGCGCAGATCGCCATGTTCAATTTCGATATCGGTGAGGTCGGTATCGTTGAGGATATCCGCCAGGTCGCGGATGGTTTCTTTGTCGATGACAGTGTTTTTGCTGGACATATCAGGCCCCTTTTACGCTTTGCCCGTTGTGTTCTTGTTCTTTGGCAATTGCCGCAAGCGCGCGTAGGCCGAGCAGATACCCTTCCGCGCCAAAGCCGCAAATGACGCCTTTGGCGACTGCGGATACATAAGAGTGATGCCGGAAGGCCTCACGCGTATGAATGTTCGAAAGATGCACTTCCACAACCGTGACTTTCGCAGAGCGGATCGCGTCGTGGATGGCAATTGAAGTGTGGCTGTAGGCCGCCGGATTGATCAGGACATAGGCATCTTTTTCGCCCGCTTCCTGAATCCAGGTAACCAGATCGCCTTCATAGTTGGACTGGCGGAAATCAACTTCCAGATCGAGAGAACCGGCCTCGCGCTTGCAAGCCGCTTCAATGTCGGCGAGCGTCGCAACGCCATAAATTCCCGGTTCACGCTTTCCCAGAAGATTGAGATTGGGACCGTTTAGAACAAAAACCGTCTTTGTCATTTGTGTCCGCGCCAAATCCTTTGCAACCGATATCGTGTTACCACGAAAATTTAGTAACACTTCGCTTTCCATATAGAGAGCTTGGATGCAAGCCGAAACCCTATAATTCAGTGCAGATGTTCTGCCTGACCGGTTTTTCCCGCTATTCTTTGCGAGATGCACCGGCATTACGGCATTTTTTCATGAAGCGCGGATCATCACCGGCTTTTGATAAGTCCTGTGCCCGATACGCCTTCCGCCAAGAAAGCGTATCGGGCACAGGACGTCATTTTCACTTCTTGGCCGCAGTGCGTGCGGCAGCGATTCTCTCGACGAGACCGTCAACACCGATTGCGCCCGGCACCAGCTCGCTGCCGATGATATAGGACGGCGTTCCGGTGATGTTGAGCTGGGTTGCCAGCTGATAGGTGTCCTGGAAAGCGCCGGTGATGGCCGGGTCTTTCATCTTCTCACGCAGTGCGGCTTCGTCAACGCCAAGCTTGACGGCATCTGCGATGGCCGATGCTTCGGTGGCGCGCTCCTGCGCTCCCAGCAGTATGCCGTGATATTCAGCATATTTTTCCGGCATGAGTGCCTTGAAGGCCTGGGCAACAATATGCGCCTTGACCGAATCCGGACCGAGGATCGGGAATTCCTTCATGACGAAACGAACATTCGGATCGTTTTTCAGGATGGCCTGCATGTCGGGCAGGGCGCGTTTGCAATAGCCGCAATTGTAATCGAAGAACTCGTAAACAGTGACATCGCCGTTCGGATTGCCGAAAACCGCGTCATGCTGTTCGTTGTAAAGTGCGCTCTGATTGGCAGTCAGAACTTTCTTCACCTGTTCCTGCGCCTCATGTGCCTGCTTGGTTTCCAGCGCGCTCTGCACTTCCAGCATCAGTTCCGGATTCTGGAGAAGATAGTTGCGCACCACATTTTCAATGGCCTGCTGGTTAAGCGGTGCTTCAGCCGTCGTTGCGGCTGTTGCGGCTGCGACTGGTGCAGCCGGATGGCGCGACAGACCTGCCCCATAGCCGAGAGCCAGCGCTGCCAGACCGACAACGCCGCTCGCCAGCGTGATGGAAACTGCATTCTTCATCGTGAAATTCCAATCCGTTTAAAAATACGCCGTGATCAATATAGACCGAAACATGGCGTTATTTGCTTTTCTTCGTATTGATAATGTCCTGCGCACGCAACCAGTCGGGTGTTCCGGATTTCAGCTGCTTTTGCGCGCGGATCGCGAATATTTGGGCATCCTGAAGTTTGCCCGAATAGAAGTTCATGTCGGCAGTCGCGAGGTCTGCGAGACCCATGCTGCCCTGTTGACCATAGGCTTGCGCGAGATATCCATAGCCGCCGGGAAATTCGGGATCGGAAGCGATGCCCGCCTTGATCTCCTTGATTGCCGTTGGCATGTTTGCCTTTGTGCCGGTCAGCATGAGCGCACGCCCATAGCTCATACGCAGCAGCGGAGACTTGCGCGGATCGAGCGATACAGCGGTCTGGAAGGCCTTGGCGGCTCCAGCGGCATCATTGGCCTTGATGAGAACCTCGCCACGCATTTCATAGAAGTAAGGATTCTTCGGCTGTTCCTTGATCAGCGCATCGAATTTGGGCTGGGCGGAACGCGGGGCACCGTTCAAATAGGTGGTGATGGCGCTGCCATAACGGGCGGCGAGGCCACCCGGATTGCCCCGGAACATCCGCTGCAGCTCACCCATATTGCCGGAATAAGCGGCGATCTTGGCGCGCGCCATGTCATGCCGCAATTGCAGCGCGGGCGAATCCGTCTTGTTGAAGTAAGGGCTCTTTCTGGCCAGCTCTTCCAGATTGGCGATACGTTCGCGCGGAAGCGGGTGGCTGATGCGATATTGATCGATCTGGGTGCCCGATAGAGAAAGTGCGGAGGCAAAGCGCTGGAAAGTGTCCAGCATGCCCTTGGTCGATTGCCCGGTCGCGTTGAGATAGTTGACCGCCATACGGTCAGCCGTCATTTCCTCGGTGCGCTGATAGCTGAGAACGCTGCGCATCGCCGCTTCGGCGCTGCCGAGCGCGATGCCGCCGCCTGCACCGGCTGCCGAGCCACTGCCAGCTGCAGCACCAGCAACACCGGCACCCACGCCGAGCAACATGCCAATCACCGCCATGGTCCGCGCCCGGCTCAACTGTTCACGCAGGCGATCCTGATGTCCGCCCGCCAGATGGCCCGCCTCGTGGGCAATCACGCCAATGATTTCATTGGGCGTATCGGCCTGCATGATCGCGCCGGTATTGATGAAAATGCGTCGTCCATCGACGAAGGCGTTGAAGCTCTGCGAATTGACGAGGATGACGCGCACGCCGCGGCTGGAAAGACCGGCGGCCTTCAGGATCGGCGCGGCATAATCTGCAACCAGCGCCTCGATTTCTGCGTCGCGCACGATCGGTACGCCGCGCGACTGGGCGGAGGCGGGGACAACGCCCGTGACCGCCACGGCGAGAGCCGAGAGCGCCGCCACGGAACGACGAACGAATCTTCCAAAGGATAAGGTCCCGGTCGGGAACGGCGCGATCAATGCTGCCATAATGGTCGTCGTCCTCCTCTTAATTTCCGCGAATCTCGCAGTGGTTCGCTCATCGTATCGGCAAAAGGGTTTCGGTTCAGGACCTTATAACCGTCTGGTTGCATTTTAAACGGCATATGGACAAGGCAGCATGATCTTAAAAAGCCGGATATTGGCCGTGCAATCTCTGCTGACTTTCCTATCACTACAGTTGCATTCTTCGCCATGCCGGGCTGCAACGAGCAATTTCCTGTGCTCCGGTGCTCACCTACCCAAAAGTACGCTCCGCTCCGGTGCTCGAAAATCACTCGTTTCGCCACGGCCTGACGAATTTGCAACTGTAGTGCCAGCCGGTCAATTCCGATATTGTTGCCATCAATCTTTAGACCCCAATGCGCGTGAAGGCCGCGCTACAGGCGTCCTTTACCAGCAATCATCCAGGACATTGCACCCAATTTCCTAAAAGCGCTGTTGCTTTACCAATCCGGCGTTTATACGGCGGTGATAATATGTTCTGTCCATGCAGCGCTCCGGTGGGGCGCTTGCAGTGTTCTGGAGGTAAAGTTGATCAGTCTTTCTAGTCGCAGTGCGGTCGAGCCATTCCACGCCATGGATGTTCTGGCCGAGGCAAACCGCCGCCGCGCCGCAGGTCATCCGATCATTTCCATGGCGGTGGGCCAGCCCGCAGATCCGGCGCCTCAGATCGTGCGGCAGGCAGCCGAGCAAGCGTTGAAAGACGGGCGCATCGGCTATACCGACGCTCTGGGGCTGATTGAACTGCGTGAGGCAATTGCCGCGCATTATGCGGATCATTACGGCGTGTCCGTTTCAGCGGATCGCATCGCGGTGACGACTGGTTCTTCGGCGGCCTTCAATCTGGCTTTCGTGGTCTATTTCGATCCGGGTGACCGGGTGGCGATCACGCGTCCCGGCTATCCCGCCTATCGCAATATTCTGACGGCGCTTGGACTGGAAGTGGTAGAAATACCGACCGGCAACGGCACGTCGGCGGCTCTGACCGCCGAGGCACTAGCCGCGGCCCACGCCGAAAAGCCATTGAAGGGTGTGCTGTTTGCAAGCCCGGCCAATCCGACAGGCGCAGTGATTGCCAAGCCTGAACTGAAGGCGATCATCGATACAGCCCGTTCGCTCGGCATTCGCGTGATTTCGGACGAAATCTATCATCGGCTTTCCTATGAAACTGACGACGTGACGGCGCTCGAAATCGCTGATGATGTCACGATCATCAATTCGTTTTCGAAATATTATTGCATGACCGGCTGGCGCATCGGCTGGATGGTCTTGCCGGAAGGCGATGTGCGCGCCATCGAACGGCTGAGCCAGAGCCTTTATATTTCCGCACCCGAACTCTCGCAGCGTGCCGCCATCGAGGCTTTCCACGCCACAGCCGAGTTGGAGCGCATCAAGGACCGCTATCGTCAGAACCGCGCAATCCTGCTGGAGCATCTGCCACGCATGGGCCTGAAACTGGCAGCGCCGATGGATGGCGCGTTCTACGCCTATTGCGATGTGTCGCGCTTCACCAATGACAGCATGGAATTTGCCCGCAAGATGATCGCAGAGATCAATATTGCTGCAACACCGGGCCGAGATTTCGACCCGCTGGATGGCCACCGCACCATGCGTTTCTCCTATGCAGGAAAAGTCGAAGAGATGCAGGAAGCTGTTCGACGTCTGGAAGACTGGCTGCCACAACAGTCAGCCTGAACCCAAAGATGCAAAAAAACCGGCGTTTCCGCCGGTTTTTTTATTCGTACCATCGGGCAGGGCTTAGAAAAAACCCTTCTTCTGCCACCAGCCGCCGCGCTTCGGCTTCTGCTCGTCGGTATCGCTCGACGTGACGACAGGCTCGGTCTGCTTGGCCGGTTCTTCGATGACAGCCACTTCGGCTTCCGCCTCGACAGCTACAGCTTCTTCGACTTCGGCAACTGGCTTGGCAGCTGCTTTACGCGTGCGGCGCTTCGGCTTTTCAGCGTCGACTGCTTCAGGCGCTTCTACAGCTTCCTGTACAACTTCGACGTCGTCAGCCTTCTTGCGAGACCGAGTGGTCTTGCGGGCTGGCTTGGCAGGCGCTTCCTCAACTTCCGCAGCAACGACTTCTTCTGCGGCTTCCTCAGTCTTTGCAGACTTGCGGGCGCGCGGCTTGCGGGCAGCCTTCGCGGGCTTTCCTGCTTCAACCGGGGTTTTGGCAGCTTCCGATGCTACGGCAACAGCTTCCACAACCTCAACGATTTCAGCCTTGGCAGCCACGACTTCGGCAGTGGCAGCTTCAATCGCGGCCTCGACCTTTACCGGCAGAACAGGCGTGTAACCGACGAATTCCGGATCCGGAACCTTGCGACCACGCACTTCGTCTTCACGACGGTTCTTGCGTCCGCCGCGACGGCCACGACGACGCTTCTTGCGGCGATCATCGTCGCTCAATGCAGCATCCGAACGAGCTTCAGAAGCATCATCGCCTTCATCTGCATCGTCTTCAGCATCGTCAGAAGCTGTATCGTCCTGAGCGGTCTGTTCGCGGCCATCGCGATCTTTTCCGCCACGACGGCGACGACGACGGCGACGCTTGCGATCGCCTTCTTCGCTGCGCTCTTCACGTGCCGGTGCTTCGGCCTTGACGTCTTCTTCTTCCTCGTCTTCCTCAACCGGAATTTCAGGATCTTCGATGTCGTCTTCAAGATAGGCCATCGGCTGGACAGGCGGCTGCGTAACCGGACGGGTGGACGGCGCGCCCTTGTCGATAGCGAAATGCTGGTGACCAACGGTTTCGTCGGCATCGATGCTGATGGCAACGCCGAAACGGCCTTCGAGATCGGCCAGCAACTGGCGCTTGTGGTTCAGCACATAAAGGGCCGAAGCCGCTGGCGTGCGAACATTGATGTCAAAGCCCGAATGGCGCAGCAGATAATCTTCAATGCCGCGAATGATATGCAGCGCCATTGACGAATCTGAGCGGACATGGCCGGTGCCGCCGCAATGCTGGCAGACCTGCATCGTGCTTTCGAGCACGGATGCACGGATGCGCTGGCGCGACATTTCAAGAAGGCCGAAATGCGAGATGCGGCCAACCTGAATGCGAGCGCGGTCGTCCTTCAGGCAATCCTTCATCTTCTTTTCGACAGCGCGATTGTTGCGCTTTTCTTCCATGTCGATGAAGTCGACGACGATCAGACCGGCAAGGTCGCGCAGACGTAGCTGGCGCGCCACTTCCTCGGCGGCTTCCAGATTGGTCTGAAGCGCGGTGTCTTCGATGGAATGCTCGCGCGTCGAACGGCCGGAGTTGACGTCGATCGCAACCAGCGCTTCGGTCTGGTTGATGATCAGATAGCCGCCCGATTTCAGCGTGACCTGCGGCAGCAGCATGCGGTCGAGCTGCGCTTCGACGCCGTTGCGCGTGAAGATCGGCACCTGTTCGCGGTATGGCTGGACCACCTTGGCATGGCTCGGCATGAGCATGCGCATGAAATCCTTGGCCTCGCGATAGCCGTTCTCGCCGGAAACGAGGATTTCCGTGATGTCCTTGTTATAAAGGTCGCGGATCGAGCGCTTGATCAGGCTGCCTTCTTCATAGACGAGGGAAGGCGCCGTCGACTGCAAGGTCAGCGTGCGGACATTTTCCCAAAGGCGCATCAAATATTCGTAGTCGCGCTTGACTTCCGCCTTGGTGCGATTGGCGCCAGCGGTACGCAGGATCACGCCCATGCCCTGCGGCACTTCGAGTTCCTTGACTATTTCCTTCAGGCGCTTGCGGTCCTGTGGCTGGGTGATCTTGCGGGAAATACCGCCGCCACGCGCAGTATTCGGCATCAGAACCGAATAGCGACCGGCCAGCGACAGATAAGTGGTGAGAGCTGCGCCCTTGTTACCGCGCTCTTCCTTGACCACCTGCACCAGCAGAATCTGGCGGCGCTTGATCACTTCCTGAATGTTGTACTGACGGCGATGGGTGCGGGTATGCGTCGGCAGTTCTTCCAGCGCATCTTCCGAACCAACCGATTCGACCATGTCTTCTTCATGCTCGATATCGTCTTCATCGCCATTGTCGATGGCTTCGGAAATCACGTCGCCCTTATGCGACAGGGCGCTTGCAGGCGTTCCCGGCACATAATTTGCGAAACCCGGGCCGACCGGCTCTGCTGCAGGCAGGCCGTTATCGGAGGTGCTGGCCTGCGCCTTGTTCTGGTTGTCGCGACCGCCGCGGCGGCGATTACGACGCGAGCGGTCGTTCGACCGTTCACCTGAGCGCTCGCCAGACCGTTCGCTCTTGGCGCGCGGCTCGTCTTCATCGTCGTCTTCGGCGCGCTGCGCCTTGGCTTCCGCTTCAAGCAGAGCCAGACGGTCGGCGACCGGAATCTGGTAATAATCGGGATGGATTTCCGAAAAGGCGAGGAAACCGTGACGGTTGCCGCCATATTCCACAAACGCAGCCTGAAGCGAAGGTTCAACGCGCGTGACCCGCGCGAGATAGATATTGCCTTTCAGCTGCTTCTTGTGTTCCGACTCGAAGTCGAATTCTTCAATCTTGTTGCCGCGCGTGACGATGACGCGGGTTTCCTCCGGGTGGGAGGCATCGATGAGCATTTTGTTGGACATTATTGTCTTTCCTGCCGGCGCGAAGACGCAATACACGTGCGCCGGACGAAGCCCTGAAGGCTGCCGACCTAACCGTGTTGCATCTGCCGGATGGTTCTGGGTTCGCCGGAAAATAAGCTGCTGCCTTTACGCGCGACGGCCTCATGGCGATCACGGTCTTCAGGCTTGCAATGGTCAGACTTACTAGACCCATAGCTGTTCCGAACGAAACGACCTCAATATATGACCCGGAGACCGGGCCGATTTCGTTGCTCTTCTCGAGCGTTAAAGCGCCGTGCGTCCATCTGGGCGCACAAGGACACCTTAAATTCTCAAATCCACGCACCGTTCTATCCTGAAGCCAGACCCGGCTTTAAGTTCGATGCGGTGGCGACAGCGCGTAACAATGCGCAATCGACCAATCAAAAGTGGAGGGCGGGGGAGCCACATCTCCACTGAATTCTGTTCCGGCTACCGGGACTGTGAGCGTATAAACCACTGTTCTCGCTCTCGTTCTCTCCGGTCATATTTAAAAACCGGCAAACGATTCTGACAGCTAACCCGTAACCTGCATTAGCTTTTATGGCGTCGGATGCATGATGACAAGTACGAATATCAGTTGACATCCGCATCGCAATTTCGTCGTAACCCGAGTGTAGGTGATATTCGCGGCTCAATTGCGGCTGGAAATCCTTCGTTAACCGTAGTTCTGTACGACAGTTTGAAGAGTTGCGTGCGGCGGGTCGGATGGACAATCGCGCATTGAGGCGCACATAGAACGCGCTGGCATCGCTATTTGGTGTCACCAATTCAATTTTAGTCGATCGTGTGGCGAATGCATTTTCGAAACGGTGAAAAAGCAACGACAATCTCTTCCGGCGTGCGGCAATGGCTCGCGCTCGCTGTCTTTTTCTTTGTTGGCCTCTTTCAGATTGGCGCCGCTTTGGCTGCCGAGCAGAACGACAAGCCGCTGACGGCTCTCACATTCCGCATGGCTGGCGACGATTTGCGCACCCGCATCGTCGTGATGTTCGATCACGAGCCGACATTGACGACACGTCTCTTCGATAATCCTTATCGTCTGGTGATCGAACTGCCCGAGACCCGCTTTGGCTTTGATGAAAAGAGCGTCGAAGCCAGAGGTCTTGTGTCCCATGTCCGCTATGGTCTGGCGGGGAAGGGGCGTTCGCGCCTTATCCTGACCTTGCGCGGCCCATTCAAAGTTGAAGACCTGCGTGTTCTAAAAAATGAAAGCGCGTCCGGTTATCGTCTCGTCGCGGATATTGTCGCAAGCTCGGACCGGGAATTCGCGGCGCAGCTGCAAGGGCATTCCGAAATCACCAGTTCCACCGAGCGCAAAACTGCCGCAGCCACGGATATAGGCAAAAGCGAGGCTCGTCCCTTCACGGTCATGATCGATCCGGGTCACGGCGGCATCGACAGTGGAGCCGAGAGCCTGAGCGGCATCAAGGAAAAAGACCTGACGCTGGCCTTTGGTGTCGAATTGCGTGACCGTCTGGCGCAGGAAAAGGGCGTTCAGGTTCTGATGACACGTGACGACGATACTTATCTTCGTCTTTCCGAGCGCGTTCGCATTGCGCGCCAGCATGAGGCTGATCTGTTCATCTCGATCCATGCGGATACGATCAACCAGAACGATATTCGTGGTGCGACGGTTTATACGATTTCGGACAAGGCGTCTGATGCCGTGGCGCGCGCCATGGCAGAGCGTGAAAACAAATCCGACAATCTTGGCGGTGCTGCGCCCGACGAAATGCCGGAAGTTGCCGATATTCTGCTCGATCTGACGCGCCGCGAGACACACACATTCTCGCTAAGCTTTGCGGAAAAAGTGATCTCGCATTTGCAGGGGCAAGTGAATCTCATCAACAATCCGCATCGTTTCGCAGGGTTTCAGGTCTTGCGCGCGCCGGATGTGCCCTCAGTGCTGATCGAGATCGGTTATCTGTCCAATGCGGAAGACGAAAAACTGATAAGCAACCCGGAATGGCGTAAAAAACTTGCTGACCGGCTTGCGCTGGCAATTAAGTCGTTCGAAACATTACGGCGACCAGCTGTTGTAACAAAAGGTTGATCGCAGGTTATGGGTCTGCACAACGATGCATGCGTGCAACAGTTTGTCGTATTTTTGTACGGGGATCGAGCGTAAAGGCGTTAATTCTGTTAAAACCGACAAACGATCTTGCGTTTGACGCATTTGGTGGTCACTAAGCCCTGATATCATGAGACCTTGCGAGGCTCGTGGGTTGGCGGTTGGCGCTTAGACGCTTATCATGGGACTAATCTGACGGCAGGATTCTGCGAATATGGTAAGGCTTATCGGATATTTCTTCGGAATCGGAACGGTGCTGATGCTTCTGGTGGCAGGCGGCGTTGCCCTTTACGTGGGAAACCTTTCCAAAGATTTGCCCGATTATGAAGTGCTCGCCAAGTACGAGCCTCCCGTGATGACCCGCGTTCATGCATCGGACGGTAGCCTAATGGCGGAATTTGCACGTGAACGCCGCATGTATCTGCCGATCCAGGCTGTGCCAAACCGGGTCAAGGCTGCGTTCATCTCCGCTGAAGACAAGACCTTCTACGAACATCACGGTCTCGATTTCGGCGGTCTGGCACGCGCTGTTTTGACCAACGTCAAGAATATTGGCTCGGGTCGTCGTCCAATGGGCGCATCGACCATCACACAGCAGGTGGCGAAGAACTTCCTCCTGTCTTCGACCCAGACCTATGACCGCAAGATCCGCGAAGCGATTCTGGCCATGCGCATCGAGCAGGCCTATTCCAAGGATCGCATTCTCGAACTTTACCTGAACGAAATTTTCTTCGGTCTTGGCTCTTACGGTATCGCCAGCGCGGCGCTGACCTATTTCGACAAGTCGGTCGGCGAACTGAACATCGCTGAAAGCGCTTATCTTGCCGCGTTGCCGAAAGGTCCGAACAATTATCATCCCTTCCGTCAGCCCGCCCGCGCTATGGAGCGTCGCAACTGGGTGATCGATCGTATGGCCGAAAACGGCTACATCACGACGGCGGAAGCTGAAGACGCCAAGAAGCAGCCGCTCGGTGTCACCTCGCGTAGCGATACGCATTACGTTTTTGCCTCGGAATATTTCACCGAGGAAGTGCGTCGCCAGATCATCCAGAAATATGGCGTCGATGCCCTTTATGAAGGCGGCCTGTCTGTCCGCACCACGCTGAACCCGACTTTACAGGTTGAAGCGCGCAAGTCGCTGCAATCGGCGCTGCTTCGCTATGATGAAGCGCGCGGCTGGCGCGGCCCGCTGAAAAATGTCGAACTCGGCAATGACTGGGGCACGGCGTTTGGCGACATGCAGTCCTATGCGGACGTCCCGGAATGGCAGCTTGCCATCGTGCTCAATGTTTCCGCTGCGGGTGCCGATATCGGCCTTCAGCCGGAAATTGAAGCGTCGGGATCGCGCAGCAAGGAACGCAAGCGCGCCTTTATCTCGGCCGACGACATGAAGTGGGCGATGCGCGTCACGAATATTGGCGGCAAGCGCAGCAGTGCGAAGTCGCCGGAAGGCGTGCTCAACACCGGCGACATCATTTATGTCGCGAAGGAAGGCAACGGCTTCAGGCTTCAGCAGCCGCCGAAGCTTGAAGGCGCACTCGTCGCGATGGACCCGCATACGGGCCGTGTTCTGTCGATGGTCGGCGGCTTCTCCTATGCGGAGTCCGAGTTCAACCGCGCCACGCAGGCCTATCGCCAGCCGGGTTCGTCGTTCAAGCCGTTCGTCTATTCGGCAGCGCTCGACAATGGTTACACACCCGCATCCGTGGTTCTCGACGGTCCGCTGGAAGTGAACCAGGGCGGTTCGCTCGGTGTCTGGGCTCCGAAGAACTATTCCGGCAAGTTTGCCGGTCCGTCTACGCTTCGTTACGGTATCGAGCAGTCGCGTAACGTCATGACCGTGCGCTTGGCGCAGGACATGGGCATGAAGCTTGTTGCTGAATATGCCGAACGCTTCGGTGTTTACGACAAGATGCTGCCGGTTCTGTCGATGTCGCTCGGCGCTGGTGAAACCACCGTGCTGCGCATGGTGACGGCCTATTCCGTCATCGCCAATGGCGGCCAGAGCATCACGCCGTCGATGATCGACCGTATTCAGGACCGCTACGGCAAGACCGTGTTCAAGCACGATGGACGCCAGTGCGAAGGCTGCAACGCGCAGGATTGGGCCAATCAGGAAGAACCGACCCTGATCGACAATCGCGATCAGGTGCTGGATCCGATGACCGCCTATCAGATCACATCGATGATGGAAGGCGTTGTTCAGCGCGGTACGGCGCAGATCCTGAAGAGCCTCGACCGTCCGCTGGCTGGCAAGACCGGTACGTCGAATGACGAAAAGGATGCATGGTTCGTCGG
>Ga0153948_1001421_pt1 | contig 12115 bp, 10 predicted proteins | sample TSNJ032MetaG_FD_104696 | JGI IMG/M metagenome (GOLD analysis project Ga0153948, IMG submission 104696) | Attine ant fungus gardens microbial communities from New Jersey, USA - TSNJ032 MetaG | ecosystem: Host-associated > Fungi > Mycelium > Unclassified | place: USA: New Jersey, Wharton State...
CGCGACCGAAGGCGTCGATGCCTTCCAGTTCGACGATGAAGTTCAGGCTCTTGTTCACCAGCAACGGGAACGGGTGCGTCGGGTCGAGGCCGATCGGGGTGATGATCGGTGCGATCTCGTCGCGGAAGTAGCGGCGCACCCAGGTCTTGATCTTGGTCGTCCAGTGCCGGCGACGGATGAAGCGCACCTGATGCTTTTCCAGCTCCGGCAGCAGGATGTCGTTGAGGATCGCGTACTGGCGGTCAACGTGACCGTGCACCAGCTCGCTGATCCGCGCCAGCGCCTGATGCGGTTGCAGACCGTCGGCACCGGCCTGTTCCCGGGCGAAGGTAATCTGCTTTTTCAGGCCGGCGACGCGGATTTCAAAGAATTCGTCGAGGTTGCTGGAGAAGATCAGCAGGAACTTCAGCCGCTCCAGCAACGGATAGGACTCGTCCAGCGCCTGTTCCAGCACGCGGATGTTGAACTGCAGTTGCGAGAGCTCGCGATGGATGTACAGGCTGCTGTCATCCAGCCCGGGGATCGCAATCACCGGCGCCGCCGCGACGGCTTCGGTGACCGGCGCGGGTGGCGCAGGCTCGAGTTCCGGCGGGGTTTCGGTGATTTGCTCCACCACCGGTTGAGCTTCTTTTACTGCAACTTCAGTGAGTCCTTCGGTATTCATCGAATGTTCCTGGGAGGGCTATTTCTGCTCTCGTAACAATTGAGCGGCACGGACAGCAAAGTAAGTCAGGATGCCATCAGCGCCGGCACGTTTAAAGGCGGTCAGTGATTCAAGAATTACCGCCTCGCTCAACCAGCCATTCTGGATCGCCGCCATGTGCATGGCGTATTCGCCGCTAACCTGATAGACGAAGGTCGGCACTTTGAAGGCATCTTTTACCCGGAAAAGAATGTCCAGGTACGGCATGCCGGGTTTGACCATGACCATGTCCGCGCCTTCAGACAAGTCCGCACCGACTTCGTGCAGCGCTTCGTCGCTGTTGGCCGGGTCCATCTGATACGAGGCCTTGTTGGCCTTGCCCAGATTCGCCGCCGAACCCACGGCATCGCGGAACGGCCCGTAATAGGCACTGGCGTACTTGGCCGAATAGGCCATGATCCGCACGTTGACGTGACCGGCCAGCTCCAGCGCCTCGCGGATCGCCTGAATCCGACCGTCCATCATGTCCGACGGCGCCACGACCTGAGCGCCGGCGGCGGCGTGGGACAGAGCCTGCTTGACCAGTGCGTCGACGGTGATGTCGTTCTGCACATAGCCTTCTTCGTCGAGAATGCCGTCCTGCCCATGGGTGGTGAACGGATCGAGGGCGACGTCAGTGATCACGCCCAATTCCGGGAAACGCTCACGCAACGCGCGAGTGGCGCGCTGGGCAATGCCCTGCGGGTTCCAGGCTTCGGCAGCATCAAGGGATTTCAGTTCGACAGGCGTGACCGGGAACAACGCCAGCGCCGGGATCCCCAGTTCGACCCATTGCGCCGCTTCTTCAAGCAGCAGATCGATGGTCAGGCGCTCGACACCGGGCATCGAGGCCACGGCTTCGCGACGGTTTTCACCCTCAAGCACGAACACCGGCAGGATCAGGTCATCGACCGTCAGCACATTTTCCCGCACCAGCCGACGCGAAAAATCATCACGACGGTTGCGACGCAAGCGAGTGGCGGGGAACAGACGATTGGCAGGGGTAAAGCTCACGGCAGACTCCTGAGCCCGCGCAAACGGGCGAGCGTGACAGTTATAGACGGCCATTATGACCAACAGATTACAGTTGTGCGTACCCCGTGACATGTAGCCGCATTCCATTGTTAGCGTAGGAATTGTTCACGTCGAGACACATTTCGACACTTTCATGAATGTGTCCGAAGGGTTAGGCTGCGCGTTCATTTCGCCAGCACCCAGACAATGCTCCAACAATTTCTGCATGACTTTGGCTACTTTGCCTTGTTCCTCGGCACGTTCTTCGAAGGCGAAACCATCCTGGTGCTCGCAGGCTTCCTCGCGTTCCGTGGATACATGGACATCAACCTGGTGGTGGTCGTGGCGTTCTTCGGCAGCTATGCCGGCGATCAGCTGTGGTACTTCCTGGGGCGCAAGCACGGGCGCAAATTGCTCGCGCGCAAACCGCGCTGGCAGATGATGGGCGACCGCGCGCTGGAGCACATCCGCAAGCACCCGGACATCTGGGTCCTGAGCTTCCGCTTCGTTTATGGCCTGCGCACGGTGATGCCGGTGGCGATCGGCCTGTCGGGTTATCCGCCGGGACGTTATCTGTTGCTCAACGGTATCGGCGCAGCGATCTGGGCCACCGCCCTGGCAGCCGCCGCCTACCACTTCGGCGCGGTGCTCGAGGGCATGCTCGGCAGTATCAAGAAGTACGAGCTGTGGGTGCTCGGTGCGCTGCTGATTCTAGGCGTTGGTCTGTGGCTGCGCCGCCGCTTCAAGAATGCGCGTCTGGCCAAGCAGGTTTACGCCGATGAGCAAGCCGCAAAAGCGGCGCACCTGCTTCAAGCGGAGCAAACCAAACCCGCCGAACCTAAGACGCCAGCCGAGTAACGCGCTGGCGACAGCCATACAGCCCGATGCCGCTGAACAGGCTGTAACCGAGCAAACCAGCCCAGGCCAACGGGCTGGCCGGCCATAGCCCGACCAGCGGCGCCAGCCACACCAGCGGCAGGTTCGACGCCAGCCGCAGCAACTCGACCGTCAACGCCCATGGGCGACTCTCCAACGCCACCCCCAGCACAAACAAACCCCACGCCACCGCGCCCCAACCCTGCACCAACGCTGCGACCGGCAAATGCCGCGCCTGAGCCATCAGGTAACTGCCCAGCGCGATATAGACGCAGAACTGCAACGCCACATACCACTGGCGGCGGCTGTCGAGCGGGACTTCGAATTTGCGGAAGCGGCTCAGGTCAGGTTTGTTCAGCGGGTACTTGGCCGCGACGTCTGCCGGGCGCCAACCGGTGCGCATGAACCAGATCCGCAGCTTGTCCCACTTGCTCTCGGCACGGCGCGCGTCGTGCCACAACTGCGCATAGAACTGCACGTTGGCCCACAGCGGGTTCCAGCTCGCCAGCGGCGTGGTCACGCCGAAAATCACCGGTTCCTTGTCGTCCTCCTCCTGGAACGTGCCGAACAGCCGATCCCAAAGAATGAACACCCCGCCGTAGTTGCGATCCATGTAGAGAGCGTTCTGTGCATGGTGGGCCCGATGATTGGATGGCGTAACGAAGAACCACTCGAACCAGCCGAGCTTGGGAATGTGCCGGGTGTGAACCCAAAACTGATACAGCAGATTCATCGCCGCGACACTGACGAACACCAGCAGCGGCACGCCGAGCACGGCCATCGGCAAATAGAAGATCCAGCCCAGCAGAAACCCGGTACTGGTCTGGCGCAACGCCGTGGAGAGGTTGTACTCCTCGCTCTGGTGATGCACCGAGTGCGCGGCCCAGAGGATGTTGCGCTCGTGCCCCAACCGGTGCAGCCAGTAATAGCAGAAGTCATAGAAGATGAAGGCCAACACCCAGACCCAGAGGCTGTTCGCCGGCAGCCTGAGCAGCGACAGATGATCCAGGGCAAACGCATACGTCAGCAGTCCGACACCTTTAGTCAGCAGTCCGGTAGTGGTCGACAACACCCCGGCGCTGAGACTGTTTACCGAGTCGGCGAGGCGATAGTGGCTGGTCCCGCGCCAACGATCGGCAAGCAGCTCGGCGGCCATCAGCACGAAGAAAAACGGCACTGCATACAGAATGAAGTCCATGGCGCGCCCCGGTCGGATTCTATGGACAGATCCTAGGTGTAGCCGCCCTTTTCCCCTATGGCAACGCACGACAAATTAGTGGACATTTAGCGCCATGAATCTGGAGAGAAACCCATGAGCAAAAAAGTTGCAGTGATCCTGTCCGGCAGCGGCGTGTACGACGGCGCCGAGATCCACGAAAGTGTCATTACCCTGTTGCGTCTCGATCAACGCGGCGCGCAGGTACAGTGCTTCGCGCCGAACATCGCGCAATTGCATGTGATCAATCACCTGACCGGTGAAGAAATGCCCGAGACGCGCAACGTGCTGGTGGAATCGGCGCGCATTGCCCGCGGCAACATCAAGGACATCCGCGAGGCCGACGTCGAAGACTTCGACGCGCTGATCGTGCCTGGTGGTTTTGGCGCAGCGAAGAACCTCTCGAACTTCGCCGTCGAGGGCGCCGGCTGCACCGTGCAGCCTGAAGTGCTGGCCTTGGCGGAAGCCTTTGCCGAAGCGGGCAAACCGGTGGGTCTGATGTGCATCTCGCCGGCGCTGGCAGCGAAAATCTACGGCCCGGGCGTGACCTGCACCATCGGCAACGACGCCGACACCGCCACCGCAATGAACAAGATGGGCGCCACCCACGAAGATTGCGCAGTGAGCGACATCATCGAAGACAAGGCGCGCAAACTGGTGACCACCCCGGCTTACATGCTGGCGCAGAACATCAGTGAGGCGGCTTCGGGGATCAACAAGCTGGTGGATCGCGTTCTGGAACTGACCCACGAGAATGATGCCTGACACGACTTTCTGAAGGGTTTTTGTGGTGAGGGGATTTATCCCCGATGGCTGCGCAGCAGCCCCTTGCATCTTGAAGCACTGGGCCTGCTGCGCAGGCCATCGGGGATAAATCCCCTCACCACAGGTATACGGTTGAATCAGGGTTTGCGGGTCAGGCGCGTGAGGATCCGGTCCAGCGCATTGGCAAACGCCTGCTTCTCACGCTCGCCGAACGGTGCCGGGCCGCCGCTGATCTGACCCTGTTCGCGCAGATCGGTGAACAGATTGCGCACCGCCAGTCGCTCGCCCATGTTCTGCGCATCGAATTCCTTGCCGCGCGGATCCAGCGCCGCCACGCCCTTCTTCACCAGACGATCGGCCAGCGGAATATCACTGCAGATCACCAGCTCTCCGGGCACCGCGTGTTCCACCAGATAGTCGTCCGCCGCATCCGGGCCGCTGGGCACCACGATCAGTTTGACGATGGCCAGCCCCGGCTTGGTCTGCGGCTGCCCGGCCACCAGCACCACTTCGAACCGGCGCTTGAGGGCGAACTTCACCACCAGATCCTTGGCGGCCCGAGGGCAGGCATCGGCATCGATCCATACACGCATGATTTTTCCTCTTCTAAAAGCATCGCGGGCAAGCCACGCTCCCACAAGGTTAACGCTAAACCTGTGGGAGCGTGGCTTGCCCGCGAATGTGAGCGCAGCGAATGCTGTTAAGCAGTGACCCGCTTCTTCTCCGCGATCCGACTCCGCCCATACAAAACGACAATCGCCAGAATCGCCAAGGCCTGCGCTGTCAGCGAATAGGCATCGGCGTGAATCCCCAGCCAATCGAATTCAAAGAACGCCACCGGTCGTGTGCCGAAAATCCCGGCTTCCTGCAGCGCTTTCACGCCATGCCCGGCGAACACCACCGACAACGCACAGAGCAGACCGGCGTTGATGCTGAAGAACAACGCCAGCGGCAGTTTCGCCGAGCCGCGCAGGATCACCCAGGCCAGACCGATCAGCAGCACCAGTGCGGTCGCGCCACCGGCCAGCACCGCGTCATGCCCGGCGGGGCCGGCCTGCAGCCACAGGGTTTCGTAGAACAGGATCACTTCGAACAACTCGCGGTACACCGAGAAGAACGCGAGGATCGCAAAGCCGAAACGCCCGCCGCCGCCCACCAGACTCTGCTTGATGTAATCCTGCCAGGCCGCCGCGTGCCGCCGGTCGTGCATCCACACACCGAGCCACAGCACCATGACGCTGGCGAACAGCGCCGTGGCGCCTTCGAGCAGTTCACGCTGCGAGCCGCTGACGTCGATCACATACGCCGCCAGCGCCCAGGTGCCAAGACCGGCGAGCAGCGCCAGGCCCCAACCGATGTTGACGCTGCGCACCGCCGACTGCTGGCCGGTGTTGCGCAGAAACGCAAGGATCGCCGCCAGCACCAGAATCGCTTCGAGGCCTTCGCGCAGCAGAATCAGCAGGCCGGAAATAAAACTCAGCGACCAGCTCAGGCCATCGCTGCCGAGCAGTTCGGCGGACTCTTTCAACTTGCCCTTGGCTGCGTCCAGACGCTGTTCGGCCTGCGCCACCGGCAAGCCGTCCTGCAACGCCTGACGGTAGGCCATCAGCGATTTTTCGGTGTCCTTGCGCACGTTGGCGTCAACGTTATCCAGCGAGCTTTCGACCAGTTCGAAGCCCTCCAGATACGCCGCCACCGACAGGTCATAGGCCTGATCGTGATCACCAGCGCGATACGCCGCCAGGCTCTTGTCCAGCGTCGCAGCGGTGTAATCGAGCAACTGCGCCGGGCCTCGTTTGACCTGCGGCGGCTGCGCACGTTGGGCGCGGAAGGTTGCGGCGGCCTGCGGGCCTTCGGCGGCCTGCACTTCGGCCGGCGTCTGGCGCGCCAGATCGGCGATGTTGAAGGTCTTGTCGGACTTTGCTGCGGCCGGGTCGGCACTGAAACCGGCGATGTAGGTCGCCAGATCCCAACGCTGACGGTCGTCGAGTTGATCGGCGAAGGCCGGCATGTCGGTGCCTTCGACGCCCTGGCCGAGGGTGCTGTAGATCGCGTACAGGCTCAGATGATCGATGCGGGCGGCATCGCGCAGATTGGCCGGTGGTGGCGTCATGCCGAGGCCCGCCGGGCCATCACCGGCGCCGGTTTCACCGTGGCATACCGAGCAGTTCTGCGCGTACAGCGGCGCGCCCCGGGTCGGATCGGGAGTGATGATCGGCGCCTGGCTGACTTCATACGCCACCGCCAGTTTCGCCCCCAGCTGCCGGGCCTGACGGGCGACTTCGGAACCCTCCTGCTTCGCGCTGATGGCCGCGTGCAACGCCTCGACGCCCTGCTCCAGCGCAGCCTTTTCCGGCTTTTGCGGCAGGCCGGCGATCAGCCCTTGCAGCACCTGGGTGAACTCCAGTTGCTCACGGTATTCGCCGTCATCGACGACCTTGCCCGCCTCGACTGTCGGCGGGTAATCGGCGCTGATGTAATCGAGCAGGTGCAGCGCCTGCGGGGCGCCCTCCACGGTGTCGGCCAGCAGATTGAAACTGCTCAGGGCGCACAGAGGGAACACCAGCCAGGCCAGGAATCGGGACGCGGCAGTCATGAATGAGTCTCAAATGGAAATGCGAAGTTACATATTGTTCACTTCGAACGCCTGTCACTCAAGCTTTGTCGACGTCTCGTGGCGTTTTAGCGCAACGCTGTGGCGGTGTTGCGGTAGTGCTCAAGCATGAATTCGACGAACACCTGCACCTTGAGCGCGACATGCCGGGCATGCGGATAGAGCGCGTAATAGTGACGCTGGCCGAGGCTGTAGTTGGGCAGGATCTGCACCAGTCGGCCACTGAGCAGATCGTCCTGCACGGTGGCTCGGGTGAACGCGGCAACGCCGACTCCGGCCAACGCGGCGGCGTGCAGCGAACTGATCGAATCGGCCTTGAACCGGCCATGCACGCGCACGCTGGTGGTGAGTCCGCGCGGGTCAGTCAGCGCCCAGTCACTGCCACCGGCAAACGCCAGTAACTGCTGCCCGACGAGTTCGCGCACCTGACGCACCAGACCGTTGCGCGCCACATACACAGGCGAAGCCACCAGCAGCAAATCCGAAACGGTCAACAACCGCGCCACCATGGACGAATCGGCCAATGGCCCGCAGATGCGCAGCGCCACATCAAAGCCCTCGGCGATCAGATCGACGAAACGGTCATCGCAGGACAGGTCCACCTCGATCTCGGGATAGCGCTGCTGAAACGCCGGCAGCCAGCTTGCCAGCTCCAGCGTACCGATGACCATCGGCGCGCTGATTCGCAGCACACCGCTGGGGCGCTCATGCGCCTGACCCACCGCCAGCGCGGCCTGATCGAGGCGTTCGAGAATGTCCACGCACGCCGCGTAATACTGCTGCCCCGCCGTGGTCAGGCTGAAACCGCGGGTGTTGCGGTTGATCAGCCGCGTGCCCAGCTCGCTTTCCAGCTGCTGCAACTGCCGGGAGATGGTCGAGTGAGTGGTGTCGAGGCGCTCGGCGGCTGCGCTGAAACCGCGACATTCGACGATGCAGCGAAACGCACGCATTGCCAGCAGTTGATTCATTGATGTTCCGCAGTGGGTTAAGTCTCAGGCAAGGCTAGCTCAATCCCGTCGCTCATCCCACCGGTCAGTCCACACTCGACCGGTGCGATTGACGACGAAAAATGATGCATCACTTAGCCACTATCGCCCCCTATAATGCGCCACCTGCCGTATTACCCGCTCAAGGATGAACCTCTTCATGCGCCATCGCTTGCTGCTGCCGCTGTTGATTGCCGCCGTTTTGCAACTCAACGGCTGTGGTGCATATCGCAATTACGACCTGGAACTGCAACAGACCACTGACCAGTTCAAGGCCGGCAACATCGACGGTGCTCTGACGCTGATCGAAGCGCACAACCCGGACCCGGAAAAAGACCTGCTCTACTACTTCGAAAAAGGCGCCGTACTCAGCGCTGGCGGCGCACTGCCGCAGAGCCAGACAACCTGGCGCAGCGCCGAGCAGATGATCATCGAACGTCAGGACACGATCGAGACCACCGGCGACAAGTTGCTCGCGGCGATGGGCAATCAATGGGGCAGCATCATCAATGACAAGCTGCGGCGCTACGATGGCTACGACTATGAAAAAGTCATGCTGACCACGCAAATGGCTCTCAACCAGTTGGCGGTGAATGACTTCGACGGCGCCCGTGCCGACATCAAGAAAACCCACGAACGCGAAGCGTTGATTGCCCGGCAACGGGAACTGGAATACGAAAAGGTCGAGGAAGCCGCCAAGGCCCAGGGCGCGCGCGTGCTCTACAAGGACCTGCAGGGTTATCCGGTGGTGATGCTCGAATCCCCGGCAGTGATCGCCCTGAAAAACGGTTACCAGAGCGCCTTCAGTCACTATCTCGCCGGCTTCACCTATGAGGCGCTCGGCGAAAAAGACCTGGCGGCGCCCGGTTATCGTCAGGCCATCGAACTGCGCCCGGACATGCCGTTTTTCCAACAGGCATTGCGCGACCTCGACAGCCCCGGACTCAAGGCCGACGAAAGCGATGTGCTGATCATTGTGCAAAGTGGGCTGGCGCCGGCCCGCAGTTCGGTGCGGGTACCGTATCCGGTGCAACTCAAGGACGGCCAGGTGATCGTCGCCAATATTTCCTTCCCGGTGATGGTGCCGGATAACTCCACCGCGCCGTTCAATCAGGTCCGCATCGACGGTCGCGAGAAAAAGCTGATCGCGGTCAACAGCATCACCGATATGTCTTTGCGCACGCTGCGTGACGACATGCCCGGGATTATCCAGCGCACCACCTACCGTGCCTTCCTCGCGGCGGACGTTCAGGGCACCGACAATCGCCGCAATCCGTCCAAGGCCTCGTACGTCACCCAGTGGGATGGTTTCGAGCAGGCCGACACCCGCACCTGGCGCACCCTGCCCAACCTGACACAGGTCGTGCGCCTGCGTCTGAAAAAGGGCGAACACCAGATCAGCCTGCCGAACACGTCAGGCGCTCCAGTGAATATCCGCATCGACCAGAAGCGCCAGATGATCGGCCTGCGCGTGCTGGGCGAGCGGATTTACGCAAACGGCAGCGCTTTTCAACCTGCCACGTCGCTGGGAAATCGCGTATCCGCCCTGAAATAAGTAATGGCACCAAACTAACAAGTGCGATTAAAAAGCTATTACATGGCCAGCATCGCCTGCTTATAATGCCGCGCCCGCGCTATCGCGACGCGGCATAAAAGCTCCTCTGGTTATGAGGAATTGGCAGGAGGCCAGCGCCACTGTCGATTGGTCACACCAGCCCGACCAGCACCGGCGGCTGATGCAGTTACTAGCTCAGGGAAGAAGTACCCCCATGGCATTGCGCACTCCCACCTTGATCGCGCTCAGCGCTGTCACTCTGCTGTCCGGCTGTTCGGCGTTCCGCAACTACGATTCGGAACTGGCCCAGACCAACCAGCAACTGGCATCCGGCAACGTCGACGCCGCGCTGACCCTGCTGGAAAAGAACAACACCGGCCCCGACAAAGACCTGCTCTATTACTTCGAGAAAGGTGAGTTGCTGCGCGCCAAGGGCGACCTGTCCGGCAGCCAGAATGCCTGGACCAGCGCTGATCAGGTGGTTGGCCAGTGGGAAGATTCGGTCAAGCTCGATACCGGTAAATACCTGGCGCAGTTCGGCAGCTTCCTGGTCAACGACAAGGTGCGTCGCTACGAAGGCTACGACTACGAAAAAGTCATGTTGACCACGCAGATGGCCCTCAACCTGCTGGCAGTCAATGACTTCGATGGCGCCCGCACCGCGATCAAGAAAACTCACGAACGTGAAGCGGTGATCGCCGACCTGCGCGACAAGGAATACCTCAAGAGTGAGGAAGAGGCCGAGAAAGAAGGCATCAAGACTCAGTACAAGGATCTGCAAGGCTACCCGGTCGCCAGCCTCGACGCGCCGGAAGTGGTCGGCCTGAAAAACAGCTACCAGAGTGCGTTCAGCCATTACCTGGCCGGTTTCGTCTACGAAGCCCTGGGCGAGAAAGACCTGGCTGCACCGGGCTACCGCAAGGCGGCCGAACTGCGTCCGAACACCCCGCTGCTGGAACAGGCGCTGGTCAACCTCGACAAGCCGAGCAAGTCCGACGACAGCGACATCCTGATCGTGGTTCAAAGCGGTCTGGCACCCTCGCGTGATTCGATCCGCGTGCCGCTGCCATTGCCGATCTCCAACAATGTGGTGATCACTCCACTGTCGTTCCCGATCATCAAGCCTGACACCTCCACTGCGCCGTTCGCGCAGATTGGCGTCGATGGCCAGCAAGTCAACCTGACCGCCCTCAACAGCACCACCGCCATGTCGCGCCGCGCCCTGCGCGATGACATGCCGGGGATCATTGTGCGCACCACCGTGCGCGCAATCACCAAAGGCGTGGCGCAGAAGAAGATCAACGAAACCAACCCGCTGGCCGGCCTCGCCGTGGGTATTTCTTCAGCTGTGCTGGAAGGTGCCGATACCCGTACGTGGCGCACCCTGCCGGACAACACCCAAGTGGTGCGTCTGCGCTTGAAGAAAGGCGAGCACCAAGTCAGTCTGCCGAGCGCTGTCGGCGGCTCGCTGGTCAAGGTCACCGTCGATCAGCGTTATCAAGTGATCAGCCTGCGTGCCGTGGGCAATCAGGTATTTGCCGGTGGCGTCGCCGCCCACGTCATTCCGAACGCCGGCGCGACCAACGTCGCCAGCCTCAAACAACCTTAAGAACGGAGTCTTTGCATGCGCTTGAAACTCTTCGCCGTTGCCGCCCTCGCCGTGCTGGCCAGCGGCTGCGCCACCCCGCCACCTCCTGAGCCGGGCAGCGCCGCGAGCAAGGTCGTGGCCATGGGTCCGCAGAAACACATCGCGGTCGGCGCCATGCGCGTCGCCCGAGAGAACGGCTTCATGACCGTCAATGTGCAGTTGACCAACACCCTCAACAGCAACAAGACGTTCTACTACCGCTTCGCCTGGCTCGGCCCGGAAGGTTTCCCGGTCGCCGAGGAAGAAGTCTGGAAGAGCCAATTGATGTACGGCGCTCAGACCAGCTTCATCCAGGGCATCGCCCCGACCCCGAAAGCCGTGGATTTCCGTCTCGAACTCAAGACGCCTTAAGCCCGCCACCCTAATTCTGTTCTAGAGAGCATTCCCATGTTTGCACGCTTTTCCCTGATCGCTGTCCTCGCCCTGCTGGCCTCCGGTTGCGCCAATACTTCGCCGACCCTGGGCAGCAAGAACATCAGCTACGGCGACACCAAAGCGGTTGAAACCGTGACCAACGAATTCGGCTCGACCGACCTGCAAATGATCGCCGAATCGATGACCCGCTCGCTGGCCCAGTCCGGCATTCTGCAGGGCCGCCCAGTGGTGCAGGTCTACGACGTGAAGAACAAGACCAGCGAATACATCGATACCCGCGAAATCACCACCAGCATCAAGACTCAGCTGATGAAGTCCGGCACCGCCCGTTTCGCCAGCGACAACACCGCGATGCAGAGCCAGGTCGATCAGCTCAAGCTGCAA
>Ga0153948_1001422_pt1 | contig 12111 bp, 8 predicted proteins | sample TSNJ032MetaG_FD_104696 | JGI IMG/M metagenome (GOLD analysis project Ga0153948, IMG submission 104696) | Attine ant fungus gardens microbial communities from New Jersey, USA - TSNJ032 MetaG | ecosystem: Host-associated > Fungi > Mycelium > Unclassified | place: USA: New Jersey, Wharton State...
ACCGGCATGATCGGCCAGTCCTCGGGGCGCGGGATGTGCGTCGGCCCGAAGACGTGCCAGAGCACCAGGTCGGCCTCCTCGAGCGAGCGGTCCGCCGCCGTCCAGGCGGGCAGCCCGCCGCCGCCGGCGTGCGCGTTCGGGTAGTCGCCGGCCGGGAATCGCTCGGCCGGGTCGAACGGCGTCGCCCAGAGGTGCTTGGTCGCGAAGGTCGCGCGCCCCCACACGGTCGACTCGGGCTGCGCGAGCAGCGTCGCGCTCGGCTGCGGGAGGAGGTGGTACGCGGTCGGGGCGCCGACGGCGTTGCGCCGGTCCGCGCTCCGCACCTCCCACACCCGTGCCCGCGACGGGTCGGCGAGGCGCTGCGCCTCGGACTCGCTCGCGAGCGGCGTGTTCGTCCAGGTGAATGCGTTGCCGTGCGGGTTGTCCGGGCCCATCGGGATGCCGACCGCGTCGATCTCCGAGAGCGAGTTCCGGTCGCCGTCGATGGCGACGTCCAGGCGCGCGCAGAACAGGTGCTGGTGCACGGGCGCGAACAGACCGGGTGCGATCTCGGGCGCGTGCGGATCGGTGGATCCCGGGACGCCCGCGCCGGCGAAGACGATGCCGGTGGCCTTGGCCTCCACCTGGATCGTGCCGTCGAGGTAGAGGTACCAGAAGAACCCGTAGTCGTAGTTTCCGATGGTCGAGAAGTAGGAGATGACGAGCCGGCGGGAGCGGCGCACCTCGGTCTTGCCGTCGAGGTCGGTGTGCTTCCAGAGGATGCCGTAGTCCTCCTCGTGCATGCACACGACCTGCGGGATGGTGACCGGGTTGCCGTGGTCGTCGGCCACGACCCCGTCGAAGTAGTGGATGACGCCGAGGCAGTCGCAGCCGAGGGTCAACGTGTTCGCGTTCTTGCCGAGCAGGTACTCGCCCGCATCGAAGTAGCTGATCCAGAAGCGGGTGGAGGTGGTGTCGCCGTAGGGCACGACCATCTCGGGCACGGACCCGCGGTAGAGCACCGAGCGGTCCTCGTCGCCGTCGCGGAAGGTCACCTGGTTCAGCACCAGCCCCTCGCGGGCGTTGAAGCCGACGCGCAGCTTCCAGTTCTCCCACTCCACGTGCTGGCCGTCGACGCGGAAGCTCGGGCCTTCGGGCTGGGTGATCTCGATGGGCTTGAGGGAGGTGCGGGCCGCGCCGATCGTGGCGGCGTCGTAGTTGCCGTCGAGGTCGGGCACCGGCACGTCGCCGTCGTCCTCGACGCGCAGGACCGCTCCGGTCGTGAGGTCGATGTGCACGATCAGCCCCTCGACGGGATGCGACCACGGCGAGTCGGTCGGTGTGGAGCGCAGGAAGGTCAGGGACCGGATGACGCGGCGGCCGGTCTCCTCGGCGCGGTTGTGGAAGCCGGGCGCGAGCGGCGCGCAGAAGGCCAGCTCGATCCGGTCTCCGAGCCCTCGCCGGACCATGGCCGCCTGCCATTCCGGCGACGCCTTCGCGATCTCCTCGGCGCGCGCGTACTCCTCGAAGAGGTACTGCGGCTGCCCGTAGGGCGCCTCGGCCGTGCCGAGCGGGCGGTGGTCGACGAGTTCCCGGGTCGTGACGGACACGATGGCCTCGGCCGACGCCCCGGTCGCGGTGTCGAGCAGCACGAAGAGGAGGCGACGGTCGATCGCATCCCCGTCCCGGAACGCGGCGACCGCCTCCTTCGACGGCTCCACGGGCAGCACCGACGGGAACCGCGTGCTCTCCCCCACGAGCCCCGCCGCCACCAGGATGTCGCGACCGTCGGCGATCTCCTGCGCGGTCAACGCGTCGAGGGGATGGCGGACCTCGGTGGGCGCCGTGACGGTGGAGGTGTGCTGGTGGGACATCGGTGTTCCTTACGTCGAGCTCGTCCGTTCAGTATCCGGGTTGGGCGCCGCGGCCTGGAAGGCGGCCGCGGCCGAACGTTCCGATTCAGACAACCGCTCTGCGTCGCAGGCCAACCCCTCGACGCCGGCAACCGATTCAATCGTCAGCAATCGCGCATTCCCGAACTCTCCCTTCATTGCGCACCGAACGAGGAGAATCCGTTGACCTCCACCCAATCCGCCGACACCGCCGTCGGCACGCGAACCGCCGCCCACCGCCGGCTGGGCGTCCCCGCCGTCACCTTCATGATCGTCGCGGCGTCCGCCCCGCTGACCGTCCTGGCGGGAGGCGTCACGACGACGTTCGCCGTCACCGGCGTGCTCGGCGTGCCCCTGTCCTTCCTCATCCTGGGCGTCACGCTCACGATCTTCGCCGTGGGCTACGCGGCGATGAGCCGGTTCGTGACCAATGCGGGCGCGTTCTACTCGTACGTCGCCCAGGGCCTCGGCCGGCCCGGCGGCGTCGGGGTCTCGATCGTCGCCCTCATCTCCTACAACGCAATGCAGATCGGCGTGTACGGGATGTTCGGCTTCCAGGTCTCGTCCCTCCTGTCGAGCAAGTTCGGCTGGGACGTGCCGTGGTGGATCCCGGTGCTCGTGTGCATCGCCCTCATCGCAGTGCTCGGCGTCAACCGCGTCGACCTCTCGGCCAAGGTGCTCGGCGTGCTGGTCGCGCTCGAGTTCGTGGTCGTGATCGTCTACGACATCGTCTCGTTCGCCGTCGCGCCGGAGGGCGTCAGCGGCCAGGCGCTCAGCCCCTCCTCGCTCTTCGTGCCGGGCATCGGCGCCGTGTTCGCCTTCGGCATCGCCGCGTTCATGGGCTTCGAGTCGGCGGCGATCTACGGCGAGGAGTCGAAGGATCCGAAGCGCACCGTCGCCCGCGCGACCTACACGGCCGTCGCCGTCATCGCGATCTTCTACGCGCTGTCCTCGTGGGCCATGACCGTGGGAACCGGTCCGAGCGCGGTCATCAAGGCCTCCACGGAGCAGGGGCCCGACCTGATCTTCAACTTCCTGTCCTCGCACGTCGGCGTGATCGTCAGCGACATCGCGCAGCTGCTCTTCATCACGAGCCTGTTCGCCTCCCTCGTCAGCTTCCACAACGCCGTCGCCCGGTACTTCTTCTCGCTGGGCCGGGAGGGCGTGCTGCCGAACTGGCTGTCCCGCATCCGTGCGCACAGTGGCGCTCCGTGGGCCGGCTCGGTCACCCAGACCGTCCTCGCCGCCGTCGTGATCGTCGCGTTCGCCATCGCGGGCACGGGATGGACGCCGCCGGAGGGAGCACCGGCCGCGCTGTTCCCGGTGCTCACCCTCTTCTCGTGGCTGACCAACAGCGGCGCGCTCGGGCTGGTGCTCCTGATGGCGATCGTCTCGTTCTCGGTGATCGGGTTCTTCCGCCGTGACGGCCGGGGGCTCGGCCCCTGGCAGCGGGTCATCGCCCCGGTCGTCTCGGGAGTCGCGCTGACCGTCGTCTTCGCGCTCATCCTGATCTACTTCAACACGCTGCTGACCAGCGACCCCACGGCACCGCCGAGCGCGACGACGTTCATCCTCCCGGCGATCGTGATCGTCCCCGGCATCATCGGGGTGTTCTGGGGGATGGCGCTGAAGCGGCGCAACCCGAAGGTCTACGCGCAGATCGGCCACGGGACCGAGGAGGCCGGAGCCCCCGAGCTCGGCACCGAGGACGACTGAGCCGGGACCGAACCGGCCGCACGGCAACGGGGCGCTCTCCGCGGAGGGCGCCCCGTTCTGCGTGCCGCGGATCGGCGACGTGGCCTGGCCGCGCGGCCCGACGTCAGGCGCGCGCTGCCGCCCGCACATCCGACGGCGACTCGGCGTACGCCGCCTTGAACACCCGGCTGAAGTGCGCCGCATCCACGAATCCCCACCGGGAGGCGATGGAGGCGACCGACTGGTCCGCGTGCAGCGGGTCGACGAGGTCGCGCCGGCAGCGCTCCAGCCGTCGCGTGCGGATCCACGCCGACACCGTCGTGCTCTGCTCCTGGAACAGACCCTGCAGGTGCCGCGTGGAGATGAAGTGCGCCGCGGCGATCTGCGTCGGCCCGAGGTCGGTCGAGGCCAGATTGGCGTCGATGTACATCCGGATGCGCTGCATCAGCGCACGGTGCGGGTCGATCGACTCGGTGCGCGCGTCCAGCTCGTCGGCGAAGAGCGTGGTCACCAGGTCGAGTGCGCTGTGCGCGAGCCGGGTGCCGGTCGGCCCGGAGAGCTGGTCGAGGTTGCCGACCAGCTGAGCCAGGAACGGCACGATGATGCCGCCGACGCCCGAGCGTCCGTCGAAGCGCACCGCCGTCAGCTGCGCCACGAGCTCGCGCGGGAGGTCGATGAGGTGCTTCGGGAACATCACGACCATCGTGCGGAAGTCGTCGTCGAAGACGAGCGAGTACGGCCGGTGCGTGTCGTAGACGGCGAGGTCGCCGGGGCGCAGGAACGCCTCCCGGTTGTCCTGGATGAGCAGCCCGGTGCCCGAGAGCATCATGCTGAGCTTGTAGTAGTCGCGGTCGGAGCGCGCGATGAGCTCGGGAGTCCGTTCGACGACGTGCTGGGAGGCGCTCACCTCCGAGACGTGCACAGTGTCGGCGGTGGCCATCCGGATGCGGCCCCAGAACGGATCGGGCCGGTCGCTGGTCACGTGCAACGGCACGAACGATTCGGAGACCGCGGTGCGGAACGCGCTGAAGTCGCGCATGGCGCTGGACGCCACCCGACTCTCGGCGCGCGACGGCGCCTGGTGCGACGGTTGCGCCGGCTGATGCGACGACTGGGGAGCCTGCTGCTGGGCGATGAGCACGATCGACCTCACTGCGGACCGGGGACGACTTTGTATACGATCCGTGATGCGGATCGTATCACCCTGCCCTGCGGGACTGCCAGAGAACGAGGCTGTCCACCTCCCTGGCCTCGCGCCCGGGCAGCTCTGCACCGCTCGTCATCGGCCGTGCGTACACGGTCAAGTGCTCCGGCCCCTCCCGGCCGGAGACTGGGGCGAGGACCGTTCCACTGGAGGAGACCCGATGTCGGACTACACCGAACTGCTCGCCCGCGTCAGCGCGCCGGAAGGATCGGGTCGCCCGATCCACGATCCGGCCACGGGCGCCGAGATCGGCCGCGCCCCGGAGGCGAGCGTCGACGACCTCGACGCCGCGATCGCGCGCGCCCGCGCCGCCCAGCCCGCGTGGGAGGCGCTCGGCCACGACGCCCGCACGGAGGTCCTCCTGCGCGCCGCCGACGCCATCGATGCGAACGCGGAGGCCCTCGCCGAGCTGCTCTCCCGCGAGCAGGGCAAGCCGCTCAACGGCCCGAACGCGCGCTTCGAGATCGGGGCCTGCTCCGCCTGGCTGCGGACCTCGGCGACCGTCGCCCTGGAGCCGGAGGTCATCGTCGACGACGGCGAGGTGCACGCCGAGCTCCACTACCGCGCCATCGGCGTCGTCGGTGCGATCGGCCCGTGGAACTGGCCGCTGATGATCGGCATCTGGCAGCTGGCCCCCGCTCTGCGGATGGGCAACACCGTGGTGCTCAAGCCGTCGGAGTTCACCCCGCTCAGCGTCCTCGCCCTCGTGAGCGTCCTCAACGAGGTCCTCCCAGCCGACGTGCTGATCGCCGTCTCGGGCGACCGGGAGGTCGGCGCCCGCCTGGCGAGCCACCCCGACGTCGACAAGATCATGTTCACCGGCTCCACCGCGACCGGGCGCCGCATCATCGAGAGCTCGGCCGGCAACCTGGCCCGCCTCACCCTCGAGCTCGGCGGCAACGACGCCGGCATCGTCCTGCCGAGCGCCGACCCGCAGGCGATCGCGCAGGATCTCTTCTGGGGCGCGTTTATCAACACGGGCCAGACCTGCGCCGCCCTCAAGCGCCTGTACGTGCACGACTCGATCTACGACGCCACGGTGGAGGCGCTGGCCGAGGTGGCCCGCGCAACGCCGATGGGCAACGGGCTCGACGAGCAGAACGTGCTCGGCCCCCTCCAGAACAAGCAGCAGTTCGACATCGTGAACCGTCTCGTCGAGGACGCGAAGGCGAACGGCGGCCGCATCGTCACGGGAGGCTCCCCCGCCACCGAGCTCGGCGAGCTGTTCTACCCGATCACCCTCGTCGCCGACGTCGCAGACGGCGTCGCCCTGGTCGACGAGGAGCAGTTCGGCCCGGCGCTCCCGATCATCCGGTACTCCGACGTGGAGGACGCCGTCGCCAGCGCCAACCGGCTGGACGTCGGACTCGGCGGCTCCGTCTGGGGCGACCGCGACGAGGCGCGCGCCGTCGCGGCCCGCGTGCAGGCGGGCACCGTGTGGATCAACTCGCACGGCGGCGTCCACCCGATGATCCCGTTCGGCGGCGTGAAGGGCTCCGGCTACGGGCTCGAGTTCGGCGTCGAGGGTCTGAAGGCGGTCGCTGTGCCGCAGATCATCAACGGCTGAGCGGCACTTCCACGATGCTGACGCCCGCGGGCGGAGCGGAGAGCGCCTGGTCGAGCTCCCCCTTCGTCCGCGCGGCGCGGTAGTCCCAGCCGTACGCGCGGGCCAGCGCCTGCACGTCGACCTCGTGCGGCGTGTAGAGCACCCGATCGAACGCGGCGGTGCCGGCGGTCGCCGCCACCTCCAGGCCGTCGAAGATCGTTCCGCCGCCGTCGTTGCCGAGCACCAGCTGCAGGTGCGGCCGGTCCTCGCCTGGGGCACCGAGCAGCGCTCCCACGTCGTGCAGAAGCGCGAGGTCGCCGAGCAGCACACGGGTGACGCCGGACGGGGTTCCCGCGTCCGCGGCGGCGGCCTGGCTGGCGATCGCGATGCCCGTCGCGGTCGAGATCGTGCCGTCGATGCCGGCGAGACCGCGGTTGGCGTGCACCTGGATCTTCTTGCCGGGGACGATGCGGTCGGCGTCCCGGATGAGGCGGGAGGCCGCGAGCACCAGCCGGTCGTGCGGCCAGGTGTAGCGCCAGAGCGCCTCCGCCAGCAGCGGCCGGGTGATCGGGGCGCGCACCGCGGCGAGCTCGGCCTTCGCGAACGCGAGCGCGTCGGCCGGCTCGTACGAGCGCGCCTTGTCCACGTCGGGTGCGAGCGCGGCCGGATCCGCCGCACGCTCGGCCTCCTCGATCAGCCGGCGGCTCGCGAAGACCCAGCTGCCCACCCAGCCGCGCACCTCCGGCGAGCGCAGGTCGACCGTCGCGGGCGGGAGGGCGCCTCCGACGATGCGGGCCCGGTGACCGGGGTCGTACGCTTGGGCGCCGGTCGGAGCGACCACGATCACCTCGACGTCGGAGCGCGTCAACAGGGCCGGGATCTCGCGGCTGAGCGTGGGATGACCGAACACGATGGCGCGCTCGACCCGCTCGCCGAACGCCTCCTCGTGGAGGAGCTCGCGGTAGGCGACCACCAGATTCGGTCCGAACCGCGCGCCGCTGGAGACCTCGGCGAGCAGGGGATAACCCGCTTCGCGTGCCAGCTCCTCGGCCGCAGGTCCGGCATCGGCACCGGCGACCACGACGGTGCGCGGTCCCTCCGTCAGTTCGATCGTCTGCCGCCCGAGAGCCTCGGGACCCGCCGTGGTGGGGATGGCCCCGTCGATCGGCTCCTGGAGGGCCGGCGCAGCGACGGAGAGCGGTTCGCGGAAGGCGACGTTGAGGTGCACCGGGCCGGGATCGGCGCTGTCCGCACCCACGGCGGCGCGCACCGCGGCGAGCGCGAGCGCCTCGGCGGCCTGCGCTTCGGCGACCCGCTGGGCGGCGTCGGTCGCCCGGGGCGCGTCGACGTCCTGCGACCAGCGCACGGCGACGCCGTAGAGCCCGTCCTGCTGGGTGGTCTGGTTGGAGCGGATGCCGCGCAGCTCGGCCGGGCGGTCCGCCGTCAGGACGATGAGCGGGATGCCCGCCTCGTGCGCTTCGAGCACGGCGGGGTGGAGGTTGGCCGTCGCGGTGCCGCTCGTGGTGATGACCACTGCCGGTGCGCCCGTCTCGCGAGCGAGGCCGAGCGCGAGGAACCCGCCGACCCGCTCGTCGATCCGCACGTGCAACCGCACGTGGCCGCTGTGCTCGAGGGAGGCGGCGACGAGCGCCAGCGCCTGGGACCGTGAGCCGGGGCTGACGACGAGGTCGCGCACACCGTTGCGGACGAACGCCCGCAGCAGTGCGGTCGCATAGTCGGTGGCCGGGTTGCCGGTCTCGGTGCCGCCCTCGATCGGGCGCGCGGGCGCTGCCGTCGACACAGGCGCAGATGCCGACGCGGACACAGCCGTCGACGCGGACACAGGCGTGCTCGTCTCGCGAGCCCCGTGGTCGGAGCCCGCGGTGAGAGGGTCAGCCATCCCGTCGGCCGGTTTGGTCGCTGTCGGGGCCGTTGTCGTCGAGGTCGGCGAGCTCCTTCTCGAGCTGTCGGATGCGCTCCTCCTGGTCTCGGTCGAGCTTCAGCTTGCCGAGGAACTCGGGGTCGTCGTCCGGTGCGACGAGGCGCCGGTCGCCGGCACGGCGTCGGCCGCGCCCGATGAGGAACCAGAGGATCCCGCCGATGATCGGGAAGAGGATGATGATGAGCAGCCACAGGGGCTTGGGAAGGCCGCGCACCCTCGTTCGATCGAAGAGCGCGCAGTCCACCACCGAATAGATGTAGAAGACCGCGGCTGCGACGCCGAGGACTATCCAGAGGCGAACCATGGGTCAATCGTAACTCTCAGAGTCCGTCTCTAAGCTGGGAGGGTGAAGCGGATTCCCTCCTGGTTGTATTACACCGTCCTGCGCCTGCTGGTGTTCGCGATTCCGCTCGCCATCCTGCTGATCCTCGGCATCGTCTGGTGGGCGTCGGTGATCGCCGCCGCCCTCATCGGACTGTGCCTCTCCTACATCTTCCTGAGCCGCCCGCGCAACGCCGTCTCGTCGGATCTGTACGAGATCCGTCACCGCGAGAAGCCCATCCCGTCCGAGGACGACGAGGTGGAGGATGCGGTCGTCGACTCCACGGAGGCCGCCCACGCTGACGCGGACTCCCGCACCGATGCAGCGGCGCACGCCGACGCGCCCGTCGATGGCCCCGTGGATGAATCCGTGGATGGCTCCGTGGATGCACCCGTCGACGCCCCGGCGGAGCACCACGACGCGGGCACGAAGCCCCCGACCGCCTGACCTCGCGGTCACCGTCCTCCCGGTCACCCGACCCGGCGGCCGCCCGGCCTCGCGGTCACCCGACCTCGCGACCGCCGACCTCGCGACCGCCGACCTCCCGTGCGCCGTCCCGCGCGGTCAGAACGCGAAGGCCACGCCCAGCGCGATCCCGACCAGCAGTCCGGTGATGCTCGTCAGCTGCAGTGCGGTGATGAGTTCGCGCGACGTCTTCGCGAAGAGCGTGATCGCGCAGGCCGGCAGCGCGGCCAACAGCGCGAACATCCCGAACCAGGCGATCGGGTAGAACAGCGCCAGCAGGGCCACGATCAGGAACGGCACCAGCAGCAGCACGCAGAACACGATCCGCGAGGCGACGTTACCGATCAGCACGGCCAGGGTGCGCTTGCGCGCGGCCTTGTCGGGCTCGATGTCGCGGATGTTGTTGACCATGAGCACGGCGCAAGCGATCAGACCGGCGGCGACCGCTCCGTACCAGGCCTCCTGGTTGACCGTCCCCGCCAGCATGAACGTGGTTCCCGCGGTGGCCACCAGGCCGAAGAACACGAAGACGAAGAGCTCGCCGAGGCCGAAGTAGCCGTAGGGACGCTTGCCTCCGGTGTAGAACCAGGCGGCGGCGATGGCCGCCGCGCCGATCAGCAGGATCCACCAGTGCTGCGTGAGGATGACGAGCGCGAGCCCCGCGAGCGCGGCGAGCCCGAAGAAGACGAGGGAGACGGTCAGCACCTTCTTGGGTGCGGCCTTTCCCGATCCCGTCAGGCGTCCGGGGCCGACCCGGTATTCGTCCGTGCCGCGGATGCCGTCGGAGTAGTCGTTGGCGTAGTTGACGCCGATCTGGAGCAGCACGGCGACGGCGAGGCAGAGCAGCGAACGCACCGGGTGCCAGACCCCCGGCCCCTCGGCCACCTTCGCGGCGCCGACACCGATGAGCACGGGAGCGATGGCGAGCGGCAGCGTGCGGAGGCGCGCGCCGGCGATCCAGTCCGCGGCGGTCGCGGGACGCGCTGCGGTCGCCCGGGCGGCACCCGGCCGTCCACTCTTCCCTCCGCGCGGTCCGCGCGCCGGCGGCGGCGCCATCCTCTGCATGCGGGACTTGTTCTCACTCATCACAGTGCGAATCTTAACAACAACGGCTATGCCTCGCTCTCGCCGGAACCCTCGGCCAGCCGGGCGGCCGCGACGCGGTCGGGCTTGCCGCTGCTCAGCACGGGGAGCTCGGCCACCGCGACGACCCTGGCCGGAGCTCCGGCCCGCCCGACCCGCTCTGCGACCAGGGCCCGCACCTCGCGGAGGAGGCCGTCGCCGTCCGTCCGTCCCGTTCCGCGCGGTGCGACCACGACGGGCACCTGTCCCCATTCCTCGTCGGCGGACGCGACCACGACCGCGCCCTCGAGTCCCGGGATGCTGCGCACCGCCTGCTCGACGGCATCCAGGAGCACCTTCTCGCCGCCCGAGATGATGACGTTGTCCGCCCGCCCGAAGACGGTGACCCGCCCCTCGTCGACGCTTCCCAGGTCGCCCGTGCGGTACCAGCGGTGACCGTCGGCCTCGTGGAACGCCGCGCGCGTCCGTCCCTCGTCGCCGAGGTAGCCTTCCGCCAGGGTCGGGCCGGCGATCTCGAGCAGCCCGTCCACCGCCCGCACCGTGGTCGTCCCGATCGGGGCACCGTCGTACACGCATCCCCCCGCCGTCTCGCTCGACCCGTACGTGCCCAGGATGCGCGCGCCCGCGTCCTCGGCCCGTTCCCGCAGGGCAGGGGTGAGCGCTTGGCCTCCCACGAGGATCCCGTCGAAGCGGCGCAGCGCTCTCGCGACCTCCCGGTCGCCGTTCTCGACCGCGTCCACCAGCCGGGCCAGCTGAACCGGCACGAGCGACGTGTACCGCAGATCGTGCGTCAATCCTCCGGCGAGCGCCGCGAACCGCGCGGCGTCGAAGTGCCCGCCCCCGTAGTACAGCGGCTCCGTCTCCGCCGCGAGGGACCGCACGAGCACCTGAGCGCCCGCGACGTAGTGGGCGGGCAGGGCGAGCACCCACTGCCCCTGCCCACCCATCGCTCCTGCCGAGGCGGCCGCGCTGGCGAGCAGGGCATCGGCGGACAAGGCCACGCGCTTCGGCACTCCGGTCGATCCGGACGTCTCGATCACGAGGGCGACGTTCTGCGCGACCGTCTCCCTGTCCGTGCTCCCGTCCGGGAGTCTCCCCCCTGCTTCTTTCGGCACGACGGCCGGTCCCGCTCCGGCGAGCGCATCGCGCAGCGCCACGAACACCGTCTCCGGCTGCCCGGCGTCGACAGCCCGCACCTCCCGCGTCATGTCGCCCCGCTCAGTACTGCCAGGGGAACGGCGACCAGTCCGGTTCCCGCTTCTGCAGGAAGGAGTCACGCCCCTCCACGGCCTCGTCGGTCCCGTAGGCCAGACGCGTCGCCTCGCCGGCGAAGACTTGCTGCCCGACCAGGCCGTCGTCCACGGCGTTGAACGCGAACTTCAGCATCCGGATGGCCGTCGGCGACTTCGTCAGGATCTCCCTGGCCCACTCCAGAGCCGTCGACTCGAGCTCGGCGTGCGGGACGACGGCGTTCACGGCGCCCATCTCGTATGCCCGCTGCGCCGAGTACTCCCGTGCCAGGAAGAAGACCTCGCGGCCCACCTTCTGCCCGACCTGACGCGCGAAGTACGCGCTCCCGTAGCCCGCGTCGAACGACCCGACGTCGGCGTCCGTCTGCTTGAAACGTCCGTGCTCGGCGCTCGCGATCGACAGGTCGCACACGACGTGCAGCGAGTGGCCACCGCCGGCGGCCCATCCGGGCACGACGGCGATCACGACCTTCGGCATGAATCGGATGAGTCGCTGCACTTCGAGGATGTGTAGCCGCCCGCTGCGCGCCGCGTCGATCCCGGCAGCGGTCTCCCCCTCCGCGTACTTGTAGCCGTCGCGACCCCGGATGCGCTGGTCGCCGCCCGAGCAGAACGCCCATCCCCCGTCCTTCGGGCTCGGCCCGTTGCCCGTCAGGAGCACCACACCGATGCGCGAATTGGTGCGTGCGTCCTCAAGGGCTGCGTAGAGCTCGTCGACCGTGTGCGGACGGAA
>Ga0153948_1001425_pt1 | contig 12106 bp, 15 predicted proteins | sample TSNJ032MetaG_FD_104696 | JGI IMG/M metagenome (GOLD analysis project Ga0153948, IMG submission 104696) | Attine ant fungus gardens microbial communities from New Jersey, USA - TSNJ032 MetaG | ecosystem: Host-associated > Fungi > Mycelium > Unclassified | place: USA: New Jersey, Wharton State...
AGGAACAAGGGACGTCAATAGAAGGGCTTGTACTAGATGTTCAATAGTCTCCATGGTAGTCAAAAACTGCGCAGACAATTGCACATTTCTGTCCTGGACAGGAGGTGACTCATGACCATTAATTACACCAGACGGACCAAGCGTCCAAAAGGCAAAAGTGGCAAGAAGACATTTCGCCTCACGAGCCGTCCACTTCTCTCTTTCCCTGTCTCTCGATCCTGTTTCGCTTTCGCGGCGGTGAAGACACCGTACAATCCATCGAATCGCCAAAATGGGATATAAATAATCTTGGGAAACATCGCGAACAGAGGGTAAGTCGGATTCCAGTATCCGCAAGAAGACAGTGAAACGCTCCTCAATCGACTTTTGTACAAGAGAGATCGTTTCGTCAGCATCCGCTTCTGAGTTAGAGCAGGGAATACGTGACAGAAGATCACCCAGTGACACAACCTGGACTGTTTCAGCAGCTATTCGAGTTCCCCGCCGTACATATTCTATGACTTTCGGACTTCCGATTCGATTCGATCTTTGTGATACAGCAGAAACTGAAGAATCTCTCTCCGCATCAACGTCAGAAATATGTAAACGCTGTAATTCGCCCTTAAGCGGGGCTAGAAAATCACCGCTTTCCTCTTCACCATCGGATTCCACTACATCAATGAGTTCTTCATCATCTTCTGCCTCCTGTAAGTTATTATTTTGCCCTAGAGCTGGGTCAGTCTTGATCGATTCTTCCTCAGAAATCGGTAACCCGAGCGAGTCATCCAATACAGAGTATATCCAACAACGGAGAGGACGTGTAATACTGCATGAGACAGTTTCAAGGTCGGGATTCTCGAGGAATAGCCTTGGCCACGAGGTACCAGTGCACAACATATCTATCAACAGTGGTGAAAAAAGTCCTTTTCGATATGCCTCCATATAGTGTTCGCGAATGGCAGCACTCTGTACTAACGCAGGTGTTTCACTACCAATCCCTTCACTTTCTTCCAGAACACGCCTTGACATGAAGGGAAGGAAGGGGCACAAATCTGGCTCGTGAAGCACACAGATGGGTGAAGGCCACAAGGCAGTGTTCTCCACTTTATTGATTGCATACTGAAGAGCTGCCGTCACGACTTTATCAACAATTTCATCCACCTCCCCAGAATTGGGTGGTGTTGAAAGGCGTGATAACAATAAATGAACCGTTCTGTCGATGAAATCCATGACACTCCCAACTTGATATTTGCTCTTTTTCCTTGAACTCGCAGGGGACATAATGCTACGCATAGCAGCTGCGGCGTTCTCAATGCGTTGAACCAGCGTCAGTCTCCTGTCAAACAATAGGTGCTGAATAGAGCGACGATCAGAGTCTGATTGGTGAGTAAAATCGTTTCCAACAAGAGCTCCAAGAAGAGGTAAAAGTGTAACTGGAAGTTTCAATTGTGATGCGAGTATATCCGGATGATAGACAGTACAGGATAGATGGAGATCGTCCACACCTTCGGGTGGAATAATCCCTCGTCCAGGCGGGACCTCGTGTTTTTTCTTGGACTTAGTTTTCGATACTATCCGAAAATCGTTGTCGGGTTCATCGTCAACTGGTAGAGACTGCTGAAATTTGGCTGTCTCCCACATCATATCATCAAGGGGAATATATCCCAGATATCCGGGGGCATTCAAGATGACAAAATCGGAGTCATTACCGACCACATAACCGCCCACGCGACCTGCAAGCTCAACAGCATATGGGTCTCCTTCTTCATCGGCATAGTGAATCTCTAGTGAGTCGTTATTTTCGGCCAGTCTGTGAAGAGCATATATACAAGCGCCAAAGGAAAGAGGAGGGAGGATTCTTGTTTCATGAAGAAACCGAGTTGTCGACCGGGAAGCCATTGAAGTTCGAAAAAAGAGTAAGGCTGGCTGTACATGTGATTGACCAAGGCGAGTACAGATAGTTGGTATTTTGATATCGGGATACGCGCCTTTAAGCTCAGGGTTATTCAATGGATATTTCTCATGAGGGTAGAAATCCAACCATCAAAAACAAAGTATATCCTGAGGCCCAGGCGCATCCAGGCCTCTACAAATTGAGTAATCCTGGATAAAAAATCTGGATATTCACCGCCGTATACCCATGGCAGTGTGGGGCCCTGGTATAAGCGGTATATAAAACTAAAATGATGTGAGGCATTGGGGATGCCGAATTGATATTTAATCAGACTTACGACCATCCATCCACTACTAACGAGACAACATTTTTAGGAGGGTACGAGAAGGTGACAGGGGTTGATAAAGTACGAGTATGTTCATGAAGGTAAGTGGTGAGTCCATGTACACCCATTCTTCCGTAGGGCAAGGAGGGAGGCAAAAAATTCCGGCAGACATCATCTCATTCCGTCATGCCATGTGACACGTAGACTCCCACTGAAAGGAGACATTGAAGACAAATTAATAGATTGATGTAGGCCACAGTTGTATGTGGCAACATGGCCGAGTGGTCTAAGGCGCTGGAATTAGGAGATTTTCTGAATCCAATCCAGTCTCAACTTGAGGCAAGGGTTCGAACCCCTTTGTTGTCATGAGCTTTTTCCTTCAGAGTTCATCGAAGTCAAATAATGTGCTTTCTTGGTGCTAGAGGCAGTAAGATCGTACCGTAGATTTGACCGAGTACTATAATTGCCATTGAGTTATCAGGCATGATTTTCCTCTCCACAAATGGCTTAGTAAGCATCATTCATTGTTATATTGAAGACCTAACTATGCGTACAAATGTGTATGAGACAAACATGGCACAATTCTACTTGAACTGACTCTTTCTGATACTCTTGATCTCCTTGTAATAGCGTGATGGATTGTCAGTCTAATCCTCGTTGTGTTCTTAGGGTCGTAAGCAGCGGCGGGGAGCCGGCCAATATCCGTGATATATTCACCAACGCAGGAGAGATGTACGTGCCGACTCGTCGTGAACATAGAACAAGCACTTGGCTCTTGGTGCAATGTTCTGGGGAAATATTTGTTTTGATTGAATCAGATTCTGCAGACCACAGCTATTCCCATATACCAATGGGATAGGGCAGCACTACTACTTTGTCGAATTCCAACACCGAAAAAGTGCCGAGCGTGCGCTGCGTCTCCAGCTCGGCTCATCAGAAGGTCTACGCCTGTATCCGTTAAATGGTCTCTTCTTAGAACAGTTTCATTCATGCAAAGCCCGCGGAGCATCTCATCAGTTTTCTACTATCAGAGACTGCCATCCAACATGGGCTGATCCGCGACGAGATCGTTGCGACTTTCCAGTCCAGAAACGACCTTCATGTACACATCCATATGGACTCAATACGCTAGAACCACCACAGTCAGATCAAGACGATCGCTCGCATAATTCCAGCTGGACTCCAGGTGGCGACCCCACGTCATACTCTGCGCATACATCCCAAATGTACGTGGGTACCCCGATCGGTATGAGAAAAAATCTTTCTCGAACTCCTTCTCTACCATATTCTCTGGAAACACGTCTCGTTTTTGAGATACAGGGACGAAAGCAAGTATATGACCTCTCTCAGGATTCAGGCCTGAATCCGGAATCAATTATCGAGTTGTTGAGACTCTCCAAGAGCGAGCGAGGCAACTGGATGATGGCAGGTGCCTATTTTCGGCGCAGAGGAAACCCTCGGGCAGCCTTACAAGTTGTAGCCACAATGGTGCAAGGTGTGTCCCCAGTCCAAGAGAAGGACCGTATTATCATTGAAAAGGACTCTCAGTCATGCTCGATCACGGTTACAACTTGGATAACTTGAAGGCAGCATTTCCGCTTCTTGCAGCCTGCGAACTCGACTTGGCTAGACTTTCCCGAAATGTTTGTGATGAAAAAGGATATAATGACCACCTTGAAAACGCCAAATCATGGCTGCAGATGATTTATGGAGTAGATGCCCCTGCAGTTAAGTTAGCCGCACACAATGCCTTCTCATCGCACACGATTCCTCAGCCTTCTGGGACCCAATTTCATGGAAAGGAAAGCCGATCATTGAAGAGATATGACCCTATGACGAAGGCTGGCCGGACGCTCTCGGCAGGCGGAAATTCCAGAGGATCTCACCGCCTCATTGCAAGGAAGAGTCTGCTTGAGGCTCCACTTGGCAGGGAGTATGATCAGGAATACAGGAAATTTTGATTGATTGCGACCCAGATCAATATTTTATTTGTACCTAGCTGTGTTTGATCATTCTCTTCGGCCCGAACTCATAGTTATACAGTTTTCGGCAAATACCGTATCCTCTGAACTTTGATGTGTCGAATGTAACACGGACAAATATACGCGCAACGGCAGGAGTCAGCGTCTAACAAAGTCCCCGAGGTATTCACGCCAAGAATAAAGAATGGCAGTCTCTACACTTCCCAAGGATGTCTCAAAACTCGGTCAAGAGGTCAAGCTTTTTGGAAAATGGGACACTCAGGAGTGAGTTGCAGTGTTTTAATGGGAAGTAATTCTAATAACATTAAACAGAGTTGATGTAAAGGATATCTCGCTAGCTGACTACATCCAAACTCGTCATGCTGTCTATCTTCCTCATACTGCTGGACGTTATGCCAAGAAACAATTCAAGAAGGCACAGATGCCTATTGTCGAACGATTGGTAGATAGGTGCGCTATTGCAGCTGGATTATATCGCACTGTATTGATATCCTAACTTTTATTTAGCTTGATGATGAAGGGCCGTAACAATGGGAAGAAGCTTTTGGCTGTCCGCATTGTTGCTCATGCCTTTGAAATCATCCATCTACTCACAGACCAGAATCCCATTCAGGTTCGCAATTCTGGAACGTCTAAACTGGAAAAATGATTGAATCTCCTTGCCGAACCCAGGTTCTCGTCGATGCCATTGTCAATACTGGTCCCCGTGAAGACTCTACTCGTATTGGTTCGCAAGGGACTGTTCGTCGTCAAGCTGTCGATGTGTCACCGCTTCGCCGAGTCAACCAAGCTATTGCTCTCATTACCATTGGTGTATGTAGAATCTCCTTTTTGAGGTGTAGTGAATGTGGGGATGACCTGGTTTGAATAGACCCGTGAATCTGCTTTCCGCAATGTCAAGTCGATTGCTGAGTGCCTTGCTGATGAACTCATCAATGCCGCCAAGGGTTCATCCAACTCGTATGCGATCAAGGTCTGTTTCATAACGAAATATTTATATTAATATCATTCGAATTTATGTGTTTGCAGAAAAAAGACGAACTCGAGCGTGTTGCCAAATCCAACCGGTGAAATAGAAAAAAACTCTTACTCCTTTCATCCATCAGGTGTGGAGGGAGCGAACAAGGATTCAGAACTTGTCCTTGGTGGCGGGTTTCCCTTTTTCGTTGACACTACTCTGTCTTTGCTATGTTTGCCTTCACCGCACTTGAATTTCTTTTGTGTCTCTCTATGCTCATGCATACAAGTTTGTCATACATGTATTGCTACCCTCAAGCTGCGTGAGGTATTGTATGGATTCGCCTGAGGATCAGGGATTGCCTTGTTAATCTTCAGGAACGGCTGTCTATCTTTACAATGATCTGCCAGGCGATTTGGGGTGTACCCCATCCGTAACTGAATATATTAGGAATCATCTGAACTGGTAGTGGAACATTGAAACAAAAAGAACAAAAAGAACAGCAGTAGCTTTCCCATTTCCGGTCGTAGAACGTCATTTCTTAATGATCAGTGATCAGAAGTCAATGCTGGTTGGGGTCATGCATGTAATGCATGCATATTGGCCACAAGGAAGGCATTGTTTTGTAGTAGTATCATATGCACACTTCGAAAGAAGAATAATCGCAGGGACCTGTAATGAATGTTCTGCCTTGTTCCGATATTGTGGGCTCTCTCTCCGGTCGCCGGTGTCACGCAGGGCATGTGACGATCTAATTCGGGAATCGATCCCGGTAAGTTAGATAGAAACAATTGATGATCACGCATACATGAGCAGAGTAAGAGTGGAGTAAGACATTGACAAGAGTGGCAGGCTTCATATGACTGCAAAAGGTCTGCAAAACGATTGAGTGCTAGTCAAAGTATGATACGTCGTTTTCTTTCTTTTCCTCGTGGAAAGGAATGGCGATCATGGTTATTGGCATTTTCTGTTTTTGTTTCTGCTTTTGATGTTGATATTTTATTGATGATGAAACGAAATGATCAGACGGCGAGAATGATTACACGGCAGATAACGACGAAGATGAAGACATGATAAATGGATAAATGAATTGATCATGAATGACAAACAACATATAAATACAACAACTCTTGGGTGCCCATTTTCCTTGCATGATTGAGCGTACTTCATTTATCATCTTGAGAAGACCAGATCAGGAAATCCTCAAGTCGTCACCACTCACCGATCCATAAAACAATGACAACAACAACAAAAGGAAAAAGGACCGCGGACTTGTTCAGTCACCATCATAATCATCATCTCATCTCCATCATCTGCCAGAAAGAGGTACCAAAAACACACACACATCAAATGTATCGTCAAGTTTGCTTCCTGAAACCTCGGACCTTTTCGTTTGTATTCATTCGTAGAGAGAGAAGGAGAGAAGGCAAATGTACGTGATATTTGGGAAAACAGAAGAGGGTAGAGGGAGCAGGAAGTAACGGAGGTATACATCTCCCGATAGATCTTTTTCTTCCACATGAGTATGGAGAGATGAATTGGGTGGAATGTACGTATGTATATATACATGTATATATTACTATAGCGAACAGGTTCCATTCCGGAGATCGGAAGGCAGTACCTCGGAACTGGCTTCCTGTATATACACCGAAAATAAAAAACCGCCAAGAATACGATTGACATCCCGACACAGATGGACGGTAAGAAATCACCACGCCAACCAAGGAGACACTTATACTTTGAGACTCCCGAATCGGCGGTCATCGGCAGCAACAAGTTCCGGAGCGGTTATAGCACCACCGCCACTGCCAACAGCTTGTCATAGATAAATATTATTTCAGGGGTACTCAGCGCTGTTCGGCTCCTGATAATTCCAAGAAATTAAGCACAATGCTTATTTTTCCAAGTGGGCACAACTACAAATTCAGAAACCAATTATTGGAAATCCACAACCGTAAAACTGAACAAATGTCCGAATGTACAAAAAGGATTTAAAATCTTAAAATGGGAGCACATGGTCGAAGATAACCAGGTGGGAATATGTGTGGATAAACAACTTCGAAAGCAGGTTAAACAAGAATACTAGGGGAAATGCTAGGGGAAATGCTGTGGTGATAGTGAATGCAAGCGATGGATAACCAAACAATAGAAATTAGGGAGCAGGTCTGGTAGTAAATCACAATGGCTGGTATACACAATAGGGGGTGAGAGTGGGAATATGAAAAGGGACATTTTGTTTGCGTCTAAAGATACAAATTGCTTTCCCAAAGTATCCAAACAGTGGCAGCCATTGCAACACCCCAGAGTCAAAAGATTAAACCATGAGACTGAGGTAGCGGGGCACTACGGCGAAATCGGGTAGGGTTTAGACTTAATTGGAAAGATGTTCACTTTAGTTAGTCCGGAAGGCGCGTGGTATGACGCTTGCTGGGGGCCGTGGCGGATATAGAGTGGGGCTGCCGAAGTAAGCCTCCAGTTTGAAAATGGACGGATGGGGTAGATTCTATCGCGGGGCGAGAGCAGACGGTAGAGGATGAAGCCGTTGGGAGGATTTAGGGGCGTCGTTTGGCTTTGGAACGACACCCTGAAGACCTTTATAACCATATCGTTTGCCAAATTCTAGAATCATGGCCTTAGCCATAAGACACACCCAGCCCAAACCCCCTCCAGTGATGAGCTGACCGGGCCAGAATAATTCGCCCTCCTCGTCCTCCAAGTCGGGCTCATGCTCTTCTGTTGGAGTGAGGGTGCTGTAAACCATCCTGGAAAAGGTAGTCGGGAAATGTCGAGCCAAGGTGGCAAGATTCAACAATTTTTGGGAGTTGGACATTGATGAAGTGGTTGATCGATAAGTAGCAGTGAGATCTTTGAGATTAGCGATCATGGTAACATCAATGGGCTCAGAAACCTTGGCAGCAGCCTCAAGATAGGAGGGAGGAGGAGGAGCCCCGCTCTCACGGACTCTACGAGGAAGGAGAGGGATGAAGGAAGGCTGCTGACGGGAGGGCTGCGGAGGTGGATTCTGAGAAGGTCCCGGAAGACGAGAGTCTGTGTTGGGAGCAACACCATCGCGGCTAGCGGGAGTGGAGTTGGCACTGTTGGTGGGAGCAATGCTGGCAGGAGAGGGGAGCATAGGAGGAGTGGAGTGTGACTTTGAAGGGAGGAGAGAGGGGTTAGCAGCGGTGAGCTCGGCATCCTGGATAGCGGCTTCTATTTTTGCTTTAGCTTGTTCGGAGATCCTGTCTATTCCTTGATCGAGCTCTTGGCCGAAGGTATGGGACATTTTCCTTGCGTCAATGAAGGATTCGATCATGTAGCTGTTAGAGATGTGAGAGACAGAGAGCAATGGAGGACGTGTAAGACTCACATGAGACCGATAAAGGTCTTCTCAGCCTCATCGATGGCATTTTCCTGGGCGAGCCACTTGTCCCTGCACCAGGAAAGGAAAGCAGCGATGGTGGTCCATGAAACTTTGAAGCAGGTCTTGCGGGGGTAGTCTTTGTTCCAGAGGGCGTAGGTGAAGCAGACGAGAGCATCAAGAAGCTCGATTCTGGCGATGAGGCCGCCATACTTGTGATAGAGAGATTTGGGGGGAGGGGGATCGGCAAGGGGCCGGTATTCTTTGTGGGTGGGAGGGTAGGTGGACCAGAAGCGGGTGTCTCCAGAGTATTTGAGGGTGCGGCCAGCAGCGTAGTACTTGTCATGGAGCTCGTCAAAATGGGATATTGGGAGATGGCCGCGCTTTGGACGGCGGACGGGGACGGGATGAATCGGGGAAATGTCGTCAGTGAGCTCGCCATCCTCGTGAGCGTCTGTGCGAAGACGCTTTGGGGGATCTGGGGGCTGGAGAGTGTCGAGAGATTTACGCTTGAGGGATGGGTTTGGGTTGAGGGGGGCGGGAAGGGCGGCGAGGAGCTGTTGGGGAGTGAGCGGGTGAGTGGGCGGAAAGCAGATGGATTACCGCTAGAGAGCGTTGGAGAGAGGAGCGACGATAGCTGGAGGACGTCGGTCAGCAGCGGCGCACGGACCAGATAGCAGACTCACCGTTTAGCACCCATGGTGGCAAGACGAAACAAGGCCGAGTCACGCGTCACCCTCCCTCTCCGCTGCCGGGCCGCACGCCGTCCGATCCCGGAACCACCCGCTCCGCTCTTTGCAGGCACCCAAGCTCTGTGATGGGGTTCTCACGTGTCCAGTCGCGTCCTATATATATGTGGGTAGCTATACACGCTACGCGATCGATACAATAAATACTAGCGAATCAATAATATATTGTACATTTCCATTCCATCCTCATTAGTCTGGTCATGGTCTTCGTCTTACTTTCTGTCGGCTCTGTTTATTCTTTGTCTCTTTCTCTGCGACCATCTTCATAGCCTCCACACGATTTCGAGACGCCCGCCCCCGCGTGACAATCCCCTCATCGTCCTCAGTCGCAGCATCACTGCGCTTCACAGGTCCTGTCCCATCCACTACCGTAGTTGCTGAATGCACAGACGTAGACCGCCTACTGTTCGACACCACCGCCGTTTGTGACGATGTATATGAGATCGATCGGGTGCTCGAATGAGACGAGCCCGGCTCTGCACAGGACAGGGACGATGATCGCGAACAACTCGAGCTGCTCTGCGATCCATCTCCCTTGTGCTTTCTTGTCGACATTCTCATCTCCTCTAGACTTTCTGCTGCCGCAACATTCTCGTGGGAAATACCCTCTGCCCATGAGGATTTCTCCACTTCGTAAGGGGGTGCCATCTCTGGAGAGCCTTTCTCCGATGACATTGAGTTATCAATGGGCTTGGTTCTGACTTTCTTCTTTGCAGGTTCCTCGACTATTTCGTCCTCCTCGGGCTCAGGGCTCTTGGAAGGCTCCCGAAGAGCCCCAGGAACCCCTCTGCGCTTTCTCAGATTCAGAACCTTTGGTACAGCTGTCATCTTCTGCGGTACCAGCTTTGAGTACCAGCTCTGACATTCATAGCTCTGTCGGTGGCTGGATCCGTGGTGGTTGGCCAGGATGTAAAGGTACTCACTCGATCCGTTCCATGCAACACGTGTACGGATGAGAGGAGGTTGGTGAACTACAACACGATTGAGTGCTTTTCCCGGTCAAAGATCAAAGAAAAGTAGGTGCTTACGAGCGATACGTGTGACGACTTCAGCCGTCTGGTGCTTTTTCTCGTCGCTCCAGAATATCCAATGAGCCGCATCGTTCGGCTTGTAAAAGACATCGAGAGCTGCAAGGCTAAATACAATCTCGTTCGGTGCCACGGGTTGTTTCAAGGTGGCGCGGGCCTCTTTGAGGAGCTGCTGCACAGCTGGATAGGCGGATGAGAAAACTCGATCTTTCCCATCCGACCATACTCCAGGAGATATCTGTGTTCTAGCAGGGACTGATGTTGGATACTTAGTGCTGGAGAGATAATCTCTGCGTTCGCCTCTGCACGGAGCGAAAGGAGAATAAGATGTTATTCTCCGAGGGTCGGTCTGCATGGTTGTGAGGGACTTGAAATGATGGACAAAAATGTCTATGAAATAAATGAGTTCCGAGGGTAGATCCACAATGGGTGGCTTCGCACGCGGGAAGAGCGGAGCAGCTCGCAAATGACCAGGTATGTGGCAGATGAAGAGAGAGAGAGGAAGGAAGTATGGGAGAGAGAATGAGGAAGGTCGATGTGGTGGATGAAGAGGGAGGGAGATGTGGGAAGAAATACAAAGTGACAGGTTTGTGTCAAAACACAGGTTGGACTCAGCTCACAGTCCGCACTCGATACTTACAGGCGCACTTCCTCTTTTGGATTTCAAAGCTCGGCTTCATTCCCGTGGGAACACCCCATCCCATCTGCCTCTGCAGCAGCCTTTGTTTATCCAGCTCATGTACTGCCATACTCCTAACAGGACTCTGTCATTGCAAGCAAAGATCATGCACAGATCACCTAATCTAGTCTGAGATCTAGCACTGTGCCGATCTGGTTATTTCTGATACATAATCAGGCCATTCACAAGTCACATTTCTTGCACTCCAGTCTCTTGCAAGCAGACGGGCTCATGTGTATGGTGCGTATGCATCTACGAGTATCAGAAGCCAATAGCTCCTAGCATCACGATGAACTAGCGGGCTCACACGGGTCACGCGGCAGCCGCTTGCTGGTTCGATGTGCAGTGCAAGTCCAGCAATTCATCGTGGTACTCGGGCTTGTTCGTTTCTCAGACAGAATACTATTAGGCATATTAGGCAGCAATGGAAATATACAATTCCATTTTCCATCTTCTCAATTCCCACTGTCATACGGCCATCAACCAAATCCCCACGGGAAAGCACCTAATTACTTACCCGTCCTTGACCCCCTTTTTCTAACCCATCCCCAGAAGACTGTCTTACCCTAATGACCCTCACAACTCCTTTTCCAAAAATGCTTTGTACTCTGTGATATTCAGAGTATCATCGGGTGTGACCAGAACAGCGTGAAGTATGATACGAGGATCTATCACTTGTTTTCGTTCAGGGGCAAATGGTATCGAGGGCACAGTCTGTATCAATGTCAATACCCCAGCCAAAAATCCAATTTTCATAAACAAAAAAGCATATTAAAAAATCTTGGCAATAAGAACACTCACTTCACTTATTTCCAGATAACCGAGCACGACCAACTGACACAAATGTTCTCGCACCCACGTCGAACTGGGAGTAACACAAAGCGAAACATCCACCAAAATCCCTCGGTCACCATCTACAAGTGCTAGGAGACCCGACACGGGTTCATACCATGACATCCTACATCGCCGACCACGAGGTGATGGAGACTTCCTTTTTAGAAAAAAACGCTCAACTACAGCATCAGAAGAAAGAGTGACCTACCTACCCACCAACCGCAACTTCTTCCCCACCATGCTCAGATCGACTTTGTCCAGTATTACAGGAGTCCCGTGTTCAGGTAAAGGCATATATATCTATATCTATATATATATAT
>Ga0153948_1001437_pt1 | contig 12047 bp, 10 predicted proteins | sample TSNJ032MetaG_FD_104696 | JGI IMG/M metagenome (GOLD analysis project Ga0153948, IMG submission 104696) | Attine ant fungus gardens microbial communities from New Jersey, USA - TSNJ032 MetaG | ecosystem: Host-associated > Fungi > Mycelium > Unclassified | place: USA: New Jersey, Wharton State...
ACCATATTTATTAATTTTTTCAGTAATGGCTTTAGTTGATATACTTTTATCCGCATATACATCAATCCTGTTATACGTTGCCGGATATCCGAGGGCATCAAAGGCATCATTTAAAGTCAATATTATGAATGGGACAAGTTTGTGTTGAAAGGGGTAAGGGTTTTAGTTTGAGGATGGGCAATAAAGATGTACAATTATAATTGAATATAGTATCGACCTTGAGGTCTCCGTGTTGATATATTGCATGCATGAAATCAAACAGTACCTGCCTAAACATTGTAAACGATCTGTTCCCAAGGCGAAGGAGTATATTATGAAACTGCTACAGGATGAGCATCTGAAGAGTTGCTGTGAATCTAAAATTAAATAGTCATGCGAAAATCGGTCTCTCAAGTTGAAATAGGAGGCCGGCTTATGTTTCCTTATTTCAAGTTAGGCTCTAAACTGAAATATAGTTTTTATAATACAAATAAACCGCAAGACAAAATCATCGTCTATTTGAGGATTTTTCTCATTTATTAGTTGATTTATCCTTGGGTATATGGTAATATGTACTTGGAGGTTTAGAAAAATGCTAATTAGATTTCGATTCAGAAATTTCAAATCATTTAAAGACGAGGCCACAATTGATTTTGTTGCATCAAAAATCACAGAATATTCCGAACACTTAATTACTGCAGGAAAAGAGAAATGCCTTCCTGTTGTTGCAGTATATGGGGCCAATGCAAGTGGCAAATCAACTGTTTACCAAGCTTTTGAATATATGTCTGAATATGTCATCAACTCGTTTAAATTTGGTGGTGATGAGGATTCTAAAAAGACATCAGACTTTGAGTATATGAAGCCACCAGCTTTTTTATTTGAATCTGCCAGCAGTAAGCAAGAATCATTATTTGAAGTCACTTATACTGAACCAAACGATAATTCATTTAAACTATACAACTATGGATTTACAGTTAATTCTCAAGGTATTACAAAAGAGTGGTTAAATCGAAAGTCAAAAACAGCAAAAGAATATAAGCATGTTTTTTATCGCAATATTGATTCAAAACTTGATTTTTCAGGATTACCTGTTAAGTATCAGGACAACCTGAAGATTTCGTTGGAAAAAGAGGTTTTGATATCATCGTTAGGGGCAAAGCTTAAAATTCCTAAACTTAAGTCAATCCGAGATTGGTTCTTACAGAATGAATTTGCTGATTTTGGAGACCCCGCAGAATCGTTCTTTCTGTCACGAATGCTGCCAAGTGATTTTGTTAAAAGCAAAACTGTTCAAGACGATATTGTAAAGTTTTTCTCTTCATTTGACAACTCTATTAAAGGATTTAATATCGAAAAAATTGCCTCTACAGATTCGGAAAAAAAGGAAGAGCATTATACAATAGATGCTATGCATTCAATGATTGACTCCGAAAAAACAGCGTCTATTCCACTGCGTTTAGAATCCGATGGAACGCTAAAAATGTTTGCCTTATACCCAAGGTTACAGTCTGTATTAGAACAAGGTAGTGTACTATTTGTGGACGAACTCAATGCGCGGCTTCATCCACTATTAGTTAAAAACTTCATTCAAACGTTCCTCAGCCCTGAATCAAACCCAAATCAAGCACAGTTGGTTTTTACAACACATGATACTTGGCAACTTGCTACTGACATGCTACGAAGGGACGAAATCTGGTTTACACAGAAAGACAGTGATGGAGTTTCAAAATTATATTCTTTGGCCAATTGTGAAGATGAGAATGGAAACAAAATACGCAAAGACGAAAGCTATGAGAAAAACTATTTAGCTGGCAAGTATGAAGCGGTTCCCCAAATTGTTAATTTTGATATAAGACTTAGTAAAAAAAAGGTAGGAGAAATCGATGATTGAAATATATAAAAATATTTTTATAGGCAATGAGTTGGATTATGAGCAAACAGTCAAGTATCGGGATGGTTGGGCAGTCGTTCATGCCTGTAAAGAACCATATCATAGGCAGGCATTATGCTATACTGGGAGGGCTGCAAGTAAAACTCATCCTGAATACTTGGTTGCTCGTCGGGGAGATCGCTTAATCTTAAATCTTGTTGATGTTGATAATCCAGATTGGATAAGCCCGGTGATCATAGATGCTGCAATAGAATTTATTGATGATGCTTTGAAAAAGGACGAATATGTTTTAATACATTGTAATCAAGGCATGTCCCGATCAGCTGGAATTGGGTTTCTATACCTATCTCATTTGGGGATTTTCCATAACATGGATTTTCAAGAGGCTGAGAGAAAATATATTGAGCTATATCCACCTTACAATCCTGCCAGAGGTATGCGGGAGTTTATAAGATTGAGCTGGTTGGATTATCGTAATGCAGGAGAAGCGGCATGGCCAGACCTTGTAGGAGCTAATTGATTATGCCAAAGAAAAATATGAATTCGAAAGTGTCAAATAGAATCCTTAAGGACAGCACCGTAAAAAAATTGTGGGCGATAAGTGCCGGGCGATGTCAAATATGCAACAAGTTGCTCTACCTGGATTCTACACTTGGTGAAGATGGAGTATTTGCAGAAAATGCTCATATTCATGCAGTATCTCAAAATGGACCACGTCATAAAAATGATATCTTAACTGATGAGCTAAATTCTTGTGAGAATTTAATGCTCTTGTGTTCAGAGCACCATCATTTGATTGATACAAAACCTGAAGATTATACAGACGGAATCTTAATTAGATATAAAATGAAACATGAAGAGCGGATACGAGTTGCAGCAGAGGTTACAGAGTATAAGACAAGTCGTATACTCAGCTATTTTTCCAATATTGATTTGCAACGAATTCCGCATGATGATATGCATTTTAAGCGAGCATTAAGAAAGGCTGATATGTTTCCTTTACAGTATCCTGTAATTAAGCTTCACGAACAGGTCAATATTCAATACGAACCTAGCAAAGAAGGTATTTGTAAGAAAGCAGAAGACCTCGAACACAGCTTCAAATGTTTATTCTCGGATATTGTTGATAAAACAGAAGCAATTTCAGTGTTTGCACTTGCGCCTCAGCCCTTATTAATAAAGCTAGGATCGTTAATAAATGACCAATACAATACGTTTGTTTTCCAGTGCCATAGAGATGAGGATAAGTGGTCATGGAAAGGCTCATCTGAGTGTCCAGAATATTTGCTTATTAGACCATCAGCAAACGAGTTTTCGAGTATTGCTTTAGTAATAGACTTAAGTGCAAAAGTTCTAGATGATAGGATTACTACCATATTAGGTGAGGACGTAGGAATTTTCCACATAACGATACCCGATCCCAATCGGCATTTCGTTACAAACATGTCTGTTGTAGAATCCTTTAGAAACGTTTTTAGGCAAGCTATAGAAGAAATTAAAAACAGAAGACCGGCACCACATATTATACATTTATTTCCGGCAATGCCTAATTCATTAGCCATTACTGTTGGCATGGACTTTATGCCAAAAACCGATATTCCGATGTTGGTTTATGAACAATCACAAGCCAAAGAAGGTTTTTTTGATACAATAACGATTGGAGGATAAATATATGACTGATAAAGAACATGCTTTAGGTGGATTTCTAAGTAAAATTGCAGATGAATTAAATATCTCGCCTACAATGCAAGAAAAGGCTATTACCAGCTACGATGCTGTTGGCAAGTGGATTGGAGATGGCCTTAACTATGAAGTTAAGATTATGCCGCAGGGTTCAATGAATCTTGGCACTGTAGTACGGCCAATTGATGATTCTGATGATGGTTATGATATGGATTTAGTATGTTTGTTGAAAAATGGCCAATACCTTACATTATGGCAGATAAAGAATTTAGTTGGTGACAGACTTAAAGAACATGCAATATATAAAAAGAAGCTTGACGAAGAAGGTAAACGTTGTTGGACTATGAATTACGATGGTTTCCACATGGACATTCTACCTGCCGTTCCGAAAAATTTCACTTTTACTAAGCCTAATTTCACAGCTATAAAACTTACACATAAAAATGATTCTGGTGAATATGAAGAACGATACAGCGATCCATCCCAGTACCACCAGTGGTTCAAAGATTGTATGAAAGATATTCTTCTAATCGAAAAAAGAGCCTTTGCGGCAAAAGCAAATACTGAAATTGATAAAGTCCCTACATACAAAATGAGAACACCTCTCCAAAAAACAATCCAGTTATTGAAGCGTCATCGTGATATTTGTTTTCAAAATAATGACGAAGATGCCCCGATTTCCATTATAATTACAACATTGGCAGCATCGTCATATAGAGGCGAAACGGATCTATATGAAGCACTATGCAATATTTTGGATAAGATGCCGGAATATATTGAGTACCGTAATGGCGTTTATTGGGTAGAGAACCCTGTTATGCGTGAAGAAAATTTTGCAGATAAATGGAATCAAAAAAGCAGCAAAAAAGATGCCTTTTACAATTGGGTAGCACAAGCCCGTAGAGATATTATTGAAACCCCCCTTGAATGTTTTGGTATAGATGAAATTGCTAGACAACTTGGAGAACGTTTGGGGAATGCCCCTGTAAACCGTGCAGCAAAAGAAATGGGAAACCAGGCTCGATCTACACGTCAAGCAGGAGGTTTATATGTAAAAGGTCTTACTGGAGGGCTTTCAACAACAGCCAGTGTAGGCAGTAAGGTTGTAAAGGAGCATACATTTTTTGGCAAGTAAAAAATACCCACGACTAAAAACTTATCGCTTGATAGATCAATTGCTGGCATTAAGAATTGCATACCCTAAAGCACAGTGCAAGATTTCTAAAGGGGTATTGTATTGGAATGGAGTTATCACTCCCTCCCCATTGTCTCAAACATATGAAGTAAACATGAAATACAAGCTAATGCGTCGCCCCTGCGTTACTGTCAGGGGAGAGAATTTGAAACGGATTGATGATCCAAATTTTCCACATAAATACAATATAAACAAGGAAAAGAAGCTTGTAGAAATGTGCTTATATCTTAGTCCGGACTTTACTTCCCAAATGTTGCTTGCTGATACCGTAATTCCGTGGGCAGTAGAGTGGTTGTATCACTATGAAATTTGGCTTGCTACGGGTGAGTGGTGTGGTGGTGGGAAACACCCGCAATTAAATAAAGGTGTTAAAAATAAGGCCGCATCATAAAAGGATGGCTGCTACGGGTTAATCTCGTTATTGTCGCTTTACTTTATTTAAAAGCAGGCATAGATGCCATGCACAGAAATCAAGATTACAACATGTTTAGAGAAATTTTCGTTGTATTAAATATCAAGTTATATGTCGCTAATTGACAGACAGTCTATCAGTTTATTTAAGGTAAACCATGCCGTCTTCTTATTAAATGTTATAATATCACTTGCCGACCCCATCTTAGATGACGGTCGGCTTATTCTATTTCAAGGAGAGATATTTATGGCATCTATCAGACAAAGAGGAAAAAATTTTACAGTCATTCATTATGTTACGGCGAAAGATGGTAGCAGAAAGCAAAAATGGGAAACCTATCATTCAGAACAGGAGGCGGTACAGCGAAAAATGGAGCTCGAAAACCAAGTCCCATTTTTAGATTTTGATTCTCAGATTCATACATTGAATGATCTGTTGGATCAGTATATCCAGCTGCATGGTTTGTCCACCTGGTCATTTTCTACCTATACATCAAATGTAGGAATCATGGATAACTATATTCGTCCCTGCATAGGAGATATGAAATTGTACTTTATCAGCAGAAAAAACATGAGTCAGTATTTTGCCAAGCTGAATACGTTGGAGAGAGCGAAAAACAAATATAAGCCGTATGAAACGGGAGCAATATCGAACGCAACCAAAAATGAGATTAAAAAGATACTTCGGGCTGTTTTTGAACAGGCAGTAAACTGGGGCTATTTTGAATCAAACCCTGTAAAGCACATAAAGCTATATAAACCTGCCCCATCTCCAAAACAATATTTGACAACTAGCCAAGTATCAATGGTTATTAATGAGGCGTTTCGGCAAAAAGATTTGCTTATGGCATTGGTCATACAGCTGGCCTTTATTTGCTCCATGAGGAAAGGCGAAATAATGGGATTGCAGTGGCGTGCTATTGATTTTGACAGGTACAGTATTTGTGTTAACAGAGAATTGGCCCGCGTACATAGAACAAGTTTAAAAACGTTGAATCACATTAAGGTATATCAGCAATTTCCATCACACAAACCTGGCTCTACGACCATTGCAATTTTAAAGGAGCCTAAAACGCAGTCTTCCATACGGACAGTTTTTATGCCTTGGTCTGTAATCAACACGTTGAATTTGTGGAAGCTAGAACAAAAGCGCTATAAAAAAGAGTATCCTGAGGATTTTAGAAATTACAATTTGGTTGTTGCACTGCAAAATGGGCTTCCTCTATCAGATCAATACATCACGACAAGGTTTCATGCATTGCTAAAAGCCTGCGGATTACCACGCGTGACATTTCATAGTCTTCGCCATAGCAGTACAAGCTATAAGCTGGTCTTGAGCGGTGGAAACGTTAAAGCTGTACAGGGCGATAACGGACATGCCCAACCTAATATGGTTCTCTCGGTTTACGCGCAGGTGTGTGATAACGATCGAGAGATTCTATGCAATAAAGTTGAAGAAGATTTTTGTTCCCGGCTCATGACCATTTAGCAAAGCAACTACCTGATCAACGTTATGAGCAAAGCTGCTAACAAAATGAGTTTTGTATGTATCGAACAAGGTAAATAGAAGCAAAGAAAAAAGCCGAAATAATCAGCTTTTTGTACCTCTCAGGAATCGAACGCAAAGCAAACCCTTAGGAGGGGGTTGCTTTATCCTATATTTATGTTAGCTAACCACAGGATTTTTCCGTATTAAGTGGTCCAAAGTCCACAGAAAAGTGGCTGGTTTTTCAATCGTATTTACGTAATAACAATAAAATGGAGTACGTTAGAACTCAATTTAGCTTAAAACAATTATTCATTAAACATCAGATATTTACAAGGAGGCAAGAAAAATGGATGTTATGAGTTTCTTATATGATGCCTTAGATAGTGATAATCTATATGAACTTGCGGACCATCTAGAAAGCTTGATAAAACATTTAAAAAGCGTAGAAAACAAGGTGAAGATAATAGATGAATGTTATAGTTTACTTAGTGATGAATGTTTTTATGAAGGGGAAGCAGCCGGTCACTTTATAAAAATCTTCAGCGTGAAAGATAGTATACCAGAATTTTTGTATAATCACTGGACGTTCTCCGATACAGCTGAAGAAAATTTTGTTAAATTAGAATCTATTGTACATAAGATTCGAAACTATATGATAGCTCCCAAAGCGCCAAGAATATCTGATCGCACAATTTGCGATCTTGTCGACTTAGTAGAGAGAAAATTCCAGTATGGGACAAAGGTGTTAAAGGAGCATCCTGTTAAAATACTAAAAATCAATCAAACGTATAAAGGGTGGGGTTGTTATTACATAGCAGGCACGTCCAATGGTGAAATTGCTAAAGACGCTATTATTATGACCTGCCCGAACAACCCAGAGGCACCTCAAGAATTTGGCTTTATGCATGAGTTAGGGCATCGGCTTCACACCAGCTTGACTTATCAAACCTTTGTACCGCCAGCGTCATTTGCTTGTTTCAGAGAGTATTTACCGGAGCCCATTCAAGATAACAGGTCAATGTCGGAGCATTTCGCGAATTTTTTTGCTATTGCCGCTCTAAATAACTCTCCATATGAACATTGTATTCTACATAAAGTATCCACTGAAGATATTGCTGTTTTCGAAAAATATATGTCGATTACTATTGCAACCATGGATGAAAATGTTATTCATACTATAGACGAGCTACATAATAAGGCTAAATATCTGGGAATCAATCTATAAGGAAGGTGTTCTGATAGTGAATAGACAAAATCAGTGCGCTGATGTTTTCCTGTAAGGCAGACCTGAATTCTGTAGGCAAAGGTAGCGTGGCATATCCTTTTGATTGACAATCATGCTTATATCATATTGTAAACTTGCGTAAAAATCAAAATTGATGAAATATTATCTCTACAAGATGCCGAACATCTTGAATGGAGTATCAAAGTTACCTCTAGAGGTTTTGGATAAATTATTGATCAAACCTGTATCGCCACCCCTAAATTTAATAGAATTGGAGCCATTCAGAAGCGCTGAGCGGCTTCCTCAAATATAGTGGCATGGACTTTACCCCGTCATAAAAAGTATATACTTCTTATGACGGGATAATAATCTCAGAGGTGCTCATTTATCGGTGGTGAGAATGACAAAGATGTACTCTCATTATACATAAAGGTTCTGATGGATACTATTAAAAACGATCCGTTCGGCGAGTGCTCTTTGGATGAATTGTTCAGACTTTTTATATCCAAGTAGTCATCACAAACTCTGAATATTCTAAAATCATTTGAGGCCTAGCCTGGGTGCCTTAGCTTTATATACACACCCTTTGCTGAAGCAACTCCATATCTCTAACTACTTTATAGCAGAGAGAAAATATGATATAATTATAGCTACTTGATCAGTAAAGGACGATATTGATGAATAACGAAAAGATAGTTGTCACGCTTGAGGATATGGAATTCGAAGCCAGGAAATATTTGAGCTTTGTGATACAATAAATCAGCCTATATTTATTCAGCGTAACGAAAAAAACAACCTGGTGCTTATGCCCCTCAAATATTACAAGGAGCAACACTTTGATGACATCTGGTCTATCACTGCTGAGATAGATAGGTAGATTTAATCAGATGATATCTCCCAGAAAAAGCGAGGAGTGCGGCTGAATAGAACACTTATGTATGTAGCTAATATCGAAATTCTGCAAAATGGGTTTTGATGTAGAAATCATCCAAAGAGATTGGTGCGTAAAGGAGGTGAAACGTATGTCCAAGTATACGGATGACGATATCAGGAATATGAAAAAGATTACGCTACAGATTGCCGGTCAGTATCTCGGTATTGCCCCTATGGCTGTGGCGCTTGGTATGCGCAACGATTTGCTCCCAATTGGTTTCGCCGTACATAATGAAGACCGATACAAAGATAGCTGGACCTATAGCATCATCCCAGAGCGTTTAATAGCGTATAATCATGGGAAAATCAATGAAGTTCAAGTCCAAAGCATTGAAAAAAATCTCAACACAATTATCAGTCAGTTTGATGAAATGAAACGTGACTTGCTTTTTCTATTAAGCGAAGAAAAGGAATAGGAGGGATAAAACAATTTGACGCCATTATAGGTAAATCCGACGCAGGTGAACAATCAGAAAATAACGCAACTATAGAACTGGCGGAAAGTATTGAAGCACCGCTGGACGATGCGGAGGAATTGCCAAGGCGCAAGTCTATCAAATATGAGATTATATCCAGGAAGGAGGAATCCGCTGTGTTACAAACTCCAGTTATTAAGTTAACCCGGCGACAGCTATATGATGAAATTTGGGAAATCTCTGTTGCCGGCGTAGCCAAGAAATACGGTATTCCATATGCGCATCTTATGAAACAGGTTAAAGAAGCGAACATTCCAGTTCCTCCATCTGGGTATTGGACCAAGCTTAGCTTCGGGAAATCGGTCACCAAACTTGAACTTTTAGAACCGTTTGATGAAGTCGTTTCCATTTTTGACACCTCCCTAACGACACGCAAACAAAAGCCAAAGAAAACACCAAAATCGGAAGCTGCCGCTGAAGCATCGCTGGAGAGTGATAAAGTCGAGGAGAAACCGGTGCCTGTTGTCCCCCTTCAGACCGAGCTTGTGGCTGAACTTGAACCGGCGGTCTTTGATGCGCCTGAAACGATAGAGCGCTATGGTCAGATTTATAATGTGTATAACCGAGAAACGCTTTATAGAGAAGTATGGGAAGCTCCGATAACTGAGGTTGCAAAACGGTATAAGGTTTCTGATGTCACAATACATAAGGTCTGTAAGGCACTTGAAATTCCGACACCTCCAGCGGGCTATTGGGCAAAGGTACGCGCCGGGAAGCCCGTTACCATTATTCCATTGCCAAAAAGTAAAAAGGCCTCTCAAAAGACCGGCATCCGGACGGGAATAACTTATCAGCCGGAGGTTGAAAAAGAAACACTCGCATTCTTAAGTGAAGAAGAACGCTCTGTTATTCTAGCCGTTGCGTCGCAGATACTGCTGCCGGATAGAACTTCCAGGATGCATTCCAAAATCATTGCGCATCGCAAAGCCATTGTGGAATGGAAGAAACAGTTCAAGGAGAATGAAAGAAAATGCTGGAACCGGCGCAACTCGGAATCGCCGCCGTTTTTGGCTGACACTGTTTCAGACGAGACTCTTCCCCGGGTATGCCATATCATCGATGCGCTGATCAAAGCGATGGAGCCTTTGGCCTGTTCTTTGGCAGGAGACCTTAGCTTTATCGTAAACGGTGAAACGGTACGACTTTCCTTTTCAGAATCACAGGATAAGGTTTCACATATTCCAACAAAAGAAGAAAACATGCAACTTTTGAAATACGAAGAGAAACGCAAGCGGTATTCCTGGGCATCAAAACCACAAATTCGGAAGTATGACTATGTCTATAACGGGCGTATATGCCTTACGGTCAGCAATCAGAAGAGCTTCCGCGACTGCAAATCATATGTTGTAGAGGAACGCCTTAGTGATATTATGATTGAGATATACGAAGCGGCTGAAGCGCTCAAAAAAGCTCGTGAGGCCCGTGAAGAAGCTGAACGCAAGCGACAGGAGGAGAAACACCACGAAGAGGAACGACGTAAGCGTTACAATGTAGAGGTTAATCAGACACTTGCCCTGACAAATCTTGCCGAAGACTATGATATTGCCTGCAAGATACGGCAGTATATATCTGTTGCCGAAGAATCTCAAAGTGCGGAATGGATTGAATGGGCAAAAGCCAAGGCCGACTGGTATGACCCCACAGTCGCTAAAAAAGATGAGTTTTTCGGTAAACGCGAGCATGAAAAAGCTGCGGAGGAGAAGAAACTCAAACACCAAGGCTATTGGTGGTGACATGGCAAACCCTGTTTAGAACTGAGGTGAATTAATGCGTATATGGTCGGTACAACCTAAATATCTATATGAAAAACTCAAAATCGAAAAGATTCTGCATTGTGATCCAACTCAATCAGAGTTAATTACCAAATGCGGCTTTGGTCTGGCATATGACTGGCTCGTGGAGCAGATGATATCGCGTGTGGGACCGCCGCCCATAGAAGTAAAGTACCCGTTTTGGGCGTGGCATACCTTGGAGCGGAAGCGGCAAAAACCGGATTTGCGACGCAGGGAATTTCGTGCCTATAACGGAGACCAGTATTGCATCGAGCTGGAAATCCCGGATGAAGATGTACTGCTGAGCAATGAAGATATGTGGCATATCGTATTGAATGACGGATATTATGGAGATTGCTCTAATGAACAGGAATATGAAGCCGAGGATGCCTGGTATGAGAGCCTTGCACCTGACGAGCGGATTTGTGTGAAGCAAAAATCATGGGAAAAGATTTTTGACGTCTTTCCGCTTTTCGAAAATGAATGGGAGAGTCATGGGAAATACATACAGGCTACATTTTGGGAGTTACGCCTTGATCAGGTTGTTGCCGTCCGTCATTTTAAAGGACGCAAAGGTAACATTGAGTACAAATAAATATACAAAATGAATGTGCACGCCTCAGACGGTGAAGAAAATTATAAGGCATAAGGTTGTGCGTGGTTTAAATAAAAAGCGGAGGAAACAGCATGAATACAGATGAACATAATAACATAAATGGTCAAATCATTCTTTACCAGACTGAGGACGGTAAAATCTCTGTCAATGTGCGCTTTGAGAACGAAACATTCTGGATGGCACAGAAGGCGATTGCTGAGCTTTTCGATACCGATCGAAGCGTCATCACAAAACATCTTATTAATATTTTCCAGGAAGAAGAACTTGATAAGGATTCAACTTGTGCAAAATTTGCACAAGTTCAAACCGAGGGCAATCGCCAAGTCACACGTGACGTGGAGTTCTACAATCTCGATGCGATTATTGCCGTCGGA
>Ga0153948_1001445_pt1 | contig 12012 bp, 5 predicted proteins | sample TSNJ032MetaG_FD_104696 | JGI IMG/M metagenome (GOLD analysis project Ga0153948, IMG submission 104696) | Attine ant fungus gardens microbial communities from New Jersey, USA - TSNJ032 MetaG | ecosystem: Host-associated > Fungi > Mycelium > Unclassified | place: USA: New Jersey, Wharton State...
TGGTTATGCTCGTCTTTACTCAATGTCAGTGTCACCATTATCACGCTGGTTACAACCATCCTGTTTGCAATGGTGGGAGTCCTGAAAAAACAGGATATAAAAGCAATTGATATCACCACCATGGTATTTTTGACAGCTGCTTTTTCCATTGGCGGCGTGATGAAAGCCTGTGGGGCGGCAGCGGTTCTGTTCGGGCAGCTGGGCAATCTGTTTCCTTCGGAGGCATCTTTATTATACATCTTTATTCTGGTGACTGTGGGGATTGCGGTGCATATGATTCTTGGCAGTAATACCACCACCTTATCGGTTATTGTTCCGGGCTTTATCATGATGAGCAGCAAGTATTATCCACCTGAAATTGTTATGCTGCTGGCCTTTATCTGCGTGGCTTATCATGCAATCCTTCCGTTTCATTGTGTCACTATCGCCATTGGTACCGGTAATCATTATTTTCCAGCAAAATACATTGCAAGGTATGGCATCCCTGGGATATTATTAATCTATATAGCGGTTTTTCTGCTTTATTTGCCATGGTGGAAGATGCTTGGATTGCTGGGAGGGCAGGGGATATGAATTCTAAATACATAAGACTATTAGAATATTTGATTTCGCGAAAAGAAAAAACAACAGCAGGGAAGCTTGCTGTTGTTTTGGGCGTTTCAAGCCGGACAATCAAAACCTATATCAGGGATATTAACAGAGACATGGATTGTGAAGTAGTAAGCTCATCAAGAGATGGCTATTTAGTAAATCGGGAGGTCGTTTGCCGTCTCCTGGAGATGCCTTCCGTTCAGCGGGGGTTTCCGCAGAATTTTGAAGAACGGGCCAGGTATATCATCAAAAGCATTTTGATTGACGGGGAAAACAGCGCTGACATCTATGACATCAGTGAGGATATTTTTGTGGGTTATCAGACGTTAGTGAATGATGTATATAAAATGAATAAAGTTTACGAAAGCCAAGGCATCAGATTCTCGATTGTCAAAGGGCAATTTAAAATTGAAGGCTCTGAAGAAATGAAAAGAGAACTGATCAGCCGGGTGATTCGGGAGGAGGCCGGTGATTCCCAGTTGAATCTGGACTTGCTGGCGGATATATTTATTGATTTTGATGTTCACGGCTTTAGCGATGCGATCCGAAGGATTTATAAAGAGAGTGGATATTTTCTTAATGATTTTAATTTTGTGAATCTGCTGCAGCAGATCTTAATTATGGTGAAACGAAGCGATTATCCGGTCACAGAAGATATGACAAAGATTGCAAGTATCAATAAATCATTTGTAAACGAGGTGATTAATTGTATTGAAGAGTGTCTGGATACGAAGGTTACCGAGTATACCCGGGAGCAGTTGGAACTGCTGATTTCGTGCAATTCTATTTTCCCGGATCAGATTGACGATTTTAAGCCTGATGATGAAATAGATAAAACCATGGTCGAGATAACCAGTATGATTATCCGTTCTATAGATGAAGATTATTATGTGAATCTCAACAGTGATATATTTAAGCTGCCATTTACTCTGCATTTGTCAATTCTGCATCAACGGGTAACCGGAAATATCACGGTCAGCAATCCGATGGCAGATATTATCCGTAAAACCTGCCCGATCATTTATGATATGGCAGTCAGAGCATCGGATATTATTAAACAATCCTGGGGATTCCCGCTGAATATGGATGAGACATCCTTTCTGGCCTTACACATCGGCGGCGAAATAGAACGGCAGAAAACGGAAGAAGAAAAGCTGACTGTCATCCTGGTCTGCCAAGATTATCATGGCCTGCGGGAATGGCTGTATCATGAGGTGATGAAGAATTTTGGCAACAGGGTTCATGTTAAGGCAATTGTCAGCAGTATCGAGGATACTCCTGATCATCAGGCCATAATTCTGGCAGTTAATCCACAGACACGGACAAAACGATATCAAAACATGGTTTTAATTGATCCCTATCACTCGATTCCCTGCCGTGAGATCTGTGATGTTTTGGATCGAGTCGGAATCCAAAAGAAAATCTTATTTATGATTAATAATTTTGATAAGATCTTTTCGGAAAAGCTTTTTATGGTTCTTGGACAGGAGGATAAATGGTCTGTCATCGAAAATATGAGTAAAATTCTTTATCAGGAAGGATATGTCTCAACTCACTTTCAGGACAATGTGAATATCAGGGAACGTGCAGCCAGCACCGCATTTGAATTTATTGCCATTCCACATTCAATGAAACATGATGCCTATAAAACTGCCGTTTGTATCGGAGTTTCCCAAGAAGGCATCCGATGGGATGAGCAATTGGTTCATCTCGTTTTTTTATTTTGTGTAAATAAATCTGATGCTCATTATTTTAAAGAGATTTTTGAGGCGATTCTGATTCTTTTTGATGACGAAAAAACTATCAGCAAATTAAGTAACTGCTGTTCTTTTGAACAATTTAAAAAAGGCTGTACCACTTTTCACCGTTGAGGGAAAATGCAGTTTTGAAGCCGTGGGATATTTGGGTTATAATGACATCATCACAAAGAGGAGGAGAAAAACAATGGGAACAATTAACATTTTGTTGTGTTGTGCCGGAGGGATGTCAAGTGGTTTTTTGGCTTCCAAAATGCGTAAAGCGGCAAAGAAAATGAATCTGGCGGCTAATGTGGAAGCGGCTGCGGAAAGCAATGTGGGACAGATGGTTGAACGGTATGACATTCTTATGGTCGGTCCTCATTATGTCGGCCAGCTGGAAAATTTCCAGAAGATCTGTGCCAATTATCAAGTTCCGGTGGTAGTGATTCCAAAGGATATTTATGGATTGCTGGATGGAGAAGGTGCGATGAAGCTTGTTATTCAAACACTAGAAAAATAAGGGGGTTGCTTATGGAAAAATTTGTAACATGGTTAAACCGGTACATAATACCGAAAACTGAAAAAATAGTCCAGAATCCATGGATTGCTGCTATCTCATCATCCTTTACGATTATTTTGCCTTTTATACTTGCCGGCTCAGTGATATCACTATATTCTGTACTGACTGGTTATCTGCCTGTAAGTGTACCGAATTTCAATATCATCTCAACTTACAGTATGTCTTTGATCAGCCTGTTGATTGTCTTCGCTATTCCCTCGATTCTGATGGAAAAAAAGGGCCATAACCGTTATATGATGGTTTCCGGGATGTTGGGTCTGGCAGCTTTTCTGATGATTTTGAATGGAAATATTGAAGACGGATTCTTAAAAATCAGCTTTGGTGAGTTTGGCCCCGGCGGAACGATGGTTGCTCTGGTAGTCGGATTAGTCACAGCTGCCGTATTTAATGCATGGCTTAAATTGCGGGTACTGGAGAATTCGGATATTCCGGACTTTATTGTCGAGTGGATTAACGGTCTGGTTCCTACCATAATTGTATTAGGTATCTGCTATATTGCTCTGGCCTGTAACTTTAATTTATCTGCCAGCCTGACGATGCTGTTGTCTCCGCTCTTCCGTTTTGGCCAGAGCTATGCGGGTATGCTGGTGGTGACGATGATACCCAACTTTTTATATTCCTTTGGCATCGGAACCAGAACTACCTCGGCCTTCAGAAATCCCATTTATTACGCCGGCATTGCCGTAAATGTGGAGCTTGTTGCTGCCGGTCTGGCGGCCACTGATATCGTTACCTTTGAAACGATACATACCTGTGCTCTTATCTGTCTGGGCGGAACCGGCTGTACATTGACGCTGGTGCTGCTGATGTTGTTTTCCAAATCAAAAAAAATGAAAACAATGGGAAGAATTATGCTGGTGCCCAGCTTGTTTAATATCAATGAACCGGTCATTTACGGAACCCCGATTGCCTACAATCCGCTGTTGATGATACCGATGTGGATTAATGCATTTACCACTTCAACGATTGTTTATTTCAGCATGCGGCTGGGATTGCTGAATATCCCGTCCTATGTATTTCAGGCATGGTCACTTCCGGCTCCGATTGGAGCGATACTGGCAACCAGTGACTTCAGGGCGGTTCTGATCTGGATTGTGGTAATGGCGGTAACCCTGTTTACATGGCTGCCATTCTTTAAGGCTTATGAAAAACGTATAATCATAGAAGAAGGAGAATTTACAAGTTGAAAGATGAAATTATAATTATTTCTGATGAAGAATTGGTTGAACCGGCAATGAAGATTATTCTTTTAGCCGGGGACGGGCGAAATCATATTAAAAATGCCCTCAAAAAAGCCAAGGAAGGAAATTTTGAAGAAGCCGAAGAATTGGTCTCAATCTCAAGAGAATGTATCCGCCAGGCGCATGATGTTCAGACGATCCTGATCAGCAAGGAGGCTTCCGGCAAAGTCAGGATTCAGCCGACATTGATCTTTAATCATGCTCAGGATACTCTGATGACAATTATATCGGAGATTACGTTAAGTATTGAGATGATTGATATTTTGAGGATGATACGATGAGGTTGCTGCAATTATTTTGCGAAAGGAGGGAATATTGTGAAAACAGGATTTCCAGAAAATTTTTTATGGGGCGGAGCAACGGCGGCTCACCAGGTGGAAGGCGGCTGGATGGAAGGTGGCAAGGGCTTGGATACTCAGGATATGCGTTATTTTGACGCGGCCTGGGACCGTAAGACCCTGATGTATTACCGGCATTTACGAATGAGTACAGAGATGTATCAGGAAGCGCTGACAGCAAAATCGCCGGAGCATTATCCATTCCGTTGGGCTTCTGACCATTTTTATCATTATAAAAAGGATATACGTCTTTTGGGTGAGATGGGCTGTAAAATATACCGCTGTTCGATTGCCTGGTCCAGGATTTTCCCCAATGGCGATGAGGAAATTCCCAATGAGGAAGGCATTCGCTTCTACACAGACTTGCTGAGTGAATGTAAAAAATATGGAATGAAAGTAATCCTGACAATTTTACATTATGCGGCGCCGATTCATCTGCGTGATCAATACGGCGGCTGGAAAGACCGGCGGATGATTGATTTTTATCTGAAATACTGCAGGACTCTTTATGAAAGGCTTGGCAATCTGGTGGATTTCTGGCTACCATTTAATGAAATCAATTGTGCAAAATTCAGCCCCTTTAATGGATGTGGATTAATCAAGGAGCAGGAGGCGGATTACAACAGTGCCATCTATCAATGTCTGCATCATCAATTTCTGGCCAATGCACTGGCAATCAAACTGGGACATGAGATGATGCCGGGTTCCCGCTTCGGGTGTATGCTGGCAAAGTTTACTTCCTATCCGGCCACATGTAATCCGGATGATATTATTGCTTCTCTTAATTTTGATAATTATGAAAGCTACTTTTATACTGATGTTATGTGCAGAGGCAGTTATCCCAATTACATGAATCGCTATTTTGAAGAGCATAAGATTACAGTTATCAAAGCGGATGGGGATGAGTGCATTCTTAAAGAAGGGATTTCGGACTTTATCAGTTTCTCTTACTATATGTCATCGATCACCTCCACCGATCCGGATTATCCCAAGGCCAGTGATGACGCTGTTGCTGGGTTTAAAAATCCTTATCTGGAATTATCCGATTGGGGGTGGCAGATTGATCCCATCGGACTCCGGGTTGCTTTAAATCAGTTATGGGATCGTTATCAGCTGCCACTTTTTATTGCTGAAAACGGACTGGGGGCCAAAGATCAATTGAACGCTGACGGCACCGTTCATGACTCGTACAGGATTGAATATTTAAGAAAGCATTTTTTGCAGATTCAGGAAGCACTTAAGGACGGCGTAGACGTTTTTGGCTATACCATGTGGGGTATCATTGACGTGATTGCAAGCTCGACATTGGAAATGGAAAAACGGTATGGGGTGATTTATGTAGACCGGAATAATGCCATGGAAGGGGATTGCAAACGGTATAAAAAAGACAGTTATTATTGGTATCAGAAAATAATTGCTTCAAATGGGCAGGATTTGGAGTGAACCGCTTTTCCGTGAGGCTAGTACAATGCAGACAAAGCATCACATGTAGATCTGGGTTAACATAAAAGAGGCTTAAGCCTCTTTTATGTTAACCCAGATCTACATGTGATGCTTTGTCTGCATTGTACTAGCCTCACGGAAAAGCGGTTCACTCCAAATCCTGCCCATTTGAAGCAATTATTTTCTGATACCAATAATAACTGTCTTTTTTATACCGTTTGCAATCCCCTTCCATGGCATTATTCCGGTCTACATAAATCACCCCATACCGTTTTTCCATTTCCAATGTCGAGCTTGCAATCACGTCAATGATACCCCACATGGTATAGCCAAAAACGTCTACGCCGTCCTTAAGTGCTTCCTGAATCTGCAAAAAATGCTTTCTTAAATATTCAATCCTGTACGAGTCATGAACGGTGCCGTCAGCGTTCAATTGATCTTTGGCCCCCAGTCCGTTTTCAGCAATAAAAAGTGGCAGCTGATAACGATCCCATAACTGATTTAAAGCAACCCGGAGTCCGATGGGATCAATCTGCCACCCCCAATCGGATAATTCCAGATAAGGATTTTTAAACCCAGCAACAGCGTCATCACTGGCCTTGGGATAATCCGGATCGGTGGAGGTGATCGATGACATATAGTAAGAGAAACTGATAAAGTCCGAAATCCCTTCTTTAAGAATGCACTCATCCCCATCCGCTTTGATAACTGTAATCTTATGCTCTTCAAAATAGCGATTCATGTAATTGGGATAACTGCCTCTGCACATAACATCAGTATAAAAGTAGCTTTCATAATTATCAAAATTAAGAGAAGCAATAATATCATCCGGATTACATGTGGCCGGATAGGAAGTAAACTTTGCCAGCATACACCCGAAGCGGGAACCCGGCATCATCTCATGTCCCAGTTTGATTGCCAGTGCATTGGCCAGAAATTGATGATGCAGACATTGATAGATGGCACTGTTGTAATCCGCCTCCTGCTCCTTGATTAATCCACATCCATTAAAGGGGCTGAATTTTGCACAATTGATTTCATTAAATGGTAGCCAGAAATCCACCAGATTGCCAAGCCTTTCATAAAGAGTCCTGCAGTATTTCAGATAAAAATCAATCATCCGCCGGTCTTTCCAGCCGCCGTATTGATCACGCAGATGAATCGGCGCCGCATAATGTAAAATTGTCAGGATTACTTTCATTCCATATTTTTTACATTCACTCAGCAAGTCTGTGTAGAAGCGAATGCCTTCCTCATTGGGAATTTCCTCATCGCCATTGGGGAAAATCCTGGACCAGGCAATCGAACAGCGGTATATTTTACAGCCCATCTCACCCAAAAGACGTATATCCTTTTTATAATGATAAAAATGGTCAGAAGCCCAACGGAATGGATAATGCTCCGGCGATTTTGCTGTCAGCGCTTCCTGATACATCTCTGTACTCATTCGTAAATGCCGGTAATACATCAGGGTCTTACGGTCCCAGGCCGCGTCAAAATAACGCATATCCTGAGTATCCAAGCCCTTGCCACCTTCCATCCAGCCGCCTTCCACCTGGTGAGCCGCCGTTGCTCCGCCCCATAAAAAATTTTCTGGAAATCCTGTTTTCACAATATTCCCTCCTTTCGCAAAATAATTGCAGCAACCTCATCGTATCATCCTCAAAATATCAATCATCTCAATACTTAACGTAATCTCCGATATAATTGTCATCAGAGTATCCTGAGCATGATTAAAGATCAATGTCGGCTGAATCCTGACTTTGCCGGAAGCCTCCTTGCTGATCAGGATCGTCTGAACATCATGCGCCTGGCGGATACATTCTCTTGAGATTGAGACCAATTCTTCGGCTTCTTCAAAATTTCCTTCCTTGGCTTTTTTGAGGGCATTTTTAATATGATTTCGCCCGTCCCCGGCTAAAAGAATAATCTTCATTGCCGGTTCAACCAATTCTTCATCAGAAATAATTATAATTTCATCTTTCAACTTGTAAATTCTCCTTCTTCTATGATTATACGTTTTTCATAAGCCTTAAAGAATGGCAGCCATGTAAACAGGGTTACCGCCATTACCACAATCCAGATCAGAACCGCCCTGAAGTCACTGGTTGCCAGTATCGCTCCAATCGGAGCCGGAAGTGACCATGCCTGAAATACATAGGACGGGATATTCAGCAATCCCAGCCGCATGCTGAAATAAACAATCGTTGAAGTGGTAAATGCATTAATCCACATCGGTATCATCAACAGCGGATTGTAGGCAATCGGGGTTCCGTAAATGACCGGTTCATTGATATTAAACAAGCTGGGCACCAGCATAATTCTTCCCATTGTTTTCATTTTTTTTGATTTGGAAAACAACATCAGCAGCACCAGCGTCAATGTACAGCCGGTTCCGCCCAGACAGATAAGAGCACAGGTATGTATCGTTTCAAAGGTAACGATATCAGTGGCCGCCAGACCGGCAGCAACAAGCTCCACATTTACGGCAATGCCGGCGTAATAAATGGGATTTCTGAAGGCCGAGGTAGTTCTGGTTCCGATGCCAAAGGAATATAAAAAGTTGGGTATCATCGTCACCACCAGCATACCCGCATAGCTCTGGCCAAAACGGAAGAGCGGAGACAACAGCATCGTCAGGCTGGCAGATAAATTAAAGTTACAGGCCAGAGCAATATAGCAGATACCTAATACAATTATGGTAGGAACCAGACCGTTAATCCACTCGACAATAAAGTCCGGAATATCCGAATTCTCCAGTACCCGCAATTTAAGCCATGCATTAAATACGGCAGCTGTGACTAATCCGACTACCAGAGCAACCATCGTTCCGCCGGGGCCAAACTCACCAAAGCTGATTTTTAAGAATCCGTCTTCAATATTTCCATTCAAAATCATCAGAAAAGCTGCCAGACCCAACATCCCGGAAACCATCATATAACGGTTATGGCCCTTTTTTTCCATCAGAATCGAGGGAATAGCGAAGACAATCAACAGGCTGATCAAAGACATACTGTAAGTTGAGATGATATTGAAATTCGGTACACTTACAGGCAGATAACCAGTCAGTACAGAATATAGTGATATCACTGAGCCGGCAAGTATAAAAGGCAAAATAATCGTAAAGGATGATGAGATAGCAGCAATCCATGGATTCTGGACTATTTTTTCAGTTTTCGGTATTATGTACCGGTTTAACCATGTTACAAATTTTTCCATAAGCAACCCCCTTATTTTTCTAGTGTTTGAATAACAAGCTTCATCGCACCTTCTCCATCCAGCAATCCATAAATATCCTTTGGAATCACTACCACCGGAACTTGATAATTGGCACAGATCTTCTGGAAATTTTCCAGCTGGCCGACATAATGAGGACCGACCATAAGAATGTCATACCGTTCAACCATCTGTCCCACATTGCTTTCCGCAGCCGCTTCCACATTAGCCGCCAGATTCATTTTCTTTGCCGCTTTACGCATTTTGGAAGCCAAAAAACCACTTGACATCCCTCCGGCACAACACAACAAAATGTTAATTGTTCCCATTGTTTTTCTCCTCCTCTTTGTGATGATGTCATTATAACCCAAATATCCCACGGCTTCAAAACTGCATTTTCCCTCAACGGTGAAAAGTGGTACAGCCTTTTTTAAATTGTTCAAAAGAACAGCAGTTACTTAATTTGCTGATAGTTTTTTCGTCATCAAAAAGAATCAGAATCGCCTCAAAAATCTCTTTAAAATAATGAGCATCAGATTTATTTACACAAAATAAAAAAACGAGATGAACCAATTGCTCATCCCATCGGATGCCTTCTTGGGAAACTCCGATACAAACGGCAGTTTTATAGGCATCATGTTTCATTGAATGTGGAATGGCAATAAATTCAAATGCGGTGCTGGCTGCACGTTCCCTGATATTCACATTGTCCTGAAAGTGAGTTGAGACATATCCTTCCTGATAAAGAATTTTACTCATATTTTCGATGACAGACCATTTATCCTCCTGTCCAAGAACCATAAAAAGCTTTTCCGAAAAGATCTTATCAAAATTATTAATCATAAATAAGATTTTCTTTTGGATTCCGACTCGATCCAAAACATCACAGATCTCACGGCAGGGAATCGAGTGATAGGGATCAATTAAAACCATGTTTTGATATCGTTTTGTCCGTGTCTGTGGATTAACTGCCAGAATTATGGCCTGATGATCAGGAGTATCCTCGATACTGCTGACAATTGCCTTAACATGAACCCTGTTGCCAAAATTCTTCATCACCTCATGATACAGCCATTCCCGCAGGCCATGATAATCTTGGCAGACCAGGATGACAGTCAGCTTTTCTTCTTCCGTTTTCTGCCGTTCTATTTCGCCGCCGATGTGTAAGGCCAGAAAGGATGTCTCATCCATATTCAGCGGGAATCCCCAGGATTGTTTAATAATATCCGATGCTCTGACTGCCATATCATAAATGATCGGGCAGGTTTTACGGATAATATCTGCCATCGGATTGCTGACCGTGATATTTCCGGTTACCCGTTGATGCAGAATTGACAAATGCAGAGTAAATGGCAGCTTAAATATATCACTGTTGAGATTCACATAATAATCTTCATCTATAGAACGGATAATCATACTGGTTATCTCGACCATGGTTTTATCTATTTCATCATCAGGCTTAAAATCGTCAATCTGATCCGGGAAAATAGAATTGCACGAAATCAGCAGTTCCAACTGCTCCCGGGTATACTCGGTAACCTTCGTATCCAGACACTCTTCAATACAATTAATCACCTCGTTTACAAATGATTTATTGATACTTGCAATCTTTGTCATATCTTCTGTGACCGGATAATCGCTTCGTTTCACCATAATTAAGATCTGCTGCAGCAGATTCACAAAATTAAAATCATTAAGAAAATATCCACTCTCTTTATAAATCCTTCGGATCGCATCGCTAAAGCCGTGAACATCAAAATCAATAAATATATCCGCCAGCAAGTCCAGATTCAACTGGGAATCACCGGCCTCCTCCCGAATCACCCGGCTGATCAGTTCTCTTTTCATTTCTTCAGAGCCTTCAATTTTAAATTGCCCTTTGACAATCGAGAATCTGATGCCTTGGCTTTCGTAAACTTTATTCATTTTATATACATCATTCACTAACGTCTGATAACCCACAAAAATATCCTCACTGATGTCATAGATGTCAGCGCTGTTTTCCCCGTCAATCAAAATGCTTTTGATGATATACCTGGCCCGTTCTTCAAAATTCTGCGGAAACCCCCGCTGAACGGAAGGCATCTCCAGGAGACGGCAAACGACCTCCCGATTTACTAAATAGCCATCTCTTGATGAGCTTACTACTTCACAATCCATGTCTCTGTTAATATCCCTGATATAGGTTTTGATTGTCCGGCTTGAAACGCCCAAAACAACAGCAAGCTTCCCTGCTGTTGTTTTTTCTTTTCGCGAAATCAAATATTCTAATAGTCTTATGTATTTAGAATTCATATCCCCTGCCCTCCCAGCAATCCAAGCATCTTCCACCATGGCAAATAAAGCAGAAAAACCGCTATATAGATTAATAATATCCCAGGGATGCCATACCTTGCAATGTATTTTGCTGGAAAATAATGATTACCGGTACCAATGGCGATAGTGACACAATGAAACGGAAGGATTGCATGATAAGCCACGCAGATAAAGGCCAGCAGCATAACAATTTCAGGTGGATAATACTTGCTGCTCATCATGATAAAGCCCGGAACAATAACCGATAAGGTGGTGGTATTACTGCCAAGAATCATATGCACCGCAATCCCCACAGTCACCAGAATAAAGATGTATAATAAAGATGCCTCCGAAGGAAACAGATTGCCCAGCTGCCCGAACAGAACCGCTGCCGCCCCACAGGCTTTCATCACGCCGCCAATGGAAAAAGCAGCTGTCAAAAATACCATGGTGGTGATATCAATTGCTTTTATATCCTGTTTTTTCAGGACTCCCACCATTGCAAACAGGATGGTTGTAACCAGCGTGATAATGGTGACACTGACATTGAGTAAAGACGAGCATAACCA
>Ga0153948_1001446_pt1 | contig 12005 bp, 4 predicted proteins | sample TSNJ032MetaG_FD_104696 | JGI IMG/M metagenome (GOLD analysis project Ga0153948, IMG submission 104696) | Attine ant fungus gardens microbial communities from New Jersey, USA - TSNJ032 MetaG | ecosystem: Host-associated > Fungi > Mycelium > Unclassified | place: USA: New Jersey, Wharton State...
ACGAAGAAGATCATTAACTGTGACATCCACACCCGTGAACGGACGAAGCGGATTCTGCTGGCCGGCGGAGCGGAGAAGGTCTTAAGCCTGAGCGATATCATGAATGCCCCGGTAAAAGGCAGTGGTTATAATGCGCAATACGGCCTGCTTGGCTCCAATAAATCCACGGAAGACATGGTTAAGCTCTTTCCCCAGGAGTGTACGGAGCTGGTGCTGGATATTCAGCGGCAGGTTCTTCAGCAGACCGGCCGCCATGTGGAAGTGATGGTCTATGGAGACGGCGCCTTTAAAGATCCCGTAGGTAAAATCTGGGAACTGGCAGATCCTTGTGTGTCTCCGGCTTATACGCCGGGTCTGGAAGGTACGCCTAATGAGCTGAAGCTTAAGTATCTGGCCGATAATGATTTTAAGAGCCTCTCCGGCGAGGCGCTGCGGGATGCAGTCTCCCGACGGATTCGCGAGAAGGCGGACAGCCTGGTAGGTAACATGGCTTCCCAGGGTACCACACCGAGACGTCTGACCGACCTGATCGGGTCGCTGTGCGACCTAACCAGCGGTTCCGGAGATAAAGGGACACCGGTGGTACTGGTACAGGGATATTTCGATAATTTTACAGATTAAGTTAAGTTTAGTATGAAAACGGAATATTGACCGGGAAGGGATATTGTTTGAAAAAGCAGTATCTCTTTTTCTTATGCAAAACATGCTAGTGAGCCGGACATTTAAGTCAAGCTCTATATCGTTAATGTATATTTTGTTACGATATGAGGGCGCCAGTAAAATTCGGCCATATATTTGTGTTTTCGAGGGCGGCCTTTTCTGTGCCCCCGGTCATAGTATCCGTTCTAATGCCGACTATGCCACGGGTAGCCCAAAGACTTCTATATAGCTCAAAAACATCATTGTTTTTTTCTGTTGATATGTAGTATCTCAATGCGTTCACCCACTTTGCATTATTTATGCGTCTGCATAGGAAACAGTATTTCTACGAAAAGGAGCGCCGCCGTTACCGATTACATAACGACGGCGCTTTGCAGCATATAGCAGCCCTTTATTCCCTCGCGCCGTCCTCTCCGACCGTTTAGCCGTCTGTCGTTGTATTCACGGCCAGCTTGCCGTCCGAATAGAAGTAATACCACTTGCCGCTGATCTGTACCCACTTGCCGGAGGCCATGACACCTTTATCGTCAAACCAAAACTTGTTGCCCTCCGTAGTGTTGAGCCAGCCGGTGACGGCCTTGCCGTTGACGTTGATATACTGCCACTGTCCGGCGTCGTTCTGCACCCAGCCCCGCGCCGTACCCTCGTCAATCACAAGCTCCACGAATCGGCGCAGGATGGCGCTGGCCTCGGCCCTCGTCGCGCTGCCCTGCGGGTCAAACAGGTTGTTCGGCTTGCCGCTGATCACGCCGGTCTGCTGGATGGCCTTCACCGCGTCTTTCGCCCATGTGCTGATGTTCGCGTTGTCGGCAAAGGTAACGGCCTGCCGGGAAACAGGCAGCTTGTAGCCGGTAGCTTTGGCGTAGTTGACCATCATCACCGCCATTTGTTCACGGGTGATCTGCTGATCGGGGCCAAATTTGTTATTACCAATACCCTGCACTATGTTGTTTTTCACCGCCCACTCAATATATGGCATAGCAGGGTCGGTGCTTTGTACGTCGGTGAAGCTGCTCGTCTTATAGCTGCCCACATCCGCGCCGGAGAGCTTACCGAGTGCCATGAGGAACGTGCCGCGTGTGATAGCTGTGTCCGGGGCAAAGGTTGTAGACGTTGCTCCCGAAATAAGTTCTCGGCTTGCTACAAAATCAATATTGTCTTTCGCCCAATGGGTTGCCGTGTCGGTAAAGGTCGGGACCGAGGTATTGTAGCCCACGCCATAGGTTGACAGGCTATTGCGGCTCCAGATTACCCAGCCATTGTTATAGCTGGAGTTTGTAAGAAGCTGCGGCTTACCGTTATTGTCCACATACACAATGAACAGGCTGCCGGTTTTCTCGCTTGCTGTCGGCTTGTAGGGGATACCCAGCGTGGCCGCGCCTTTTTTAAGGTCGGAAACGATCTTACCCGTGCTGTCCTTAATTGCAATGTCATACACCGGGCGGCTGCCAATGAGCTTTTTGGCCGTGTCGGATAGCTTTGTGACAGGCGTTGCCGTAATTGTCACCGTGCCTTTGGTTTGGGTATTCATTTCCTTAACCGCCGCCGTGTCAAAGGATAGTTTTATCAGCGGGGTTACGATGTCAAAACGCTTCACGCCGGAGCTTTCCAACAGGGCAAGGGCTTTTTCGTCAATCGTCACATTAATGCTCTTGCCCTCCGCGCCGAAGGTGATGTTGCACAGGATTCCGATGCCGTCAGCCGTCTTGCCGTTTGCCGCCGCGTCCTTATTGGCCGCATCAATCAGCGCCTTTGCTATCGCCTCGGTGATGGTGACGGTTGCGACGCCGTTTTTATCAATGGACGCCTTAATATCGCGTTTTGACATAGTAGGCTGCTCGGACTTCTTCTCGATGGTGATGGTTTTTTCACCGTATACGCCGGAGCCGTCGTTCGCCGTGGCCCTCACTGTCACACTACCGTTATTAATGGCGGTGAGAAGCCCGCTGGAATTGACTCTTGCGGCGCTTCCGCTGGAAATCGACCATGTAACGGCCTTATTGGAAGCGTTCGCGGGTAGGACATTGGCCGACATTTGCATCGTGCCGCCATAAGTGGTAATGGCGCTGCCACTGCTTGATACAGTGATGGATGTAACGAGGACGTTCGGCGTTGTGGTGTCCTTGTACACAGCCACGGTCTGCGCCCCCGTCGTTACGTTAAAGGTTCCGAAGTTCCCCACGCTGACGGTCACATCGCCCTGCGTCGTTACGCTGGTCAGCCCAATCGTCCAAGTTGAGCCGGAGCCGGAGAGCGCTCCCTTTGTTACCGCGCCGGTGCCGTCGTTGATGGTGATGTCGCTTGCCGATAAGCCCGTCACCGCTTGGCTGAATGTGAGGATTATGCCGGTAGAATCGGTTGTGCCGCTGGCGCCGCCCGACTGCACCGCCGTGAAAGTGACGTTGGTGGTCGGCGTTGTGGTGTCTTTGTACACCGCCACGGTCTGCGCTCCCGTCGTTACGTTAAAGGTTCCGAAGTTCCCCACGCTGACGGTCACGTTGCCCTGCGTCGTTACGCTGGTCAGCGCAATCGTCCAAGTAGTGCCGGAGCCGGAGAGCGTTCCCTTAACCGCCCCGCCGGTGCCGTTTGAAATGGTGATGTCGTTTGCCGTCAAGCCCGTCACCGCTTGGCTGAATGTGAGGACAATACCGGTGGAATCGGCTGTGCCGCTGGTGCCGCCCGACTGCACCGCCGTGAAAGTGACGTTGGTGGTCGGCGTTGTGGTGTCTTTGTACACCGCCACGGTCTGCGCCCCCGTCGTTACGTTAAAGGTTCCGAAGTTCCCCACACTGACGGTCACGTTGCCCTGCGTCGTTACGCTGGTCAGTCCAATCGTCCAAGTAGTGCCGGAGCCGGAGAGCGTTCCCTTAACCGCCGCGCCGGTGCCGTTTGAAATAGTGATGTCGTTTGCCGTCAAGCCCGTCACCGCCGTATTAAAGGTGAGGACAATACCGGTGGAATCGGTTGTGCCGCTGGCGCCACCCGACTGCACCGCCGTGAAAGTGACGTTGGTGGTCGGCGTTGTGGTGTCTTTGTACACCGCCACGGTCTGCGCTCCTGTCGTTACGTTAAAGGTTCCGAAGTTCCCCACGCTGACGGTCACATCGCCCTGCGTCGTTACGCTGGAAAGCGCAATCGTCCAAGTTGTGCCGGAGCCGGAGAGCGTTCCCTTAACCGCCGCGCCGGTGCCGTTTGAAATAGTGATGTCGCTTGCCGTCAAGCCCGTCACCGCTTGGCTGAATGTGAGGACTATGCCGGTAGAATCGGTTGTGCCGCTGGTGCCGCCCGTCTGCACCGCCGTGAAAGTGACGTTGGTGGCCGGCGTTGTGGTGTCTTTGTACACCGCCACGGTCTGCGCTCCCGTCGTTACGTTAAAGGTTCCGAAGTTCCCAACGCTGACGGTCACGTTGCCCTGCGTCGTTACGCTGGCAAGTGCAATCGTCCAAGTAGTGCCGGAGCCGGAGAGCGTTCCCTTTGTTGCCGCGCCGGTGCCGTTGTTGATGGTGATGTCGTTTGCCGTCAAGCCCGTCACGGCTTGGCTGAATGTGAGGACTATGCCGGTAGAATCGGTTGTGCCGCTGGTGCCGCCCGTCTGCACCGCCGTGAAAGTGACGTTGGTGGCGGGAACGGTGGTATCCTTATATACCGCCACGGTCTGCGCCCCCGTCGTTACGTTAAAGGTTCCGAAGTTCCCCACACTGACGGTCACGTTGCCCTGCGTCGTTACGCTGGTCAGCCCAATCGTCCAAGTAGTGCCGGAGCCGGAGAGCGTTCCCTTAACCGCCGCGCCGGTGCCGTTTGAAATAGTGATGTCGTTTGCCGTCAAGCCCGTCACGGCTTGGCTGAATGTGATGACTATGCCGGTAGAATCGGTTGTGCCGCTGGCGCCGCCCGACTGCACCGCCGTGAAAGTGACGTTGGTGGCCGGCGTTGTGGTGTCCTTGTACACCGCCACGGTCTGCGCCCCTGTCGTTACGTTAAAGGTTCCGAAGTTCCCCACACTGACGGTCACATCGCCCTGCGTCGTTACGCTGGCAAGCGCAATCGTCCAAGTAGTGCCGGAGCCGGAGAGCGTTCCCTTAACCGCCGCGCCGGTGCCGTTGTTGATGGTGACGTCGTTTGCCGTCAAGCCCGTCACCGCTTGGCTGAATGTGAGGACTATGCCGGTAGAATCGGTTGTGCCGCTGGTGCCGCCCGACTGCACCGCCGTGAAAGTGACGTTGGTGGTCGGCGCCGCTGGCGTCGCCGTCGCGGAAGCCTCCGTGCCTGCGCCGACACTGTTGACCGCCCGAACCTTAAAGGTGTAGCTCGTGCCGTTTGAAAGGCCGGTGAAGGTGTGGCCGGTTAAACTTGTCGCATCCGTCCAGCTTGTGCCGTTATTACTGGACACCTCGTATTTTGTGATTGTAGCGCCGCCATCGCTGGCGGGAGCCGTCCAGCTTAATACGACCTCCGTATCGCCGGGGGTTGCCGTGAAGCTCTGCGGTATACCGGGGACGGTGGTGGTGGTCGTTCCGCTCACCGTGACGCCCGTAATCGGGATAAAGCCTATAGCGGTGCCGTTTGAATAAGAAATCCCCGTAGCACCGTTATCAACCGCCCATGCCACCGTTGCGCCGGATGGGTCATATGTAAGGTTTGTCGTATCGCCCGTATTATATGTCGGGTTTGAACCAGCAGTCGCTTTATCCCATGCAATGACCACGCCGTCGTTTGTGGGGGCAGTGTAGCCGCTGTTAGCAAACATATAAATAACGCCACTGTCCCCTGTAATGCTTGCTCTGTGTGCAAATACCACGCCGCCGCTTACCGTGACCATGCTGCTTGCGCCGTTGGCATAAATGGCTGTGCCGGTCGTTGCGCTGACCTTGCCGCCCTCCACCGACACGCTGCCGAGTGTGCTGATAGCGCATCCGCCGTCCGCTTCAGCCCGCACCTCGCCCGTGCCGCTGACCGTGACGAGATTCGCGGTCGTGGGGGAACTGTTTGACATTCGTATAGCCGAAGAGATGATACCGGTCGCCTGATTGGTCACTGTGCCACCGCTTACCGTGACCATGCTGCTTGCACCGTTGGCATAAATGGCTGAGCCGGTCGTTGCGCTGACCTTGCCGCCGCTGACCGTGACCGCGCTGCTTGCGCCGGTGGCATTAATCGCTGAGCCGGTCGTTGCGCTGACCGTGCCGCCGCTGACCATGACCGTGCTGCTTGCACCGTCGGTATAAATGGCTATGCCGGTCGTTGCGCTGACCTTGGCGTCGCCCTCCACCGACACGTTGCCGTATGTATATATGGCGTATCCGCCGTCCGCTTCCGCCCGCACCTTGCCCGTGCCGTTGACCGTGACGAGATTCGTGGTGGTATCGCTTATCATGTATATAACCGCTGCGCTAAAAGAGGTCGCCCGATTGGTCACCTCGCCGCCGCTGACCGTGACCGTGGCGCTTGCGCCCAAGGCCCTTATGGCGCTGCCGGTCGTTGCGCTGACCTTGCCGCCCTCGACCGTGACCGCGCTGCCGGTACCTCGGGTGTATATAGCATAGCCCGTGGTGGCGCTGACTTCGGCGTCGCCCTCTACCTTTACACTGCCGTATGTTTGTATGGCGAATCCGTTGTCCGCTTCAGCCCGCACCTTGCCCGTGCCGCTGACCGTGACGAGACTTGTGGCTGTGGGAGAAGTGTTTGACATGTTTATGACCGGATAGCTGCTGATGGTTGCCTGATTGGTCACCTCGCCGCCGCTGACCGTGACCGTGGCGCTTGCGCCGGTGGATTGTATGGCGCTGCGCGTGTTGGCGCTGACCGCGCCGCTCTTTACCTCCACGCTGCCGGGGGTGTAGATGGCGTAATATGATCCTGTTCCAGATGTGCTGACGGTTCCGCCGTCAACGGTAATCATACTGCCGACACTGCCTGAATAGATGGCATCGCCAGACTGCGATTGCACATAGCCACCGTTCACATTGACCGTTGCGTTCGCGCCGGTAACGTAAATGGCGCGCGCGGCGCCTGTGGCGGCGGTAGTACCGATCGTTCCGTAGGTCACCGTCAGCTTTGCGTTCGTACCGGTTACCTCGATGGCGTAGTTGCTGGCGCTTGTGCTGCTGGTGGTGACGGAGCCGCCCACATCCATAACAAACTCGCCGTCGCCGCTCAGCGTTATGCCGCTGGCTGTCGACACGATGACGGCATTCCACACCAGCGTTTTGCCGGTGGGGATAGTAATGTTCATGTCGGCGGCTGTAGTCAACCCGCCTGTAACCGTGACAGGGCTGCCTGCGCTAAGCGCGTTGTTTATCGCGGTCTCCGCTGCTGCGACCGTATTGTACATGCCGCTTCCGTTTACTTGAAGGAACGACGTGGTGGGGGATACGACGCTTGCGCTGCTGACGTCAAAAGAGTAGGTGTTTGCGCCGCTTGTATAGATGATCCCGGATGGGCTCTTTTTCCATCTTGCGAAAACATCGCTCGGGAGGACGCTTAAGCCGGTGCTTGAGCCTTCCGCATAGCTTGAGTAAGTGGTGTTGCGCGCGATAACCGCCGCCGGGTTGCTGACAGTAACCAGGCTTTCAGTCGCGTTGATTACGCCGGTAGCGCCAAAGATGGAGGTTCCGTTCGCGTAGACCAGCCCCCCAGATATAGTAACGTTGCTGAGAACGTTCACATAAATTGCGCATCCGCCTCCGGCAAAGACTTTGCCGCCGGTCATTATAACGTTGCTTCCGGCATCACCGAGGGTTATCGCGTCGCCGGTGCCGTCATGGTGCACCTCGCCGTCCGTTATTTTGACTTCTATTGGATTACCCAAACCCGAAGAGAGTACCTTATTCGAGCCGCCGGTGTGTCTCAGCAAGGCGCCATCCGCCACTTCAAAGACGCCGGTTCCTGTCAGTACGACTAAGTTGTTGCTGCCGTCTCCGGTTAGCGAGGCTTTCCAAATCACCCGCGCGCCCGCGCCGATATCGAAGGTTAAGGGGCCGGTCACGCTGGCTGTGCCGGTGATGGTGATTGTCGCGTTCGCCGGTACGGTCAGCGTGCCTCCGCCCGCAAGTCCGTTCGCGCTGGTGATGTCGATGAAGTCGCCGTTCTCTGCCGTTGCGGGGTCGGTTCCATTCCATGCTGAAATCGACATCGGCGTAATCGACCCATCGCCCGCGGTGATATATAAATCCCGTGTTTCGGTAAACACCTCCTCCGTCACGGGATGCGCCGCCGCGTAGGTTACCACATACGGCGGGTTCGGGTATATCCCGCGCATTTGGGGATTGTCCATATCAAGCTCGTTCGCGTCCTTGACCGCCACGGGAACGGAGCCGCCGTTTTCGTCCGTGGCCGTGACGCCCGCCAGCAAATCAGCCTCGGTAATAGACTTCTTTTCGGGCAGATAGAACGCCGTTTCGCCGGATTCATTCAGAGGTATGTCAAAAGTTATGGCAGCCGTACCGCCCGGCGTGTTTTGCAGCGCGCCCACCGTCACGGTGATAACAGGAAGCTCCGCGCTCACCGCATAGTCCTCTACCGTTGCGGTAAAGACATAAGTACCAGCCGCACCGCCGTCATATTCCGGCTCGGATTCCCATGTTACCGGCACGGCTTCGGTCGTTTCCGCAGGCTCGCCCGAATCGGCCGGGGTTGCCATGTCAAAAGGCCGCACCGTTGCCGTCAGGGTACCCGGCAGCGTCAAAGCCGCCATTGATGTGCCAAGCGGCACGGTTTGATTGACGATTTCTTCGCCCAGCTCCGCGAAAGCGATAATCTCGCCGCTTGCGCCGAGCGGCGGGGCTTGCTCTGCGCCTGCCGTTAAGGGGGGCGTGGTGAGTATCATCACGCAGGCAAGTATCCACGCCATGATTCTTGAAAATGGTTTGCTCGGGTTCATCTTTTCTCCTCCTTGTGGATATTGTTTTCGCTTGCGTATTTGTCACGCATGGCAATCGCCAGTTCAAGAGTTAGCGCACCCATATTACGAACACGCCTAAGTCAATAGTCGATTTCGCCACAAAGCTCGGCCATCGTGTTTATGCCGCCGCGCAAAAGCGCGTTTGTTGTGCGCACTGTGACGCTCGGTATTCGCGGTGCGCTCTGCGCAAAATAGGTACGCACGTTAATGTCCTGCATTTTGCTGCCTCATTTCGCAGATTTTTCCCGTATAATACGGCGAAAGACCCGCCCGTGGGCGAGTCTTTGTAGACTTGGTCAAATTATAGCATGAAAACCACTCAAAAAACGAATTGTCATGGTAATAATACTTTTCAATCTATGTTTTTTTCAAACCGATAGCCTGTGCCGTAAACCTTTTCTATTCTATACTCGCATCCAACATCCGCCAGCTTGTCCCGAAGCGTGTATACGCAATTTCGGAGCGACCGGGTATCTCCAACCATCGCCTGTCCCCATACTTCTTTGTAGATGTTCTCCGCGCTCATGTTTTCGCCCTCGTTCTGTGCAAACAGTGACAATAACGCAAACTCCTTCGGTGCAAGCAATATATCCTTACCGTCAAAATACGCCTGCTTTGTTGTAACGTCAAATGAAAATACCCCTTTTTTAATTGTCTTTGGCATACGCGACGCTCTGTCCAGTAAAGCCTTGATATTCGCCAGCAGGACATTGAGATCGTAGGGTTTTGTCAGATAAGCGTCCCCACCGGCTCCAAAGCCCTCCAAAATATCGGGGGGTTTATCCTTCGCGCTCAAAAACAGCACGGGCGGGTCGCCGCTGCCGCCGCGTATTTTTTCGCACCACTTTACCCCGTTGCCGTCCGGGAGCATTACGTCAAGCACGATCAAATCCGGCGGTTCCGTTTCCAGCAGCGCCGTCGCGCCGCGCAGAGTTTCGGCTTCTAGAACGCGGTATCCGGCCTTTTCGAGCTTGCCCCTGTTGATGTCCATGATATGCTCGTCGTCCTCAATGAGCAGTATTATGTGTGTCATACCCGTTCCCCCTTTGCGGACAGCGGCAGAGTAAAGGTGACGGTTGTACCTTTTCCGATCTCGCTGTCAATATCTATCTCCCCACCGTGCTGATTGATTACGTCCTTGCAAATGGCAAGCCCCAACCCGGTCGCGTCGTCGCCGGAAATGCCGCGCTCAAATATATGCAGCAAAAGCTCCGGCGCGATGCCGTTTCCGTTGTCGCGCACCGCAAACGCTATAAAATCTCCCGCCTGCCTCGCGGTGATGGATATTACGCCGTTTTTGGTGTGCTTGCCCGCGTTGGCGCAGAGGTTCACAAGCGCCTGCACAATCATGTCAAGGTTGGCGGCCGCGACAGGGCAATCGGGTTCGCATACGGTTTCCAGCCGGTTGCCTTTCATTTCTAAAATCGGAGCGCAGACGGCGGCGGCGTGTTCCAAAATATCCGATGGATTTGTGGAAACGATAGAAATGCCGGTTTGCAAGTTTTTTGCTGAATAGAGAACCTTACCGGCAAGCTCCGCAAGGCGGCGCGCCTCGGCCTGTATGACGCGGAGGTTTTTGACGGTCTTTTCGTCAGTCTCTCCCGCCTCGATTTCTTCTTCTGTCCGCTGTGCGTAGCCGCTCATAACTGTCAGCGGCGTTTTCATTTCATGGCTGATGTTGGCAAGGTAATCGGTTTTCATTTGTGAAAGGCTGTCGAGCATAGCGTTCTCTGCGGCAAGTCTGCGTTCGGAATCGCGGGAGGCAAACCATGCCCGTTCGGTTTCGGCATATTCGATGGACAGCACCATCGCATAGCAGAACACGAAAAACATCATACCGATGGGCGTAATGAAATACTGCCCGGTGAAGCGGTCGAACAGCACGACGCCGCGATAGTACAGCATATCGGCAAGCCCCGGTAGCGCCACCGCCAGCGTTCCGAGGAACGCCAGCAAATGCTTCATCCCGCCGCCGTGCAAAGAGATTGTGAGCTTTACAATGGTGTAAAGGATAATCAACCCGGACGCGATTTCAAAGTATACGAGCAGCCCGGTGAAAAACATGGTATCCGTGAATAAAGTAAGCAGGGAATACGCGCCGACCAGCGTATAGTACCCGCGCAGTATCCACTTATTGTATGTGCGCGGAAACAGCGTATGGATGAACAGCGTCAGCATCATAAAGACAAAGAAATGCGTCAGGTATTCCACGCGAATCCATAAGAAGAAGTTATAGCTTGTTAAAAAGGTCAGCACCGCCGTCTTTGTCATAACGGCGAACAGGGCGCAGCAGATAGCAAAATACAGCGCGCCTTTGCGCTTGCGGTTGAGCAAAAACAGCCCCAAATGATAGAGCGCGGCGGTAATGAGGCTGCCGATTTCCGCGAAGCGGAACGCCGACAACTTGCCGGTATGGGTCAGAATATTTTCCGGCGTTCCGATGGTAAGCTCCGGCGGCTGACAGCCGCTTTTGCCGTGGACGAAGTTCGCCGTATGTACGATGATTTCAACCGTCTCGTTTTGCGGCGTAAAGTAGTATGTTTTTTCCAGCACTCGCGGCTCGGTCGTTTCCCGTGTATTACCGGGCGTTCCCACGCTCCCGATTTCCACTCCGTCAATCAACAGCCGCATGGAAAAATCGCTGCTGCGGACGTAGAGCGCGTAGAGCTGTCCGGCAGGGAGCGTAAGCACCAGGCGATGGGTGGCGTACTGTATTTTCTTGTAGTCGGCGTCGGTAAGCAGTACCGGCGTGTCCGTCACCGTGCCGCTTTGGAAGTCGGCGGGTGCGTATAGCTTTTCCGGCCAGCTATCCCAGCGCGCCGCGCCCGTGTATATTGTATTTTCGAGGTCGTAATCCATCAGAGTGTAACCGTTTTGAGTTTCGGGCAGCGCTACAATCTCCGCTTCGGGCAGCGAGGCGATGCCCGTCCACACAAGCACGACGAGGATTAGAAATATGATGATGGCGAGAGTATCTTTATGTTTTATCATGGCCGGACGCTCCGTTTTCGGGAAGATTTCCTTAATATGTCTCCATCAATAAGAACGGCCTGAAATGCGGACGAAGATGCAAGCCCATCCGCATATTGACGAACTGTAGAGCCTTCATACGGGTTTCATATCAATTCATTAACGTGTTCAAATAGAAACTTATTTTTTTAATAACTTCATTTTCGTTAATCGGCTTTGCTAAATGGTCGTTCATTCCGCTCTCGATACAGCGATCAATATCTTCCTTGAATACATTAGCTGTCATTGCGATAATAGGTATGGTCTTCGCCTTTGGAATATCCAACGCGCGAATTGCTTCCGTCGCTTCATGCCCATCCATTTCAGGCATTTGAACGTCCATAATAATAAAATCGTACTTATCAGGATCATCCTTGAATTTCTGAACGGTCACAAGTCCGTTTTCAGCGGTATCAATATTGATTTTCGTATTTTC
>Ga0153948_1001458_pt1 | contig 11960 bp, 14 predicted proteins | sample TSNJ032MetaG_FD_104696 | JGI IMG/M metagenome (GOLD analysis project Ga0153948, IMG submission 104696) | Attine ant fungus gardens microbial communities from New Jersey, USA - TSNJ032 MetaG | ecosystem: Host-associated > Fungi > Mycelium > Unclassified | place: USA: New Jersey, Wharton State...
ACGTGAAGACCGACACGGTCAAGCGCGGGCCCTTCGCCTTCGCCGCCAACGTGCGCGGGATGGACGTCGATCTCGCCACCGGTCGTGTCTTCGGCGCGACGCGGCAGACCGGCTTCCAGGTGATGGATGCGAGCACCGGCGCAGCGATCACGACCGTCGACACCGCGGGCGCCGCGAACTGGACGTCGCACGGCATCGCCGTCGACACGGTCGCGAACCGGCTCTACGTGACGAACGACAACGCCGCGGGCACAGAAGGGGTGCGCGTCTACGACGCCACGACCTACGCGCTGCTGCGGACGCTCGCCGTCGCGAAGCCGGACTACCGCTCCATCGCGGTGGACCCGGCTGCCGGCCGCCTCTACATCGGTCACTCGACGGACACGTTCGAGGCGAGCGGAGTGCGCGTCCTGAAGTCCGCCGATCTCACCGAGATCGCGAACTTCTCCGCCCACGCCTACGGCAACAAGGTCTACGGCGTCTCGGTCGACTCCGCGAAGGGCGTCGTGTACGTCTCGGCGCGCGACCGCTACCCGACCGCGATCATCGCCCTCCAGCGGGCGGCGAAGTAGCGGGCGGCACCTCGACCACGGGACGCCCGTCTCCCGGCCATCGCGGCTCGGGAGGCGGGCGTCCCGCCGCGCGCCCTCACGCCGGCGACGCGCCCTCCGCCATCGCGAGGAGGGTGCTCGCCGGCTCCTCCGGATCGTCGAGGGTGATCGCGAACTGGCGGTCGTCGTGCTGGGTGATCACGAGGCCAGGGCCCCGCCGGAGGATGATCGCCGATCGTCCCGGCATGACCCGGTACCCCCAGCCGCCCCACTGCATCGGTTCGAGCGTCGTGACCTCGATCGCCGCGATCTTCGCGGGGGCGATGCGTTTGAGCGGGATGCCCAGCAGCCCGGACGTGATGCGGAGGCCTCTCGCGTCGACGGTCACCCGGAAGACGCAGAAGACGGCGACGATCAGCACGACGGCGAGATAGACGACCGCCGCCCACCCCAGCGCGCCGATCCCATCGCGCGCGACGGAAGGCGCGAAGAGCACGACACCGAGGACCAGCAGCAGGATCGTTGCGCAGAGGAGCTGCCGGGAGGTCACCGTGCGACTCCACGGACGGACGGGAAGGGACTCGGCCGCGAGCGGGCGGGCGGCGTCGGCCTCCACCTCGACCGGCGGGGCCGACCCCCGGGGCAGGAGTGCGAGCTGGAGCAGGCCGTAGCAGGGGGCGGCGAGCGTCACCAGGACCCAGGCTCCGATGTGGACCGTGAACGGGTCGGTCACATCGAGCGACGGGGCGGTGCTCCCGAGCCACATGCCCAGCACGAGCGCGGCGGCGCCGCCGGTGAACGCGCCGGTCGCCCGGGGTCCCCATTCGCCCAGCCTCCCGGCGAGCACCACGATCGACCCGATGAGCGCGGATGCCGTGCTCACTCCGAGCAGCCACCCGAGGAAGACCGGGGCGCTCGTCACCGCGTCGGCCGGTCCGCCGACACCCCAGTGCGTGGGCAGGTGGGCGGGCAATCGGCCCTTCCACAGCATCCAGGTCCAGAGGATCGTCGCGGCGGGCACCCACAGGGTCAGGATCGCCAATGCTCTGCGCAGGCCGTTCATCCGGAGTCTCCCATCGTCGTTGACAGCATGCATAATCTAACATGGCAGCATTGCGGCCCCGCTCTCGAGCGATGGCTGGTCGAGCGACGGCTCGCCGAGCCCCTCCTCGACCGACGCCCCCTGTTCTGGTCGGAGCGGTGCGCTGCCGTCTCTGGATAGAGTGACGGGGTGACCCGCCTGTCTGCCCACCTTCGCGTGGCGAGCGCGGCGGGCATCGCGGCGGTCGCCGCCCTGTTCGGAGCGGCGCCGGCGGCCCTCGCCCAGCCCGAGCCGGGCGTTCCCGCGGCCGGAACCGTCACTCCGCTCGTCGACTGCGTGCAGGATGCGCCGCTCGGCGCCGTCACGGCGCGCACCGTCGTGCTGGGCTACCGTTCGACCGCCTCCGCGCCGGTGACGCTGCCCGCGGGCGGCGGCGAGAACGACCTGACCTCGGGCGCCGGGGACCGCGGCCAGCCGAGCACGTTCCTCCCGGGCGAGCACCACGGCACCGCCCTGCTGACCGTCGACGCACAGGCCGAGCCCGCCCTCGGCTGGCGGATTCAGGGCACGGTCGCCGCGATCGACGCCACAGCGCCCGCCTGCACGGACGCGACCGTCGTGACCCTGAACGCTCCGTCGAGCGCCGAGGCCGGCCGGTCGTTCATCACGACCGCTGCGGTCTCCCGGCTCCTGATGGGCGCGGCGGACGGCGGCTCCGTCGGCTTCTCGATCGACGGCGGGGCCGAGACGGTCGTCGCGGTCGCGGGAGGCTCGGCGCGCGCCGAGCTGACCGCACCGGCCGCCGGCTCCCACACCCTCGTCGCCCGCTACCTCCCCGCGGACGGCTCCGGGCTGAAGGCGGCGACCGCCTCCACGGTCCTGACGACTGCGGTCGCGAGCGGGCCGCTCTCGGTCGCCGCCAACAGCGTCGTCGCGGGCAGCACCTCCGCCGTCGTCGTGGTGACGCGGGCCACGGCGAACGGGGAGGCGACCGTCGACTACACGACCGCCGACGGCACGGCGCGGGCCGGAGCGGACTACACCGCGACCTCCGGGACCGTCGTCCTCGCCGACGGGGTGCGCGAGGCGAAGGTCCGCATCCCCCTGGCGTCCCGAGGCGCCGGGTCGCCCTCCGCGACGTTCTTCGTGCTGCTGCAGCGCGCGTCGACCTCCGTCGGGTCGGCGTCGGCGACGGTTCTGCTCCCCGCGGTGGCGACGCCGCCCGCGGCCGCGGCAGCCGGACCGGCTGATCCCGCCGCCGCCTCCCTCGCGATTGCGGGGCCGGGCGACTCCGACGGACCGGCGTCCGCCCTCCCCGTCGCGGACCCGACCGCACGGGCCGCCGGAGCCGCGGGTCAGGACCTCCTGCTCCTGATCGTCGGAGCCATCCTCACCGTCGGCGGCATCGCCGGGGTGGTGAGCGTCATCCGCGGCGTCACCCTCAGCAACGCGAACGCCTGACGACCCGCTCGGCGGCCGCCGGGTCAGCTGAGCGTCGTCACCACTCCACCGATGAGCAGGGCGACGACGACGGTCCAGCCGACGATCGCGACGCCCTGCCAGATCAGGATGCGCCCGCGCCCGACTCCCGCGGCGGCGAGCATCGTCGCGGTGAACTGGGTGGGCAGGAGCAGCGGTCCGAGGAGGCTCACTCCGGGAACGCCGTAGCGCTCGAACGCGCGCTGGAACTTCGCCTTCCGCGGTGAGACCTCCGGCGCCGGGTCGTCACCGACGCCCGGTGCGGGGTCGTGGCCGGCGGCGACCGCGGCGGCCTGCACCCGGGCCCGGCGGCGCGTGACGACGGCGCGGCGTGCGCCCGAGCCGAGGAGGACGAGCACGGCGACGCAGGCGAAGTTGCCGACGATCGCGGCGATGATCGCGATGGCGGGAGTGATGCCGCCGATGATCCCGATCGTCGCCGCTCCCTCGCCCTCGACGAAGGGGATCGCGCCGGCCGCGGCGACGATCAGCGGCTGGACGAGGTCGGGCACGTGGCCGACGAGGTCTTGGAGGGCGTCGACGAGGTTCATGCGGGTGCTCCGATCGGTCGGTGGTGCGTGCTCCATCCGAGTCCATCGGTCGCGGGCGGCCGCCGGTAGTGTGCGGGCGTCACGGGTTCCCGGGCGTTCCGCTCGCGCGGCCCGTGACATTCGTCACGCCCCTACGATGAACGGGTGGGATACGGGGCGGATGCGGCGGAGGCCGCCGGTGCTGCCGCCACCGCACGGCTGGCGCCGCGGCTGACCCGGGGAGTGTCCGCGACCTGGTGGTATACCTTCGGCACCGTCGTCTTCTTCGTCGTCGTGCTCGTGCTGTTCTGGGAGGTGGCCCTCCTCGGAGCGCGCACCGGCACAGGGTCCGTGGTCGCCGTGGGCATCGCCGGGCTGGTGTGGGTCGCCGCCACGATCCCGATGCTGCTCGACTACCGGCGCAGGGACGAGGGCGCGGCGCCGCTGCGTCGCCGGTGGGCGCTCGTCCCGCTCCTCGTCGCGCTCGCGTGCTCGGCCCTGCTGGCGTACGCGACAGGGATCTGGGTGATCGCGGCCGTCCCCGTCGTCGAGGCGATCGTGCTGCTGAACTGGGGGCCGGGCATCCGTCTCCGCGTCGTGCTGGTGCTGACCCTCCTGCTCGGCGCGCTCTGGGCGATCGACGTCCGGTTCGGCTTCCCGGCCGGCAGCGGGCCGACCTGGTTCCTCGTCGGCGTCTACTCGGCCTCCCTCCCCGCGGTCACCATCCTGTCGCTGTGGTGGTGGGATGTGGTCCTCACTCTCGATCGCGCCCGCGCCGCGGAGGCGCGCCTCGCCGCCACCCAGGAGCGGCTGCGGGTCGCGACCGACGTCCACGATCTCCAGGGGCACCATCTGCAGGTCATCGCGCTCCAGCTGGAACTCGCGGAGCGGTTGATGACGAGCGACCCCGAGGGCGCGCTCGACCAGGTGCGTGCCGCGCGCACCAGTGTCGACGAGGCGCGTCAGGGGACGAGGGACCTCGCGCTGCGCTTCCGGTCCGTCCCGCTGCGCGACGAGCTCGCGAACGCCGTCGACCTGCTGCGCGCCGCGGGGGTCGCGGCCGAGTCGACGGTCGACCGCGACGCCGACAACGCACCGGCCGCGATCCTCGGGCCGGTCATCCGGGAGGCGACCACGAATGCGCTGCGGCACGGCGGCTGCCGGTGGGCGGCCCTCTCCCTCACCAGGGAGGCACGCACGTGGCGCCTCGCGATCGAGAACGACGCGGAGGACCGGGCCGCCTCCGGAGACGGCGGGGGATCGGGACTGCCGGGGATCGCCCGTCGCGTCTCCGCGGCGGGCGGCGCGCTGGCGGTCGAGCGCCGAGCGCAGTCGTTCCGGCTCGTCGTGACCCTTCCGATCGAGGAGGCCCCGGCATGATCCGGGTCCCGACCGGGGAGGCTCCGGCATGATCCGCGTCCTGATCGCCGACGACGAGGCGATGATCCGCTCCGCGCTCGCGGCGCTGCTGCGGCTGGAGGCCGACATCGACGTCGTGGCGGAGTGCTCCGACGGCGAGCAGGCGCTCGCCGAGGCGCTCCGCACGACGCCCGACGTGTGCCTGCTCGACCTCGAGATGCCCGGCCTCGACGGGGTGGAGGCCGCGGCCCGACTGACGCGCGCGCTCCCGACCCGCTGCATCGTCCTCACCCGTCACGCCAGGCCCGGGGTGCTGCGCCGCGCGCTGGCGGCGGGCGTCTCGGGCTTCCTCCCCAAGTCGCGCGATGCCGCGGAGGTCGCCGACGTGATCCGCTCCGTCGCCGCCGGCCGGCGCTACGTGGATCCGGAGGTCGCGGCCGACGCCCTGAGCGACGAGCGCTCCCCGCTCACCGAGCGGGAGCTGGACGTCCTGCGCGCGGGCCGGCGCGGCGAGACGACCGGCCAGATCGCCCGGGCGCTGTCGCTGGCGCCCGGCACGGTGCGCAATCACGCCTCCGCCATCATCGGCAAGCTCTCCGTCAGCACCCGCCAGCAGGCCGTCCGCCTCGCCGAGGAGCGCGGCTGGATCTGACGCCCGGCGTCAGCCGGCGGCCGGAACGACGATCCGCCCTGCCTCTGCTGCCTCGCGGTACATCCACACGGAGACCAGAGTCAGCCAGGCCCAGGCGAGGATGACGACGACTGTCAGCACGATCGTGGCGACGGACGTGCCTCCCGACGCCGCGATCGCCACGAAGCCGACCAGGAGGAGCACGCCCACGACGATGCCGGCCGCCGCCGCTCCGGCCGACCCCGCGCGCAGGCGGCGGGCCATGGCGAACGACCAGACGGCGAAGGCCACGAAGCCGAGCCCGCCGGCGAGCAGGTGCAGCATCCCGTGGACGCTGAAGCCCGACCCCGCCGCGTCGGGCAGCGCGGCACCGGCAGTGATGAGCAGGACGCCGTAGATCAGCAGGTACGCCCAGGCCGTGCGGCCCGGTCCGCTCGGGAGGTGGCGGCGGTACCCGATCGCGGCGGCCGCGGTCATCAACCCCGTGAGGACGAAGACGGCGATGTGGACCCAGCCCGCGCCGCCGAGCGACAGAAGGCTCCAGCTGTCCGTCGCGAACGAGAAGCCGGGCGTCAGGAGTCCCTGCACGACCGAGCAGACGACGTAGAAGGGCCCGGCGAGCACGCCGTAGCCCAGGAGCGACTTGGTGACCCGCGCCTCGGGGGTGCAGTCGACGCGGGAGGCGGACGAGTCGCCCGGCAGTGTTCGCGACATGAGCATCCAATCTGAACTGAACCGTTTAGTTTGATCAGGATAGGCTGGCTGCAGCGACCCGGTCAAGGAGGGGCTCATCGTGCGCGAGCGCAAGACGGCGGAGATCATGGTGGCCGCCCGCGAACTGTTCCTCCGCGACGGCTTCGCCGGCACGACCATCGAGGCCATCGCCGCCTCCGCGGGCGTGTCCAAGGCCACGGTCTACAGCAACTTCTCCGACAAGGACGCGCTCTTCGTCGAGCTGCTGGAGGTCGTCACCGCCGAGGCCGGCGACATCCTGCGCTCGGCGACGGCCGGGCTGGAAGGCGCCGGCCCCGTGCGCGACCGGTTCCTGACGGTCGCCGGCGTCCTCGTGCGGGGTGTGCTGCGCCCGGAGGTCGTCAGCCTGCGTCGCCTGGCGATCTCGCAGGCGGTCCGCTTCCCCGAGGCGGCCGCACGGTACTGGCAGGCCGGGCCGGCCGCGACGATCGAGCTCCTCGCCGAGCGGATCCGCTCGTTGGCGGCCGAGGGCGCAATCGCCGCTCCGGATCCCGCACGCGCCGCCACGCAGTTCGCCTACGCGCTGGTCGGCCCGCTGCAGGACCGCCTGCTCCTCGATCCCGGGCACACGTTCACGGACGCCGAGGTCGAGGCGCACATCGAGGCGACAGTGGATGCGTTCCTGCGGGGGTTCGCGGTCGAGGGCTGATCCTTGCTCGAAATTTAGCTCCAGCTATAATTGTTCCATGTCCGATCTGATCCGCAGCACGCGTGCCTCCCTCGGCGTGACCGGCGGCGAACTCGCCGAGCGGTTGGGGATCACGGTCGGCGCCGTCTCGCAGATGGAGCGTGCCGAGCGGGAAGGGCGGATACGGCTGGACACCCTTCGGCGCGCGCTGAATGCGCTCGGTCGTCAGCTGATGCTCGACGAAACGCCGGAATCGGCCTACTCGCGATTCGGGGCGGAGCGCACGACCGAGGCGATGCAGGCTGCGCTGGACGACGGCGACGAGGCATACGCGCTCCGCCTGCTGACCCAGGCTGCGCAGGCCGTGCGCGACCACGGCGCTGCCCTGTCGGACAGGGAATTGGAGAGCCGCCCCTCCCGGCTCGCCGATCGTCGGTGGGAGACCCTCTTCCGCGCTGTGTACGGTCGCGCCCTCCCCGCGAACCGTCGACCCGCGTGGGCGGTTCCGCAGCGCTTGCCGCGCCGTTGGTACGTCTCGCAGTTCGAGTCGTTGAGGAGGCGCGCGGATCGGTCGACTCCGACCGATCTGCGTGACCTCAACATCCTCATCGACGAACGAAGCCTGATGCGCGCATGACGGGCGCCGGCGCAGCGGGCGCGGCTCGTGTCGAAGAACTCATCGGGCTCCTCCAAGAGCGGCTCCGTGCCAGAGCAGTGGTCGGAGGCATCCGCGTGGTGGGTGGTGCCGCCATGGCTCTTCGCTTCCGCGACGATCCCGACGTCCGTGTCACGACCGACATCGACGCGGTCTTCCACCCTCGACCGGATGTCGACGATGTCATCGCGGAGATCGCGTTGGAGCGGGATCTGCCGCGCGACTGGTTGAATGCGGCCGCCGGAGCGTGGGTCGCCCGCAGACCACCGCATCCGCCGCAGGCAGACTTCGCGGTCGAAGTCGCGACCATCGAGGAACTCATCGCGATGAAGCTGGCGGCAGCGCGCGAGCAGGACCTGCACGATCTGGTCATCCTCGTTCGCCATGCGGGCATCGAACGTGAGTCGGAGCTGGTGGAGATCGCGTACGACTACTACGGGGAGGAATCGCTGGCCCTCTCGTGGCCGCGCGAGGAGTATCTGGAGATCGCCGCGGAGGTGGTCGCGCGGGCGCTGGAGCAGCCTCCGCACCCATGACATTCATCACCCCCACCTCCTGACACCCGCCCTGCGCACCCGCCCGCGCACGGCGGCACGCTGAGAGTGTGAATCAGACACCCGCCATCCGCCTCGCCGGCCTGCGCAAGTCCTTCGGCTCGCTCACCGCCGTCGATGGCGTCGATCTCACCATCCGCCCCGGCGAGGTGGTCGCCCTGCTCGGCCCGAACGGTGCCGGCAAGTCGACGACCATCGACCTCGCCCTCGGTCTCGCGCGCCCCACCTCGGGCACCGCGGAGCTGTTCGGCGCCGAGCCGATCCGCGCCATCCGGGAGGGGCGGGTCGGCGCCATGCTGCAGGGCGGCGCCCTGCTCCCCGCGCTCACCGTCGCCGAGTGCGTGGCCCTCGTGGCCTCCGCGCACCGGCACCCGCTCAGCGTCGCCGAGGCGCTCGAGCGGGCGCGGTGCACCGAGATCGCCAAGCAGCGCGTCGCCAAGCTGTCCGGCGGCCAGATGCAGCGCGCCCGGTTCGCGGTCGCCGTCGTGTCCGACCCCGACCTGCTCTTCCTCGACGAGCCGACCGCCGCGATGGACGTGGAGGCCCGGCGCACCTTCTGGCAGTCGATGCGCGAGTTCACGGAGGAGGGTCGCACGGTCGTCTTCGCCACGCACTACCTCGACGAGGCCGACACGTACGCCGACCGGATCGTGATGCTGGCGCGCGGCCGCGTCGTCGCCGACGGAACGCCGGCCGAGGTCAAGGCGGTCGTCTCCGGCCGCCGCATCCGGGCCACCGCCGGGTTCGCCTGGAGTCCGGCGGTCGAGTCGGCGCTCGCCGCACTGCCCGGTGTCCGCAGCGTCGAGCACCGCGCCGGCCAGCTCGCCCTCGTCAGCGACGACTCCGACAGCACGTTGCGGGCACTCCTCGCCGGCTACGACGACATCCACGACATCGAAGTGACCGCGCACACGATGGACGAGGCCTTCCTCGCCCTCACCGAGGCGCACGAGACGGAAGGAGCGACGCGATGAGCATCGCCTACCTGGGGCGCGAGTCGCTCCGCCAGCTGAAGAACATGCGCTCGATGGTGTTCACCCTCGCGGTCCCGCTCGTGATGCTGATCGCGTTCGGCGGCACCTTCGGCGGCCACGGCCAGGTGGATGCGGTGACGCACCTGCCGTGGATCGTGGTCACCACCATCCAGGTCGCCGCGTACGGGGGCATGATGGCGGCGCTCTCGCAGGCGTTCGGGATCGTCACCGAGCGCTCGATCGGCTGGAACCGACAGCTGCGGGTCACGCCGCTCTCGGGCACCGGGTACCTCGTCTCCAAACTGGTCGCCGCCCTCGCCCTCGCGCTGGTGAGCATCGTAGTCATCGTCGGGGTGTCGCTCGTGCTCTACCACCCGCAGCTGTCGGCCGGGAGCTGGCTGCTCGCCGCCCTGGGCATCTGGTGCGGCGTCATCCCGTTCGCCCTGCTCGGCATCCTGATCGGGCAGTTCGCCAAGCCCGAGTTCGCGCAGCCGCTCTTCATGGCGGTCTTCATGGGGATGGCCGTGCTCGGCGGCCTCTGGATCCCCCTCCAGATCTTCCCGGTCTGGGTCGCGAACGTCGCGAAGGCGGTGCCGTCGTACTGGCTGAACCGCGTCGGCCAGCTGGGCGCCCTGCAGAGCGGGGACGCCCTGACCCCGGCGCTCGTGCTCGCCGCCTGGACCGTCGCCCTCGGCGCCCTGGTCGTGTGGCGCTACCGCCGCGACGCCGCGCGCGGCTGACCCGGCCGCTGATTAGGGTAGGGACGTGTTCAGCAATGAGGTCGACGAGCGCCGGCCGGCGGGGTTCCGCGCCCGGCTGACCCACAAGTCCGCCGTGCGCTGGTACCCCGGCGCGGTCATCGGCCTCGTCTACCAGATCTCGGTCCTGGGCGGCCTTTGGACGTCCGACGAGTCCCTCGCCGAGAAGACGGTCGCGACCGTCATCCTCGTGATCGTCTACGCGGGCTTCCTCGCCCTCCCGCCGCTGCTGTGGTGGGAGGGCGAGCGCACGCGGCTGATCGCGATCGCCGCGTACTTCGCGCTGACGCTCCTGCTCTTCCCGGCCATCGGCGAATACACTTGCTGGACGTGGGTGTACGTCGCCTGCGTGATCGGGATGGTCGTGGCCCGGCCGGTGCTCTCGACCCTCCTCATCGTGGCCCTGGGCGCGCTGCAGCTGGTGGTGTTCGTCGTGGCGGGCGGGTTCGACGACTACTGGTTCATCGCCCTCGTCACCGTCTCGATCGGCATCATGATGAGCGCGTTCGCCCGCCAGCTCGACGCGCTCCGCAAGCTGCGCAGCGCGCAGGGCGAGATCGCCCGGCTCGCCGTGGTCGAGGAGCGGTCGCGGTTCTCGCGCGACATGCACGACGTGCTGGGGCACTCCCTCACCGTCGTCACCGTGAAGTCGGAGCTCGCGCGCCGCCTCGTCCCCGTCGACCCCGCGCGGGCGGAGGCCGAGCTCGCCGACATCGAACGCCTCACCCGCTCCGCGCTCGCCGATCTGCGGGCGGCCGTCGCCGGCTACCGCGAGATGAGCATCTCCACCGAGCTCGCCGCTGCGCAGGCCAGTCTCGCCGCGGCCGACATCACCGCCCACCTGCCGCGCAACGGCGACGAGGTCGTGCCCGACCTGCGCGAGCTCTTCGGCTGGGTGCTGCGGGAGGGTGTGACCAACGTGATCCGGCACTCCGGCTCCCGCAACTGCTGGGTGACCGTCGGCCCCGACACGCTCGCGATCGAGGACGACGGCCTCGGGCCCGCGCCTGTGGGCTCGGCGCCCTCCACCGCGGCGGTGCGCGGCTCGGGACTGGCCGGCCTGGCCGAGCGCGCCCGCACCTCGGGAGCGACGGTCGAGATCGCCGCCGGCGAGCGAGGAGGCACCCTGCTGACCGTCCGGAGGACCGCATGACCATCCGCCTGCTGCTCGCCGACGACCAGGCCCTCGTGCGCGGCGCGCTCGCCGCCCTGCTCGACCTCGAACCCGACCTGGAGGTCGTGGCTCAGGTGGGCCGCGGCGACGAGGTCGTCGACGCCGCCCGCGAGTCGGCCGCCGACGTCGCCCTGCTCGACGTCGAGATGCCCGGGCTCGACGGCATCCAGGCGGCGACCGCACTCCGTCGCGCACTGCCCGGCTGCCGCTCGCTGATCGTCACGACCTTCGGCCGCCCCGGCTACCTGCGCCGGGCGATGGAGGCCGGGGCCTCCGGATTCATCGTGAAGGACACCCCGTCGGGCCAGCTGGCGGACGCCGTGCGCCGTGTCGCCTCCGGCCTGCGCGTCGTCGACCCGACCCTCGCCGCCGAGTCCCTCGCCTCAGGGCTCTCGCCGCTGACCTCGCGCGAGGCGGAGGTGCTGGCTCTCGCGGGCGACGGCGGCACGATCTCCGACATCGCGCGGCGCCTCCACCTCAGCGAGGGGACGGTGCGCAACCATCTGTCGAGCGCGATCGGAAAGACCGCAGCGCGCAACCGGTCGGACGCCGTGCTGATCGCTACGCGGCAGGGGTGGTTGTGACGGACGGGACTCGTCAGGCGCGCTTGGGCGTCTCGGTCTCTTCGTCCTCGTAGCCGTCGCCGGAACCCTCCGGCTCGTAGTCGGCCCACGCGGCGTATTGGTCGTCCTCGTGGTGTGAATGTCCGGTCAGCTCGCGCTCGAGCGCGTCGTAGTTGACAGTCGGGCTGAACGACTTCAACTCACGTGCGATCTTGGTGTGCTTCGCCTTTTGACGGCCGCGCCCCATGCGTGACCCCCTTTTGGTCCCAGCCCGGGGGCAGGGCTCCCGGGGATCCGAACAGAAACAAT
>Ga0153948_1001459_pt1 | contig 11959 bp, 9 predicted proteins | sample TSNJ032MetaG_FD_104696 | JGI IMG/M metagenome (GOLD analysis project Ga0153948, IMG submission 104696) | Attine ant fungus gardens microbial communities from New Jersey, USA - TSNJ032 MetaG | ecosystem: Host-associated > Fungi > Mycelium > Unclassified | place: USA: New Jersey, Wharton State...
CGCCGTCACCCGCCCGACCCCCTGATCAGACGCAACACGCCCTCCTCCGCGCCGTCTCAGGGCGGAAAAGGGCGTGCCGTGACGTCTCAGCGCCGATGGGCAGGGGCGCGGGGAGGGTCGCCGTTACGCGATGCCTCCGCCGTCGACGACGAGGGCGGAGCCCGTGACGTACGACGACTCGTCGCTGGCGAGCCACACGACGGCGGCCGCGATCTCGGTCGGCTCGCCCATGCGGCCCAGCGGGCGGTCGGCGGCGTCGGCGAGGAATGCTCCCGCCTCCTGGCCGAGCTGGCGGGCCTCGTCGCGCAGCATCCCGGTGTTCACGTCGCCCGGGTTGACGGAGTTGACGCGGATGCCCTGGGGGCCGTGGTCGATCGCGAGGGCGCGGGTCATGTTGACGACGGCGCCCTTGGAGGCGCAGTACGAGATGGCCTGGCCGCCGCCCTTGAGCCCCCAGCCGCTGCCGGTGTTGATGATGGAGCCCTTGCCCGAGGCGGCCATGACCGGGACGACGTGCTTGCACATGAGGAAGATGCCGCGCACGTTGACGCCGAAGACGCGATCCCACTCCTCGACGGTGGTCTCGACGGCGGTGGTGCGGCGGATGATGCCCGCGTTGTTGAAAGCGATGTCGAGGCCGCCGAACGCGTCGACGGCGGTGGCGACCGCGCGCTCGACGTCGGGCTCGGCGGAGACGTCGGCCGCGATGGCGACGGCCTCTCCGCCCGCGGCGCGGATCTCGGCGGCGACGGCCTCCGCGGCCTCCTGCTGCAGGTCGACGACCGCGACGCGGGCGCCTTCGGCGGCGAGGGCGAGGGAGGTGGCGCGGCCGATGCCGCCCGCTCCTCCGGTGACGATGGCGGACTTGCCGGCTAGACGCATTCGGGATCTCCTTCGATGGGGGCCGCGGTGGCGGCACTGACAGGGTAGATGCTCGCCGTCGCGGGTCCGGTGACCACCGTGAGGTGGCCGGCCAGCCGTGCGTCGAGCGCGGGGTCGCCGGTGTCGACCAGCAGGGGCCGGCCGGCGAGGTCGATGAGTTTCTGCTCGGTGGCGACCACGAGCAGGGGATGCGGCCCGAGCGCCGCGACGACGCGCGGCGAGAGCTGCTGGTTGCCGCGGCCGAGCACGAAGCCCTGGCCGCCGATGACGGTGACGACGGCCTGCGCGGGGCGCCCGGCGACGGCGGCGAGAGCCTGGTCGGCGGTGATGTCGCGGGCGACGAGGCGCCCGTCTTCGACGACGTCGACGCCGAGCGGGGTGGTGTCGAGGCCGAGTACGCGGCCGAGCGCGGCGGTCGTGCCGCCGGGGCCGAGCAGGTAGCGCACGCCGGGGAGCATGCGCGCGGCGGCGCCGGTCGCGGCACGGTGCACGGCCTCCCGCTCGCTCGCGGGGGTGGCGGCCTTGCGCGCCTGCGTGCGGCCGGGGGCGGACGGGACGGGCACGAGCGCGAACAGCCGCGGGTCCGGGCGGCCGGCGCGCATGAGCTCCTCGTCGAGGTCGAGCACCTCGGCCTCCACCGTCGGCAGCGCGCCGTCGGTCCAGGAGGCCGCGAGCGCTCCGGCGGCGGCCGGGCCGACCGCGAAGCACCCCGAGTACATCTTCACGCCGGCCGGGATGCCGAGCACCGGGACGCCCGACGGGAGGCCGCGCGCGACATCCCGGGCCGTGCCGTCGCCGCCCGCGAAGAGCACGAGCGTCGCCCCCGCGCCGCGCAGGGCGGCAGCGGCGCGCGCCGTGTCGTCGGCCGAGGTGGAGGTGGAGGTGGAGGTGGAGGTGGAGGGAGAGCTGTAGACGACCCGCGCGACGAGCCCCGCCTCCCGCACCGCGTCCTCGCCCATCGCCCCCGCCGCCGTGAGCACCTCGGCCCCGGGATGCGCGGCCGCGAGCACGCGCAGCGCCTCCACGGCCCGCGACGACGCCCGCGGACGGCCGCCGCGGCGCAGCGCCTCCCGCTGCACCGCGGCGCCATCGCTTCCGGCCAGACCCGCGGGCCCGCCGATCCCCGCGAGCGGGTTCACGACGAGCCCGACGCTCATGCGGCGGCGCCCTCCGAGACGCGAGCCTCGACCGAGGCCGCGCCGGCCGCCGCACCCGCGCCCGCAGCCGCGCTCGCACCGAAGTACTTCCGCTGGTACGCGCGCCACGTGACCGCCCACCGCTCCGGGTCGTCCAGGTCGTCGTGGTGGGTGTGGTGCACGGTCTGGTTGTGCGGGGCGGTGCGCACGACGTCGGGCGTCTCGCGCGCCTCCCGCGCAACTTCCGCGAGCACCGCGGCGTACTCGTCCAGCTCGGCCATCGAGTACGACTCGGTCGGCTCGAGGGTGAACGGCTGCGGCACCACGTACGGGTGGTGGCTGGTCCAGTAGTGCATGCCGAAGTCGGCGGCGCGGATGCCGATCTCCTCCGAGCTGATCCCGGTCTCCTCGAACAGCTCCTGCCACGAGTAGCGCACCTGCTCGATGCGGCGTCGGCCGGTGGCGTAGGGGGCGCTCGCGCCGGGGATCTCCAGGATGCGCTTCATCAGGTAGTTGTTGTTGAGCACCGCGGTCTCGGCGACCGCGCGCAGCCCGGGGGCGCCGAGCGCACGGATCCACGCGTAGGTGCGCACGATGTTCGGGATGACGCCGTAGAAGGGCGCGACTGACCCGATCGACTGCGGTCGGTCCCCGTCGAGCATGTACCGGTCGCCGACCTTCTCGACCACCGGTCCGGGCAGGGACGGCACCAGCGCCTCCGACACCGCGTTCGCGCCCGAGCCCGGTCCGCCGCAGCCGTGCGGGGTGCCGAACGTCTTGTGCAGGTTGAAGTGGCACACGTCGAAGCCGGCGTCCCGGGCGCGGGTGATGCCGAGGATGCCGTTGGCGTTCGCCTGGTCGTACGACGCGAGCGCGCCGACCGAGTGCGCCAGGTCGACCCACTCGCGGATGCGCGGGTTGTAGATGCCCGTGTCCTCGGGGTTGGTGACCATGATGGCGGCCGTGCGGGGCGAGATGGCCGCGCGCAGGGCCTCCACGTCGGGGTAGCCGTCGGCGTCGGGGAAGATCGTGATGACCTTGTAGCCCGCCATCTTCGCCGCGGCCGCGTTGGAGGGGTGCGAGAAGATCGTGGTGATCACCTCGTCCCGCTGCTCGCCCTCGCCGCGGGAGGCGTGGTAGGCGCGGATCATGGATATGTTGGCCCAGATCGCCTCGGAGCCGCCGCTGGTCTGCAGCGAGACGCGGCTCATCCCGGAGATCTCGGCCAGCATCCGTTCGGTGCGCCAGACGATCTCGAGCACGCCCTGCGCCGTCTCCGTGTCCTGGAGGGGGTGGAGGTCGGTCAGGTCGGGGGTGCGGATGATCGCCTCGTTGACCTTCGGCGCGTACTTCATCGTGCACGTGCCCTGGCCCACATCGACGTTGAGGTCGGCGCCGAGGTTCTCCTGGCTGAGGCGCAGGTAGTGCTTGAGCACGCGCATCTGGCCGATCTCGGGCAGCGCGGGCGCGGCGGGGCGGCGGAGGGAGGCGGGGAGCGCCGCGACCACGTCGCCCACGGCCTCCTGCACCCCGGCCTCCACGCGGGACGGGACGACGCCGCGCTCGCCGGGGGCGTGCAGCTCGAAGACGATCGGCTCGTCCCAGCGCGCCTGGTGGAACCGGCGCAGGGTGGGCTTGGGGGCGATGGGCAGGCTCATCGGTGCGTCTCCTCGAGGGCGGTGCGGACGGCCTCGGTCAGGTCGTCGATGTCGGTCCGGGTGTTCTGCTCCGTCACGCAGACGAGCAGGCGGGTGTCGTCGAGCGCGAGTCCGGGCTCGAAGCCGCGGGCGCGCAGGGCGGCGACGAGCGCCGGTGCGGTGAGGGCGGCGTCGTTCAGGTCGAGCACGAACTCGCGCAGGTGCACGGCTCCGTCCGCATCCCGCACGCCGGGCAGCGCGGTCAGGGCGCGGCGGGCGTACGCCGTGCGGGCGAGGAGGGTCTCACCGAGTTCGGCCATGCCCTGCGGTCCCATCAGGGAGAGGTACACACCGGCGGCGATGCCCCAGAGCGCGGCGGCCGTGCCGACCCACTCCTTGCCCTCCTCGCGCAGCGCGAACGAGGTGCGGTCGTACGCGACGTCGCCGAAGCCGTACTCGCCGGGTACGTCGGTGGAGGCCAGGCCGAACAGGCGCGACGGCATCTCCATCACCAGGCGCGGGTCGTCGGCGACGGCGATGAAGCCGGCGTGCGCTCCGCCGTACCAGGGGTGCAGGCCGAGCGACTGGATGTCGCCGTGCAGGATGTCGGCGCCCGCGTCGGCGGGGGAGGCCAGCACGCCGAGTCCGATCGGGTCGGTGCCCGCGACGAGCAGGGCTCCCGCGGCGTGCGCGGCGTCGGCCAGCTCGGCGATCGCGGTCTCGAGTGCGCCGTGGAAGCTGGGGGTCTCGATCCACACGGCCGCGGTGTCCGGGCCGATGAGCGCGCTCGCGGCGGCCACGTCGGCGACGCCGTCCACGGTCGGCACGACGACGAGGTCGGCGATCGGGCGCACGTAGTCGCGCACCTTGCTGAGCTTGTCGGGGTGGGCGTCGCTGACGAGCAGGATGCCGCGGCGGCCGGTGATGCGGGTCGCCATGGCCAGGGCGGTCGCGGCGGCCTGGTAACCGTCGTAGGTGGGCACGTTCACGACATCGGTGTTCAGCAGCTCGCCCATCAGCGACTGGTACTCGAACAGCGCCTGGAAGCGGCCGTGATCCTCGTACGGCTCGCCCGCGTAGGCGGTCAGGCACTCGCTGCGGTTGATCACCTCGTCGACGACGGCCGGCACCGCGTGGTTGTACGTGCCGGCGCCGAGGAACAGACGGCCCGGCTCGACCGCGCGGTTGTGGCGAAGCAGCCCGCTCACGTGGCGGGCCAGATCCTGCTCCGCGATCAGCGGCTCCGGGAGGTCGAGGTCGCGGCCGAGCCGCAGGTCGGCCGGGACGTCCGCGTAGAACTCGTCGACGCTCGCCGCTCCGACGGCGTCGAGCATCGCCTGACGCGACGCGGGCGCCGTGTTCGGCACGTACGGATGGACGAAGGGGTGGGTCATGCTGGCCTCTCAGTGTTCGCAGGGCGGTTCGCGGGATGCGCGACCACGGCGACGCCGAACGCGTCGAGCGGCAGTCCGGCCCCGGCGTCCACGCCGGTGAGCAGGTCGGTGCCGCCCGGGATGCGCGGCGCGGTCCGCGCCTCCCGGCCGTGGTTGAGCACGAAGGTGTAGTCGGTGGTCCCGTCGGTGCGGGTGACGATCTCGAGCGCGGTGTCGGGCTCGCGGGTGGCGACGCCGGCGGCCGGGAAGACGGCGGAGAGCACGGCGCGCATCCCCTGCTCGTCGAGGCCGGCGGCGAGGTACCAGGCGGCACCGGTGCCGTGCGCGCGGCGGGTGAGCGCGGGGAGGCCGGCCAGGTCGCCCTCGGCGAAGCGCGCGAGCACCTCGGTGCCGTCCGCCGGCTCGATCCACTCGCCCCACACCCGGGTCGAGTGCACGCGGCCGCCGAGCTCGACGGTGCGCTGGCCGCCGTCGGGCAGCGGCCACCACTCGTCCACCTCGACGCCCAGGAGGTCGCGCAGCGGGCCGGGCGCGCCGCCCTCGTGCACCTGCTCGCGGTGGTCGACGACGCCGGAGAACGGTCCGACGACGAGCTGACCGCCGGCCGCGACGAACGCGCTCAGCGCCTCCGCCTGCTCCGCCGTGGCCGCGTAGAGGTTGGGGACGAGCAGCACGCGGTGGTCGCCGAACGGGCCTGCGGGGCGGGCGACATCCACCGGCTGCCCCAGGGCGAAGGCGGCCGCGTGCCAGGCGCGCGCCTCCGTCAGCCAGTCCAGGCGCTGCGACGGCATCGACTCGGTCTGCGTGACGCCCCACCAGGAGTCCCAATCGGCCACGAGCGCGACCTCGGCACGAACGCGGGTGCCGCGCACCGGCTCCAGCAGCCGCAGCTCGGCGCCGAGCGCCTTCGTCTCGCGGAAGGTGCGGCTGCGCTCGCCGCGGTGGCCGAGCATCGCCGAGTGGAACTTCTCCGGGCCGAACTTCGCCTGCCGCCACTGGAAGAACATCACGCCGTCCGACCCGTGCGCGACGGCCTGCAGGCTGCCGAGCCGCATCTGGCCGGGCGCCTTGGGCACGTTGACGTCGCGCCAGCTGACCGCGCTCGGCGCCTGCTCCAGGAGCAGCCAGGGGCGGCCCTCCTTGAGGCTGCGCATGAGCCCGTAGTTGAGGGCGGCGCCGACGTGGGCGCGGGCGTCCGCGGGGTCCGGGTACGCGTCGTCGGTCACGAGGTCCTCGGCGTCGGCGAAGCGCCAGTAGTCCAGCTCGCGGAAGAGGCTCATGAAGTTGGTGGTGACGGCGATCTCGGGCGTGACCTCCCGCAGCACGTCGACCTCGGACTGGAACAGCTCCAGGAGGGCGTCCGACGAGAACCGCTCGAAGTCCACGACCTCGGCCGGGTTGATCGGGCCGGTGGCCGTGCGCGGCGGCTCGATCTGGTCGAAGCTCAGGTAGTTCTGACCCCAGCAGCTCGTGCCCCAGGCCTCGTTGAGCCCCGCGATACTGCCGTAGCGGGCCTCCAGCCAGCGGCGGAAGTGCCGCGCCGACTCCGGGCACCAGCACCGCGCCACGTGGTCGCCGTACTCGTTCGAGACGTGCCAGAGCGCGAGCGCGGGATGCTCGCCGTACCGCTCGGCGAGGGCGCGCGTCAGCCGCAGCGCCGCCTCCTGGAACACCGGCGAGCTCGGGCAGTACGACTGCCGCGAGCCGAACTCGAGGCGCACGCCGTCGGCGTTCCAGGGCAGCACCTCGGGATGCTCGCGCACCAGCCAGGCCGGTGGCGTGGCGGTCGCCGTGGCGAGGTCGATTTTGATCCCGTGCTCCCAGAGCAGGTCGATCACGCGGTCGAGGCCCGCGAAGTCCCAGACACCCGGCTCCGGCTCCAGCAGCGGCCAGGAGAAGACCGGGAGGGTGACCAGGTTGACCCCGGCTTCCACCATCAGGCGGGCGTCCTCGGCCCAGACCTCTTCCGGCCACTGGTCGGGGTTGTAGTCGCCGCCGTAGGCGAGCGCGTCGAGCCGGATGCTCCGGGGCGCGGGGATCGTCATCGGTCTCCTTCAACGGTGTCGTGCGGTTCGTGCGGGGGTCCAGCCGACGTGACGAGCCTTGTGCCGCCATCGTGTCGACTGTATTCTGTATACAGTAACGCTAGAGCGATCGCCACGACGGGTCAACCCCTAAGCTGGCGACCACGAGTCCGGCCGGGAGGGGTCACATGGCGATCGAACGCAAGAACCTGCGTTCCCAGGTGCGCGAGGAGCTCATCGCGCGCATGCGCGCGGGGGACGTTCGCCCGGGGGAGAGCATCAACGAGGTCCAGCTCGCCGCCGAGCTCGGCGTCAGCCGCACGCCGCTGCGGGAGGCTCTGATCGCCCTCGAGAGCGAGGGCCAGATCGAGAGCGAGAACGGCAAGGGCTTCCGGTTCGTGCCGCTCAGCGCGCGCGAGTTCGAGGAGCTCTGCCCCATCATCGTGACCCTCGAGGGCCTCGCCCTCGACCTCTCGCCGCTCGACGAGCTCGCCGCGCTCGGCGCCCGTCTCGGCGGCCTCGCCGCCGACTTCTCGGACGACGTCGCCCAGCACGCCGTCGTCAACCGCAAGGACGACGAGTGGCACAACCTCATGCTGAGCGCCTGCACCAACCGCAAGCTCCTGGAGCAGATCGCGCAGGTGCGCAGCGCCATCCACCGCTACGAGTCCCTGCTCGTCGGCGGGGAGGTGCTCGTCGAGCGCTCCGCCGCCGAGCACGCGATCATCGCCCAGCACCTCGTCGAGCGCGACGTGCCCGCCGCCAAGGCCGCCCTCGCCGAGAACTGGACCAACGGCATGCGCCGCCTGCTCGCCGACGCCGGCATCAAGTGGGAACGCCTGGCCTGACCCCCGCCTCCCGCGCTCACCCCCGCCCGCGTGGCGGCGAACGGTCGCAACACGCCCTTTCCCGCGCCGTCTCCGGCCGAAAAAGGGCGTGTCGCGTCGTCTCACGCGCCGGAGACCTGCACGGCCAAATCCACGAACAGCGCCGCGGACCAGCCGAAGGCGGTCGTCGCGGTGCGCGCCTTCTCGCCCGTCGCCGGGTTGAAGTACTCGTGGGGGCCTCCGCCGTGCTGCACGAGCCGCAGGGTCTGCTCGATCAGCGCGCGTGACCGGTCGGCGTGGCCGGAGACCGCCAGCCCCTCCGCGAGCAGCGCGTTGACGTTGACCCACACCGGGCCGCGCCACATCCGCTCGTCCGAGTAGTCCGGATCCCGTCGCGCCACGGTGGGCACGGTCCAGGGCGTCGCGAAGCGTTCGGGGTCGTCGAGGGCGGCGAGGATGCCGGCGACGTAGCGCCCGGGCAGCCGGCCGGTGAGCAGTGGCAGGAGGGAGACGACGGCCTCCGCCTCGACCGGCGTCCCCGCGCCCGAGGAGCGGAAGAATCCGGCGGACTCGTCCCACATCCTCTCCAGCAGCTCGAGCGTGCGGGAGGCGCGCGCGGCGAAACGCTCGGCACCCGCCGCGTCGCCCACGCTCCGGGCCCGCGCCGCGAGCAGGTCGTCCTGCAGGATCAGGTAGGCCGCGAGGTCGGGGGAGGCCACCGGTAGCTCGGAGTCGAAGACCGGGCTGTCGTCGAGGCCGGACGAGTAGGGGTGGCCGTACTCGGGCATCCCGTCGCCGTCGAGGTCGGAGTGCGCGAACCACCACTCCTGGCTGCGCGCGACCGTCGCCCAGGCGGCGTCGAACCAGGCGGGATCGTCGACGAGCCCCTCCAGGCGGCGCAGCGCCCATGCGGCGAGCGGCGGCTTCGTGAGCGGGATGGGCGCGGACGGGTCGGCGATGGCCGAGCCGGCGCGGCGCAGGTTGTCGCGGTCGCCGGGCGGGAGGTCGTCGCTGGAGGCCAGCACGCCCTCGTCGTGCACGACGTCCGGTAGCTGGCCGTCCGCGGTCGGGAAGGCGAAGGCGAGCTCCAGCTGCTCGCGGGCGAGCTCCGGGTCGCCGTGGCGGAGGCCGGAGGCGATGAAGTACGCATCCCACTGCCAGAGCCCGACGTACCCGATCTTGGAGGGCACGACCGCCCGCGCCCCGCGGCCGGGCAGCGACACGATGTTCGCGCCGAGCACCCACCAGCAGAACGCGGTCATCCCGGCAAGCTCGTCACGCACCACCGGCGTCCGCGCAAACCACTCCTCCCACACCCGCCCCGTCGCCTCCAGCGCCGCCCCATGCCCGCGAGCACAGGAAAAGTGCTCGATCTCGGCCGTGAACCGAGCACTTTTCCTGTGCTCGGCGGCTGCGGGGGCGAGGGTGATGCGGATGGGGGACGTGGTGCGGAGGGCGGGGGCGTGGGGCAGGTCGAGTTCGGCGGTCCAGGGCGTCTCGCCGCCGCCGAGGCTGAGGGCGTCGGGGCCGTCGAAAGTCAGCGTGACGCCTGCCTCGCCGAACTCGATGCGGTCGGGGTGCACGGCGCTGACCGGCGCGACGCGTCCGTCCGGGCCGAGCACGCGGAGGGTGCGGACCAGGATGCAGTCGTCCAGCCGGCGCTCGTACTCGGCCAAACGCACCGTCACCCCCTCGTCGGCCCGCATCACGAGGATGCGCGAGCCCGGGAGGGTGAACGGCGCCGACTCCAGGTCGAGGTACGGCGAGACCCGTGCGGCTGCAACGGCGGCGACGCTCATCGCCCGCCCAGCCCCGACGCGGCCATCGAGTTCAGGATGCGGCGCTGACCGATCACGAACGCGATCAGCATCGGGATGGTAGCGATGGCCGACGCCGCCATGATCAGTCCGTAGTTGACCGACCCGTACTGGCCGCGGAAGCTCTGCAGCAGCAGCGGCACCGTGAAGAGGTCCTGCGAGTTGAGGATGACGAGCGGCAGCAGGAAGTTGTTCCACGTGCTCAGCGCCACGATGATCGCGAGCGCGCCGAGCCCGGGCTTCAGGTTCGGGAGGATGATGCTCCAGAAGATGCGCCACCGGCCAGCGCCGTCGACGAGGGCCGCCTCCTCCAGCTCGCGCGGCAGCGACAGCACGAACTGGCGCATGAGGAACACCGCGAACGGGTTCGCGAGCGCGGCGGGCACGATCAGCGCGAGGTGCGAGTCCACCCACCCCAGCTTCGCCATGAGGAAGTAGAAGGGGATGAGCGTCACCTGCATCGGGATCATCTGCGTCGCCAGGAACAGCACGAACAGCACCTTGCTGCCGCGGAACGGGATGCGCGCGAACGCGTACCCGGCCATCGCGGCGGTGACCAGCGTGCCGGCGACGACGAGGACGGCGATGTAGATCGTGTTCCAGTACGCCTGCCCGAACGGCACGTCGCTCCATGCGTCCGCGTAGTTCTGCAGGGTGAAGGGGTGCGGCCACACGCTCAGCGGGTCGTTGAGCAGCTGCGGCAGCGACTTGAACGAGGTGACCAGCATCCAGAGGAAGGGGAACACCATCGCGAGGCCGCCCAGCAGCAGGACGACGTGCAGCAGGGCCTTGCGGGCGCGGGAGGCCGCACGGCCCGGGTGCGCGGGGGCGGTGCGGGTGGCGGGGTCGGCGGGGGCCGTTGCGGTGGTCATGCGGCATCATCCTCGTAGTGGACGAACTTCTTCTGGGCGGCGAACTGGATGCCCGTGATCACGAGGGTGATGACCAGCAGGATGATCGACGCGGCGGAGGCCGGGCCGAACTGGAACTTGCCGAAGCCCAGATCGTAGATGTGGTAGACGATCGTGCGGGTCGCATTGTCCGGGCCCGCGTTCGCGGTGAGGATGAACACGGTGTCGAACGTCTGCAGCGAGCTGATGAAGGCGATCACCGTCGAGAAGAAGATGATCGGCGACAGCAGCGGCAGCCGCACGCGGAAGAACAGGGTGATCGCCCCGGCGCCGTCGAGCCGCGCGGCTTCGATCACGGCCGGTGAGATGTTCTGCAGGCCGGCCAGGAAGATGATCACGTTCAGGCCGACCGACGACCAGATGGTCACGATGCAGACGGCGATGAGCGCGAGGTGCGGGTCGCCCAGCCAGTCCGGCGGGGCGATGTGGAACACGTTCGCGATGAATCCGCTCAGCACGCCGTCCTTGCGGAACAGCTGCTGCCAGATCATCGCCACGGCGACCGACGAGGTGACGACGGGCGCGAAGAAGAGAATGAGGTAGAGCGTGCGCGTCTTCAGCTTCTCCAGCGCGACCGCCAGCACCACGGCCAGGGCGAGGCCGATCGGCACGGTGATGAGGGCGATGAGGAGGGTGTTGACGATCGACCGGCCGAAGAGCGGGTCGCTCAGCTCGGTGCGGAAGTTGTCGAAGCCGACCCAGCTGAGGTCGTTGAGGCCGTCCCACTGCGCGAACGCCAGCACGAGGCTGGCGATGAACGGCACGACGACGAACAGGGCCATCCCGAGCAGCTGCGGGCCCACGAACACGTAGCCCCACCGGCGGTCGCGACGCCGCCAGGCGGACTCCTTGCGGAGCCCGCCCGGCGTCGCGGGAGGGGTCTCGGCCTCGGGGGCGACCAGTGCTTCCCTGACTGCGCTCACGCTCGATGCCTCACTTGCCGCCGGTCTTGCTGGCGATCATCTTCGCGACCTCGTCCAGCGTCTCCTTCGTGGAGGCCTTGCCCTGGTAGAGCGCGAGCATCTTGTCGCTGATGTCGCTGGAGAGGCCGGGGACGGACGCCTCGGTGGCGTTGTCCTCGAAGCCGATGTCGCGCATGTCGAGCAGGGTCTGCGCGTGGGCGGGGTAGCCGTCCAGCACCACCGAGTCGGCGCCTGCGATCGACGGGACGGCGTTGCCGCCGCCCTTGAGGCGGAAGGTCTGGCCCTGGGCCGAGAGGAAGTTCGTCCAGAACTCGAACGCGGCGTCCTTGTTCTTGGTCTTCGCGTTGATGGCGAGGTAGCTGACGGCGACGCCGGTCGGGGCGGGCTTGCCGCTCGGGGTCGGCCACG
>Ga0153948_1001462_pt1 | contig 11943 bp, 12 predicted proteins | sample TSNJ032MetaG_FD_104696 | JGI IMG/M metagenome (GOLD analysis project Ga0153948, IMG submission 104696) | Attine ant fungus gardens microbial communities from New Jersey, USA - TSNJ032 MetaG | ecosystem: Host-associated > Fungi > Mycelium > Unclassified | place: USA: New Jersey, Wharton State...
AGCCAGCAGCATCCCAAACCGCGCGAGATTCTAACAGCTTGAAGCCGTTTGCGTTATATCCGGTTCTTCGCTGCTTAGATCCGGTTCTTAAGTGCATATAACAATTCGAGCGCTCGACGCGGTGTCAGGTCATCGAGGTCCACTTTGGCCAACTCATCCAGCACCGGGTGTGGCAGGCTGGCGAACATGTCGCTCTGCTGTGGGGCGGCCGGCTTGCCTTTGACGGCAGGCTTTGGCGCTTCGTGTGGCAATGCGGTGTCTTCCAGTCGGCTCAGGTGCTCACGGGCCCGCACGATCACTTCACTCGGCACGCCGGCCAGTTGCGCCACCGCCAGGCCGTAGCTCTGGCTGGCAGGCCCCGGCAACACGTGGTGCAGGAACACGATGCGCTCGTTGTGCTCAGTGGCGTTCAGGTGCACGTTGGCTACCAGCGGCTCGGCTTCCGGCAATACGGTCAGCTCGAAATAGTGCGTGGCAAATAGAGTATAGGCACGCAGATGCGCCAGACGCTCGGCGGCCGCCCATGCCAGCGACAGACCGTCGAAGGTGCTGGTGCCGCGCCCAACTTCGTCCATCAGCACCAGACTGCGCTCGGTGGCGTTGTGCAGAATGTTGGCGGTTTCGCTCATCTCCACCATGAAGGTCGAACGGCCACCGGCCAGGTCATCGCTGGAACCGATTCGGGTGAAGATCCGGTCCACCAGCGACAACTCGCAACTGGCCGCCGGCACGAAGCTGCCGATATGCGCCAGCAGCACGATCAATGCGGTCTGGCGCATGTAGGTGGATTTACCACCCATGTTCGGGCCGGTGATCACCAGCATCCGGGTGTTGTCATCCAGGCTCAGGTCGTTGGCCACGAACGGCGTGGTCAGCACTTGTTCGACCACCGGGTGACGACCCTGGGTGATGCGCATGCACGGCTCGCTGACGAAGCGCGGGCAGTTCAGGTCGAGGTTCAACGCGCGTTCGGCGAGGTTGCTCAGCACGTCCAGTTCGGCCAGCGCGCCGGCCGTGTCCTGCAGCGGTGGCAGTTGGCTGATCAGATCTTCCAGCAATGCCTCGTAAAGCATTTTTTCGCGAGCGAGGGCACGGCTCTTGGCCGACAGCGCCTTGTCTTCGAACTCTTTCAGCTCCGGGGTGATGAAGCGTTCGGCACCCTTGAGGGTCTGACGGCGGATGTAATCGGCCGGGGCGGATTCCGCCTGCTTGCTCGGCAGTTCGATGAAGTAGCCGTGAATGCGGTTGTAGCCGACTTTCAGGTTGGCCAGGCCGGTGCGGGCCTTTTCCCGGGCTTCCAGATCGATCAGGAACTGGCCGGCGTTTTCGCTCAGCGATTGCAGCTCGTCGAGTTCGCTGTCGTAACCGGTTTTCAACACGCCGCCGTCGCGGATCACCGCTGGCGGGTTGTCGATGATGGCTTTTTCCAGCAGCGCCGCCAGTTCAGGGTAGGTGCTGGTGGTGGTTGCCAGGCGTTGCAGGTGCGGCGCTTCGAGATCGGTCATCGCCACTTGCAGTTGCGGCAGGGCACCGAGAGCATCGCGCAGGCGGGCGAGGTCACGGGGGCGCGCATTGCGCAGGCCGATCCGCGCCAGAATCCGCTCAATGTCGCCGATTTCCTTGAGCTGCGGCTGCAGCTTTTCAAAGCGGTAGCCGTCGAGCAGGCAAGTGATCGATGTCTGCCGTGCCAACAATACGGTCAGATCGCGCAGCGGACGGTTCAGCCAACGGGTCAACAAGCGGCTGCCCATCGCGGTCTGGCAACGATCGACCACCGATTGCAGGGTGTTGTCGCGACCGCCGGCCAAGTTGGTATCGAGTTCCAGGTTGCGACGGCTCGCACCGTCGAGCACCACGGTGTCGTCCAGGCGCTCATGACGCAGGCTGCGCAGATGGGGCAGGGCGGTGCGCTGGGTTTCCTTGGCATAGGCCAGCAGGCAACCGGCGGCACCGATGGCCAGGGTCAGGGTTTCACAACCGAAGCCTTTCAGGTCTTGCGTGGAGAACTGCTGGCAGAGGCTCTTCAGCGCCGAGTCACGCTCGAAATCCCACGGCGCGCGACGACGCACACCACGGCGTTTTTCCGCCGGCAGGTCTTTCGGCCAATCGTCCGGGATCAGCAGTTCCACCGGGTTGACCCGCTCCAGTTCCGCTAGCAGGTTCTCCCAGCCCTTGATCTCCAGCACAGTGAAGTTGCCGCTGGTGATGTCCAGCACCGCCAGACCGAACAGACGCTCGTCGCCCAGCACGGCGGCAATCAGGTTGTCGCGGCGTTCATCGAGCAGCGCTTCGTCGCTGACCGTACCCGGAGTGATGATGCGCACCACCTGACGTTCCACCGGCCCCTTGCTGGTAGCCGGATCGCCGACCTGCTCGCAGATCACCACTGACTCGCCGAGCTTGACCAGTTTCGCCAGGTAACCTTCCGCCGCGTGGTAAGGAATCCCGCACATCGGAATCGCTTGCCCCGCCGACTGGCCGCGCGCGGTCAGGGTGATGTCGAGCAACTTGGCAGCCTTCTTCGCGTCTTCATAGAAGATCTCGTAGAAGTCGCCCATGCGATAGAACATCAGCTGATCCGGGTGCTGATTCTTCAGGCGCCAGTATTGCTGCATCATCGGGGTGTGGGAGGACAGGTCGGAGACGGCTTTATTCATCGGATTGTCAGGTAACTCGTTAAATGATGTAGGGCAAAAGCGAGGGCAACCGCCGGGCTTTTCCGCGATGGGCGCAAGGTTACCATGGGCGGTCGGCTCGACGCAGGCATGGCGGCCGGCTGACACTTTCTGCGTTTAATTGTGATTGATGCACGATTTATGCAAATCAGCATTTGTCTTCGGAAAAAACTTCAAGCACTATGCGCGTTATGCAAAAACGCAACGTATCCTCCGTCTTAAGAGCACTGCTCGACCAGCACGGGATCTCCCCCACGGAGCTCCACCGTCGCACCGGCGTGCCTCAATCAACGCTCTCGCGGATTCTCAGCGGGAAGATCGTCGATCCTTCGGATAAACACATTTCGAAGATCGCCGAATACTTCAATGTGAGCACTGATCAATTGCGTGGTCGCGCCGATGTCGCCCCGGCGACTGGCGGCGCGCGCGATGACGTGCATGCGGAACTCAAGGACATAAGCCTGTGGGACGACGATACTCCTGTCGATGATGACGAGGTGTCGGTGCCCTTCCTTCGTGAGGTTGAATTGGCTGCTGGATCAGGAAGATTCGTCATTGAAGAGAGCGAACGCTCTAGCCTGCGCTTCGGCAAGCGCAGCCTGCGCCATAACGGTGTGCAGTTCGACCAGGCCAAATGCGTGACGGTGCGCGGTAACAGCATGCTGCCGGTGTTGCGGGATGGCGCCACGGTCGGAGTCAACGCCGGCAAGTGCGGCATCGGCGATATCATCGATGGTGACCTTTACGCGATCAATCACAATGGTCAGTTGCGCGTGAAGCAGCTCTACCGCCTGCCGACCGGCATCCGTCTGCGCAGTTTCAACCGCGATGAGCATCCGGACGAAGACTACAGTTTTCAGGACATGCAGGACGAGCAGATCGTCATCCTCGGTCACGTCTTCTGGTGGGGCATGTACGCCCGATAGATTTTCACCCGTCACAGAAACCCGCCTGATGGCGGGTTTTTTTTCGCCTGAATAAAACCCTCGAGCCCTTGATTTATGCGGCCTGCATGCGGTTGTGCATTTTCAGCGCATAAATAAATGCATTTATGCATTGACTGTATATGCATCCGTGCATATTCTTGCCACCAAGCCGCTCGACAAAGCGGCTGGCAACAACAGCTCTTTAGTTCCACAAGAACAGGCAGCGATGAACCGGCCTCAACGGTTCAGAGGGTTGGCAACTGACCCGGGTGTGCAGCGTAAAGCACCAAGAGCAGTTATCCGGCGGGCAGGGACCGCGGTCGGAAAAACAATTTGAATGGACTCGTACCGCGCCAGTAGCGCCGAAAAGTCAGCTTCCTTCTCGAATACGGGATTTGAAGGAAGGCGAAGGAGCGCATTACTGAAAAGCCCGGCCAGGTGCCGGGCTTTTTGGAATGCCTGCCAGATTCCATCACGACATTCATCGCTAACACCACACAAAGGAAGACTAAATGAATCTCTATGCACTGGTTGAATACAACAAAGTTACCCAGCTCAAGGAAAGTGAAGTCAGCCCGGAAGCACCTGCTTCGCCAACGTCGTTTTGGGTTGATGTAACAGGTAATACGCAGATTCGCGTCGGCTGGAGCGCAACATTCGATGGCGTCTGGACATTCACGCCGCCCTCCGAGCAAGAACTGCGCGATGAAGCGCAGCAGCAGAAATGGCAATTGCTGAATGTTGCCGCTGGTTGGCTGCTGCTCAACTCCCTGAATTACAAAGTTGAGACCGGCGTTGCCACCACGGCAGAACAAGCCCTGCTGCTGACGTACAAACAATATTGCATCGACGTCAGCGACATCGATAAACAGCCGGGTTATCCCGTAACGATCGTGTGGCCAGTCGCGCCCTTCTGATTCAGCAAATCCGCCGTCATTAAAATCTGGAGCGCATTACTGAAAAGCCCTGCCTCAGCGCCGGGCTTTTTGGAATGCCTACCTGAAGAGACATCGCTTGAACCCAACACACAACACTCATCAACTAAAACCAGGAGGCGTGACATGACAAACGAGCAACAAGCGTTGGCGGACATGCCGATCTGGCTGGTCATCCTCCTCGCTGTAGTGGGCGGGGTGTCCGGCGAAATGTGGCGCGCCGACAAGGAGGGCGCTCGTGGCTGGTCATTGCTGCGGCGTCTGGCCCTGCGCTCCGGTGCCTGCATGATCTGCGGCGTCTCGGCGATCATGCTGCTGTATGCCGCCGGATTATCCATCTGGGCCGCTGGTGCCTTCGGTTGCCTGACCGCGATGGCCGGTGCCGACGTGGCCATCGGTCTTTACGAACGCTGGGCCGCCAAGCGTATTGGCGTCTGCGAAGTTCCCCCGCCGCGCGATCCCCAGTAACTCAACACTTTCTTGCCTCGCTGCAACTGATGCGGCGGGGCTGCGCGTGGACAATTGAAAAGGAGGTCATGCATGCCCGCACCGATCCAGCAGCCTTCGCAGCTGTTCACGGCGATGGCGACAACCTTGCGCAACAGCGCCGGCCTTAATCTGCAAGTTGGCAATCACGACGACTTCACGGCACCCGGCGCTCAGGCCTGGGCGTTGATCGACTTCGACCGTAATGCACCGGGCGCACGTGCCGCTGACGGGCGTATCGCCCACGTCATGACGGTGTCGCTGCAAGTCATTCCGGCACTTTCTGCGAGCGCATTTGCTGCCTGGGATCTGATCGCCGTACTGAAAAACCTGATCACCGACAACCGCTGGGGACTGCCCGGTGCTCAATGTGATCTGCCGATGAACCTTGATGGTTTGCCGTCAGTGCTCACACGCGCCGACCAGCCATACAAGGCTTGGACCCTGACTTTCACCCAGACCCTCTATCTCGGCCCGACCTTGCTCGACGACCCGCTCGGCACACCGAAATTCGCCCGTACCTGGGAAGTCAGCAATATCGACGATCCGGACCAATACACCGCGCTGGAGGCCTGACTGATGTTCGACGCATTACTGCGCACGCAACTGGGGCCAATCATCGAGCGGCTGGCCGAGATGGAAGCGGAAATCGACGATCTGCACCGACGCGCCGAGAGTTTCTGTCGCATCGGCGTCTGTCAGGCAGTCGATGCTGCGAGCAACACCTGCCAGGTCAGTCACGGTGGATTGCTGACGCCAGCCATCAAGTTCTTCAACCCGAGCGCCGGAGCGCAGAGCGAATCGCGAATTCCGAGCGTGGGCGAGCAATGCCTGCTGCTCAACTACGGCAGCGGTGAAAGTGGCGCGCAAAGCGTGGCGTTGTTCGGTTTGAACAGTGACCGCTTTCCACCGACGGCAACGGTACCGACGCTGACGCGCCGGGTGCATGTCGACGGCAGTGAAAGCGGCTACGACGACGCCACACACACCCTGCATTGGCAGAACGGCCCGGCGGCTTTCACCGGTTCTCGCGAGTCGCTTGCACTGAGCATCGGCCCTGCGCAACTGACGATGACGCCACAGCTGATCAGCCTGCAACTGGGCGGCGTCGGCCTGAGCATCGACGCCTCGGGCGTGCACTTCAGCGGCCCGTTGGTGGATCACCAGGGCCGCGTCATCAGCCCCTGAATCAAGAGCTTCCCATGATCGGAATCGATAGAGACTCCGGGGCCACGGTCGACGACTGGCTGCAGTTTGTGCAGCGCGCGACACGAGCCCTGACCACGCCGCTGGGCACCCGGCAAAAAAGGCCCCTTTATGGCTCGCTGATCCCCACGTTGCTGGGGCAGAACCTCGGTGACGACGTTCTGCTTCTGGCGCAGAGCCACGCGGCTCAGGCGTTCTACAACGCGCAGAACGGGATCAGCGATTTTCAGCCGAGCGTGATCGTCGCCAGCCGTCAGGGCGCCGGTCTGCTGCTGCGTTTCGCCGGCACCTGGAAAAACCGTCAACAGACCTTCGAGGTAGTGACATGAGCATGTTGATCCCCGGCCAGAACCAATTGGCCGAACCGGCGCTGATCACCGTCGACGCCTTCGAAGACCTGCTCGCCGAGTTCAAGACCTTCGTCGTCGAATACGTTGGCGCCCGCGCACCGGACAGCGCGGCGAAACTCAAGACCAGCCTCGACAACGAAAGCGAATTGCTGACCCTGGCGCTCGAGGCTTTCTGCGTGCGCCTGCAAACCCACGAACGCAAATACAACGCCCGCATCAAGCAGATGCTCGCGTGGTGGGCGACCGGCAGCAACCTCGATGCACGGCTGGCGGACATGGGCCTGGAGCGGCAGTTGCTCGATCCGGGCGACCCGGCGGCATTCCCGCCGGTACCCGCGATTTACGAAAGCGACGACGACGCGCGGCTGCGTTATTACCTGGCGCCGCACGCCCCAGCTGCGGGCTCGCGGATGCAATATCGTCGCGAAGTGTTCACCCTCGGTGAGCGGCCAACGGTGAAGGTCGAATCCACCGACGCCGGTGTGGTGAATGTCACCTACACCTTCAATCCTGACGGCCTCGCTGCACAGGTCAAGGACGGCAATGGACGCCGCACGGCGCCGGGCGAAGTGCAGGTCACGGTGTTGTCGCGAGACGGCGATGGCACCCCGTCTCAAGTGTTGCTGGAAGGCGTACGTCAGCACTTCGCCCGCCCTGATGTGCGACCGGAAACCGACCTGGTCACGGTCAAGGCTGCCGACATTCAGCACTACAAGATTCGCGTGGTGGCGAAGATCAATTCCGGCCCCGATTCGGGCCTGACCAAAGTCGCCGCACAGCAGCAATTGCAGGCCTACGCCGACAGTTGCCATCGCCTCGAAGGGCGGGTCGACCCGAGCTGGATCGACTACACGCTGCACAGCGCTGGCGCCGTGCAACTGCAGATTCTCGAACCGCTGGCGCCGATCGTCACCACGGCGTTTCAGGCGCCGTACTGTACGGCGGTCGAGGTCGAGGTGCTGACGTTATGAGTGAGTCAACACAACGCCCGACCTTGTTGCCGGCCAACAGCTCGGCACTCGAACGTGGACTGGATCTGGGCTTCGGCACACTGCTGGATCGCATCGCGCCGCCGTTCCCCGAACTGATGAACCCGAGCGAAACGCCGGTCGCTTTCCTGCCGTATCTGGCAGCGGATCGCGGTGTCGCCGAGTGGAGCACCAGCGCACCGGAAGCGGAAAAGCGCCTGACCGTCGAACTGGCCTGGCCCACCGCGCGGCAGGCCGGCACTCGCAAGGCGCTGGAAAACGCGGCCAAGGGTTTGCAACTGCGCCCCGAAGTCCGCGCCTGGTACGAACAGACGCCGCCCGGCGTGCCTTACAGCTTCACTGTGCGCGCCTTCAGCGATCAACCCTACAGCGCAGAAATCGACGCCCGTCTCGACCGACGCCTGGCCGATGCCAAGAGCGAACGGGACATTCTCTCGGTGACGGTTGGCTTGAGCGCGTTCGGCAGCCACTCCATCGCCGCCGCGACTTTCTGCGGTGAGCTGACGACGGTTTATCCGGTGTTCATCGAAGGGCTTGAAACCTCTGGCGAGGCGTTCATGGCCGCCGCGATGTACACCGTCGAAACATCCACTATTTATCCTCAGGGGGCCTGAATGGCTGACTATTACACCCTGCTCACCAACGCAGGGATTGCCTACGAAACGGCGTGCAAGGCCGCGGGAACGCCGATCAAGTTGACGCAGATTTCCGTCGGCGATGGCGGCGGCTCGGTCTACAACCCGGCCGCGACCGCCACCGCGCTGAAACGCGAAGTCTGGCGCGGGCCGCTCAATGCGCTGTTCCAGGACGAGAAAAACCCGAGTTGGCTGCTCGCCGAAGTGACCATTCCGCCGGACGTTGGCGGTTGGTACGTGCGTGAAGCCGGGCTGTGGACCGACACCGGGATCCTCTACGCCATCGTCAAATACCCGGAGTCGTTCAAACCGGTACTGGCGACGTCGGGCTCGGGCAAAGAGTTCTACATTCGCTCGATTTTCGAGACCAGCAATGCATCGCTGGTGACCTTGCTGATCGACGACACGGTGGTCAAGGCCACCCGTGCGTGGGTGGCCGGGTATGTGGCTGATGAGCTAGCCAAGCTTGATGCCAAGCAATCTGTACGCGTGGCGACGACGGGCAATATTGTTTTGAACTCCGCGCAATCCGTTGATGGTGTTGCGGTTGTTGCTGGTGACAGGGTATTGGTGAAGAACCAGACTCTGGCGAAAGATAATGGCATCTACATAGTTGCCAACGCCGCTTGGGTTCGCGCAAAAGATGCCGATAGCAATTTGAAAGTTACTTCGGGGCTGATGGTTTCTGTCGAGCAGGGTGCGACGTTCGCCGACACAATCTGGCAATTGGTCACGGATGGAGAAATTGCTCTAGGTATCACCGCTCTGAATTTCCAAAACATAACTTTTGGTTTTGCACCACTCAAATCCCCTGCGCTTCTGGACAGTCCGACTGCACCCACCCAGGCGCAGTTTGATAGCAGCAAATTGTTGGCGACCACTGAGTTTGTTCAACGGGCGCTGGGTAGTTATGCAGATTTGGTAACTTATCCGGGCAGCATTGATTTGACGGCAAATGATGTCGGCAAGTTGATTGCTCCTGGTGGATCAGGTTCGACAGTCACACTTCCTGACGCAGGCACCGTACCTCAAGGATCGATCGTTACTGTTTTGGCGGGATTGAATGGGGCAACCTTCAAGGCCAGGACCGGACAAACCTTGATCGCGATCAACGGTGCCGCGGGTCCCTTTACCCAGCCCCAATCGACGGTTTCGGCGTTTCGGCGTCTGAGTAATGGGCTCGGGTGGACCATGGAGGGCGGTGACGGAGCGCTGAAATATTCTCCGATCATGTCTGGTGCGCACTGGATAACCGCCCCCCAATTTGATAGTGGCAAGACGTTAGCTACTACTGAGTTCGTTCAGCGCGCTCTAGGAAACTTCGGCGGCCAGACAAACATCGTTACTCTTCCGGCCTCATTGACACCCGCTATGGCAGGACGAAGGATTGTAGTCACTGGTCCGGGAGCTTTGACTCTGCCCTCTCTGAGCGCCAGTCCTGTCGGGTCGAAGTTTTACATCCTCAACATCGGAACAGGGGATGTTACCGTCAATCGTCAAGGGACTGACAATATCGCAGCGCTCGCGAAAACATTTACCAGTATTACGGTCCAGAGCGCTTCTAATGTTGTTGTAACCTGCGGTGACAACAACTATGTCATTGAAGAGGGGGCTTCTTCGCTCAAGTACTCGAATGAGTTTTCCGCCTTACTGTCTCCGAACGGCTATCAGAAACTTCCCTCCGGATTGATCATTCAATGGATGACAGCCGCGTTTTCAAAGGCTGCAATGACTACCCCGTTCAATTTGCCCATCGCGTTTCCTAACGCGAACTTTGGCTGCACGGTGTCACAAACGGACAGCACAATTTATTCACCATCTGGTTCACCTTTTGTGTCTGGTATGGCGAATGGATTAGGTCAGGTGGTTTTACAGTCGAACTATACGCCCAGTCAGTCTGCAGTTCGAGTGCTTGCTTTCGGAGCTTAAGGGGGTTACATGATTTATTGCAGCAAGGCTACCGAGCTTTTTTATGATTCAAATTTGGGGGGCGAAATTCCAGACGATGCCGTCGAAATCTCGTTTGAATTACACGCTGAACTTATCAGTGGTCAGTCTCAATTCATGAAAATCAACTTTGAGACCGTTCCCCCCTCGTTGATTGAGCGGCCGCCGATACCCATTGAGCAAGCGGCCGAGTTGGAACGGAGTTGGCGCGACGGGCAATTGTCAAGAACAGACGGAGTTGTGTCGCGTCAGCGTGACGAGCTGGAGGCGGGAATACCGGCTACGTTTACCGCCGAACAATACGCTGAACTTCAGCTTTTCCGGCATCAGTTACGCAACTGGCCGCAGGAAGCTTTTTTCCCATCTCAGGAGCATCGACCGATAGCGCCTGATTGGCTGTCTGAGCAACTTCAATAATCGCCTCGAACTTCCGAGCGTTTTCTAATCCCCAAGAAACCTTCAACACCCGCCAAGCCCCTCCCCTCGAGGGGCTTTCCCGTTTATGGAGAAACGAAAAATGGCAACCCGCCAAACCTACACCGTGCTCGTCCCATTCCCCACCGGCGGTGGGCACTGGTCGAGCGTCGGTCAAGATCTTGATCTGCTTGACGTCGAGGCCAGTGCGCTGCACAGCGCCGGTCGACTGGAACTGAAAACACCCTCCACCCAGGCCAAAAAGGCCGCTGCCAAGAAGGCTGACTGAACATGGCTGAGGTTCTGAACTTCGAGCACAACGGCATTACCGTCAATGCCACTGAATCCCCCGAGGCCATGGGTGGCCTGGGTGACAACGTCATCGGTCTGGTCGGCACTGCGCCGAAAGCCGATCCGCTGATTCCGCGCAACGCACCGTTCCGCATCAACAGCTTCACCACCCACGCGCTGCTCGATCCGACCGGCGCTGAAGAGGGCACGTTGTACCACGCGGTTTACCAGATCCTCAAAGTGGTCAAGGTGCCGGTCTACGTGGTGATCGTCGAAGCGGGCGCGACTCCGGCTGACACCGTTAACGCGGTGATTGGCGGTGTTGATCCAACCACCGGCCGCAAGCTCGGTCTGGCGGCACTGGGCAGCGTCCCGGAAGACCTGACCATCATCGGCGCGCCAGGCTTCACCGGCACCAAAGCGGTGGCCAGCGAGTTCGCCTCGTTCGGCAAGCGCATCAAGGCCCGTGTGGTGCTGGATGGCAAGGACGCGTCGGTCGCTGATCAAGTGACTTACAGCCAGGAACTGGGTGGCGCCGACCTCGGTTTCGACCGTTGCCTGGTGGTGCACAACATGCCGGCCGTGTACTCGAAAGCGGCGAAGAAAAATGTCTTCCTCGCGCCGTCGAGCCTGGCGATTGCCGCGCTGGCCAAGGTCAAGCAGTGGGAGAGCCCGGGCAACCAGGTGACCTACGCCGAAGACGTGTCCCGCGTCGTTGAATACAACATCCTCGACACCTCCACCGAAGGCGATCTGCTCAACCGTTACGGCGTGAGCTATTACGCCCGCACCGTGCTCGGTGGCTTCTCGCTGCTGGGTAACCGCTCGATCACCGGCAAGTTCATCAGTTACGTCGGCCTCGAAGATGCGATCAGCCGCAAGCTGGTCAAGGCCGGCCAGAAAGCCATGGCGAAGAACCTGACCAAGTCATTCATGGATCAGGAGGTCAAGCGCATCAATGACTGGCTGCAGACTCTGGTCGCCGACGAAACCATTCCTGGCGGCAGCGTCTACCTGCACCCGGAACTCAACAGCGTCGAGAAGTACAAGAACGGCACCTGGTACGTGGTCATCGACTACGGCCGCTAC